>Ga0180433_10010177_pt1 | contig 11368 bp, 7 predicted proteins | sample SS_ome_8_FD_132980 | JGI IMG/M metagenome (GOLD analysis project Ga0180433, IMG submission 132980) | Hypersaline lake sediment archaeal communities from the Salton Sea, California, USA - SS_1_D_1 metaG | ecosystem: Environmental > Aquatic > Non-marine Saline and Alkaline > Hypersaline > Sediment... | reverse complement strand
TTCTCGACCTACGCCAGCTACTGGATCAAGCAGTCGATCAAGCGGGCGTTGATCAATACGGCCAAGACGATCCGCATTCCGGCCTATATGGTCGAGCTGCTCTCGAAGTGGCGGCGCGCGAGTACCCGGCTGGCCGAGGAGTTGGGACGCACGCCCACGCCGGAAGAGATCGCCCGGGTGCTCGGGCTGCCCCGGCGGAAGCTGCCGATCATCAAGAAGGCGATCAAGATCTACAACCTGTCGCCGCAGAGCGATCAGACCGACGCCGGCTGGTCGCTCGGCGAGATGGTCATGGACGAGCACGCCCGAAGCCCTGAGGAGGAGCTGGTCGACCACGATAACCTCAAGCACGTGATGCGGCAGTTGGAGGTGATGGACCAGCGCGAGGCCACGGTGCTGCGGATGCGGTTCGGCATCGACGGCCACGATCCGCAGACGCTCAAGGAGATCGGCGAAAAGCTCGGGCTGACCCGGGAACGCGTCCGCCAGATCGAGACCGAGGCGCTGGCCAAGCTTGCCGAGAGCTTCGAAGGGCCGGGGTGAGGCACCAATGGCACCCCGCCGGCGAGGATGTTGACTTCCCGCGGCTCTGGCGATAGATTTTTGCCAGTGGGCAACATCGGCCCCTTGCCTGGAGCGTATGACCGTCGGGCCGGACAGGGCGTATTCTGGGACCGCGGCCGTGAAGTTGATCTACTTCAAACGCTACCGAATGCAGGTCGACTTGGCAGCGCAGCGGTGGTCCGCTCCGTTGCCGGCGGGGTATCGATTCGTGCCCTGGGAGGCTGATCTGCTGGAGACATTCGCCGCAACGAAGTACGCCTGCTTCCAGGAGGAACTCGACGCGAATGTCTTCCCCTGTCTGGGGGACCTGTCCGGCTGCCGCCGCCTGATGACCGAAATCGCTCAGAAGTCGGGCTTTCTGCCCGAGGCCACTTGGCTGGTCGCTTGGGAACTGGGCAACGGCCGTGAGCCGGACTATTGCGGCACTATCCAAGGGGTGTGCGACCGATCCGGAATGGGGGCCATCCAAAACCTCGGCATCACGCCGGCCCATCGCGGCATCGGTCTGGGCACGAGTCTGCTGTTTCGCTCGCTGCGAGGCTTCCGCGAGGCCGGACTGCGGCAAGTCTACCTCGAGGTCACCGCCCAAAATGCCGGCGCCGTCCGCCTCTACCGGCGTCTCGGATTCCAGACCGTCAAGACCCTCTACAAGGCCGTGGAGATGGCGTACACTTGAGGCCGAGGGGTTGCAGGAAACCGCTCGATCGGGTTCCGTGAGGGGATCGGTGGTAGCAAAGACGAAATTCGAATATCCGTAGTTCCAAGTTTGATCAGTAAATCGTTTCACGGAAGCCGAAGGCGCTGCTGTCTTGAGGGATAAACCGTTCCGCAAAACAGCGCCTTCGGCTTCCGTTAAACGAAACTTGGAACGACTGACATTCGTATTTCGGATTTATTTCCCTTGAGGTCTCTTGTGACACAAACCATCCATTCCCATATTCTCCCCAACGGCCTGGTGCTGGTTGCCGAGCCGATGCCTTGGCTGGCCTCCGCGGCGTTTACCTGCCTGGTGCCGGCCGGCAGCGTCGACGATCCGCCGCGGAAAAGCGGCCTGAGCAGTTTCACCTGCGAAATGGCCTTGCGCGGCGCCGGCCCGCGCGATAGCCGCCAGTTCGTCCTCGACCTGGACAACCTGGGCGTCGAACGCGACGAAGGGGTTTCTAACGCCCACACGGCCTATAGCGCGGCGACGGTGGCCGAGAACCTGCCGGCGGCGCTGGCCATCTACGCCGACCTGTTGCAGCGGCCCCACATGCCGGCCGAGCAACTCGAAGCCGGACGCCAAGGCTGCTTGCAAGAGGTTCGGGCCGTGGAGGACGAGCCGGCCCAGAAACTGATGCTCGAACTCCGCCGCCGCCACTATCCCGATCCCTGGGGCCAGCCCTCGCACGGCGACGTGGCATCGATTCAGGCCATCACGATCGACGACATCCAGACCCATTTCCAGCAGCACTATCGCCCCAACGGCGCGATCCTCGGCGTGGCCGGCCGGTTCGAATGGCCCGCTATCAAAGATTTGGTCGAACAGCTCTTTGGCGATTGGCAGCCGCAGCCGGCCGCGCCGATTACCGAGACCGAAGCCCAGGGCAAATACACGCATCTGCCCTACGACTCGAACCAGACGCAGATCGGCATCGCCTATTCGAGCGTTCCGTATTGCGACCCGGCCTACTATCGGGCGTGGGGGGCGGTCGGCGTGCTTGGCAGCGGCTCCAGCGCTCGGCTGTTCACGGAGGTCCGCGAGCGGCGGGGGCTCTGCTACGCCGTCTATGCGTCGTACCACACGTTGCGGCATCGCGGCGGCGTGTTCTGCTATGCAGGCACCAGCGCCGAGCGTGCCCAGGAGACGCTCGACGTGACAATGGCCGAGGTGGTCCGCCTCGGCCAAGGGATCGAGCAGGCGGAACTCGATCGGCTGAAAGCCCGAATCAAGAGCAGCCTGATCATGCAGCAGGAGTCGAGTTCCGCCCGGAGCTCGTCGGTCGCCCGCGACTGGTACCATCTCGGCCGCGCCCGAGGGATGGACGAGGTGGGCCGGCTGGTCGACGAACTGAGCTGCGAGACGATCAACGCCTATTTGGCCGAGCATCCGCCGCATGATTTCACGGTCTGCACGCTTGGCCCCCACGAATTGGAGGTGCCCGATGGAATTTCTTAAGCACGCGCTACCCAACGGCCTGGAAGTGATCGCCGAGGCCAACGGCGAGGCCTATTCGGCCGCGCTGGGGTTCTTCGTCCGGACCGGCTCGCGCGACGAAACGGCCGAAGAGGCGGGCGTCAGCCATTTCCTCGAACACATGATGTTCAAGGGCACGCCGACGCGCACGGCCGACGACGTCAACCGCGAGTTCGACGAGATCGGCGCCCATTACAATGCCTTCACCAACGAGGAGAACACGGTCTACTATGCGGCCGTGTTGCCGGAGTACCAGGACCGGGCGGTTGAGCTTCTGGCCGATATCCTCCGCCCGTCGCTGCGCGACGACGATTTCGAGACCGAGAAGCAGGTGATCCTCGAAGAGATCTCGATGTACGAGGACCAGCCGCCCTTTGGGGCCGACGAACGGTGCAAGGCCGCCTACTACGGCTCGCACCCGCTGGGACGCAGCGTGTTGGGCACCGAGCAGAGCATCCAGGGCATGCCCGTCCAGACGATGCGAGACTACTTCCGCCGGCGCTACACGCCGGGCAATATCGCGCTGGTCGCGGCCGGCCGGGTCGATTTCGACGCCTTGGTCGCCTGCGCCGCGCGGGCGTGCGGCGGCTGGGACAGTCGGCCCGGCGGCCGCGCGATCGAGCCGGCCAGGCCGCACGAAGGCTTCCTCACCCTGCACAAGGAGATCGCCGCTCAGCAGTACGTCCTCCAACTGGCCGATGGTCCGGCTGCCGAAGACGAACAGCGGTTCGCCGCCAAACTGCTGGCCACCGTTGTTGGCGACGACTCCGGCAGCCGTCTCTATTGGGAATTGGTTGATACCGGCTTGGCCGAACATGCCAGCCTCAGCCATTACGAGTTCCTCGGCGCCGGGCTGATGATGACCTATATGAGCTGCGAGCCCGACTTCGCGGCTGAAAACCTCCGGCGGATTCGCGTGATCTACGCGGACGTCGAGGCCGACGGCATCACCGACGCCGAGCTGCTTCAGGCGAAGAACAAGCTCCGCAGCCGGGTCGTGCTCTCCAGCGAGCGGCCGCGCGGGCGGTTGTTCTCCGTCGGCGGCGAATGGGTCTATCGCGGGCAGTACCGCAGCATCGACGACGACTTGCGGACGGTTGCCGCGATTACCCTCGACGACATCGTCCGCCTCCTGGCCGACTATCGGCTCACGCAGTCGAACACCGTCACCATCGGGCCCCTGCACGAGTTGGCCCCGCCGGTGTAAAGCCACTCTGGAATGTCCGTAACACTTCAGCCGTCTGAAGTGTTTCGGATTTCCGTCAAACGGCCGCCCCCCGCAACCGCTACAACCGGTCGGACCCTCCTGGCCGACACCCGCGCGTGGTGCTCCCGTTCCGGCTCTTGTTCCCTTGTGCTGCCCGGGGGGCGAGGGTGACCTAGAGTTGGAGTGGGATAGGGGGGCACTCCGCGCGGAAAAGGATTCAAGCATCGTGATCAACAGCACATTGGATTTGCACGACTATCGGTCGACCGAAGGCCCTGGTGCAGAGCCCGCCGAAAAGCTGATTGCCGGCGGCGCGATCCTCGAACTGCTGGAGCAGACCTTCGGCGCGTCATTTGCGGTTCTCGATGCCGAACGGGTCGAGCAGCTCCGCGGCACGCCGGACTTGCCCCATCGCGATTGGGGAGATCGGGCGGCGGTTTGCCGCGAGGTGGCCCAGCGAGGTCGGGCCGAGTTGATCGACGAGGACGACCCCTTCGCCACGCTGGCGGTGCCGCTGATCGACAGCGGCGAAACCTCGCTGGTGGCCGTGCGGACGTTCGTCACGCGCCCCGTCTCGCTCCACGAAAGGTTGACCGCGCCGGCCGCCGTGCTCGGCTGCGACGAGCGCCAAACGCTACCGTGGGCAAGCCGGCAGTTGGCCTGGTCGGCTGAGAGCCTGCTGCGGATCGGCCAACTGGTGCTCGACCAATGGAAGGCCGGACAGCGGATTGCCGAACTCGAGGAGGAGGCCGGCACTCTGTCGGTGCATCTGGCGAGCACGTACGAAGAAATCAGCCTGCTCTATCGGCTAACGCAGAACCTGAAGATATCCGAGAGCGACGACGAACTGGGCCGGATCGCATTGGAGTGGCTCCACGAGGTGCTGCCCGCCACCGCGGTGGCGATCCAGTTGGTGCCGGTTGCCCCCGCGCACGAGTCGTTGAACTACGAGGTCCGCCGTCAGGACGTCCTCTTGACCTATGGCGACTTCCCGATCGACCAAGCACGATTCACTCGCCTGATCGACCATCTCGACGCCGGCTCGGCCATGCGTCCGCTGGTGGTCAACCGCCAGGTGACTGCCGCCGACGCTTGGCCCTGTCCCGACGTGCGGCAGATGATCGTCGTGCCGCTGTCCGAAGGTGACAACCTGTTCGGCTACCTGGCGGCGCTGAACCATACCGACGACGACGAGTTCGGCACGGTCGAAGCCAGCCTGCTGAGTTCCGTGGCCGCCATCTTGGGCATTCACAGCGGCAACATCGAGCTGTACCGCCAGCAGTCGGAGTTGCTGGCCGGGATCATTCGGGCCTTGACCTCGGCGATCGACGCGAAAGACCCCTACACCTGCGGCCATAGCGATCGGGTGGCGCGGATCGCCGTCCGTCTGGCCGAGCAGCTCGGTTGCGACGCCAACGAACTGCACACGATCTACCTGGCCGGGCTTCTGCACGACATCGGCAAGATCGGCATCAGCGACAGCGTGCTCCGCAAGCCGGACAAGCTCTCCGACAAGGAGTACGAGCACATCAAGACCCACGTCGAGGTTGGCCACAGGATCCTTCGCGACCTGAAGAAGCTCGAAGGCGTTCTGCCGGTCGTGTTGCACCACCATGAATCATGGGACGGCGGCGGCTATCCCCACCAGCTCAACGACGAGACGATCCCCCTGCCCGCCCGGATCGTGGCGGTGGCCGATTCGTTCGACGCGATGAGCAGCGACCGCCCCTACCGCAAGGGCATGCCGTTGGAGAAGATCGACGAGATCTTCCGCTCCGGCGCCGGTCAGCAATGGGACCCGAAGGTGGTCGATGCCTATTTCCACGCCCGGGATGACATCCTGCGGATCGCCGAGGTCGACCACGAGCACATCGAGATCCCATTGCCGCGATGGCGGTAGCGGGCGGCTTTGCCCGTTGCGTCGGGCAGTTCCTTGCGGCTCAGGGATGCAGCGTTGTGGGGGAACCGCGTCCTTCCCGCGCAGGCGGGAATCCAGCCGCAACCCGCACGTCCCTAGATTCCCGCCTGCGCGGGAAGGACGTGCTGGGTAACCGTTCACGGACTGGCGGCTATGTGGCAGGCCGTTGGAACAGGAGGAAACAGTGACAACCGAGGCTTGAATCTCGGTCTTCTCCGTCTTCTTGTTCCGTGTTCGGCTCTTGTGTCTTTTCCCCCTGTTCGAGTGGCATTGGCAGCCATGATGCGCATAGGTATCTTTCCGTCGCGATTGGTCACGGCTCTGATGGACTGCAAGGCCGCTGGAGTGGACCGGGAACATCGGAAGAACTGGCTTCAGAATCAGCCGTGTCCGGACCAGTGCGTCTCTTCCCTTGCCTCTCAGTTACCTCCGTGCCCTCCTGTTCATCCGCGCCGCCGCCCCAAGTCGTGAACGGTTACCGTGCTGGTATGTGCCGTCCCGCGGTAGTTCACTCGATCTCCACCAGCGGCTCGACTTTGCCGCGGCGGAATCGGGCAATCAGCGCCTCGCTGACGAGGTTGTGCCCGAGAAGCGTCCGATTGGCTCGCTCGGCGAGCGACCGATAAATCAGCCATTGCTTCTGCCCGACGGCCACGCGATACCCGACCGCCACCTCCGCCGGTTGCGCTTCGAGCGACTCGGCCACGGTGAGCCTTCGCCAGGTCGCTTTCCGATCGATCCGTTTCGGATCGAGATCGAACAGCATCGGCGCGTACAGCCGCCGCGCGTCGGCCGTCTGGCGCCATTGTAGCTGATGTTGGACGACTTCGAGTTCGCCCTCGCAATGCTCTTCCCGCCACTCGGGCAAGGCGAGCGGGAAGACCCGGCCAAGCCGCTCTCGGCCAACCAGCCACCCTTCGCGGGTTTGTTCAGCCGCTTCGAACTCCACGCCCGGCGCCAGCGGCAAGCGGCTGGCGTACTCGATCCGCCCGGGGTGTGGCGCTAAGACCGCATCGGCCAGCAGCGCGATCCGGTCCGCCCCGGCCAGGAATATCTGCCGCTGTAGGACGAGCCCGGCGTCGAGCTCCAACTCGAGTTCCAGGTAGTCGACCCCTTCATCGACGTGCCAGCAGAGCGCGACCCAATCCGAAGCAGCATGCACCGCTTGGCCGGCGAATCGGACGTCGCAGGCCCATTGCGCGGAGAAAAGCAGTTCGCCGCCGCCGACCAGTTCGGCCATCAGCGGCTCCGACGCATAGGCCACCGTCAGCCGCGGCGCCACGCGCGACCACGAGCCGCGCAGCACCGCCACCTCGGCCCACTCGCTGTGTAGCGACGGCTCGGGCATCGCTTCGGGCGGCCACGTGTGCTGCTTCTTCCAGCCGGGCAACACGCGGGCGGCAATCTGCCAATCCTCCTCGTCGCCACCGAGCCGCAACGCCGCTTTGAGCAGCTCGGCGGAGACTGGCAGCGACTGGCCGTTGGTCAACGGCAGGGTGCCGTCCGGTCGCAGCAACCGCAGCGCCTGGCGCACCAGCCACTCGTACTGGAGTTGGGCCGCTCGATCGAAGCAGCCGCCGGCGAGTTGCTCGCCAATGGCTCGGCACCGCGTCCAGCAGCCCAGCAACGGGCCGGTCTGTGAGATCCAGTCGGCGTGGGGGAGCCCTTCGCCGTCGAGCAGCTCGACCGGGCCCGACGATAGCGCACGCCGGGCCACCGACCGCCGCTGCCAGCACGGCCGCACCTCCGGCAGCCGCCAGGCGAGTGTCAGTGGAAGCTCGCCGGCGAGTAGTTGGTGGGCCAACGGGGCCGTCTTTAGGTCGATCGCTCCGGCATCGTCGGCCATGGCCAATAGCCAGTCCAACAGCCGCCACCAGAGCCCCGGCGAAAGCTGCCGGGCTAATCGCGGCAAGGCCCCGGCAATGACCACCGCCTCGATGGCGCGGTGAATCGAGGCGGCTGGTTCGCGCGGTCGGTCGATCCATGCCTCGACATCGCGAGGCAACGCCCGATCGTCCACGGACTCTCCGCCGGGGGGGCGTGCGCCGAGTGGCCAGTCGGGCAGGGTGATGCCCTCGGGAAGGCCGCCGAGAAACCACCATGGCGAGGGACGGCCGTAGTGTTCACCGGACGACGGCCGACTGCGCGAGGCGAGTTCGTTCCGCCAACACTGCCAACCCTGCTCGGGATCGGCCGCATAGGCGCGGCGAACGGCCGCCGTGGCCGAGCCTCGCCAGGTATCGCGGGCAAGGCCGGCTGAGAGGGGAATGTCGTGGGAGACCAATTCGGGCGGGAGCGGGGGTTGGGGCATGTTGGTGTGGGTCCCGAAATCGAGTAGAATGAGGGCGTAATGGATTTGCTCCGTTTTCGCACACTCGAACCGAAAGGTCAACGACCATGGCAATCGGCTCCTTTCTTCGCGTTTGGCTTGGCGGCGTGCTGCTGTTGACGATGGTGTCGATCCTCGGCTGCGAACCGGTCGACGCGCCCGGCCCGCCCGCTTCGACGACCGAGCCGGCCGAGCCGGCAGCCGCACAGGCGTCCGACGGAAGCGAGGCACCGTCCGACGCGACAGCCGATCCGGCAGCCGAACCCGCCGATCCAGCGGCCGACGTGGAATCCGACCCCTTCGCAGCCGAGCCGGAGTCGCCCTTCCCGGCCGACGACGTCGCCGCGCCCCCCGATCCGGCATCTTCCGACGAACCCGACCAGCCGGCCGAGCCGGAGGAACCGGCCGTCGATCTGGGCCCACCGCTGGTCGACAACCTTGAGGCCGACTACCAACAGCTCGACCCACGCAGGCCGATCTGGATCAACAAGCAGCAGACGGAGGTGGTGATCGTTGGGCAGGTCGTCCAGAACGACGTCTTGCTGGAACTGTTCGCCTGCTTGAAGGACACCAAGGAGCACGAGGCGATCATCGCGGTCGACCTTGAGGCGTTTTTCGTCCACACCGGCCTGTTGGCCGTCGGGGGCCAGAGCGGCAGACCGGCAAACTTCGACCCGGTGTATCAGCCGGCCTCCGGCTCGAAGATCAAGGTCCTCGTCCGCTGGAAGGATGCCGAGGGCCGGCAACACACCGATCGGGCCCAGGACTGGATCCTCGACGCCGAAACCGGCGAGCCGCTGCAACACGACTGGGTCTTCGCCGGCAGCGGGTTCTGGAAGGACGAAGAGACGGGCAAACAACACTACCTGGCCGAGCAGGGCGATCTGATCTGCGTATCGAATTTCCCCACCGCAACGCTCGACCTGCCGATCCAAAGCAGCGACGCCAACAGCGCGTTGATGTATCGTGCCAACCCGGAGAGAGTCCCCCCCGTTGGCACGCCCATCACATTGATCCTTTCGCCGATCGAAGAGCAGAAGTGACGTCAACAGATCGCTCTTGACTCACCCCGATCCGCCTGCTATTGAAGGCCCGCTGGAGAGGGCTCTTCAATGTTTTGTAATAGTTCCGCTGTCTGAAGCGAGCCACGAAAGGGGAAGGTTTTCCGTCATTCCCGCGCAGGCGGGAACCCCGGGAACTACCCTAATCGCCTAGATTCCCGCCTTCGCGGGAATGACTTGTTTTCGACGGCTGAAGTTTCTTCGTCTGCCACTGGGCGAAATGCTCGCGGGCAAAGGGGACTTGTGGTGAAAACCGCCCGATTTCTGTGCGGATTTGGGGTCGTAGCGTTTCTGCTGGCCCCGTCGCCGGCCAATGCGCAGCGCGTGCAGTTTCCGACGCCGGATCCGTCGATCGCCCCCACGCCGTCCACGCCCGACGCTGGGCTGACGCCGCCGATGGCTACTTTCGACGGCACGATCCAGCCGCCGCCGGCCGACTGGGACCCCTACGCCGCGCCCGGGGCATCGCAGCCGCCGACCCTCTTGCCGCAGGATCCGTTCCAGGCAGGCCCGGGTGCCGCAGGCGTGGCCCCCTATCCGGCCGGCGGGACCTTTGCCACGATGCAGCGGTTTCTGCAGGAGATCCGGTTTGATTATGTCTATATGCCCGGCTCGGCGGCCGATGAGCTTGGCATCAACGACCTGGAACTCAGCGCGACGTTCGCCATCCCGTTCCTCTACAACACCGAGACGCCGCTGCTGGTCACGCCGGGCTTCGCGATCCACTACTTCAACGGACCGCCGTATGTTCCGGCAGACCCGGAATCCCACGACGTACCGCCCCGGGTGTACGACGCCTATCTCGACGCGGCCTGGAACCCGCAGGTGACGCCGTGGCTCGGCGGCGAGTTGTCGGCCCGAGTGGGAGTCTATGCGGATTTCGAAAAGGTCGTCGACGAGAGCTTTCGGCTGACGGGTTCAGGCTACGCGGTGTTGTCGTTCTCGCCGAGTATGACGATCAAGGCGGGGGCCATGTATCTCGACCGCAATCGGGTCAAGCTCTTGCCCTCCGGTGGCCTGATCTGGACGCCGAATCCGGACATTCGATTCGAGATTCTCTTCCCCAACCCGAAGATCGCCCGACGGCTGCCGAACGTCGGCAATACCGAGTGGTGGGGCTACATCCGGGGCGATTACGGCGGCGGGGCGTGGACCATGGATCAGCCCGGCGGCGATACGCTGGAGATGGACTACAACGACATCCGACTGGGGCTCGGCGCCGAGTTCTTCCGTCCTCGCGGGCTCAGCGGACTGTTCGAGGTCGGGCTGGCCTTCGACCGCGAGCTGTACGCGCTGGACGACGATTTCTTCACCCCCAACAGCACGGTCTATCTCCGCGGAGGGTTGGCCTATTGAGCCTGGCAATGCGACGGGACGCCAATGCCAGAAGGCGCCGGGCAAACCCGGCCGTTAGACGATTGGCCCCGCTGTTGATCCTCTTGGTCTGGCCGACGTCGCTGGCGGCGCAGATGGTGCGATTGCCGCCGCCAACGATGACGGCGTCAGGACGCGGCGGGATCGAGGCGGTTTCCTACGACACACCGTTGCTCGCCGAGACGGCAAGCGTTACCCCCGAGCCGGCAATGCCGCCGGGCACGCGGCCGGGGATGTTCCAGAAGCTCATCCTCGACGGCACCTGGCTGATGCCCGGCGGGGGCGACGACTTCGGCGTAAGCAGCCTGGAGGCGAAGGCTGTCTTCGCGCTGCCGTGTCCCGCGCGGACCTCACCGCTGTTGATTACGCCCGGCTTCGCGGTTCACTATCTCGACGGCCCGACCACGCCCGACCTGCCGCCGCGCCTATACGACGCCACGACCCAGTTCCGTTGGCTCGCGGAGCTATCGCCGCGTTGGGCGGTCGATTTGATGGTCAAGCCGGGCATCTATAGCGACTTCGAGCAGGGCACCGACGACGCCTTCCGGATTACCGGCTATGGCGTGGCGGTGTTGACATGCAACCCCCGGTTCAAGCTGGCCCTCGGGGCGGCCTATCTGGACCAGGCCGATCTGAGCGTTGTCCCGGCCGTGGGGATCATTTGGACGCCGCGCGACGACCTGAAGTTCGAGCTGATCATGCCCCGGCCGCGAATTGCCGCCCGCATCGATCGGCCCGG
>Ga0180433_10010175_pt1 | contig 11370 bp, 5 predicted proteins | sample SS_ome_8_FD_132980 | JGI IMG/M metagenome (GOLD analysis project Ga0180433, IMG submission 132980) | Hypersaline lake sediment archaeal communities from the Salton Sea, California, USA - SS_1_D_1 metaG | ecosystem: Environmental > Aquatic > Non-marine Saline and Alkaline > Hypersaline > Sediment... | reverse complement strand
TGGATCACGGGGGATACGACCGATTCTACCTGAATGGCCCGTCGCAGAAAGTCAGTCCGGATGACATTGATGCGTGGTTGGACATGCTGGAGACGGCAGCGCCGGGCGTGAAAGTGAATGTCATCGTGGAGGCCTGCCATTCGGGGAGCTTCATTGACCTGGTGAAGAGCGTGAGCCAGGAGGGGCGGGTGGTGATCGCCTCCACCGGAGCCTACCTGCTGGCCCACGCCTCGCAGAATGGGGCGATTTTTTCGGACGCCTTTGTGGGGGCCTTGGGCCGTGGGATGAGCCTATACAGCAGCTTCGAGGAGGGGAAATGGACGGTGCAGCAAGCCCATCCTGGTCAGACCCCTTGGCTGGACGATGATGGGGACGGAATGCCGAACGAAGCGGAGGATGGACAGGAAGCACAGCGGCGAGGTTTTGCGTACGCCGGGACGTTGGTGGAAGAGGAGTGGCCGCCCTACGTGGTGTGGGCGCAGGTGAGAGACGTGGAAGATGGCGAGGGCGTGATCGAAGCGGAGGTGCGGGACGACCAGGGAGTGGGGTTCGTCTGGGCAGTGGTGTACAAGCCGTCGTACGAAGCGCCTGATCCTGAAGAGACGGAAGAGATGCCACAGGAAAACCTGCCGACGGTGACATTGCTGGATCAAAATGGAGATGATGTGTACACCGGTCTTTACGGGGGGTTCGACGAGGTCGGTGAGTACCGCGTGGTCGTTTACGCAGTGGATAATGAGGAATTACAAGGTCGACCGAAGGAAATGGTGGTACGCACGGGATGGCTGGTGTACCTACCGGTGGTGCTCAGGAGTGATTAGGTCACCTGGTTGTCCATTTGTACACTCGTAATTCGCGCATTCGATAGAAGGAGGCCAAAATGAACACGCGCAAACTGGACGCAGGCGGCACCGGCACCGCTGAGTACGCTAAACTGTACCGAAGTTGCTGGCAGTTCGACTGATCCAAGTCCTGGACACGCCTCTCGGCACTTGAGCGTCATCATTGATTCAACTACAGCTGGCTCTGCCTCACCGAACACTGGGCTGGACGAATGCGAATGGCCTGGCATCCCACCTTGCTGAAAAACAGGCACCTTACCCAGTCAACGCGAGATCAGCTGTTACTCCTCCTCATCCAGCCCCTGGGCACGCCGGATGTGTTTGATTACCTCGAGCACAGCCTGTTTGCCTTCCTTGTTCAAGTCCTTCGAGCGCAGGGCGATCCGTTGTACCCCTGCCTGGCGGAGCGCCGCCGCCAGTTCCAAATCCTGCTCGAACGCCTGTGATTTTTGGCTCGAATTTCGGAAACTGCTGAAAAAATGCTCGAGTTTGCAGGCCAATTGTGTTATGAAATGGAATCTTGCGAACGATTGTCGTCGAGCAAATGAAAACTTTTGACCAGAACAGCGGTTTTCGGAATCAGATTTTGCGTAGGTAGTTATTCTATGCTAAACTGTGGCTGAAAACAACAAGCTTTGGAATTTGCGTAGAGCTTGATGCGACAGCCAATATACAGACCGCCTTGCCGATGACAATGTACCGGGTCGTTCATCACAAGGAGTCATCCATTATGCACGAAATGTCCCCCTCGCAACTGGCAGCCCGCTGTCAAAACGCTCAACCGGATGCATCGCACGAACCATCCTGCTTTGAGCTTTTTCGCCGCGCTATTGTCGAAAATTGTTCTCTCAGTTGGCATTATCTTCACAACCAGTACTACTCCCTGGTTTACTATTGGGTCTCCCGGCGCGCTCCGACCGATCCCGATACGGTGAACGACCTTACTCAGGATGCCCTGACCTCCTTCTGGCGTTTCTACACCTCCGACAAACTAGCCCGCGCCGGTGGGCTGGGAGACATTTTGGCCTATCTGAAATCCTGTGTCATGTCGGCAATCTCTCAGACACACCGTAAAGAAAAAAGAAGGGTTCCAGAGGTAGCGCTAGCTCATCACATTGTGGATGTCCAGAGCGTGACCCAGTCTGCCGAGGTGCTTGCATCACAGCAGATAACCGCTCAGCAAATATGGACCATCGTCGAATCGCATTGCAATGACGATCTCGAACACTTGGTGGCTCGTTCTATCTTCCTGGCTGACCTAAAACCCCGTCACATCGCAGAACAGTTCCCTGACTTGTTCCCTGACGTACTGGAGGTATACCGTATCAAACGGAACCTGATCGGTCGTCTGCGACGCGATCCAGTTTTGCAGGAGATATGCAAAAAATGACCCAATGAGCGTTTGATAAAGTAGGAGGCACACGATGATGAAAGAATCAAGCTGTATCAATCCAGAGGCTATTCAAGACTGGGAACTCAACGCCTACGCCGATGGTGAGGCGCCATCACACGTCGCAGAACATCTGGAGCGTTGTCCTGCCTGTCGCGCCAAGCTGAGGGAGCGTGTGGCGTTTGAACGTCGCCTGCGCGCGTGCCTGTACCGTTTCGATTGCCCTTCACCGGATCTGCTGCGCGACTACCATTGGGGCTACCTTTCAGCCGACGAACACCGGCGGATCGAGACGCACCTGGACGCCTGCCCACATTGCGCGACAGAGTTAGCTAACCTCGCCGAGTTCGTAACTGTGGAACAGGATCAACCGTCGAGCACGCTACTGGCCCGCGCCCGGCAAGCCGCTGAACAAGTACGCCTGGTCGTGGCGCAGCTTATCTCCCCTGGTCTGTCCCCAGTACCGGCTCTGCGCGGCAAGACGCGGGAGGTGTTGCTCTTCGATGCCGAGGGCGTCGCGTTGAGCGTCAACTTGGAACAGGAGGACACTGGCGCATACACGCTCTTTGGACAAATTCTGTCGTCGGAACCAATTGTTCCCCCTGGCGGGTATGCCCGACTGACGGCCAGTCAAGGGAGTGCGCATCCTGTTCGAGCGTTGCTTGACGCCAACGGCGGCTTTGCGCTTTCCGATCTACGTCCAGGCACGTATCAACTCACCGTCTTCTTGCCGGAGCGATTGATCGTGGTACCCATCCTGGCGCTGAAAGCGGAGTTATGACCGATGGACGACAAACTATTGGAAGCACTGCTGGCAGCGCCCGATGACGAAGCGTTGCAGGCGTTGATCGAGGCACACGCCCTGGACGTTGAGGCAGTCGAGACGCTCAAAGCCCATTCGGCCCGTTTCTACTTCGACCGCCCGGCGGAGGCGATGCGTGTGGCTGAGATCGCTCATCGGCTGGGCAATATGTTGCCCGATCCGGCCCCAGCCCTCGGCCGATGGACGCTGGCCAATGCGTTACTGTTTACCGACCACCATCTGGAGGCTGTGGAGCTCTTTGATCGCGCCCACACCAGTTATCTGGTGCAAAGCCGGTCGTTAGATGCAGCACGTATGGGCGTGGGACACGTCTGGGCGCTAGCCTACACCGGTCAGTTCGAGCGCGCCTTGGCGCTAGCCGCCGAGATCGAGCCTGTACTCGCCGCTGCGGCGCAGACCGACTCCGCCGACCATCGTCGCCTTGGGGGACTGTTCAATAATGTTGGAATTACTCATGATCTCCTGGGCCAGTACGAAGAGGCCCTGGCGGCCTATGACCATAAGCTGGAGATCGCACAGGCCCTGGGCAATGCGTTGGACGCAGCGCGCACGCAGCACAACCGAGCCTGCGCTTTGACCTACCTCAACGCCTTTGACGAGGCGCTGGCTGCTTTCCGAGAGGCCAAGGCTGGCTTTTTGGAAGCCCAAGCGACAGCCGACCTGGCCAGGCTAACCTATAAGCGAGGCGCGCTCTATGCTCGCTGGGGACGGTATACCGAGGCAGAGTCCGAATTCGCCGCCTCAAGTAAATGGCTGGCAGGGCTTCAAGATGCCGGACCAACCCACGCTGCCCTCACGGTCTACCGTCTCCTGGCCCGAATGAGGAGCGGTACGGCGCCCGATGAAGCACTGATCAGCGAGCTAACCGCCGCCCAAGCTACCCTGGCGGCAAGCAACCTGCTTTTCAACGAAGGGCTGGCCTGGTTGGCGTTGGGACGCAGTTACCTGGCGTTGGACAACCTTCCGTCTGCACAACATGCCTTTGGACAGACGCTGGCGCTTGCCGAACAGGGCGGAGGGCATCCCCTGGCCTGGGAGGCGCTCCACAACCTGGGTAACCTGGCAGAGCAGCGCGACGATCCAGCCGCTGCTATCGAGTTTTACACGCAGGCTATCACGGATATCGAAGCGATGCGACGCGATCTCCACGTCGAGACCTTTCGCGCGGGGTTCCTGACCGACAAGCTCGTCGTCTACCAGGATCTTGCCCTACTTTACGTCCGACTGGATCGTCTTGAAGACGCATTTGCCATCGTCGAGCGGGCCAAGTCCCGTCTCCTTGCCGAACGACTGAACGGCCGTTTGGATGATGAGATCACCGTCCTGGCCGCATCGGATGATCCTCCCACCCAGGCCACGGCTCGCCGTTTACGAGATATACTGGCGCGCTTGGAGAAATTATACAGACAAGCTCGTCTGGATGAAGCCGGGGAACGCGGTGAGATGTGGTCGGTGGCTCCCGCTCCCGACACACTGGTCGAGGTGAAACGATTGGAGGCAGAGGTGCTGGACTTGGCACGCGGAATGGAACGCGACCAACCCGTGCTTTCTCCCCTGGCGGTCGGGCGCACCGTCCCATTGCAGACCGTGCAGGCCAATCTGCGGGATACCCTGCTGCTCCAGTACTACATCGCGCGTGAACAGGTGGGAGTCTTTGTGGTGGACAGCGCAGGCATACAGACCTATCAAGAGCTGGCACCTTTGTCCAAGATCGAAACAGCTCGACGACGCTTTTCTGCCGCTGTGGAGCGGGTGTTGGGACTGACCGCGCGCTATGGTCAAGAGATGCTAACGCGCTACCTGCCGCCACTCCTGGCTGACGCCCAAGCGCAACTAGCCTCGCTCTACGATTACCTGATCCGGCCGCTGACAGACTACCTGCTGCCGGAAAGGCCGCTCGTCGTCCTGCCTGACGGCTCGATGCATTACGTACCTTTCCACGCCCTGTACGATGGCGCGAGTTACCTGATCGAGCGACACGTCGTCAGCTATACTCCCAGTGCAACGGTGCTGGACCTATGCGCCCGACACATCCCCCAAGGCCAAGGGATGTTGGTGATGGGCTACGGCGGCGATCATCTGACCCAGATCATGGCGGAGATTCAAACGTTGACCCGTCTGTTCCCGGAGGCAGACATACTGAGCGAGGCCGAGGCGACGACCGAGCGATTGTTGGCCGACGCGCCTCATTATCGCTTGTTGCACCTGGCGGCTCACGCCTGCTTTCGCGCCGACAATGCGATGCTCTCCTCGCTCTCCCTGGCAGACCGGCGACTGGCGCTGGCTGAGATCGCTCGCCTACGACTGGATGTGGATCTGGTCACGCTGAGCGGCTGCGAGACAGGGCGTGGGCGATTGTACGGGGCTGACTTGATCAGCCTGGCCTGTGGCTTCTTGGGAGCTGGTGCGCGGTCGCTCCTCGTCAGTATGTGGCGCGTGGACGATGCGATCACAGCGCAATTGATGGATGCTTTCTATCAGGCGTTGCGGGGTGGGGAGGGACGGGCAGTGGCGCTACGCACGGCGCAACTTGAACTCTTGGCGCGGGGATACCATCATCCAGCCCATTGGGCGCCTTTTATACTGCTCGGCGAATGGGGCACTGTTCTGTAGAGACTGCTGCCCCGGCGAGATGAGCTTCGATTGAGTTGAGAAAAATAAGGAGGAAGACGATGATGCGCAAGATAGCTATAACCATCGGATTTGTGTGTGGATGCTTATTCCTGGTAATATCCGTGTTACAGACTCAAGCTGCTCCAGTGATGCCGACTGGCGATCACTGTGGCGACGTCGGTCCTTTGCCGTTCGACGATCCAGGCTTTTGCGGCTGCACCTGGGGCGAGGTGCTCTTCCACGGACAGCCGGTGCCCAACGCTGCGATCACACTCAGCTACGGCAGCGATGTGGTGACCAGCGCGACCTATCTCACATTGCTGGAGTCGGAGCCCTATTTTGACCTGACCGCCCACAATCTGGGAGCCCGACGTGGAGACATCGTGACGCTGACGGCTCACTTTGCCGGACGGACCATCACCCGGACGATCCGCGCCTGGCCCGAGAGCGGCGGGGAACAGCACGTCGTGCTCGCCCTGCCGGAGCGGGGCGTCTGGAGCCCCTGGCTGACCGGCGGCTACACCCGCGCCCTGGCGCTGGACGACGACGTGGCCTGGGCGGGCGGACCGGCGGGCGTCATCTCGATCAGTTTGAGCAGCGGCGTGAGCGTGGCCCACACCCTACCCTGGACCGACACGCTGGTGCGGGCACTGGCGGTGGATACCGAGGGACACGTCTGGGCAGCCAGCGACAAAGGTGTAGCCAATTTTGACGGCGCCGCCTGGCACACGCACACCGTCCCACTGACCGGCGCGCCCCGGGCGCTGGCAGTCGATCCGGCCACGGGCGCGGTGTGGGTGGGAGGCGGAGATACCGAAGGCAGCCTGGCCGTCTACACCGGGACCTGGAATACGGTGGGGTCTTTCGACGAGCCGGTGACAGCGCTGGCAATAGACGAGGCGGGGCGGCTCTGGGTCGGTAGCTGGGGCAGGGGCGTCTACCGGCAGGATGGCGACGGCTGGATCCACTACCGGGCGGTGGATGGCCTGGCCTCTGACAACGTGTTGGCAGCGGCAGCGGGCGGGGGAGCGGTCTGGTTTGGCACAGCTCCCTACCTGAGCGGGCAAGGGCCGCGCGGCGGCGTCGCGCGCTTCGACCTGACGACGGAAACCTGGCACACGTACACCACCGCCCACGGCCTGCCAGCCGACGTCGCTCTGCCCCAGGCTCCGGCCTCTGTGTTTGCATTGACGATTGGAGAGGGGGACATCCCCTGGACCGGGACGACCGACGATGTGCATTTTCTGGCTGGCGAGAGCTGGTGGACGGCGAACGGGCTGCGACCAGGACCGGTGATGGCCCTCGCCGCCGGGAGTGAAACGGTCATCGCCGCCTCTGCGCCCGGCCTCGACCGACTCGACCCGGCAGCCACACCCGGCACTCCGCCGACGGCGCAGATCGACGCCGCAGCGCCGTCGACGCTGACGCTGGGGGCGACGCTCGATCTGAGTGGGAGCGGGGTGGACAGCGACGAGGGCGGCGGCCAGATCGTGGCCTGGGCCTGGACTTCTTCACTGGATGGGCCGTTGTGCACCACGGCCAGTTGTGAGTTGCCGCACAGTTTGCTCACCCCCGGCGCTCACTCTATCACGTTGCAGGTGCAGGACGACGAGGGGCTTTGGTCGGAGTCTGTGGCGGCGATGGTGACCGTCGAGAAAGCGTGGCTGGTGTATCTCCCTCTCGTCCTAAAATAATCGAGACGAACCCAGATACGCGCAACTGTCGGCGGGGATGAATGCCTTAGGGTTCCATTCCTGTCAACGGAGGTCTAGTGATGAAAACAAGATACGGATTTGCATTCGTGGCAACAATCCTGGTCGGGCTAACGCTGCTCCTGGCCTCGACCCTGGCTTCGCACGCCTCGGAGTGGAGTGGACTTTCCAGTTCGCCAATGCTCGCCGCTCCCGATCTGACCGTCGAAAGCATCACCTTCAGCCCCGCCAACCCTGCCGTGGGAGAAAGCGTGGATGTCACCGTGACGGTCAAGAACGTGGGGGATGCAGGGATCGCGGGCTTTTACGTCTACTTTTACGTGGACCCGGCGGACGAGCCGCCAACCAGCACCACCGCTTACACCTCGCGTACGTATTGGGGGCTGATGCTCGACCCTGGAGATTCGTTCGATTGGGCGCGTCCCGACCACACCTTTGCCACCAGTGGCACCCATACCGTCTGTGCCTGGGTGGACCGGGACGACACGGTCGCAGAATCCGACGAGACGAACAACCTGACCGGCCCGGTCAACATTCCGGTGGGCGTCGTCTGCGACCCCGACGCTTACGAGGAGGACGATCTTTGCAGCCAGGCCCACTCGATCCTCACCGACGGCACAGCACAACCGCACAACCTCTGCGCCGCGCCGGATCGAGACGAGGATTGGGTCGAGTTCGATGCCATCGGCGGCGTGACCTATCGCGTGCAGGCCAGCGCCGACGGGGCTGACGCCAAGCTGGCGCTCGAGTTGCACGCCATGTGCAGCAGTCCCCCCAGCTTTGGCGGCGAGGTCGAGTTCGATTTCACCCCGCCGGCCAACGGCGTCTACTACCTCAAAGTCGAGCACTTGCTGGCCGATCACGGCCCCGATACGGACTATCGATTGAGCGTGACCGCCCTGAACCAGTGCAACGCCTATCACGAACCGAACGACGACTGTATCCTCGCCAGCGACATCGCGGTGGACGGAACCACACAGACACACTCCTTCTGCGAGCAGGGAGACGCGGACTGGGTCTCCTTTCCCGCGCAGGCCGGTTCGACCTACGTCGTCTCGGCGACGAACCTCGGCCCCGACGCCGACGTCCAACTGGCGCTCCATACCTCCTGTATCGGGCCGCCCCCCTTTGGAGGGGATGCGCGCATCGAGTACACGGCCCAGGCGGATGGGATGATCTACATCAAGGCAGAAAACCTGGACCTGAACGTCTTTGGCAGCGATACCGATTACCAACTCCGGGTGACGCGCATTGGCGGGTGCGACCTCGATGAGCACGAAGAGGACAACATCCCAACGGCGGCCAAGTTGCTGACCGTCGGAGGCGCGGCCCAGACTCACAACGTCTGCCCGGCTGGCGACGTCGACTGGGCCATCTTCCTCGCCGCGGCTGGCGTGACCTACACGGTGGAGACGTTCAACCTGGGCGCGGCCGCCGACACGCGCCTCTGCCTGTACGACGCGACCGGCAGCGTGCAACTGGCCTGCGACGACGACGGCGGCGCGGGCAGAGGCTCCCGCATCGTCTGGCAGGCCCCGACCAGCGATCTCTACACCGTCGAGGCGACTGACTATAACTCGGCGGTGGCCGGTCCCGATACCCGCTACGACCTGCGCGTTTTCGCCGGTCTGTGCAACCCCGACGCGCTGGAGCCTGACGACGACCGCTCCTCGGCCCGCCCGATCCCGACCGACGGCAGCGAGCAAGCGCACGACGTCTGCCCGGCCGGGGATGTGGACTGGGCCACGTTCACCGCCAGCGCAGGCCCGTATGTGATCGAGACGACGAACCTGGGACCCGAGGCCGACACTGTTATCGAACTGTACGACGCATCGGGAACGCGGCTAACGTCGAATGACGATTATGATCCCGGCACAGCCTCGCGCATTCATCATGTTTTTGATGCTGGCGGGACCTACTACGTCAAGGTACGCCATTATGATCCCTCTCAGCACGGCGCTGGCACCGAGTATTCTTTGGTCGTCTACCAGGGCAACCCACCTGAACCTCCGCCGACTCCCACGCCTCCACCGACTCTCACGCCTCCACCCGCTTCCCCATCCTCTGGTGTGCGCACGATCGTGCTCATCAACTGGGAGCAGGTCGCCGCGTGGTACGGAGAGACGGCGGCGACGCAACTGCTGAACAAGCTAGACGAGTTGGCCGTTCACGACGACGTGCAGGGCGAGGTCATCCGCCTGGACCGGAACGACACCATCAGCGCGACCTACGCCAGTTGGATCGCCGACCCAACCGACGTGGACCTGGCCAACCAGGTCGCCGCGGTCATCCGGTCCGTGATCGTGACCTACTTGCAGCAGCACGACGGCGTGGAGCACGTCCTCCTCGTCGGCGACGACCGGCTGCTCCCCTTCCGCCGCGTCGCCGACCACACCCCCCGCGACGATTACCTGGAACAGGACTATGCCCGCATCGACGGCGATCACGCCACCGGCGCGTCGCTCCAGGCGAACTATTTCCTCAGCGACGACTATTACGCCGACCGCGAACCTACGCCTTTCGAGGGACGGGAGCTTTACATCCCCGACCTGGCCGTCGGACGGCTGGTCGAGACGCCGGACGAGATCGTCGCCTTCATCGACGCCTTCCTGGCCGACCCGCAGATCACGCCGGGAAAGACACTCGTGACCGGCTACGATTTTGTGCGGGATACCGCCAGCGATACCTGCGCCGACTGGCGGACCAGCCTGGGAGCGGGTAACGTCGATTGCTCGTTGATCGGGGAGAGTTGGTCGTGCGACGACCTGCGCGCGTTGCAGTTGAACGCCGACCCGCCGTTCGTGGTGCAATCGATCAACGGCCACGCCAATCACTACCAGGAGGGCTGCCCCATCGGACAGCGTATCGACGCCGACGAGATCGCCGCTGCCCCTTCCAGCTTTGAGGGAGGGCTGATCTACACGCCAGGTTGCCACGCTGGCCTGAACGTCCCGCCGGATAACGACGAGGGGCCGCTGGATCTGCCGCAAGCCTTTGCCCAGAAGCGGACGAATTACGTGGCAAACACCGGCTACGGTTGGGGACTGCACGGCGCTACGGGTCTCTCCGAAAAGTTGATGAGCCTTTACACCAGCGAGTTGCGTTATGGCGGCCACGCCAGTATAGGCCAGGCCTTCACCGCTGCCAAACAACGGTATTACCAGGAGGATCAGGACTTGACCGGTTATGACGAAAAGATCCTGCAAGAGGCGGTCTTTTACGGGTTGCCAATGTATCGCCTGGACACCGGCGGTGCGTTTGATGCGCCCGATCCCTTCCCCAGCGTGGGCATCACCCCGACCCTGCCGGGAGCTTTTGGCGACGACAAGGTCGTCTCGGGGACGGTCAACGTCCAACTTGGCGGGACGCTCGGGCCGAGCGAGGTGATGAGCCAGACCGTGACCGACGACGGGGTGTACTATTCGCTCGACGGGCACGTCCACGCGGTGCCCGGTCAGCCCGTGCAACCGCTGCTGCACGCGAACGTGACGGCGGCCGGCCTGCCGGCGCGGTCGGCGCTCTTTTGGGCGGGCGCCTACGAGACGTTGAGCGATTTTGACCCCCTGATCCTGTCGCCGGTCAACGACTATGTGAACCAGACCGCCGAGGCGACTTTCAACGAGTCAGGCTGGTTCCCGCCCGCGCCGATGGGCTTGCAAACGCGGGGAGCAGAGACGAGCCTGGTGATCCAGATGGGGCAGGTTGACCCGTCGGGCCAGCAGGCGAGGTTGTTCAGCGGGATGGAGATGGACCTCTACTACAGCCTGAGCGCCGACCAGACCCCGCCGACGATCACGGTCGTGGGTGGGCTGTACAACCACGTCACGGAGCGGGTGAACGTCAAGGTGGGCGCGACGGACCCGGCGGGCGTGCAGCGCGCCGTGGCGACGTACACGTCAGAACGCGGATTTTTGGACAGTAACGGATATAGTGGTTGGGACAGTGTGGATTTGAGTTTCGACGCCGACTCGCATAAATGGACGGGCAGTT
>Ga0180433_10010173_pt1 | contig 11371 bp, 10 predicted proteins | sample SS_ome_8_FD_132980 | JGI IMG/M metagenome (GOLD analysis project Ga0180433, IMG submission 132980) | Hypersaline lake sediment archaeal communities from the Salton Sea, California, USA - SS_1_D_1 metaG | ecosystem: Environmental > Aquatic > Non-marine Saline and Alkaline > Hypersaline >... | reverse complement strand
TTCGACACGCGCCTACAGCGCGGCTCAGGACGAGCGGAGAGAGTAGCATACCTTCTTATTCCAAAATTAAAAATCACCTTCAGTTAATAGCTTACTGTTAAATTTTATTCATGCAAACGGTATAATTAGCTTAATTGAAGAGATTGGCAAAAGACTACAGGTGTTCTTGAACGCGTAAGAAATGCGGAACAAAAGCGTCCCGCATTTTGCAATTATTTTTTTCGTTACTAATGTTTTCTAGGTTTGCATGCATTATTCCAGAGAAACAACTCCCTTATCCGTTCCGGCCATAAAGAGACCTGATATTCCTATCTGTTTTGTCCAATAGAAGTAGTTTTGATCTTGTAATGCGGTATCTTCAAGCATTTGATTTGATGGCTTTGTTACATTCCAAACATTCGTTGCATATGGTATCACAAACAGCTTGCTTTCATTCGTAGGATATAACGTTCGTTTTGCGCTAAAGACGCGTCGTGCTCCATCGGTCCAGAAATGGACGATTGGATCAAGGGTGAATCTTTTGTAGTTGAGTGGATTAAAGGTAGGTTTGTTTGTTGGAAGAGCAGGAGGAGCTGGTTGGAGATTGTAAGCTCCACTTAATTGTGTGACTTCGTTTTTTTCATAGGTTTCACATTTTCCTTCAGTGACTACCTTTATAGGCCAAACGGTTGAGGGGAAAGCCAAAAGGTTTACTATTGTGTTAAATTGAGCATCTACACCAAAAATGTTGTTGTACATGGCCGTGTCAGTGGGATCGACGGGCTCCCAAAGTGCTAATAGTTGATTTGTTGCTGTATGAATGCCAAGTATAGCTCCAGATATAAATACTCCATAATTAGTCACTAAAGTTAATTGTTCTTGTATGTTACCATTAATATTTCTTTGCATTATTTGCATACCAAAAAAGGCATGAGTATTACTCAAATCAGAATTGGTGACAAATGTAGATGATTCAGCAATTTTGTATGGGGTTGCAAACATTGTGTTTATATCTGCAGTGAAATCAACTCTGTATACAACATGTTTAAGAGGGTTTGTTTGATAAGTAAGAATATACAGAGCCGCTCCAGATGTTTTAATGTCGATAACAGTTCCAGGTATATTAGGTGCCTTTTGCCATAAGCCATTAAAAGGAGCAGTATTTAAATTGTCTACCGCTTGATCTACCGTAAATCCTTGTCCTCGGTCATCTGCAAAAACATATAAGCCATTATCTGTTCCTGCAAAAAAGTATTCTTCATTGATGAGTGCGGGAAGGCGTCTGGAAAATTCCATAACGTTTACACGGCCACTGCATTGTGGCAATGTTGTTACTTTGTAATTTTGGGGGCATGAAAACCGGGTGATCACCTCTTGGGGCCATTCTCCTCCGGTAGTAGGATTAAATCTGTAATTTGGATCTGGATTAGGTACTTGGGCATAGGATCGTGATATTTTAGCAAATACCACTTTCTCAAACCCTCCAAAAAGAGCATATCTAGCAGGAGAGTATTGACCTAGTGCTACCGTTGATTGATCCAGGTCAAGGACAGAAAAGCATCCTTGGGGTAAGTCTTGATTTAATTTGTAGACTAAAGCGTTAGGTGCAGTAGTTCCAGTGGTTCCTGTTGTTGTCCATGCCGTGGTTGCGACAAGGTCTTGAGGGGGGGTTTCTCCCGCAGTTATTGCCCATATTTTCCCATTATATGCATCAACGTCAAAAAATTTAATTTTTCCATTATTACCTTGAATATCCAAAAATGCTTTAAATGGAAATGCTCGCTTTGTCCAAGGAGTCCAGCTGTAGATAATACCTCTTTCATCAAACATTGCTTGCGAATACAAAACTCCCGCTTCATTATTATTTGTATTTTGGTCATCATTTATTGCCACATACACCGTATCCCCGACCACAACAATGTCTGATATTGGATCTGTTGTAGCGAGAGGTAATGGTCTTTGCCCTACCTGTGCTTGCCGGTCAGTTGATTTTGTAAGTTGATTTCCTCCTATAATTGGCCCAGCAAAATTTTTAAGTGCGAGGGTGCCATCAGTCCAAAGAGGAAGAGCATATATGGTATTTTTGGGGATGACGTTACCACCTGGTGTGGCATTTCCTCCATTTACTATTAAGTAGTCTTTGCCTGTGCTTGTATGCATAGTTCGTAGATTATATACACCTATTGAGATATTAGGTTGGACTGGATTGAGGTTCCCAATAATTTCTGTGTTATTGGGGGGGGCTGCGTTAAAGGCGGCATTAGGAGCTATTTTTTGGAAGTATAAGATTCCATTGCAATCTACATTTGCTACAATGATTGATCGTGCTCCATTATTTCCTACCGGTTGTATCTGGCTGATTCCGATATATAATCGCTGTAGTTTATCATCCCAATGCAAAGAACAAGTGTTATCTGCTGTATTTATAGCTATGTTTCCATTAATTTGAAGTTGAGAAGTTGTTGTATCAACCTTTTGTGCCTTTATTCCCGTATCATTAGCAACAGCAGCTGTTTGGACAAGCGTTTGATTATTCTTATCAATTTCAACGACGGCTATGCCGCTATTGAGACCTCCAAAATCTCCTGCATTTGGCCTAACTGCCGCAAATATAAAATTTTCACTGGCTGCTAAGCCTACTATTCCTTCTGTTGGTTGTCCATCGACATTGACGCCTCCGCTGGCATCAAGTAAAGCGGGGACAAATGGTGTTGGATAAGGAGGAATGAATGTATAATTAATTTCTCCATCTTTATTTGTAGCATTGACTACAATTGCTTCTTTTGGATTAGTGTTTTGTAGTTGTAGTACATAAGGCAATAGAGGGTTTTGAGAGCCAGTTTTTGTTGCTAAGGTAAGAAATTCGGTCTTAGTAAGAGCAGCGGAAACTACCGGTGAAGATTCAGGAGAAGCACTGCGTCCGTCATACCGAGGAATTGAGTCAATTCCTCCATTGTAACCAATATATAGGGTCCCCGTGGCCCGATCAAAAGCCTTTGAGTAGATTTCAGGACCTTGTGGTAATTGAACTACGCTTTTTGCGATGTATATATTAAAACAGGCAAAAAAAATACCCAAATATATAACTACTTTTTTGATCTTCATATATTCTCTCTCTTTTTTAAAGAGTTATTTAAATCTTTTTATGCTTATAAACATAAATGTTTACTTCTCCTGCATGCAAGCTTTAGCAAAAACTGCTCAATTATTTATAAATCCCAGGCAACTTCTAGGCCAACGGTTCCACCCCCTATGCCCGTTTTAAATATACGCTTTCCACCTGCTACATAATTATAAAATATGCTTGCACGGGGTCCGAATTTCCAATCTTCTTGGGTGAAATCATATTCTGCGATAAAATGCATTGTGTGCATTCTCCACTTTTTAAGCATTTCATCATTGTTTGCTATGGTGCAATCTATGCAGGTCTTATCGCATGGTATTATGCAGTCTTCCTGTTTGTCAGATAAGGTGTAGCCCAGAATTAATGAAAATCCCCTGCTTATATGATCCGCTTTGAAGTAAAGCCCAAAGTTAAGCAGGTTTCCTTTTGAGTAGCACACCCAATCTTTTGCCAATTTAATTATGCCGCATTGATCAGCTGCTGTTTTTACATGCATACATTTTAATTTATTTGCAAATATATTGACGTCTATATGTCCTCCAACTGTAACCCATTCATAGAGGCCAAAAGACAAGTCTACTGAGGCCGTAAATGCTGGATGGCGGTTGTATCCCATAGGTAGACTGAAAATATAATCTTCATTTTTCAGGGCACCTGTTGGGACAATTGCTCCTAGCTTGAATGTTGCATCGATAAAATCTATGTAGTCTGTGTCTTCATAATTTTTTGCCCAGCCAACTAAAAGAGATACATCCCCTATGCCTGAATTACAAACATTGGCTCGATTGAGGTTGTGAAGTGCTAATATATCGTCAAATTTTTCCAAGAATGCTTGCCACCAATAATTGACGTTTGGACAGGTACAGTCTTGAGGGGATAAATCACAATAGGAGACCCCACAAATACGCAAATTTCTTATCGGTATATGAGCCTGAAATAAGAATCCTTTTCTGATATTTTGTATCCAAGAAAACACGGCTTCAAATGTGTTAAATTGTCCCTTGAACAATAGTTGCCCAAAGCAATCAACAGGGATGAGTGCTTCTAGTTGATGTAAAATAATATCTTCTATTTTTGTTAAATCTTTTTTGACGCCTTTACCAAGCGCAAGTGCATTAGTGGGGCCATAAATATTCAAAAGACATGTTTCATCACTGCAACAATTGAGGCCTTTGCAGGTTGATCCTCCGCCGAAAATAAAATCAAATGAAGAGAGGTGGTTTTTCTCAAATCTTGGTTCACCAAAGAAGAATGTAGCTCGATAAAAGTGGGCATTATCAACTGAGAAAGATGTTTGCCAACATGTTAAAAGAAACAGGAAAAGCAGGTAATATCTTGAAAATGTGGGCGTTTGTCCCATGAATTATCCTTTTTTTGTTAGAACTCGAACCCTGGGGCGAGTTGATGAAAATGACGAATATATTCTCTTTATTTATAAAAAATATACGAAAAAAAGCAACTAGAATATGCTTATATATTGGCCCACTTTGCCACAAATGCTTATTTTGCTATACTTAAGGTATATTTAAAATTTTATTATTCCTTTTGATTTTGGGGTTTTTATCTTATGAGCAATCAAAAAAAAGAAGATAAAGAAAAAGAAAATAATCTATCAGAACTTGAGGTGTGTCAAAAAGAGCTTGATACATGGAAAGAAAAATGTATACGCGTTACGGCAGATTTGGAAAATTTTTCAAGACGGGTTGAAAAGGAAAAGGTACAATGGATGCAGGTAGCGCAAGCGGATGTGTTACAAGATCTGCTTGTTGTTATAGATGATTTTGATCGCTCAATGCATGAATATGATCAAAAAGAATTGTCTGCAGAAACAAAGGCCTTTCTTGATGGTTTTGCAATGATTGCTAAAGCGATGTACAAGTTGCTTGAAAAATATGGAGTTACAGAAATAGTTGAAGTGAAAATATTTGATCCAACATTGCATGAGGCTATTATGCAGGTTGATTCTGATGAACATGAATCTGGTGATGTTGTACAGATCTTGCAAAAAGGTTTTATGTTTAAGAAAGAGGTGTTGCGTCCTGCAAAAGTGAGTGTTGCAAAGTAAATTTTAGAAATAAAAAAAGCTCTTCTGATTTACACAGAAGAGCTTTTTTTTCTTTTATGTTTTATCGTAGATCTGCAAGTGCTTTTAATACTGCAATTATATTTTGACGATAAGAGTATTTAGATGGTTTTGATTTTGTTAGTATCGTTATAATAGATTGGAGCGTATTAGAGAATCCGGTCTGGAGGTTTTCTTGATTGATTGAAAAGTCTTTTTGATTGTCTGTAAGGATATTTTGATTCTCTTTTTGGTTTTTTATAAGAGTTTTGAGTATTGTTATGCATTCAGTATTGACGAAGAATTGGTTTTGTCGAAGTTGTGTTTCGAGGGCGATTTTTTGTTTTTTTAGTTCTAGTATTTTTTTTGATGCTTTGCTTTTTATTTTGTTTAATTCAAGTTTTAAATTTCTTTTTTTAGTAATAATCTCAACTTTCATTTTTAGGTTCTCTATTAGTTTTTGTTCATCTTCTTGGATTTTTGTATCAAACTCGGTTATTTTTTGGTAATCCTCATATATCTTTTTTAGTTTTTTTATTTCGGCCATTCTTTTTTTGTTTATTTTTAAAAGCGATTCGCGTAAAGGGGTTTCTTTTTTTATTGTTTCTAACAAGTTATTTTTACTTTCTATTATCTGGTTTTTTTTGCTTTGAATGTCTTGGAGTTTTTTATTTTTTATTTCGAATATTTTCTCATTTATACTCTTCAATTCTACTGAGAGTTGTACTTTTTTTGTGTTGTATTTGTTAATTAGTTTTAGTATTTCGTTTTGATCAATTTCTTTCAGCCTTTTTAGTTTATTGATTGGATCTTTTTCCATAGTGTCTTTTCTTTGTGTCAGGTCGTTAATTAGTGTTTCTTCCTCTTGAGTAAGGAGTTTTACTGCTTCTTCGATTCCTTGAATAGGTCCTTTAACGTTTAGTGCAGGTTTTTCCCTACGTTTTTGTTGCATCATACCCAATACGTTCATTGAAAGTGTTAAAGTTAAAAGTAATACTAACCATTTTTTCATAATTCCCCCTTTTGTAATTGTTAAAAACATCCTTCTAGTTTTATACTTGCAAATTTTGTCGCTGAAAGTCAAGGGTTTGCGTGTTTTTTGAAAAACAAAAACATTTCTGTTTGCGCCTATTAAGCTTTGGCAAGTATTTTATATTGAAAGATTGGCGCTGTTTTAAGTCTTAAAATAGCGCCAATCTTAGTTTTTGGTTAAAAATGTTTTCTAATTTTTTCCTTTAAATGGTCCAAATAAAGCCTTTGGGTATTTTTTTCCCTTTATTTTCAGCGTTTCTGCGTTGCTATACGGGATGATTTCTTCTTTGACATGTTCGGTTCTTTCTGTCGTATCTTTTTTATATTGTTGCATATGCTTAAGATCTTCTTGAATTTGTTGGTACATGTTTTTGATCCAATTACGTATATCTTTTAACGGTGCTTGGGAGAACCAAGGTGTTGTTCTAATATATGCCAATTCTTTTTTTAAGGCCTCGAGAACAGGGGGTTTATATTTTTTGCCTAGTTCTTCTGTTATTTTTTTTACTTGTGCCGCTTTTGCCTTAAATTTTCTCCAATCTTGTGTGTTGATTTGTCGTCGTTTTTTGGGATGTTTTCTTTTTTTAAATTCAACCATCTTTCTTTTTTTTGTTTTTTTCTTTTCACTTTTTTTCATGGCAAAGATATTACCAAGACTTGCAAATAGGCTGAATGTTGCAATAGTTATTACTAATTTTTTCATTACGTTTTTCCCTTCCCCTAGGTATTATAATTATAAAAAATTTGCTACTACTTTATTCCTTTAATTTTGTGGGTCTCGTGGGTCTTGGGTTTGTTTGATCTCTTGTAAGTTCCCTTATTTGTCGTTGTTTTCTAGTAATTTGTTCTCGGATTCTGTTTATGTCCATTGCAATCCTTGCGTGAGGGTGTGCGGTTTGTAGTTCCATAGCTCCTTGTAGCTCTTCTTGTAATATTTGAATGTCATCTCTTAGGTTTTGACGTGCTCGTAGATACTCTTGTCCTGTTAATCTTATGGCGGACATTTGTGTGCTAATTAAAATAGCAACAACAGCAATCGAAAACAGTTTCTTCATTTTATTCTCCTTTATTATAATATAAATATGCCTGCTTAATTTCAGTTTGGCAAAAATTTAAGAAAAATAGCAAGGGTTTGTATTTTTTTGAAGAAACTTTTGTGTAATACTTTATTTTAACTTATAAATTTAAGCTGATTATTTAACTAAAAAATGCAAAATTCCAACAACCAGCTCAATGAAAATTAAAATAATAATTAAGGTGGAAAGAAGGTCTTCGCGTATTGCGTCGATTTTGTGCTGGTAGCCTGCCCGGATATCTCCTAATATTTCTAGCTTTTTATTTATTGAATCGTACCATCTTTTTAAGTCAAGTTTTTCAACGAGTTTAGCGTATAATTCAGAAAAGTAGGCCTCACCTACCAATTTAATACTGCTTTCTAGTCGTTCTGTAATTACCGATATATCAACACGTAGTTTTTGAAGGTCTGCAACGGGGCCTTTCCAGGGGGTGCGGATAAAGGGAAGGTAGGCTTTCCAGGGGAGCTTTTTTGTTTTTTCTTCGTATGTAAGATTAAGTTGCTGATCGAGTAGCCAGTCAAAGTATTGGAGTTCCAGGTTTTGGATGTTTGAGAATTCAAATAGATCTAAAATTTCTTCATATTCTTTATCGTATACAAATGCTGCATCAGGTTCGATCACAATAAGGTCGCCTCTAAAATATCCTTTTGCGTCATCAAGGATTTCATTTTTTTGAAATTCAGAGAGGGTTGCGGTTTCAAATCGGACCATGGAAGCTATGATGCCGCCATATTTTTTTGTTAATTCTTTGACGTTAATTTTATCTGGTTGAGGGTCAACCTCAATGATTAAGTAAGAGGCCCGTGTATGAAAGAATTTGGGTTTAAATATATAAGGTTTTATTTTTTTATAGACTGAATTAACATTTGAAACACTTTCTTCTTGAAAATCTTCTTCTATGCCGGTGAGCTGGGATTTGATGTTTTCAAGGGTGTCGTTGAATGGAATTTTGTATGTGAGTGAGATTGCGCCAAAATTATGTATTTTGCAGCTGATGCATTTGCTCGTCGTATGAGGGTGTGGAAGGTCTATTGCAAGGGGTGTGTGATAGTTTTTAAAATATTTTGGAAGTCGAAGTGGTTGCAGCATAACTTGTTGAGATTCTTTAATGCCGCCAAGATCTATTTCATCTCCAACATCAAATGCGTGAAAAATATAGATATTTCCAGAAAATATATCGTTTTTATCTTCTGTCTTTAATTCTGCCATTTATTTTTCCTTGAAACATTTTATTTTTTTTTATATAGTTTTTCAAATGTTTAAAAATAATATAATTTAAAATACCAAAATTATTGATATTGAATCAACTTAAATATCAAATGGATTGCTCTGATGCATGATGCGGTTGTTGTTTTTTCTTTTGCCATATTACAAGCATTATTGTCAACGACTTTGTCGATACTCCTTGCATTACCGATTGCCCATTTTTTTTATCGGTTTGATTTTCCTCTGAAGCGTTTGTTTGTTGCGCTTGCGTCTATGCTTTGTATAATGCCAACCAAGATTGTTGTGCTTTGTATAACTCTTTTTTATGGGGCAACGGGATTTACGGGTATCATCCTTGCCCATCTTATGCTTAACCTTCCGTTTGTGTTATATATTATTGGTACAACCTATGAAAAGATAGATACCACACTTCTATGGTTGGCGGCTGACTTAGGGGCGACTCCTTGGCGGTGCTATAAAGATATTATTTTTCCATTATTACGTCCGTCTATTGTGTCTATTGCGCTTTTGTTGTTTTTACTTCATTTTTCCAGTTTTTCTATACCGTTGCTCCTGGGGGGTGAGTTGCAGCATAATACGCCCGAGATTATGATGTATCAATGGTATAATAATGGAAATAATTTTTTGGCGCTAGGTTATTGGGTTTTACGCTTGCTGATTATTTTACCATTGTTTATTATTCATAATCGCTTTTCTGTTCAAGGTGTTAAAATAAGTAGCTTGCCAAAGCCGGTGCCACGGGAGATATATAGTCCAAGGAAGTATAGTATATGGTGGTTTGTGTATTGTGGGGCTATTGCCGTTGCGCTTGTAGGGCCTATTGTTGCGTTATTGTATCGGGCTTTTAGTCGGGAAGTTTTTTCGTTTTTTGGTTCAATATTTGGTGGGGTTGTTGATGCAACACTTGGTATTGTAGTATATCATGTAATTATTAACAGTGTATTATTAGCCGTTGTCAGTGGTATAGGGTCGGTTTTGTTAGGATTTCTTATTGGTTCTTTAGAGATGAGGATGAAGAGCAAGGTCGGTAATGCATTGATTTCTTTTTTTACCGTTTTTGCTTTTATTGTGGGTAGTGTTGGTTGCGGCATTATATTTGCCGGATTATCTTATGGCAAGTTTTTTTCTTCTTTTGCCATTGGTGTTTTGGCCCATATGTTTTTAAATTATGCATTTGCTTATCGAATTATTCGGGCACAACTTGTGTTGTATCATAATGATCTACATAAAACGGCCCAAACGTGTGGTGCGACGTTAAAAAAGGCAGTGTGGACGGTAGCGCTTCCATTTGTTTTTCCCGCGCTGTGCAGGGCGTTTTGTGTCTCCTTTGGCTTAAGTTTAACAGAGGTTGGGGCTGGAGCTGTTTTGCAAGGCAAGATTGGGTTGACATTACCTATGGCGATTCGGATGTATCGAAAGGCTGGCAATGAGGTGGCGGTTATCGGTTTGAGTTTGATCTTGTTAGGTTTGGCGTTTGGTGTGGCATATGGGTTTATGTACAAGGATGCCTAATACTATGTCTGTGCGACTATAACCATATCAAGATAAAGCTTCTTTTTTCTTGTTTTATTGATCGTTTGAAGAAGATTTTTATTGCGAGCGTTTTTCCATATGACCAGATCATTGTCCTCTTCTAGTGATGCAAGGTGTGTTCCTGTTTTGTTATAAAGTGTAGTTGTTGTTGATTTTTTAATATTTTTCCTTTTAAGTATTTGTTTTACGTTACTTGTTTGAGTGTCTATTATTCTAATGTGATCTTTATAAGGGGCGGCGATATCTGTTTTATGTGGATGTATGGCTATACTGTTTATTTTTCCTTTTATTTGGAATTTTTTTAGGATGCGTGTTTTGCTTCTCTCTATGGCAATAAACTTGATAATTGCATTTTTTGTGAAATGTAAGTTGTATGTTTTTATAAGAATGTCTTCATTCGGTATAAAGGTAAAGTGAGATTCTCCAGGAGTTTGCAGAATGGGAGATCTTTCATGTTCACGTGTGCTGCTATGTTTTACATAAGAAGGTATTGCAAAACTATTGCCTAAAAAGCATCGTTTTTGTATATGCAAAATCTGAATATATTGTTTTTTTGTGCTATGTGTTGTTTTGCAGGCTAAATAATTTTCAGAAGGGCTGTATTGAATCTCTCTTATGTTTATAATGTGACTAGGTATGTCAATATTGATGGTTTCTGTTTGTTGTATTGTTTCATCAGTACATAAAAATAGTTTAATAGCTAGTTTGTAGAGTATTGCGCTGTATTCTATAATTGCTAATTTGTTATCAGAAAGCCAATGTAAGGCTACTATGTTATAATCTTTGTTATAGTTTCCAAATAGTTTGCGTGTTTTAATTTTTTTTTCTCGCTTAACGGCGTATGTTGCGATTTCATCAATGTTTCCAATGGCTATCTTGTCGCCAGATGGATTAAATTGTAATAGCTTAATTGGATAAAAGCGTATAATAAGATCTTCTTTGTTTTGAGAACAAAAGATAACGGTTTCATCTGTTGCTATTGCCAACATTTCATTTTTTCCCCATGAAAGTAAGTCTTTATTTGAGGTAGTTTTTTCTTGTATCATACTTGCAAGATGGTTTGTAAAAACCAAGAGGATAATTGCTGACACTGTGATAATTTTTTTATGCATATCGTGCTCCACTTCAGTTAAAAATCCAACCCCAATAGATGTCTTTAGAAATATGCCAGAAAATAGGATTAAAACAAAGTGTTTTTAGTTTTTTTATAAAAAAGATGATTTAACGTGAGCTCGATCTAAGAAGATTAATATAAATGTTGAGTAATGGTTAAAAGAATAAAGCATTTATCTGAAAAAAATTATTAATTCTCCGTTCGCCCTGAGCTTGTCGAAGGGT
>Ga0180433_10010172_pt1 | contig 11371 bp, 12 predicted proteins | sample SS_ome_8_FD_132980 | JGI IMG/M metagenome (GOLD analysis project Ga0180433, IMG submission 132980) | Hypersaline lake sediment archaeal communities from the Salton Sea, California, USA - SS_1_D_1 metaG | ecosystem: Environmental > Aquatic > Non-marine Saline and Alkaline > Hypersaline >... | reverse complement strand
TTCAAAAATGAAGTACTACAGGCGCGTTTTTTCTCGCTTTGATAAGTCCATAGAAAGTTTTGTGGCATTTTTGTCTTTTGTAGGAGCAATTTTATGGTTAAAATGAAAACTCAACGGAACCTAATTTAACCAAAAAATAAGGAGTAACTGTGAATAAAAAAATCAAAAAACTTTTTTTCATGATGCTTTTGCTAACTTTACAAGCAAACTCTATTTTTGGCATGGAAGAGGAAGAAGGTGAAGTGGTACGTCCCGGTACACCGAGGCAAATTCAAACATTTACCCAGTGGGCAGAAGCATGTAATCGTAGACTTGGTAGATACAGATTTAAGGTGGTGGGAGGTAAGCCTGAATACAACGGAAATTATGAAACTCCATTATCTAAAGAAGATTTTGAGGAAACTATCAAACAGTTTATTGATACAGCTAAGGGGTCAAGTTTCAACAAACCAGAAAATTGGCTCATCACCAAAAAATTTACTAAGAAAATAGAAAGAATACGCCGCCGAAAACCTAGAGTTGAGGTTGAACATGTAAATAAAGTAATTCTAGCTTCAGAGCAAAGTAACCAACGGGAAGAAAAAACGACAAGAACAACCAAAACCGGAACAACCATAACAACGACAATAAGTCCCGACCCCACAGAACCAAATAGAACAATTCCTGACCCTTCACTATTTGATGAAAACTCGACACGTACAGAAATAGGACTTTCTACAAGAAGAAATCTCTTTGTGCAAAGACTTGTTGTAGATAACAATAATGAAATAGTGATAATCTCAGACCTTCACGGAGATGCACATTCTCCTATCGAATACTTAAAAGACCTTAAAAGCAAAAATTATTTTGATGACAACTTTAAAATTACGAAAAACGCATACATTGTGTTCACCGGCGATTATTCCGACCGAGGACCAAACGGGGCAGAAGCTCTTTACACTGCAATGAAACTCAAAATAGCAAATCCTGAAAGAGTCATTATGTTGAGAGGTAACCACGAGGCTTTCGACTTAAATAAAAATTCTGGTAGCTATGCAAGTTCAGGAATGGTCGGCTTTACGAAAGAACTACGTAGAAAATTTGGCTACTCTTTAGACACTTTCAAGAAAAAAATAATTACCGTATACGATCTTCTGCCATCTGCTTTATACATCGGAACTCCTGTCGAAACTCCTGATGGACAAAACATAATAAAGTACGCCCTTATTTGCCATGGAGGACCTGAGATTAGATTTGATCCTCGCCCGCTACTTTCGTACCCACAAAAAAGAGTCTTATATCAAAAAATTGATTTTCTAAACGCTATCAACAGCAAGGAATGTTGGCTCAAAGGCAAAGGTGACTTTCATCGCGAATTAGAAAAAATAGCAAGACGATTTAAAACTCGACATGAAGAAAAATGGTTCATAGAAGTTCCCAGACAAATTAATTTTCCAGAAAGAAAAACAAATAGTTTTGCATGGGTAGATTTTATTGTTGGCCCAGAGGGAGAAACAGAATATTTTAAAGGAAGCGGCATACGGGGAGCTAACTTTGGAAAACCTTTAATCACTGGGCTACTAGAAGCATGCAGAGACGATTACACCTACAGGCTAAAAAGAAAAGTCACTCATGAACTTGGAACACACTATAGACTAGAAACAATCATCAGAGGACATCAGCATGCTGGAAAAATGGGCAAAAAGATGAGAGAACACAATGGAATTTACAATTCGTGGACACCCACTCAATGGAACGGAACTCCAGGCACAGAACTTTCTCTGGCAAACTCACCAGCCTGGACCATGTACGTTTCTCCAGAATCAATATACGGAAGAGTTTATGGTAGAAAGTATTTTTCTGAAGGACTCATTCATGATTACAATTGCGGAATATACGCTATCTTAAAATTAATAAACTGGAAATTAGCACCTGTTAAGGTTGAGGTATTTCCCAAATCTTAAACTTCCAAAATTATTGCTCAATGGTACAATAGAAAAGCAAAATTTTACTATTTTCACTTACCCGTCTTGGCTGGACAAAGACTTTCGCCAGGCTACTTCGGGCTTAAAGGAGACCTAATGAAGAAAAGAGCAATAATTTTATCTGCAATACTTTTTATCACATCATACGGAATGAAAAGAGAATACTCAGATGAAGATATCAGCCATGAACTTTTAATCTACAATCTTTCAAGAAATGGACAATCAATACCTGCCTATCCCAAAACAACTGAACTTGAAAATTCTAGATACTTTCCCACACGTTCAATACAAACAATACTAAATAAAAAAATTTGGACATTTATAAAAAACCCAACAGAAGACCCAACAGAAAAGCTCAAGTACATATTGAGCTGCAGATTGCCATTTAAAGTAGATACAGAAGGAATCCTGAGAAAAAATGAAAGTCCAAAGGGATCTGACAGTTACTTCGAAAGAACAGAGGAAAACGGAGAAATTTGGGATTATCTTAAAAAAGAGATAGAGAAAAAAATTCAAGAACTTTCTGGAGAGGTTTCTGGGGAAAATTAATATTTATATTTCCCGCGTAGCTCTCTTTCTGTCTCACGCCTAATGTCACGCTCTTTGAGAGCCTGTTTTTTGTCGGGAGCTTTTTTATGCTTGCAAATGCCAAGTTCGACTTTGACTTTTCCCTTTTTGAAATAAAGTTTTAATGGAACAATGGTAACACCCTTTTTTGAAATATCACCAACTATCCGATTAATCTCTTTTCTGTGAAGCAATAACTTTCTACTTCTTTTTGATGTATCTTCTTTTTTTTCATACGCATGGGCATAAGAAGAAATATTACAGTTGATAAGAAAAAGTTCGCCGCCATGAACCGTGGCAAACGCTCCCGTTAAAGAAACTTTACCCGCACGGAGAGATTTGACTTCATCTCCAGTTAAAACAATGCCAGCTTCTATTGTATCGAGAATATTGTAATCGAAAAAGGCTTTTTTATTTTTCGCGATAACCTTCATAGGTTTCCCATTTTATATCGGTCTTTGATTTATAAATCATTCGTGACATACGCTTAAATATACTTTTAACTACGGGGTACAGTATAACACTTATTATCAATCCCAGCAAGTTGCCACCAATCATAAACGACCAAAAGGATATTCCCGATATGCCAGTATACTTGAATATTAGGTTATTTAAGGGTAACATCCAGGAAGGATTAAGGCTCAGAGGGTTTAGCCCAATAATTTTTCTTAAAAACCATTCTCCGAACACATAATCGGCAGAATATACAGGAACCATCGTCCATGGGTTATTCACAAAAAGAGATGCCGACATAACCGCTGCAAGATTTAAAGAAAATAGCCAAGCAGAGGCGATAATCATAATCGTGTGAAAAAAAATAAAGGGGGAAAATGAGATAAAAACACCAACACAAACTGACACCGCCAGTACTCGAGGACTTTTTTCCTTTAATGCCAACTTATAAAAAAATTCTTTAATCCGCTTTATAATCATCTCTTTGATTCCGCTTTTTAAAAAATACATTTCCAACAAAATTATAATATTTGCTTCCATAAATAACTAAATTTGCTATTGTGTTACAAGATAGAAATATAACAAGGAAATCGTTTTTATACAAAAGCGAGGAGAAAAGATGAGCAAAAAAATATTTAGCCTAATATCGCTCCTGTTTCTGGCGATAACAACACACTCAAAAATCTTCAGCTGGGACGCTTACTCTCTCGACAAAAATCTCTTTGTCGGAAACATACTATTTCCGCAAACGATAAAAAGCATTCCCCAAATTTCTTTGTACCAAAGGGGGATCAAGATCCAAACCGAAACAGACGATTCAGGGAAAAAAATTCAGTTCACTGTGTCAGAGGAAAAAAGACATAAGAGGTTACATTTTTTAATTACACCGTATGTTCAGCCAAAACTTGAAAATGGCATAGTTACATGCCTAAAGATAAGTCGAAAGCAAAATTATAAGCTATACAAGCTCAAGCTTATAGAAACCAGAGATTCGCAAAAATCAGATATGGGAAAAGGGAGTATTCGCTACCGCTGGGAAATAAACGAAAAAAAACTCGGAACTGAAAGAATCATCCCTGACGACACGTTAATAATTATTTTCAACCCTCATTACATAGAAAAAATCGACGAGGGCAGCAACTTTGAGCTCCCGAAGATATGGATCAAAAATAATATCTTGGAATTGGCAGGATCAGAAGAAAAATTACATGATGAAGTAAATGAGCTTCTTATGGCCTCTTTAGATCTAAACATATTGCACATTAAACCTACTTCAGAAATAAAATCTGATCACAAGAAAAAACTTATCATAGCTATGTCCAACCCCGAATAGATTCCGTCTTCGCCCGTCTACGCCCTTGCGTTAAACTCAGGGCTCCGTCGGGCTTTTTCGGACAAGCCCTCAAGGAAAAATATTGGCACTTATTTTTGCAATAGAAACATCCTGCGATGAAACATCAGCTGCAGTGTACGATAATCAAAAAGGTATTTTATCGAATGTAACCTACTCACAAATAGATCATCACAAACATTTTGGTGGGGTTGTTCCAGAAATTGCATCTCGATCTCAACTTGAGAAAATAAATCCAATCGTTAAAGAAGCTCTCAAACAAGCAGAAATTTCTTTGGATGATATCGACGCAATTGCAGTTACAAAAAATCCTGGACTGCCCGGATCATTGCTTGTCGGATTATGTTTTGCAAAAACTTTAGCTTTTGGAAAAAATAAAAAGATAATCGGCGTAAATCATTTGGAAGCCCACGCATTTTCTCCATTGCTTGAACATGATGTACCGTTTGACCACATCTGTATCACCGCCTCAGGCGGGCACACCTCAATGTACTTGATCGAAGGTCTCGGCAAATATACAATCATCGGTCAAACCTTGGATGACGCAGCAGGAGAGGCTTTTGATAAAATTGCAAAAATGTTACATTTGCCATACCCTGGAGGACCAGTTATTGAACGTTTAGCACAAGAAGTTAGCTTCCAAGACTTTTATAATTATCCTCGAGGCAGAGGAAAAAAACTTGATTTTAGTTTCTCAGGTTTAAAGACTGCAGTTTTGTATGATCTGGTGAAAAAAAATGCCTATGACATGCAAAGGAAGCAGTTCCTTAAACCTGACAATGATCAATTGAAAAAAGAAGTTTCTAGCTCACTTTTGGTTTGCATAACAGATATTTTCAAAAAAAAGCTTGAATTCGCCTGCAAAAAATACCCGCACGTTAAGGCTATAACAATGGCAGGAGGCGTTGCGTGCAACAAATACATAAAAAAACAGTTAACAGAATTTTGCAAAAAAAAAGGGCTTAAATTTTTTGTTCCTAGCCCAAAATATTGCACCGACAATGCTGCAATGATTGCGTTTGTCGGCGCTTATAAATTTCAGCAAAATAAATTTGATGATTTTACTCTAGACATTTTCCAGTAATTAGAGCAAGTGATCAGGGTTTGTAGAAACTTCTTCCTGGGTTTTGATACGAGTAAGGCAAAAAGGTAAATAATTCTTTTACCTCAAAATTATCCATTTCAAATATTTTCAACACACCGCTTTTTAAAAAGCAGGCAAAGCATTCACTGCCACTACAATATTTAACAAGCGAAACACCGTACATTTCAGCTATTTTAAGATTTTCTTTAGACTTTTGGCATATGGTAAAAATATTGTTTTTACATTCAAACCTTACAAAATCATTGTAATCGCAAGATTCAAATTTTCTGCGACGGGTAGTTGAAAACAAACTGTACTGCGGTATGGTCAAAATTCTTTGAAAAGTACACAAATCAAATATATCAATGCTCGAACCATGAGATGCTTTTAATTTTTGGCAACTACGATAATCAACAAAAAAATATCTGTTGTCAGAACTAAATCCAAAATCGTTTATTTCTACCGTATCAATTTTTAGAACTGCTTCTTGACTATCATTGTTTACTATTCTCAAGCCATCTTTGGGATTTATGTTCGCGGTAAACCTTTCATCGGGACTATATATCGGCTTAAACACTCCTTCAAAGCCACCATGAATGCATGATCCAAGATGCCTGAATTTTCTTCCAATAAATTTGTTTACACCAAAAATTTGACTAAAACAGATTGAAGCCAACACAATTATTTTTAAAAATTTTGCACTATTCACTCATTTCCTTTTTAAAAATAAAAGCCCCGTTTTTACAGGGCATATGCTAATTTACAAGATCAGTTTGTTTGCCAAATAATTGCGCCTGTGAACACATCATATGCTATTTGCGAACCATACACATCTGCAAAGTTCACAATAACCGAATCTTCATTTAACCTGAAATCATCTATTGGCATTGTAACAGGCTCAAAATTAAAAATCTTTTTCTGAGAGTATATTTCAAATATTTCTATCCTGTAACCATTGTTTTCACAATCAATCATAAGCACACCCATAAGATTTCTAAATGGGCTATACCTGACTAAAAACGAACCACACCTATAATGCCTGGATGTAATGTAATCAAAAAGATTTGCCTCATTTGTCCTTTTTGCCTGGGGCAAAACCACCTGAGAGCAATATGCACTCACACAAAACGCTGATGAAACAAGCAACGACAATAAAATTTTATTAGATATTTTCTTCATGAGTAAACTCCTTAAAAAATAAAAACTTAAAGCAGAAAATTAACTTCGTGTATATGATACTTTTTAAAGAATTAAAAATCAACGAGCCCGCAAATAGGAGATAATAGTTGGAATAAAACCGTTAAACCTGCTCCAACATAAAACGCGGAACCCTTATATCCTTTAAGCCCTGGGTTCTTATGCATGCCTCTTCTACTCCATTTCCAGCATCTCTTTGCATTTGTGGAAAATCTTGCATGAATTGAATTCTTTTTTCTAGATCCCGATCCCGATTTGATAAAAATCTAAAAATAGGAGCAATGAGAAGAGCACTATCCTTCTCAGAGTATTCAATAGGCAATTTGTCAGAAAGAGAGTCAGGAAAAATATTTTTGACCCTACCTCTAAAAGAGGCTAGTTCTATAGTCAATACTTTAAAGAAATTATTTTCAATATCTAACACTTCCCATGTATCTCCAAGATTATAAACTGCAATATACCTGCTGTCTGGGCTAAAAAACATTGCTAAACCCTCTTTTTGCACAAATATTGGCTCTATCGGATTTTCAGAATTAAGGTCAAAAACTTTGAAGTTCTGCTTCTTACGACGAAAGTTATAAAGGGGGGTGAAAAGACTTGTTGCTAGATACCGACCGTTTAAGCTTAATTTGTACACACATACATTATCTACAAACACAACGAGTTTCCTACTTGGGATATCAAATACACAAATTTTCAAATCCTCAAAGGAACGATGAGAACCAGCTATACGATCGTAAGAACCCAACCTAAAATTATTTTTGCAAGTAACACATCTGTTTCCATAGCAATACAAAACTATGTTCCCCTTTTTCATAATAAACTTTGATTTTTCAGGCGATGACAAATCAAACAATTTAACTATCTCTTGCCCTCCGATACGGCCCAAACACGAGATAGCCACATGCCCACCACCATGAACTTTGCCTGGGACAAACCGACAAGAAAAGTCTTTCAATTTCCCTTCAGGAAGCTTCTCACAAATTACTTTTTCGCCATCCCTGTGTGTATCAAATATTTCTATTTTACGCAGATACCTATCTTCGACAACATTATATCGACCGCTTAAAAAAGATTTTTTGAAAATTGTTTTTTTCCAATCAGGCCGATCAGCCTCAACAGGCCCAGACTCCATTGCAAGAACTGTTTGCGAGATCAACAAAACAACAATAAAAACAAATTTTTTGGTAAAAATTTTCATAAGTATTCCTCCTGAAAAAGTGTAATTTTACGAGGGCCCCTTGAAAACAGGGACCCAAATATTTATTTATTAATCGAGTCTAAAAACTCCTCATTAGTCTTGTGCTTTCTCATCTTATCAATCAAGAATTCCATTCCTTCAATCGCATTGAGCGTTGATAAAAATCGTTGCAAGACCCAAACTTTATTGAGCATCCCTTCTGGCTGAAGAAGATCATCTCTTCTTGTTCCAGAAGAAAGAAGATCAAATGCTGGGTAAATTCTTCTGTTAGAAAGCTTACGAGTCATATGCATTTCCATGTTACCTGTTCCTTTGAACTCTTCGTAAATAACTTCGTCCATCTTGGAACCGGTATCGACCAATGCTGTTGCAATCATCGTAATAGAACCCGCATTTTCCAGGTATCGAGCAGCACCAAAGAATTTTTTTGGTCTTTGTAATGCATTTGCATCTATACCACCTGTAAGAACTTTACCTGAAGCTGGTGCAATCGTGTTGTACGCACGAGCTAATCTTGTAATGGAATCAAGCAATACAACAACATCGTGGCCAGCTTCTACCATTCTCTTCGCTTTTTCTAGAACTATTTCTGCTACTTGCACATGTCGCACCGCAGATTCATCAAATGTAGAGCTTATAACCTCTGCATTTTCTTTGCTTTTACTTTCTATTGTTCGTCTCATATCGGTTACTTCTTCTGGACGCTCATCGATAAGAAGAACAATCAGATATACATCTGAATGATTTGCAAGTATTGATAACGCAATATCTTTCAACAGTACTGTTTTACCAACTTTTGGGGGGGCAACGATCAATCCCCTTTGCCCCTTACCAATAGGGGAAAAAATGTCCATAAGCCTTGAAGAGAGCATAGAAGGGTCATGCTCCAGTGCCAATTTTTTATCAGGATGCAAAGGAATTAAACGATCGAAGTTCAAACGATCTCCGACATGAATAGGATCTTTATAGTTAATTTTGTTCACCTTTAACAAGGCAAAATATTTTTCTCCATCCTTAGGTTTGCGTATTGTACCAGATACTGTATCACCAGTTTTTAATCCGAAACGCCTTATCTGAGAAGGTGAAACATAAATATCGTCCGGCCCAGAAATATAATCAAATCTTGGAGATCTTAAAAACCCAAATCCATCAGGTAACTTCTCTAATACGCCAGTTACCTCTTCTTCCCTTTCAGGATGTTCCCTAACATCTAAGATCTTCTCAAGCAATGGCTCTTTTCTCATTAAACTTGAGCCGACTATTCCAAGCCTTCTGGCTATATGGTTAAGTTCTGACAATGTTAATTTTTTTAGCTCCTCTTTAGGCATCTCTTGGACAGTTTTTACAAAAGCCATATATTTTGCTTCTTGTTGCTGGCGATCTACTGCCCTATAAGATTTTCCACCATTTGTTTTGCCATTGGAGCTCCTGTAGTATTTTTGATCGCGAAGCTCTTGTTTTTTTGGCTCAATAACGGCCTCTCGCCCCGATTTTTTTGGTTCAACAGAAGCAACTTTTTTATGAGGCTCAGAAACAACCGATCCTTTTTTTTCAACTTTTACTTCTCGTTTCTCAGTACCATTACCACCAGACTTGACCTGCTGTCTAACACTCGGATTAGAAACGCCTTCTTTTTGCAACTTTTCTATTTTTTGCTGACTTTCTGTAGCCTCCACCTTAGGCCTTCTACCTCTTTTTTTAGGCTTTTCCTGAGAAGAAACTCCTTCTGCAAGCTTCTTACTTTTTACTTCATTATTTTTTGACTCAGATTGAAGCTCAATCTTTTTGTCTTTTTCTTGCTGGTCCTTCACAAAAACCTCCTATTGATAATTAAAAAATTAACTAAAAGCTTTGAAAACATAAAAATCCTTATTTTCGGAAAATAGAAATATGCAAAATATTACGAATTCTATGTAAAGTGCACGCTATTCCATGTAAAAACGGAGAAAATCAAACTACTTTTCACTATCTTTATGCAGCAAAATCATAACTGGACTTGCAACATAAATTGATGAATAAGTACCGAAGAATATTCCCACGATCAAAGCCATTGAGAATTCTCTCAATGCCGCTCCACCAAGAAAGAACATAGCACCAACAACAAGTAATGTTGAAAAACTCGTAAGCAATGTACGCTTCAATGTTTGATTAAGGCTGGTGTTTACGATATCAACAATAGGCGCACCATTCATAGACTTAATATTGGATCTTATTCTCGAGAAAATAACAATCGTATCGTTTATCGAATAACCCAAAACAGCCAGGATAGCACCAATTACGTTAACCGAGATCTCCATATTGAAGATCAAAAACATTCCAAGCATCATAAGTGCATCATGCAACAATGCTGCAACAGATCCAAACGCAAAACCAAATGACCAGAATCTCAATGCAATATACAAAAGCATAAGCAACAACGCTATTAAAACTGCACGCATAGACTTCCAACGAATCTCTTTTCCTATTGCAGGCCCGATAGCATCAATTTGTAAAATCTCAGCATTATTGTCTGGAAACTCTGCTTTAATGTAGCTTATAATTTTACTTGATAAGTCGTTAACATTTTTAGAAAACTCTTTTACACGAATAAGAACTTCATCTTTTGCAAATTCACGTGCAACCGCTCCGGCAAATCCTTTTTTTTCTAAAATAGAAAGTACCTTAGAAGAACTTATTGGTTTTTCAAACTTGAAATGAATCTGCGTTCCACCTTGAAAATCAACACTGTAATTGAACGCCTGCCCTGTCGTTTTTACCTTGTAGACAAAAAGCCCAACAATAGAAAGAATTAAAACCAGGGAAATAGTTAGAAAAAAATATCGATACTTTAAAAAGTCAAACATAGAACTCTCCGAAAAAGTTAAGATTCAAATTTTTGTGTCCACTCATTTTCATTTTACGCTTTTACTTATGCTTGTATAGACTCTAATTAACAATTTTTAGCCAATAAATCAACTTCTTTTTGACGCATAATGCCCACAAAAGAAGCAATTGATTATTTATTTTTACTATTTTCGTTAAGAAACAGGAAGCACCGAAATATACTTGCGGCCCTTTGGTCCGTAATGGAACTTAACTAGACCAGCACTTTTAGCAAACAATGTATGGTCTCCTCCTATCCCTACTCCTTTTCCTGGATGAAACTTTGTACCCCTTTGGCGTACAATTATTTCACCACCAAAAACTTTGTGTCCATCAAATAATTTGACACCTAATCGTTTACTTTGACTATCGCGACCATTCGACGTTGAACCACCGGATTTACTCGTTGCCATTTTAAAATCCTCTAAATAAAAAAGTTTAAACTTGATTTTTTTTACAAAGAAATGACGACTTCCAACAGGATTTTATGCCACTTTGTCTAAACATTATGAAACATAAAAGCTAAAAAGTCAAACAATGCTTACAATTTGCCTAAATTACGGTGGGGAGAGGAGAAAAACCCCATTTCCCACAAATAATTGAAAGAACCAGAAGGCCCTCGCAATAAAAAGATAGAAAAACCTCCATCTCACCCACAACGTTTTTAATAGAGCCCTAACCTGCCCGACGTA
>Ga0180433_10010169_pt1 | contig 11374 bp, 10 predicted proteins | sample SS_ome_8_FD_132980 | JGI IMG/M metagenome (GOLD analysis project Ga0180433, IMG submission 132980) | Hypersaline lake sediment archaeal communities from the Salton Sea, California, USA - SS_1_D_1 metaG | ecosystem: Environmental > Aquatic > Non-marine Saline and Alkaline > Hypersaline >... | reverse complement strand
TCCAAGAAGCAACTGGTAATTTGATTGTAGATATTGGTGGAGGAACATCAGAGGTAGCAGTTATATCTTTGGGGGGAATAGTTTCAAAAGTGAGCTTAAAAACAGCTGGAGATAGATTGAATCAGGATATTATCGATTATGTCCACGAAGAGTATAAATTAGTTATTGGAGAGCAAACCGCCGAACAAACTAAAATCAGAATAGGTTCAGCAATACATCCTAGTCAAAATGAAGAAATGGCAATGAGGGGAAGAAACATTGTAACGGGTTTACCGGAAGAAATAATTATTAATTCTAAAGACATTCACGTGGCGATTAAGAAATCGGTAGAAGAGATTATAACAGCCATTAAAAATACCATTGAAATAACTCCTCCAGAACTTTTGGCTGATATTATGACAGATGGTATTCATTTGGCGGGAGGAGGAGCATTTTTAAAAGGGTTAGATCAATTAATTATGAAAGAAGTCAAAATGCCGACAAAGATTATAGAAGATCCTTTAACGGTTATGGTGAGAGGAGCAGGCGCTATCCTTGAAAGCCTTGATTCTTTGAAAGAGGTTTTGACTGAAGAGAATAATTTCGAACCGCCTAAGAATTGATCATAGATTATTTTTTAGCAAGAGCTTGCATGATCTTGTCCATGTCTCCTTTCATTGCTTCTTCAAGATTATGCCAGCTTTTTTTAAGGCGATGATCGGTAATTTGATTTCGAGGAAAATGATAACTTCTTATCTTTTCCGCCCTCTCCCTTGATCCTATTTGTTGTTTTTTAATTACCTGTTGTTTTTCATCAACCTTTTCTTGTTCGGATTGAATTAATTGAGCAATAAGAATATCTAAAGCCATTTCCTTATTCTTTTGTTGGCTACGATTATTCTGACAGGCAACCGTTAATCCACTAGGCATATGAATTAATCTAACAGCCGTTTCCCTTTTATTAACGTTTTGTCCTCCTGGACCAGAAGATCGAAAGAATTCAGTTTTAATGTCTTTTGGATTAATTTTTATCTTATCTGATTTCAATTGGGGGCAAACCGATACGGCAACGGTTGAAGTTTGAATTCTTCCAATCTTTTCAGTGATTGGAATGCGTTGGACACGATGAATTCCAGCTTCGTTTTTTAAGAGATTCCAAGCATCGTCACCGATAATACGAAAAGATATTTTTCGATATCCTCCCAAGCTAGTTTCGTTTTGATCATATACTTCAATTAGCCAGCCCTTTTTTTGAGCATAACGACTATATGCTTGAAATAAATCAGAAACAAAAAGGGCAGCCTCCTCGCCGCCCGCGCCTGCTCTTATCTCTACGATAATAGCTTTTGAGTTCATTTTTTCTTTTGTCCTGATTTTTTGCCCTTTTTGGCTAAGCGAGCTTGGAATTTTTGTACTTGTCCTTGGACATCTATAAATTTTTGTTCACCCGTATAAAAAGGGTGACAAAAAGCGCAAATTTCGGTTTGCATATTTTCAGAAGTTGATCCAATGGAAAAAACTTTTCCGCAAGCGCAGCTTATTTTAGCGTTTGGATAATATTTGGGATGAATATCTTTCTTCATTGTTTTTTAGAATAACAGAATTAAACTAAAAAATCAATTCAGAGCATTGATTTTTAACCCTAAGAATGTTATATTACCTATCGTTATAGATTAAAAGCCGAGTCGTAAAAAAATGATTATCCGGCTTCCCCAAGAAGCCGTTCTTCGTTTTAGAGCAAACATGAATAATAATTCCAACAAAACAGAAAAATTAGTTGAAGGAATGAACGAGGCGGGCGTTAATTATGGTCATCGCACTGCTCGTTTACATCCAAAAATGAAACAATATGTTGCTGGATCCAAATCTGGCGTTCACATAATTGATTTATTTAAATCTGCTGAAAAACTTCAAGAAGCTCTTGATTTTTTAAGCGCCATTAAGAAAGAAGGCAAACAAATTTTATTTGTGGGTACAAAAATACAAATTCAGTCTTTAATTTTTGAAACGGCTGAAGCATGTCAAATGCCATATGTTCAGGAAAGGTGGCTGGGAGGGACATTGACAAACTTTAAAATCATTTCTCAAAGAATTAGAGACTTAATCGAAAAAGAAGAAAAAAGAGAGAAGGGCGAATTCGATCATTATACTAAAAAAGAGAGACTGGAAATAGATCGAGAAATCGAACGATTAAAAAAGAGTTTCGAAGGCCTTAAAAGAATGAAAGAATTACCAGCAGCTGTTTTTATTGCTGATTTAGACAAGAATAGAATAGCCGCACAAGAAGCATCTCGGAAAAAGATCAAATCAATAGCATTAGTTGATACAAACCTTAATCCGCAAGATATTGATTATCCTATTCCGGCAAACGATGATGCCTTGTCTTCAGTCTCGTTTATTTTGGAAGAAGTTAAGAAAATACTTAAATAAATATTTATGTCAATTGACTTAATTAAAAAATTACGAGAAGAAACCGGAATTGGGCTTTCGGAATGTAAAGATGCTTTGGAGAAATCGCAAGGCGATATTGAGAAGGCAAAAGAGATACTTAAGAAAAAAGGGAAAGAGATTGCTGCCAATAAATCAATGCGTCAAGCCCAGCAAGGATTGATTGACAGCTATATTCATTCTAATGGAAAGGTGGGCGTATTGATTGAAATTAAATGTGAATCAGATTTTGTTGCTAAATCAGATAATTTTAAGGATTTTAGTCGTCAAGTTGCCATGCAAATTGCTGCCATGAATCCGCTTTACGTTGATGAACAAGATGTTCCTAGCGAGGTTATAGAAAAAGAAAAAGAAATTTATCGAGATCAAATGAAAGATTCGGATAAGCCCGAAGAAATTGTTCAAAAAATAATTGATGGAAAGCTTGAAAAATGGTATGCAGAAGTGGTGTTATTGAATCAAAAATGGATCAAAGACGATAAAAAAACGATTCGAGACTTAGTGAATGATTTAATCTCTCAATTAGGAGAGAAAATAGAAATTAGCAGGTTTGTTCGTTTTGAAATCTAATTCATGGATTATTTAATAGGTCTTCAGCTTATTGTTTTTTCAAGTATCTTGGGACTGGCTATTTTGATCGGCACTCAATTTAGTAAATTCGATATTCAGAGCGAAAAAATACTATCAAATCTTAAGTTGTCTTCTGAGATAAATCAAACAAAAGACCAGAAAAATGATACTAATCCTAGAAAACTGAAAGATGATTTCTGGGATAAATTAAGCCATCGTTCTTGAAAGCCGCCTTAGCTTAGTGGTAAAGCAGTGGTTTTGTAAACCACGGACGCGGGTTCGATTCCTGCAGGCGGCTCCTTTATTAATATGACTCAAAAAATTGATTTAAAACCGGTTATCGGTTTAGAAATACATGTTCAATTAAATACATTGAGCAAGATGTTTTGCTCCTGTTTGAATAATTCTGATGAGATTTCTCCCAATATCAACATTTGTCCGATCTGCTTGGCTCATCCCGGGACTTTGCCAACAGCCAATTCTGATGCTATTGAAAAAGTTATAAAGGCGGGACTGGCTTTAAATTGTCAAATATCTCTTGATTCCGAATTTGCTCGAAAAAGTTATTTTTATCCTGATCTTCCGAAGGGTTATCAAATTTCTCAGTCTGATAAACCCTTGTGCAAAAATGGATCTTTCCAGCTTAAAGAAAGAACTATCCGCATCGAAAGAATACATTTGGAGGAAGACACGGGTCGTTTAATTCATTCCAAAGAAGAAGATTCTTCTTTGGTGGATTTTAATCGAGCCGGCGTTCCTCTGATGGAATTGGTTACAAAACCAGATTTCCAAAAAGGAGAAGAGGTGATTGAATTTGCTCAAGAATTACAGTTGATTTTACGCTATCTTAATATTTCTTCAGCTGATATGGAAAAGGGCGAAATGAGGGTAGAAGCAAATGTTTCTGTCCAGCCGATCAATGATCCTCATGCTTCAGGAACTAAAATTGAATTAAAAAATCTTAACTCTTTTAGGGCAGTAAGAGAGGCCATAGATTATGAAATAAATCGCCAAAGCAATGCAATTATATCGGGGGAAGAATTAGAACAAGAAACAAGAGGGTGGGACGGGCATCAAACCATTCTTCAAAGAAAAAAAGAAGTAGCTCAAGAATATCGTTATTTTCCCGAACCAGATTTGCCGCCGATTTATCTGAATCAAGAAAAGATAAATAATATTATCCAAAGCTTGCCTGAAATGCCGGCTGCAAAACGTCAACGTTTTGCTCGAGAATATAAACTAGAAGAAAAAGATATTAATATTTTGATTCGAGAGCAAGATCTTGGTAATTATTTTGAAAAGTCAGCAAGCGAGCTATTGTTATGGATGAAAAACAAGAGAATAGATTCGAAGCAGCTTCCTGTTTTGATGAAGTTGTTAGCTAATTATTTAATTAGCGACTTAAAGGGGCAAATAAAAGATTCTGTTGATAATTCTAAAGTAACACCTGAAAATTTTGCCGAATTAATAACTTTGATTTTTGAAAAAAAGTTACCCTCTCGGATGGCCAAGAATTTGCTTTCCGAAATGGTTAAAACGGGAGGAGATCCATCTCAAATTATGGCAGACAGTGATATTTCTCAAATAGACAATAACAAAGACGTAGAATTATTGGTTGCTAAGATTATTTCTGAAAATGATAAAGCGGTGTCGGATTATTTAAAAGGGAAGACAGCGGTGCTGCAATTTTTAGTTGGTCAATTAATGATTGCCACAAAAGGATCAATTGAACCAGATATGGCTAAAAAAATAATGAAAGAAAAACTCGCCAAGATCAGTTCATAAAATTATGAATAATGGTTCTGGCTTCGTCGGTGGTGTTAACCCATTTAATTCTTTCATCTTTTTTAAACCAATTCATCTGATTTTTGACCAATTTCATGCTGTCTTTTATGATTCCTTTTTCCATTTCTTCTCGAGATATTTTTTTCTGAAGATAAAAAGCGACCCATCTATATTCTAGACCAAAGTTTTCCAGCCGAGTCCAGGAGAGACCATTTTTTTGAAGTTTGGCTACTTCATCAATCAGGCCTTTTCTTATTCTTGATCTCAACCTTTTTTTTATCTTATCATGCAATAGGGGAATAGGCAGTTTTAGACCGATGAAGACTGGGTTAAAAAGTGGTTGTTTTTTTAAATCAGGAACCTTGCCTAATTTTTTAGCTATTTCTATCGCTCTAATGATACGCCGAGGGTTCGATGAATCAATTTTTTGAGCATAGTCAAAATCAATTTCTTCTAAAATTTTAATTAATTCGCTTGAACTTTTTCGATTTAGTTTTTTTCGTAAGAGAGAATTTTTTTTAGAATTTGGAAAAACCCACCCATCAGCGACAGAATAGATATAGAAAGGACTGCCCCCGACAATAATGGGTAGTTTATTTTTCTTAATTATTTTTTTTATAGCTGAAACAGCATATTTCTGGAAACGCGCAACGTTAAAATTTCTTCTAGGAGAAGCAACGTCTAAAAGGTGATGAGAGACGCCATGCATTTCCTCCTTCGTAATTTTATTTGTTCCGATATTCATTTCTTTGTATACCTGTCTTGAATCGGCTGAAATAATTTCACCATTAAATTCAGCAGCTAAAACAACGCCCAATTCGCTTTTACCGGTTGCCGTTGGCCCAAGAATGATGATTATTTTAGGTAAATCGTTTAACATTTTTGACAAAATATAATTTCATTATAGAATATATTTATTCTAGTACCAGACAAAAAAGGAGGAGAGCATGGAATGGACATTGTGGTATTTTGCGGCAGATATCTGGCTCTGGAGACAGCTCCAGGCAGGCGGTCTCATTTGGCCGATGTTACTAGCGCTAGGATCAATTGTCGTGAACTTCCTGATGGCCATTCTGATCTTTGTTTTGCTGATTCATGCCGGCAAGTCATTGATAGGAAGGATGACCAAGGGGAGAGGGGCCCTTCGTTTGGCGGGGGAGAGACTTCAGCTAGCTCTGGCTCGAAAGGAAGAAAATGGTCGTCGGACGGGTGAATACATGGAAAAGTGGCGTCACTATAAGTATCTGGCCATCTTTTTCATAAACATCATTCCATTCGTGCCGTGGATTACAGGAGGAACGATATGTTATGCTGTCATCCTCCGAGACTGGAAAGTGTTCCTAACCATCCTGGCTGGATTAACGGCCAAGGTTGCCATTATGGGGGCGCTAGTCCAGCTCATTCGAATGCTTGCGACATTGCTTGATAAGGGTTGAGGGTTCGTCTCGATTTATGAGACGAGCCCTCTTTCTATTTGGCATCTCCGATCAGCCTCCACGATCCAACTTTCTTTATTTTTACATTAATTATTTGTCCGACAATATTTTTGGGACAATTATTTATCAGTACGTTCTTGTGAGATTTCGTTCTCCCAAACGAAATATTTGCTTTTTTGTCTTCTTTGTCCACTAAAACTGGAATGATTTTATTCAAATAAATTAAATTATTTTTGAGGGCTGTTTTTCTTAAAATATCATTTAATATTTGTTCTCTTCGTTTCTTTTCGCAATTGCTTATCTTATCTTTCAGGCGAAAAGCGCTTGTCAAAGGACGAGGAGAGTATCGAGAAATATAAGCCATATCGAATCCTATTTCTTCCATCAACTGAACTGTTCTTTCAAATCTTTTTTCTGTCTCGTTGGGGAAACCAACGATGATATCGGTTGATAAGGACAGATATCGTTCTAAGCCAGTATGATGTTTAAGAAAAGCAATTCTTAATTTTTTAACCTTGTTCTTATATTCAGAAATACGATAAGGACGATTCATTTCTTTTAAAACACTATTATCACCAGATTGCACCGGCAAATTGAAATAAGACCCAATTTTATGGCATCTGGCTACAGTTTCAATTAATTCATCAGAGAGATCTTTGGGATGAGAGGTTGTGAAATAAAGCCAAAAATCACCCTCTAGGCTGTTGATCAGAGCTAATAATTTGGCGAATCCAATGGTCTCTTTTTGATAAAGCCCTTGATAACTATTAACGTTTTGGCCCAAAAGCCATATTTCTTTATATCCTTCTCTAACCAAACTTCTAATTTCAGTTATGATCTCATCGGCAGAACGGCTATATTCTCTTCCTCTTGTGTAGGGGACAACACAATAAGAGCAAAAATTATTACATCCAGTCATTATAGGAACATAACTTCTGAATGAAGAGATTCTCGAAGGTGCAAGCGACAAATACTCTTTAGTTCCGAAAAAATCCTCCCGTTTTTTTATAAAATCAAATTTAGAAATTAATTTTTTTTGCTCTAGGGTTTCTAAAAAACAGCCCGTTAAAACAGTTTCAATATGAGGATTTTTACTTTTTAATAAATCGATTTTATTTATTAAGCCATAAACCTTATCAACTGCAGTTTTTCTAATAGAGCACATATTGACAAAAACAATATCGGCATTATTCATCTTTGGCGTTTGCTGATACCCCCTTTTATTCAATTGATGAATTATTCTTTCTGAATCTGAAATATTCATTTGACATCCAAAAGTAGCCAAAAAATATCTTTTGGTCGATTTTCGAGAATTTGTCTTTTTCATCAAGATTTCTTAGAAATCTTTTCTTCGAGAAGAGAAAGGAACTTTTTCATAGTCATATTCTTCAATTCCGAATTACCCTTTTCTCTAACGCTAATTTCATTTTTTTTCATTTCACGATCACCAACAACGATGATAAAGGGAATATTTTGTTCTTCAGCTTGAAGGATTTTTTTGTTCACGGTTTTTGTTTCAGCATCAATATCTACTCGGAAATGACAAGATTTCAGATCATTGGATATTCGTTGAGCATAATCAAGATGTCTATCGGCAATAGGAATAATAACTATTTGTGTGGGGCTAAGCCATAAAGGCAACTGACCTCCATAATGCTCTAATAGCACACCGATGAATCTTTCAACGCTACCTAAAAGAGCACGATGAATCATAATCGGTTGCTCCTTTTCTCCTTTTTCGTTGACGAAGAACATATTAAACTTTTCAGGTAAATTAAAATCTACCTGGATTGTTGTGCATTGCCAGCTTCTTCCGATAGAATCTTTTATTTTAATATCTATCTTGGGGCCATAAAAAACGCCTCCGGCTTCATCTATTTCATATTCAATGTTTTGTTTCTGTAATGCTTGCTTCAAAGCATTGGTTGCCTTTGTCCAAATTTTCTCGTCTCCAATATATTTTTCTGGTCGTGTCGAAAGATAAATATCATATTGTTTGAAGCCAAAATCACCGAGCACTTCAAGAGCCAATCTTAATGTTTTTTCTATCTCGCCTGGTAATTGATTGGAAGTACACCAAATATGAGCATCGTCTTGAGTAAATCCCCGAACTCTTGTCAATCCGTGCAACACGCCTGATTTTTCATACCGATAAACAGTTCCCAATTCAGCATATCTTAAAGGCAGTTCACGATAGCTGTGAAGTTTGCGCTGATAGGCTAAAATGTGAAATGGACAATTCATGGGTTTAACTTGATAGTCGTCTTTTTCTTCTGCTGAAATTTCTTTTAAATGCATAGCCGGAAACATATTGTCTTTATAAAAATCGGTATGTCCCGATGTTTGCCATAAATGCAAATGAGCGATATGAGGAGTATCAACCAAATGATATCCATTTTGGAGACATTTATCTAAAATAAAATCTTGAACTATTTTTTTTAGAAGAGCTCCCTTCGGTGGCCAAAGAACAAGTCCAGATCCAAGCTTTTCGTCGAAATGGAAAAGATCAAGTTTTTTCCCGGTAAGGCGATGATCTCTCTTTTGAGCCTCTTCTAATTGAGACAAAAAACTTTCCAACTCCTGATTGGTTCGAAAAGCATATCCATATATTCTCTGAAGCATCGGTCTTTTTTCATCTCCACGCCAATAAGCTCCAGCGATAGAACTTAATGAGAAAGATTGGAGATCGATCATCTCTGTTGAAGGAATATGTGGCCCCCGACAAAGATCAAAAAAATCCCCCAATTGATAAATACTTATTTCGTCATCTTGCAGTTCATTTATCAATTCAATCTTATAAGGTTGATCTTGAAAAATAGAAAGCGCCTCTTCCCGGGTTACTTTTTTTTGATCGAAAGAAAGCTTTTTGCCGATAATTTCTTTCATCTTCTTTTCAATCTTTTTAAGATCATCTAAAGATATTTTTTCTTCCAAATCAATGTCATAGTAAAACCCATTTTCAATATTTGGCCCAATACCAAAAAGAGCTTTTGGGTAAAGAATTTTAACAGCGGCAGCCATAACATGGGCCAACGAGTGTCTAATAATTTCAATGTCTATATTTTCTTTAATCATGAGAAATTAGTTCTTCGACTGATTCACCAATCATCTGGAGAGATCCATTGCGTTGATCAATCCGTCCTTTAATTAAAACAATATTTCCTTCCGTAAGCATTTTAGCATACATTTCTAAAACGCGAGGGAATATCGTCACCTCAATTTTATCAGTAAGGTCTTCTATTTCAACGAACATCATTCGTTCGTTGTTTTTAGTTATAATGCGACTGATCCTGCTTATAATTCCGCCCACTCTGATCATTTGACCGACAAGAGAGTCGTTAATCTCTTTTATAGGTGTGCTTATCTTTTTCAACATTTTTTCATATTGATTCAGTGGATGAGCACTGATATATAAACCAAGTAATTCTTTTTCCCAGCTTAATTTTTCAAAAGTACTGACGGTCCCGTCGTTATTTAAATTCAGGGAAGGTTCCAGAGAAGAGGCTTGGAATAAGCTAGCCTGTCTCCCGAGATTGTCTTTTTTCATTTCTTGAGCACAATTCATAATATTCTTAATATTATTAACCGTTTTCCCTCGATCAATCAAGCTATCAAAAACACCGGCCTTAGCCATGCTTTCCAGAGATTTTTTATCAAGACTAATTTGGCAAGTGCGGGAGATAAAGTCCTCCATGGATTTAAAAAATCCATTTTGTTTTCTTTCGCTGATTATTTGCTCAACTGATTTTTGACTGACATTTTTAATTGCTCCCAAGCCGAAACGAATAAATTGTTCTTTTGGAACAACGGAAAAAGTCAAGAAACTTTCGTTAATATCGGGAGGAAGAATATCTATTCCGGCTTTTCGTGATGCTTGAATCAAGAAAGCTATTTTTTCATTATTACCAGAGTGAGAAGTTAAAAGAGATGACATGAATTCGAGAGGATAGTGTGCTTTTAGATAGGCAGTTTGATAAGCGATAGTGGCATAACTAGTGGCGTGAGCTAGATTAAAACTATAACTAGCAAACGGGATGATCCATTCCCATATCTCTTCGGCTAATTTCTTACTAATTTTGTTGCCAATCATTCCTTGAATGAAGTTTTCTTGTTGTCTAATTAAAAGATCTTTTTTCTTTTTACCAATAGCTTTTCTTAGAATATCTGCTTCGGCTAAACTAAATCCAGCCATTTGATGAGCAATTTGAATAATCTGTTCTTGATAAACAGCGATACCATAAGTACTCTCTAAAATCTTCTTTAATGTTGGATGGAAATAATCGAATTTTTCTCGACCATGTTTTCGAGCAATATATTGAGGGATAAATTGCATTGGGCCCGGTCTGTAAAGAGCTACCATGGCGACGATGTCTTCAAATTTATTCGGCTTAAGCTGTTTCAAATTACTTCTCATCCCACTGCTTTCTAATTGAAAAACTCCGATAGTTTCTCCTTTTTGCAACAATTGATAGGTTTTACGATCATCATAAGGAATGTCTTCGATATTTATGCTTATGCGATGAATAGCATAAATTCTTCGTAAAGTTTCCTCAATAATTGTCAAATTTCTTAACCCCAAGAAATCCATTTTAAGCAACCCCAGGGCTTCAATATATTCCATGCTGTATTGAGTAACAATTCCTTCCTTATTTTGAGGGGCTAACTGTAAGGGAATAATCTCGGCCAAAGGTTGATCGGCGACGACAACTCCGCAAGCATGAGTTGAAGCATGCCGAGCGGTGCCTTCAATTTTTATGGCTAAATCAAATAATCGACGTGTTTTTTCGTCAGATTCATATTGATCTTTTAATTCTTTAACCGAAGATAAGGCCTGAGAAAGATTCATATTGAAAGGAACACTTTTAGCGATTTGATCGCAAAAATTATAACTATAGCCCAGTGCTCGACCAACATCTCTAATCGATCCTCGAGCGGCCATTGTTCCGAAGGTAATAATTTGAGCAACACGATCGCGTCCATATTTATTAGCGACATATTCTATTACTTCATCACGTCGATTATCGGCAAAATCGACGTCAATATCGGGCATGGAGATTCTTTCAGGATTAAGAAATCGTTCAAAAAGAAGATTATGCTTCAGTGGGTCGACTGTAGTAATGTCTAGTAAATAAGCAACGATGGAACCGGCAACGCTT
>Ga0180433_10010168_pt1 | contig 11375 bp, 13 predicted proteins | sample SS_ome_8_FD_132980 | JGI IMG/M metagenome (GOLD analysis project Ga0180433, IMG submission 132980) | Hypersaline lake sediment archaeal communities from the Salton Sea, California, USA - SS_1_D_1 metaG | ecosystem: Environmental > Aquatic > Non-marine Saline and Alkaline > Hypersaline >... | reverse complement strand
GCCATAATCTTATGACGTTTTGCCTGAAATCGCCTGTGTTTTAATATTTTTTAAACCAGTAGGAATTTTCGGATAAGCTCTAAATATTAGAATGCAATTAAATTAAATATTTTTTTGTGTATACTTATCGTTAAGAGTAAAAGTTTACCTTTTAAGATTAGGTGCTACCTTTTAAAAAAGGAGTTTTATGTTTACTCTTAACGAAAAGGTTGTCTATCCAGGACACGGTGTAGCCAGAATAAGCTGTGTCGTTGAAAAAGTCGTAGGTGGATCCGTCACTAAATTTTTTGAATTAACATTTTTTAATAAAGAGATGACTATTTTAGTTCCTATGTCTAGTTCGATAGAGGTTGGACTGAGAGAGCTTAGCTCTAGGGAAAGCATTAATAATGCTTTTAAGATGCTTTCTGGGCCATCGGAGGTTGATTGTGGCAACAACACTGGTAATTGGAACAAGCGGAATAAAGAGTATCAGTGTAAGTTGAGGTCGGGTGATTTATTTGAAATATGTAAAATATATCGTGACTTAAAGTATATTGCCTCAAAAAAGGCGTTGTCTTTTGGTGAGAAGAAATTATTAAGTAAAACTGAGTCTTTATTGGCAGAGGAAATATCAATTGTAGACAATACAAAAGAAGAAAAAACAATAGAGCGTTTAAGATCGATATTCCCCTAAATAGTTTATTTTTAATCTATTTTATTTAAAAGCGATGAAAAAAAAATTAAAAGAAAAATTTATTATAATAGTTTACGGGCCAACTGCTGTAGGAAAATCAAGTTTTGCTGAGAAGTTGGCCCGTAAAATCCCTTCACAGATAGTCAATTGCGATATTGGTCAATTTTACACTCCTTTAACTATAGGAACAGCAAAACCTGATTGGAGAACTTCGGATATCAAACATCAATTGTTTGATATTATTGATGAGCCAAGATATTTTAATGTTTCTGAGTATAGAGATATTCTTTTTAAAACAGTGGAAAAAATCTGGACAGAGAATGAGATTCCAATTCTAGTTGGAGGATCAGGATTTTACTTAAAATCGCTTTTTTTCCCCCCGATACCTAAGGGGTCAATTTCTATAGAAAGTACAGAAGGCAGAGAGAATATGAGTGATGCTCAATTGTGGGAAACTCTAAATAAGATAGATTCGCAAAGAGCAGCTAGAATAAAGCAAAATGATCGTTATAGGGTTGAACGTGCTCTTGATATTTGGAAAACAACAGGTAAAAAACCTTCTGATTTTTTACCCATTTATAATTTTCCAAATAAATTTTTATTTTTGTTTTTAACCAGAGATAGGGAGCAACTCTATAAAAGGGTTAATGATCGTGTTTTTCAGATGATAGATGAGGGTTGGATAGATGAAGTAAAAGGATTAATGGGGACCAAATGGGAAAAATTTTTAAAGGGAAAGAAAATAATTGGATATGATCTTATCATAGATTATCTGAAAGAACCTGATAGTCATAAACCAGATAAGCTTGATAAGTTAATTGTTGATATTCAAAAGAAAACCCGAAACTATGCTAAGCGGCAGATAACTTTTTGGAAATCTTTTGAAAAAGAACTGAAAAGAGAGATTGAATCTTTTAAATCAAAAAATAAAGATTTAAATTTTTATCCTAAAACAGATCTAATTAACTTGACTTTATTGGACCTTGATTTATATATAAGTCAACTGTTAAATAATTTAAACCATTTATTTGAGTAAGTTTTGAGCTATGAGTTTTTTGGATGAAGATAAAAATGAAGCATTATCATCGACTGACCGTAATGGCGGCTTATTTTTAACTAATCGACAAATGGGCTGGGTTTTATCTTTTTTTGTTTTAGTTTCCTTTTTTGTATTTATTTCAGGGTATTTTTTTGGGAAAAAAAAGGCGACAGAAAAGTTTTATAATAAGGTAAATCAGGAATCGTTTGCCGATAATATTTATTATTCAGTCTGTTCTATGTATGATAATCAAAATTCTTGTGTTAAGCAGGAGTCTACAGAGTATGGAGCTGATGATTTGGGCTCGGAAAAGAAAGCCGTGGTGGCTGAAGGGGCTGGATCTAAAATCGAAGGGTTATCTCCTTCTGTTTCTCACTCAGAGAAAAATTTCAAAAAAACAAATCTTGAGCAAGAAAAAATAGTTGCCGACAAAAAAGAAGTAACGCATGAGTCTTTTTATGCAGAATTGATAGGTTATGGAACTTTAAGATGGGCAAATTGGTTTGCAAGCAGAAATGAAAAGCGGGGGTTTTCTCTTGATGTGAAACGACGAAAAAGTACTTCCGCAAAAGGAAAGACGGTTGTTTGGTATCAGGTTGTAACGGAGAAGTTTGATAATAAGGCTGACCTTATTGCTTACGTTGATCTAATTAAGGAAAAAGAAAAATTAAATGATGTACGTATTGTACAATGCTAAGAGATACAATATTTTCTACAAGAAGGACAATATCTTATGATTACGGTGATTAGGCGAAAATTAAAAAGTAGAGCTGCTCGAGGGATTTTATTATGGATTGTGTTGATAGCCATTGCAGCTGGGTTCCTTTTGGTGCGTATACCTAAGGGTGGTCCTGGCCAAGTTTCTGTTGCGACTGTAAACGGTTACGGAATTCCTTATTCAACGTTTTATTTAAAAGTTAAAGAAAATGAAAACATAATAAAATATTTTAAAAGCCAGTACGGAGAATATGCAGACTTATTGTTGAGGTCAATGGGGTTTAATCTAGATCCGAAAGCTTTAGCGTTTGATCAGCTAGTTAAGAATGCACTTATGAATCAGAAGGCCAGAGACTTGAAAATTCATTTAGATGGAAATTATATAACCGAAAAAATTGTAGATAATGCGTTTATTCAGAGAGAATTTGGAACTATTATCCCTCAAGGTTCAATGGATCCAAAAATTTTGTCTTACTATTTAAGAAATGCCGGATTAACATTGTCAGATTTTGAAGATATTGCTGTAGAGGCTATGAAAAGGGAACTAGTTGCCGGTCTTATTGGAGGCTCGTTCTATCTTCCTGAGTTTGAGATAAGGCAAAAGTATGTGCTTGATTATCTTGCTAGAAAATATTCTGTTTTAACTTTTGATTTTGATTCTTTCTTGAAAAAAGAACAAGGTGGTGAAATAAGCAAGACAGAATTGAAGAAGTTTTTTGATGATCAAAATAACCTATCTAAACGTTACTTGGTCCCAGAGAAAAGATCTGGGGTTGTTTATACTTTTGACTCTAATAGTTATGGGATTGCAGTCCAAGAGGATGAGATTCAAAAGTATTATGAAGACAATAAGGTAAAGCAATTTGTAGAAAATCCTGCAAAAATAATCGCAAGAAGAATTTTATTTAAACTTGATGGTGTAAGTGATAATCAAGAGGTGTATAAAAAAGCTAAAAAAATATATGCGGATCTAATTGTGGAACCATCTAAGTTTGCAGATATAGCAAGAGAATTTTCTGACGATAAGGATAGTGCTGAAAATGGTGGTTTGCTAGAGGCTTTTTCCAGGGGGGAAAGAGATAGAGAATTTGAAAAAGCGGCATTCTTGTTAAAGAGCGATGGTGATATCACTGATGTTAAAAAAACAGGGGATGGTTTTGAGATTATACAGCGTGTCAGCCGGCAAGATGCAGAGTTTGAGTCTTTGAAAAAGGTTAAAAGTAAGATTAGGGATAGTATTTTAAAGAATAAATTCAGACGATTATTTACAGATGATATGAATGGTACCTTAAATGGTAAATCATTTGATGAAAAAAGTTTAGGGGATATTGCTGCACGAGCAAACAAAAAGGAAGATATTGAGCTTGCTCCAATTAGTGAAGATGGAGAATCTAAGGCGCTTTTTAGAATAAGAAATAATATCCCAGCATTTTATGTAGAAGATAACAAAGGCTTTGTTGTAGTGTTAAATGATTTGCAAAAGAAGCATTTTCCATCGTTGAGTTCGATTGAGGATACTGTGAGGAACGACTTATATGAGCAACGAGCATCAAAACAAATAGAGGTTGTTCTGAAAAAGGTGAAAAAAGATGCTGCAAAAAGCAGTTTTGCGGATTTATTGAAAAAATACAAGAATGACTACAGTGTAAGAATCTATCAAACAGAGTGGGTAAAGCAATCTGATGTGGACAAGGTTAATTCTTTAAGGAGGAAAGGGTTTCCTGTTAATCAAATTCTTAAGCTTGAAAAGGTTGGCGCTATTGCTGATTATAGAGGTGATTCCGTAGAGACTTCTGATGGATATGTTGTTAAGTTGATTGAGATAGAGCCAATTAATGATAAGGAATATAGCGAGAAAAAGACCGAAATAAAAAAAGAGATTATGAGGGATAGAGGGTTGATGCATCAAGAACAATTTATTGATTTTTTACGTAAAAAGGCTACAATAAAAGCAAATAAAGAAATTATAGGATTATAGAATTTACATGAGAAGGAAACATCTGTTATGAAAGCCAAAACAGCAAAAGGTTCATCTGTCCGGTCAAACCATAATGAAGATAAAGAATTTAAGCGTAAGGCTTTAGAAGTAACGTTTGCTCAAATTGATAAGCAGTATGGAAATGGCGCTGTAATGCTACTAGGTCAATCTGCTAACCATAAGGTGGAAGCTATCTCTACCGGTTCTATTTTAATTGATCAAGCAATAGGGGTTGGAGGTCTTCCAGTAGGAAGAATAGTTGAAATATTTGGTCCAGAATCGTCTGGCAAAACAACACTGGCCATGCATGCTATAGCGCAGGCCCAAAAAAATGGTGGCATTTGTGCGTTTATCGATGCCGAGCATGCTTTGGATCCTGCTCATGCTGCTAAAATAGGCATAAATGTTGATGATTTGATTATTTCTCAGCCAGACTATGGTGAGCAAGCATTAGATATTGCTGAAATGCTCATACGATCAGGGGCTGTGGATGTAATAGTCGTTGATTCGGTTGCGGCTTTGGTTCCTAAAGCAGAATTGGAAGGTGATATGGGTGATACCCACGTAGGTTTACAAGCGAGGCTAATGTCTCAAGCTTTGCGTAAACTGACCTCTGTTGTGAGCAAATCTAAGACCGTTTTAATTTTTATCAATCAAATTAGACACAAAATTGGTGGAATGGCATTTGCAAATAAAGAGACTACAAGTGGTGGCAATGCGTTGAAGTTTTATTGCTCTTTAAGGCTCGATGTTCGTCGAATTGCGGGTCTTAAGAAAAATGATGTTCATTTTGGCAATAGAATCAGAGTAAGGGTGGTAAAAAATAAAGTAGCTCCTCCGTTTAAATCGGTGGAGCTTGATTTGTTGTTTAACGAGGGAATAAGTAGAGAACTTGATTTATTGGATGCTGCATTGCATTATGGTATTATCAGTCGGTCTGGTTCGTGGTTTTCCTTTAAAGATAGAAAAATTGCACAGGGAAGAGAGCAGGCATTGAGATTTTTAAAGCAAGATAAGGGTGCTGCTGATGAAATATATGCATTAGTTAATGATCTAGTTAATCCCGTTGAAGAAGTGGTTTCTGAAAATGGTTAGTGTTTCGACTGTGCAAAATTAAAGGTATTGTCTGTGGAAATATGTTATTCAATCAAATTAAGAGGTGGTCTTAGCCTTGAAAAATAATAAAAAAGAAAGTTTACAGCCTGTAAACGAAGAAATTAAATATAGCAAGGTGCAACTTATAACCCATGAGGGTGAGAATGTTGGTGTTCTTTCTCGTGAACAAGCATTAAGGATGGCAAAAGATGCTGAGTTGGATCTAGTTCTCATAGCTGCAAAAGGACAGGAAAATGTTCCCGTTGTCAAGATAATGGATTTTGGGAAAACGTTGTATGAAAAGAAAAAGAAGTTAGCAGAAGCCAAGAAGCGTCAAAAGGTGATCCAGGTAAAAGAATTAAAGTTTAGGCCTAAAATAGGTGCTCATGATTACCAGACGAAGATGAAAAGAGGGATTGAGTTTTTAGAGGCGGATAAACACCTAAAAATTACTCTGATGTTTAGGGGGAGAGAAGCTTTGACTAAATGGGAGGTGGGGACAAAGTTTTTTGAAAGAATAGAAAAAACATTGGAAGAATACGGTATTTTAGATAAGCTTGTAAGGGAAAAGGATTCTAAACTTGGTCAGTTTTGGTCTAGAATCTACTACTTGAAAAGTATAAAATAGTTTACATTAGGAAAATGATATGCCAAAAATGAAAACTCATTCAGCGACAAAAAAGCGTTTCAGAAGAGTGGGAAATGGTAAAGTTAAAAGGAGTAAGGCTTATAGAAGGCACCTTTTAACTAAAAAAACAACAAAAAATAAGCGAGACCTACGTAAAGGTGCTTACGTCTCAATGGCAGACATCGGCATGTTCAAGGTTTTGTTACCATATAAGAAATAATTTATAGTTAATTATTAATTGGAGTGTTTTTCCATGAGTAGAATTAAAAGAGGTACTGTTACCAAGAAGAGACATAAACGTTTATTAAAGCAAACAAAGGGATTCTGGGGGCAGCGCAAAAATGTTTTTAAAAGGGCTAAAGAGACGCTTTTGCGTTCTATGGCGTTTGCTTTTAAAGGCAGAAAACTTAAAAAGAGAGATTTTAGATCTTTATTTATAGCCCGAATTGGAGCAGCTTCCGAGCAAAACGGAATGTCATATAGTAAGTTTATTGGTGGCTTGAAAAAAGCAAATATAGAACTTAATAGAAAAATGTTAAGTCAAATTGCTGTTTTTGAACCCAAGATTTTTACTATGATTGCAGATATATCAAAAGGTTAAATTTGTATTCTTGACAAAATTCATCCTAACTTATTACGCTTTTTCTATATTAGAATGTAATAAGTTAGGGGAGATTTTTATAATGGAATCATTGAGCCTTCTTGAGAATAAGATTAAAAGTTTGATAGAACTTGTTAATAAGTTAAAAAAAGATAATTGTAGTTTGAATGAAAAAAATGCTCAATTGGTTGATGAAAACAGTCAGTTGTCGCAAGAAATTAGAAGACTTGGCGATAAGGTAGAAACTTTTAGAAGTTCTACTCTTGAACATGACAAAGATTTGGAAGAATTGAGCCAAGAGAAAAAGTTAACGAAGATGGTTGTGGAAGATTTGATAAAGAATATAGATTCTTTTGTAGCTAAAGAAGATAAACTATGAGTTTGGAAAAAAAGAATATAAAAATAGAAATCTTTGGCGACCATTACTCATTATTAAGCGATGAAGATGAAAAAGATGTTTTGAGCGCAGCAAAGTTAATAGATTCACTTATGAAGGATATAGCCGATAGGTCTGGTTTATACGATCAAAAAAAAATTGCCGTTCTTGCTGCATTACAGATATCAAGTAAGTTGATACGTTTAGAGTCCTCTATAAAAAAATATGAGACAACATATAACAATATTATAGAGCTTATAGAAATAAAAGGTTTATCTGATTCCTCAAAATCGCTAACATAAAAAGAGTAATTAGCTTTTTTGGTCTTCTTTTCTTATATTATTTTTATTTTTCTGTTTTTATCAAAAAATTTTGTTTTTAATTTATTTTGGGTGTTTATATAGGTTTGAATTTAAAAGACAATATAACACCAGGTGTTTTAATGTTATTATTGAATTAGAGTATATTTGTTTAGGAATTATTATGATAAATTGGATTGTTTTTTTATTAGGAGGAGGTGGCTTTTTTGTTGCTATACTTCTTTTAATTTATTCTAAGAAGAAATTAGAAAAGGCAAACAAGTTTTTAGAGTCGTCTCGTGTAAAATGGAAAGATGTTAAGCGTGATATAGAAAATGAAAAACGTGAAGCATTTTTAAAAGTAAAAGATGATATCTATAAAAAAAGACAAGAGTTTGAACTAGAAATAAAACAAGATCGTTTAGAACTTGATCGTCTTCAGGGAAAATTGAATCTCAAGTATGAGAGTATCGAAAAAAAGGAACAGCATGTTGATGATTTAAAAAGAGAACTACAGCAAAAAGAGCGTAACCTTTTACGTGTTGAAGACAAGTTAAGGTCTGAGGAATCTCGACTTAAGAAGTTATATGATGACCTTGTTTACAAATTAGGGCGTTTAGGTAATATGACCCAGAGCGAAGCAAAACAAGCGCTTTTGGATACGCTCGAGTCAGAGGTTAAGTTAGCTAGTCAAAAGTGGATTCACAAGGCTGAAGAAGAGGCTAAAGAGACAGCAAAAGCTAAAGCAACACGAATTATTATGTTGGCTATGCAACGTTATGCCGCGGATTTAGTAGCACCTCACTCTTCCGGTATTGTTCACCTTCCAAGCGATGAGATGAAAGGTAGAATAATAGGTAAAGAAGGACGAAACGTTAAAGCATTAGAAATGGCGACAGGTATGGAGTTTGTTATAGGGGATACTCCTGAGGTTATTACGATATCAGGTTTTAATCCTATTCGTAGAGAGGTTGCAAGACGTGCGTTAGAAAAATTGATAGCTGATGGAAGAATTAATCCGACAAAAATTGAAGAAACTGTTGAACAATGTCAAAAAGATTTAGACGATATAATAGAAGAGTATGGAAAAGAAGCTATACTCGAGTTTAATTTACAGGGGGTTCATCCTGAAATTGTGACTCTTTTGGGTAAACTTAACTTTAGAACTAGTTTTTCTCAAAATGTTTTAATGCATAGCAAGGAAGTTGCAACATTTTCTCGTATGATAGCTGAAGAGTTAGGGCTTGATGGAAATATTGCTTTGCGTGCAGGTTTGCTGCATGATATAGGAAAAGCAGTTTCTGCAGAGGTTGATGGGCCACATGCCAAAGTTGGCGCTGATATAGCGAAACGTTGTGGCGAAGATCCAATAATTGTAAATGCTATTGCATCTCATCATGAAGAAGGTGAATTTACTTCTATTTATGCTCCTATTGTAGTTGTTGCCGATATTATATCAGCTTCAAGGCCTGGCGCAAGAAGAGAAACCTTGGCTGCATATCTAAAACGACTTGAAAGTTTAGAAAGAATAGCAAAATCGTTTGAAGGGGTTAAAAAGGCCTATGCGTTGCAAGCTGGACGTGAAATTAGGATAATTGTCAAAGAGGACAGGCTTAACGATGAGATGGCCACAAATTTGGCTCGTAAAATAGCCAAAAAAATAGAAGAGGAAATGAACTTTCCTGGTCAGATTAAAGTAAATGTTATTCGTGAAAAAAGATTTTTAGAGTATGCAAGGTAGGTAATAATGAGCAATTTGCGTATACTATTTTTAGGGGATGTGATAGGTGTTACGGGACGTACACTTTTTCAAAAGCACATAGGTCGTATTGTTTCCGAATATAATATTAATGGAATCGTTGTCAACGGAGAAAATAGTTCCGGTGGACGTGGTATTACATCCAAAATTGTGAGATTTTTTAAACATAACGGCGTTGATGTTGTCACTTCAGGTAATCATATTTGGAGGCAGCGAGAGATCTATTCTTATTTAGCAACGAATAAAGATCTTTTAAGACCGGCAAATTATCCTACTTCTTGTCCCGGCTCAGGTGTCACAACATTTAGTTGCAATGGTCATGAGATTGGTATTATCAATCTTCAGGGCCGTGTTTTTATGAGGGATTTTGTCGATTGTCCATTTAAGACGGCTGAATCGCTTGTAACATACCTAAAAAGCAAAACAAATATGATATTTGTAGACTTTCATGCTGAAGCTACTTCTGAAAAAATGGGATTGGCCTATTTTCTTTCCGGAAAGATTAGTGGATTTGTTGGAACTCATACGCACGTACAAACGGCCGATGAAAGAGTTTTGCCTGGTGGTACAGCTTATATATCTGATCTTGGGATGGTTGGATCTTTAAATTCTATGATTGGAATGAAAAAAGAACAAATTATCAATAATTTAATTACACAGATGCCGAGTAAATTTGTTGTTGATACAGAGCCTCCTTATGTTCTTACAGGTGCGTATATAGATGTTGATACGTCTACAGGGAAGGCTGTAGGTATTGAGCGAATCAAGGTTATTGATCATGATTTACTACATGGAATGCCTGAAAAAAATAAATAATACGGATTAAAAGATGTTTCTTGTTATTTTAGTTTACATGCTTTTTGCAAGTGGTTTTACTATAGGTAAAGCTGTCTTGTATTACTTGGATCCAATATTTTTTATTGGTTTTCGAATGATTTTAGCTGGAACTATTTTGCTTTCGTATTTATATTTTCGTAATCGAAGTCAGCTTCGATTACAAAAGCGTGATTTATGGCTATTTATGCAAGTAGCTATTTTTCATGTATATTTTGCCTATGTAACAGAATTTTGGGCTCTACAGTATCTTACTTCCTTTAAAACAGCCTTTATTTATAATTTAACTCCATTTTTTTCGGCGCTTTTAGCTTATTTTTTCTTTTCTGAAAAAATGAATTTGAGAAAATGGCTAGGTATGTTTATAGGTTTTTTTGGTTTTTTGATTATATTGGCAGATGGAGGATCACCTGGTGAGGCTTCTAAACATGCATTTGGTTTTTTTTCATGGCCAGAAATAGCTCTTTTGGTTTCTGTTGTTTCCGCTGTTTATGGATGGGTACTTTTAAAGAAATTAAATAGAGAAAAAAATTATTCTATTGTCATGGTTAATGGTGCTGGGATGTTAACTGGCGGTTTTTTGGCTTTGATTACATCTTTTTTTGTTGAGGGTGTACCTAAGTTGAAACTTGCCTCATCTTCGCCTGGTTTTGATATTTTGACCTGTTTTTCTTATGCGATTCTTCTGATTATAATTACAAATGTTATTGCTTGCAATTTATATGGTTATTTATTAAAAAAATATTCTTTTACCTTTTTATCGTTTGTTGGTTTTATTTGTCCGTTATTTGCTGCTTTATACGGAAACATTTTCCTTGCGGAGCGGCCTACGATTTATTTCTTTATTTCTGTGGCTATAGTTGCAGTTGGTTTGTATCTATTTTACAAAGAAGAGTTAAAACATATATCAATAAATGATACGAAAAATAGTTAATGTAAAAAATGCCAATAATTAAGGACTTTCTTTTGCGATAAAGAAAGTCCTTAATTATTTTAACTATGTAGCGCGATTATTTGCTTTTCATGCTTTTGGCAATTTTACGTTTAATGAGTTTTCTCTTAAGCATTTCGCGTTTAATTGCTTTTTCAATCATTTTACGTTTCACGGCTTTTTTAGCGACCTTACGTTTAACTACTTTACGTTTGACAGCCTTCTTAGCGACTTTACGCTTTACCGCTTTTTTGGCGACTTTTTTCTTAACGACTTTACGTTTCACGGCTTTTTTAGCGACCTTACGCTTTACCGCTTTTTTAGCGACTTTTTTCTTAACTACTTTACGTTTGACAGCCTTCTTAGCGACTTTACGCTTTACCGCTTTTTTAGCAACTTTTTTCTTAACGACTTTACGTTTCACGGCTTTTTTAGCGACCTT
>Ga0180433_10010167_pt1 | contig 11376 bp, 8 predicted proteins | sample SS_ome_8_FD_132980 | JGI IMG/M metagenome (GOLD analysis project Ga0180433, IMG submission 132980) | Hypersaline lake sediment archaeal communities from the Salton Sea, California, USA - SS_1_D_1 metaG | ecosystem: Environmental > Aquatic > Non-marine Saline and Alkaline > Hypersaline > Sediment... | reverse complement strand
TCGCGAAAAAAACGGTTACGCGGACCCGGTCCGCAAAAGGTGCCCGAAAAAGCGTTAAAGCCGCCGAGAGCGGAGTTAACTGGCTGCCGATAGTCATTGCGATTGGAATTATACTGGTTCTCGGCGTTGGGGCATATTTTTATATCAATGAATATGACACCAAGGGTGATCAGCTGCCGATTGTGAGTGATATTACTGACGTTGTTGAGGACGTGATTACGCCCGAGGAAGCCGAGGCGTCGCGTTTTGCCGAGTACAAGGAAATTAAAGTCAGCGTTAATCCCCAGGTGCCGCCATACAGCGTTAGCGCCGATTTATCAAACGTGGTCAATGCCTCGGATTTTAATTTTTCGGATGATTCGATTGGCCTGCTCGCAGAAAACGCCTTTGTTGTTGTTCCGGATGATTATTATGAGTTCATGACTATTTATGAGAATAATCGCTACAGCGATACGCCCAGCTTTGTGACGACTGATTCAGTGCTGCATAACTATCATCTTGTTTTTAACCATCTTTTAAAGAAGGTTGAGGAGCAGAAGCTTATTCCGGTGCTCAAAGAACTCAACGCGGGTATGCTCGCGGCCTCTCTTGATCAGTACAATGAACTTAAGGGTACGGAATGGGAAAACGCGGCAACGCGCAATGTCGGATTTTTCGCGGTTGCGAGCAAGTCGATGGATTCGGATTTTGAAGTTCCGGAGATGGTAAAAGATGTTGTTGACGAGGAGCTTGATCTTATTGACGCGCACGCCGGTATCACTGTTTCGCCCTTGATGAATCTTGGCGAAGATACCGATGTTGTTGAGGCGTTTAAAGAAGATTACTCCCAGTACATTCCGCGCGGCCATTATGACCAGTCCGAGGAACTCAAGGAATACTTTAAGGCAATGATGTGGTATGGCCGAATGACATTCCGTTTTAAAGAAGCGGATGAAACCAAATCGGCGATACTCGTCACCCTCGCGATGGACGGCGATAATCTCGAAATATGGGAAAGTATTTACGAACCGACCAATTTTTTTGTCGGTAAAAGCGACGACGTTTCATACTATGACGTTAATGAAATTCTTAACGATGTCTACGGGAAAAATCCGAGCCTAAAAGACATTGTCGGCAATGAGGCGGATTTTGAAAAAGCTTACGCCGAACTCAAGGAGCTGGATCCGCCGGAAATTAATTCTATCCCGATATTTGAAGAAGAAATACAGCCGGACCGTGAGAAAGAAATACAGGGCTTTCGTTTTATGGGCCAGCGCTACACGATTGACGCTTCGATATTCCAGCGCCTTGTGGATCGCGAAGTAAAGAACCGGATGCTGCCCAAGGGGCTAGATATCCCGGCGGCAATGGGCTCTGATCAGGCGCTTGAGCTTTTGGATGAGATGGGAGAAACCGAATATGCTAATTATGACGCTAATATGTCCAAGCTCCGGACTTATATCAGCGGACTGGCAAAGAATGCCTGGACCCAGAATTTGTACTGGTCGTGGATGTATGCCCTTCAGCCGCTCCTTGAGGAGAAGGGCGACGGCTACCCCACGTTTATGCAGAATACCGCCTGGATTGAAAAAGAGCTTAACACCTACCTTAGTTCTTGGACCGAGCTTAAGCATGACACAATTCTTTATGCCAAGCAGGTTTACGCCGAGCTCGGCGGCGGGCCGATTGAACCGGATGTCAAAGGTTATGTCGAACCCTATCCCGAACTTTACGCGCGCGTCGCGTCGCTTGTCGAGATGACGCGCGAAGGCCTTGACGAAAGAGATCTAATCGACGACCAGGATTCGGACATGCTTGATCGGATGGAGGAACTTGTCCGTGATTTGATGGACATTTCGGTTAAAGAACTTGAGAACAAGCCCCTTTCCAAAGCCGATTACGATCTGATTCTCGGTTATGGCGGTCAGCTTGAGCATTTGTGGCTAGAAGCGATGCGTGATGAAGGCGTTGAATCGATTTCTCAGCTGGCCGATAATCCGGCGGCTTTGGTTGCCGATGTTGCGACTGATCCGAACGGCGAAGTTTTAGAAGAAGCAACCGGCCGAATTTTCAGCATTTATGTCGCGGTGCCGATTGAAGGTAAAATTACCCTTACCAAAGGCGGCGTATTTTCGCATTATGAATTCAAGGTGCCGCTTTCCGGGCGAATGACCGATTCCGAATGGCAGGACGATCTTATGTCCGGCGATATTCCGGATCTTGCTCCGTGGACCGAGAGCTTTATCGGCACGCCGGTAAATAGCAATTAAAGATGAGCCGGCGCCGGGCCATAACTTACGTCTTTACGGCGTCAATCTTGGCGATTGGCGCGCTCGCGCTCATTATCCTCAATTTACCGAACGAATTATTGCCGCGCCGAGATATTTTTGCCGATTTTTCCGAATTTCGCGCGCAAAAAGAGAAGCTTCCTTGCATTGGCGAGGAGGCTTCTTTAATTTTTGCCGGCGATATCATGCTTTCGCGCGATGTTGATAAGAAAATGGCCGCCAATAATTATGATTATCCTTGGAGCAAAGTCGGCACCCTTATCCGTTCGGCAGATATTGCCTTTGGCAATCTCGAAGGCCCGATAACCCCGGGGCGCGACATCGCGACAAGCGAGATGGTTTTTCGCGCTGATCCGGAAAATGCCGAAGCGCTTGCCCGGGCCGGATTTGATATTCTGTCGCTTGCCAATAACCATACGATGAATTTCGGCGAATCCGGAATGCAGGATACGCTCGATTATCTTTGGGACGCGGGCGTGATGGCGAGCGGCGCCGGGCAAAGCGCAGTTGCTTACGCGCCGGTTTATATTGAACGCAACAATATTAAATTTGCGTTTTTGTCATATGCTTCGGAAAAATTTATGCCCGGATCTTATCGGGCGGGGGAAAACGAGATCGGTGTTGCCGTGATGGATATTGAGAAGATACGCGTCGCAATGAATGAGGCGAAAGAAAATGCCGACATCGTTATTGTCTCAATGCATGCCGGCGAAGAATATGCTGATTTGCCGAATGACGAGCAGAAGGAGTTCGCGCGCGCCGCGATTGACGTTGGCGCTGATCTTGTGATCGGCCATCACCCGCACGTGGTACAGCCGGTAGAGAAATATCGGGGCAAGTATATTTTTTACAGTTTGGGAAATTTTGTTTTTGATCAGATGTGGTCAAGCGAAACTCGCGCGGGTCTGGCAGTTAAGACCGTTTTTAGGCGCGAGGGCCTGAATCGCGTGGAGATAATTCCGGTTATTATTGAAGATTTTAGCGTTCCTAGAATTTGCAATAGCGGGGAATGCGAAGAGATCGCAAGCCGTTTGGATATCGATTTTCGGGATAAAGAATTATATTTTTGGGACGAGGGTTTTGTTAAAAAAACCTTCGGTATCATTGAAAACGATTCCGCGAATATTCGTCAGTGCGGGAAAACACGCGCTGCGGATCTTGACGGCGACGGCGTGACGGAAATTTTTAAATTAGAGGACGGCGTTCTTGCGGTTGAGAACGATTTTGGATTGGCCTGGCAGTCCGATGACAGCTGGTGGATTGATGATTTTGCGATTGCCGATTCGAATAACGATGGCGAGCCGGAGGTGAATATGTCGGTTTGGCGGCCGGGAAATTACGGCCCGATAATGCCGCGCTGGGTTGAAGAAAATGACATGAGCATAAAAAATCATTTTTTTGTTTTTCATTTCAACAACGGAGAGATGACGCCGCTTTGGCAATCTTCAAATCTTGACGCGCCCAACTGCTCTTTTAAAATTTTTGATATTGACGAGGATGGAGCAAACGAGCTCGTTGTTATTGAGGGCGATTACGCCGACGGCGTTGAGTGTGTCGGCGAGTACGCGGCGGTTTGGGAATGGAAAGAGTGGGGTTTTTATAACGACTGGCGGGGAGAGCGGGGCGTTTTATTTCTTAAATAAATTTAATATAAAAAATCCGTCCCAGGTCGGGGCGGTTTTTGTATTATTTTTCGATGGAATTGAAAGGCAGGTATTCGGCTTTGATGATTTCGCAATCATCTTCAGTGCGGCCCATGGTATAGATGATCGTATCACTGAAGTCGATGCCGTAGGGCACTTCGCCGCGGATTATGTTTGGCACGGCCAGCTCGGCAAAGTAGCCGTGCGACACCACCCACGCGCATTTCTGATTCCGTTCCTCCATTTTTTGGCAAAGCTTTTGCAGGGCCAGGGCCAGGTAGTCACGGATGCGGCGGGCGTAGGTGTTGTGGCTGAGCGCGGCGCGTACCGTGCCGCCATCCGTTTCGATCTTGTCGTGGTTCTCGCCGATTGACTCGATGCTCAAGCCGCTTAGGCTTTTGATCACGTCCATGAAATGAAAGTCGCGGTTTTCCTGGGGCGTGAGATCGTAGGCGCTGATGGCGATGGCCATGAAATTCGCGGCCTGGCGGGTGCGGCCGGCGCCAGAGTGTTCGACGCGGTCCGGGGTGAGTCCCTTATTCTCGAGAAAGCGGGCGAGCTTGATTGCCTGCATTCCTCCCAGTTCGGTCACCATGTCATTCATTCTGTCCGGGTGGCGGCAGATCGCGATTACTAGATTTTGGTGCTCCATAGTCCTCCTCCCTGTTTTTAAAGTGCTTTCTGTTGATTTAGCAATTTATCATTGAATTTTATTTTTGTCAATCTTGACAGCAATGAAAATTTCGGATAACCTATTACAAGTTCTTTTAAGGCGAAGGCAAGAGGAGGAGGTAGATGACCAAGTTAACGCCCCGGCAGTCGGCAATCGTATCCGTGCTCGATAAGGAGCTAGATACCTTGTCTTTGGACTTGAACGTGCGCGAAGAAAGGGACCAGCCGCTGATCCGTAGTTATCTTATTACGGAAAGGTGTTACTCCCCGGAGATGGTTGACGAGTACTTGCGCCACAAAAGAGAGCGGGGAAATAAAAAGCGCTGAAAAGGAGGAGGAGATGAGCGAGCAAAAGGACGGCAAGGAGACGCCATATGAACGAATTTTAAGAGAAACCGGAGTCAGGGCAGTCCCATCGGTCATGGGCCTCCCTTTAACCGAAGGACAGGCCGACGTACTTATTGATATCGTTAACGAAAGTCTGCGGGCGCCTGAGTTTTACTTTCGGTTCAGCCACGAGCTGACGTTCTCCGATCGTGATTTTGATGGAACGCCCGATGAGCGAAAGCGCCAGATCAGGCAGTATCTTGTCGAGGAGAGGGGATGTAACCCTGACGAGGTTCAGCAGTATCTCAACTACTTGTATCGTCACTAGTTTGCCCCGGCGCCGCCTTATTTAGCGCCATGAGCAGAGAAGCTTAGTCCCAATTTTGGGGCTTTTTTTATTTGACTAAAAAATATTTTAAGATAAAATACGGCTAGGCCTTTAAAAGAGGAGGAGGCAGGATGAAGCACTTTTTAGGAATTCAGGATTTTGCGCTTGATGCGCTCGTTGAGCTACTTGAATATTCGCGCGAAAAGATGGTGCCGTGCGCCCGGGCGCAGACGCGTCCGGATTTCCACACCACGCCCGAGCTTGCCAAGGTGACGCTTCTTTTTTTGGAGCCGTCGACGCGGACGCTTTCCTCGTACCGCGAGGCGGCCGAGCTTCTTGGTTTCCGCGTTCAGGAAATCAGCGGGGTTGAGGGGACTTCTTTTATGAAGAAGGAGTCTTTTGCCGACGGCGTCCGCACCCTTGCCGAAGAAGGCGCGAACGTGATGGTGATCCGCTCCAAGTTCGAGGGCGCGCCTCGTTTTGCCGCCGAGATTTTCGACCGGATGGGATATCCGGTTGCCGTGCACAACGCCGGCGACGGCGCGAACCGCCATCCGACTCAGGCGATGCTCAATTTCCTGACGATTCTCGTCAAGCTCGGACGGCTGCACGATTTTCGGGTCGGATTTCTTGGTGACCTGCGCTACAGCCGAACGATTCATTCGGATCTGGACATGCTCAGGCTTCTCATCGAGCGATACCGCGACATTAAGATTGTGGCGGTATCGGCACCCGAAGCGGCGCTCTATCCTTCGCAGATGATGGGGCTCAATATCGAAGAAAGCGATTCAATCGAATCCCTTCGCGATTGCGACATCATCATGGCAACCCGCATTCAGGAGGAGCGCTATCCCGATCCGAACGAGCTCGCCAAAGTGATGGGGCGCTTCACTATCGGCCGGAGGGTGCTGGAGAATGTTTTGCGCAAGGACGTAATCATCATGCATCCCGGTCCGCGCGGCAGCGAAATCGCTCCGGATATTTCCGAGGACCCGCGCGTCATCATGTGGAAGCAGATGCACTACGGCATTCCGGCGCGGATGGCGCTTCTTATGCGCAGTTTTCAGGCGCGCAAGACAGTGAGCATTCCGCCCGAGGCGCCGGCAAGCAACCTCAATGTTCTGGTTGAGGAATCGGTTGAGGAGCGGCTGGCCAGGCGCAAGACGCCGGACGGCCCGTACCGTTACTTTATGCCGATCAAGGAGCGGGGTATGGTCATTGACCATCTGCCGCTCGGGAGCGGCGACGCGATTAAGCGGCTTTTGCGGGATCACGCCGGCTTGCGCGGCGATGAGGGCTGCATCCATCAGCACGAAGGGGTGAAGGTTGCCAAGGGCACTCCGGATGAGCGGCGCAAGGACGTCATTGTCTTGGAGGGACAGTTTATCGGCAGCCGTTTCTACGGAGCGATACAGTTCATTGCTCCCGAGGCCACTTTCAACGTCATTGAAAACGGAACGTTTCGCAAGATCAAGGCGGATATGCCGAAGATTCTGCCGCCGGGCATTTTCCGCTGTCCGAACGCGGTCTGCATTACGAACAATGATCCCGAGGCCCAGGCGCGCTTCACGGTCGAGAGCATGGGCATTGCCGCCACCTGCGCTTACTGCAATCGTACCTTCACGCGCGACGAGCTCCTTCGTCAGCCCTAGTTCATTCTTCCCCGGTCGCAAGACTCGGGGTTTTTTTGTTGCCGTCCCCGAGCGGCATCCCCCGAGAAGCATCGGGGTGCCTGCCCCCGAGCGGCATCGGGGGTTGACAAATTAGCCAAATTCTGTTACATTTCTTTGTTATTTGCGTTAAATATAATATACTAAAAATTACTATAAGTATGATTAATTTAAATTTCATGAAATCAATTAAACGAACGGTAATTTTTTCGTTAATTCTAGTCTTAGGGCTGGGGTTTTTTGTTGCTCAAAATGCAAATGCCTTTATTCCGGGGCGCTACACGTATAGTTATTATGAAGACGTGGATGAGTATGGATTTGCAATGGCGTTTGATGGTCCGAGCGAAGTATATTATGGAGGCGGGGATGTATATCTTTTGGAAGGCGCGGGCTTTACTCCTTTGGATTTGGGCCTAGACCAGAGTTATTGGGCGCATCAGGGCAATCCCGATGGCGATCCCGCTATTACCTCAATAGTATTGAATGAAAGCGGCACAAGAATGTATATTAGCGGCGCGTTTACTGAAATCAAAGGACAGGAAAGATACGGCATTGCCGCCATAAATCCAGATACCGGCGAACTGCTGGACTGGAATCCCGACTTTGATAAAAGTCCTTGCTCTGATTTACTGATAAGTCCTGATAATAAATATATCTATTCAGTGGGCCACCTTAATGCCTGCTTATGGGGTTGGGCAACCGGCCGGCAGCATACGGAAATAACCAAAATTGACGCGCAAACCGGCGCGGTGATGGACTTTGATTATAATATTCCGGCCAATCTTGAATTGACTGGCAAGCCGCTTATTTCCAGCGACGGTAGCAAGATATTTGTCGCGGCTTATGATTATGATGCCGACAGCTATGCTGGGCGCAATTATAGAATCGTTGAAATAAATACCATTACCCAGCATGCGCGGGTGCATTATCTTGATTTCAAAACTTACCGATCACGCATATTTGCCAGTCCGGATTTCTCCAAAATTTATTGGCAGGGCCAGATTGAACATTACAATGGCCACGTAGAAGTTATTTCAGTTTTGGAAGTACCGTCCGGCAAAATTTCCTATTATCGGATGCCCGAGCCGGGAATGAATATTAAGTCGGTTTTTACCGGCAATGGCGATCGGATTTTTTCTGTTGTCTTGGCGGAAGAAACTGATAATGTTGATTTTAAACTGGCGATGTATAATTCGGATTTTACCAAATACGAGCTGATAAATATTCCGAACATGGAGAGGATTAGTAATTTTTATTTATCACCCAATGATCAATACGTAATGGTGGTCGGTTCCCAGTCCAATACTTCGTATAGAGATATTCTGGGAATTATGCTGCCGTCTGAATTTTCCGCATCCAGCGCCGCGGTTACTATTCCCGGACTCGTAGAAGTTGAGCCTGTCGAAGATAACGGGCATCTTTCTGCTTCGCCAATGACACGTTATTATCCGGTCGGCGGCCGTTTGGTCAAAGAGCCGGACAGTCCTCGGGTATATTTTATTTCTCAGGATAAATGGATCTACCCGATACAAAATGAAGAAGTCTTTTTAGCCTGGGGATTTAAGTGGGAAGATATTGAGGTGGTTGCCGATTTAAGCTCGGGAAAAATCAATCCTTTGGGATTATCGATGTGGGCGCCTTATCAGGACGATATTACCGCTCCGGCCAACGGCACCCTGATCAAGGGCAGTTCTCCGGCGGTTTACGTATTTGTCGACGGTAAAATTCATGCCTTTAAAAACGGAGAAATTTTTACCCGCCTTGGCTTTGAATGGAACCGGATAATTACCGTGCCGGATTCATCAATCGCCCAAATGACCCGCGGCGAGGATATTAGCGAGCTCATGCATCCGGATGGCTTGGTGATAAAATATGCCAACAGCCCGGTTGTTTACATAATTTATGACGGCAAGAAACGAGCCTTTGCTAATGAGGACGCCTTTATATTAAATGGTTTCAGATGGGCGCAGATAATTGATGCTCGTGCCGACGTCACTTATCCGGACGGCGCGCTGATTGAAGGATACGTTTCTGGAATATAATAAATAAGATATATGATTCCGTAATGAACGCGGATTTCGCAGTAGGTTGTTCGAGAGAAGGCGGTAAGTTACAATTATATTCTCCAATTAATTATGATCAATAGATCAGTCAACCAGCTGGTCTATTTTTATTTTATTTGCTAAATTGAATATATATGGCAAAAGCATTGCTACTTTTTTCCGGCGGGCTTGATTCTTTGCTCGCCTGCAAGATTTTGGAGGCGCAGGGCATTGAGGTTACTCCGCTTTTTTTTGAAACACATTTTTTTGACCGTAAGCGCGCGCAGGATATTGCCGCGGCAAATAATTTGAATTTACGGGTTGAAGAGGTAGGCGACGAACACCTGGAAATTGTGAAGGCGCCGGAGCACGGGCGAGGAAAGTACATGAATCCCTGCATTGATTGCCATATCTTTATGCTTAAAAAAGCGCGTGAGATTATGGAGTCGGAGGGCTATGATTTTATCGCGACCGGAGAAGTACTCGGCCAGCGGCCAATGTCACAGAATCCAGACGCGCTTATGAAAATCGAACGTGAGGCCGGGCTTGAAGGTAGGTTGCTTCGTCCGTTGTCGGCCCAGCTTTTACCGGTTAGCGAAGTCGAGGAAAAAGGTTCGGTTGATCGTAAAAAGTTATACGCGATTCAGGGCCGCGGACGCTCGGCGCAGCTTGAACTTGCTAAAAAGTTTGGCATTGAACAGTTCCAGACACCGGCCGGCGGATGCCTTTTAACCGAAGCGGAATTTGCCAAGCGTTTGCAGGAGCTAAGTGAACGCTGGCCGGCGTATACCGGAAGCGATATCGCGCTTATTAAATCGGGCCGAATTTTTTGGGAAGGAGAAAATATGATTGTTGTCGCGCGAGACAAGGAAGAATGCCGCAATCTTGAAGCGATAAGCCAGCCGGAAGATATTTTGATTGACTTTGTCGAAACGCCGGGTCCGACGACGCTCGTGCGCGGATCCGATATCACCGACCCGTTGATTGATCGGGCGATTTCACTCACGATAAAGTACGCGCATAAAGCGGATGAAAAACCAACGGTTAAAGTTCGGCTCTTAAGAAATGGAAATGAAGAATTCCGCGAAATTAAAAGATAAAAAAATTCCCCGTGCTCTGGGGATTTTTTTATTTGCGGTTATTTTGCCGGCTTGCTCATCGTTTTGATGCATTTTGTGCAAATTTTTGTCTGCTTTCCTTTGATTCTTTTAGTTTGCAGATTTATTTCATGAGTTCTTTTGGTAATAATGTTGGATTTGCTGCGTGATCGACTAAAAGCTTTTCCGCGGCCGCAAACTTCGCATACTTTAGCCATAGGGGTTTTCTTATTGTATAATATGTGATAGTCTAGCATGAACGAATAAAGATTGCAAGACTTGGCAGTTATTTTATTTATGATATTAAGTTTACTGTTTACAAATCCGCTTCTGTTTGCCGTTTGGGTTATTGCGATCGTGCTCGCGCTCACCGTGCACGAGTTTTGTCATGCCGGAGTCGGCTATTTGCTCGGCGACAAAACGGCGAAGCGCGCCGGTCGCCTCACCCTGAATCCGGTGGCGCATATCGATCCACTCGGTTTTTTAATGATTATGACAATCGGAATTGGCTGGGCAAAGCCGGTCCCTTATAATCCTTACAATTTAAAATACAAGCGATGGGGTCCGGCAATGGTTGGTCTCGCCGGTCCGGCATCTAATTTTGCAAGCTTTTTTATTATCGGCGGCCTTACTTATGTTTTGCTTTTGAGCGGCCTTGATCTCAACAATCTGCTGGTTGTCTTATTTGTTTTTACGATGTTTATCAACGCGATTCTTCTTTTTTTCAATATCATACCGGTTCCGCCGCTTGACGGTTCAAAGTTGCTTTACGCTTATTTGCCTTCGCCGAAATATGATCGTCTTAAAATAAATTTGGAAGTGAAGGGTGTCTATATTCTTATTGGTTTACTTGTTTTGAATTGGGTAACGAATGGTTTAATTTTGTCGCCGATTTTTACTGGAACATATTTTTTATTCGAACTCGTCGGTCTCCAGGGGGCGCTGGTTAACATCTTTAATTTGTTTTAGTATTGTTAAAATTTTGCTTTATACAGCGGAATTTTTTTTATACCAATTATGCCCAGCCTTGCTATTGACGGCGGCCTTTTGTTGTGATATTTTATTCATACAAAAATACAACTTATTACTCTTGACCATTTTTTTATTTTCGGCTAAAATTAGAGCAATCCTTAAACATTTATGCCAACAATTAACCAACTTGTCCGACAGGGACGAAGAAAAACCAAGAAGAAATCCAAATCACCGGCAATGCAATTTACGGCGGATACGCTTCATCGCAAAAAAACCGATCTGCCCAAAGGCAGTCCTTTTAAGCGTGGTGTTTGTCTTAAGGTGACGACAATGACGCCAAAGAAGCCAAACTCGGCTT
>Ga0180433_10010166_pt1 | contig 11377 bp, 7 predicted proteins | sample SS_ome_8_FD_132980 | JGI IMG/M metagenome (GOLD analysis project Ga0180433, IMG submission 132980) | Hypersaline lake sediment archaeal communities from the Salton Sea, California, USA - SS_1_D_1 metaG | ecosystem: Environmental > Aquatic > Non-marine Saline and Alkaline > Hypersaline > Sediment... | reverse complement strand
GCAAGCTCACCACCCTCAGTTGCATAGCCATCAGTTAAAATATCTCCACTTTTAACGTTCGCATTGGTAACTATTTTTCGCGTCGCACGCGCATTAGTATTTCCAGCATCTGTTATAGCAGCAAGAAAATCACTAATGTCTATATTTACCTCGAGATTAACATTCTCTGTTGCTCCGATTCTTGGTCTAATTAATATAGTTATACCTGCATTAATAGGAACCTTTTTTCTTCTTGTACCACCACTAGAAGTATCTTCTGCTCCACCATCAAGAATACGCTCTTCTGTAATTTTAATTGTAGATTGCTTATTGTTTATTGCTACAACATAAGGATGAGACAAAATCTTTGCATGATCATAAAAACTTATAATCTTTAACAGGCTCCATGTTCTACCATTACTATCATTAAATGAAACTAATGTTGACCCACCAGCCGCTCCAGGTATAAACGCATTTTCTGCACCAACCGGCTTCATCAAATCCGCAGCCAAAGTTGTTTCTGATTCTGAAAGTGCTTCCGTCACAACTTGTCCCGCCTGTGCTGATTGAGCATTTATGGGTTGTCCATCTTTTGATAATCTTCCAATAGGAACATTTTCAGGGTTTCTTAAACTTGTTCCAAGCAACTTGTTCTCATCGACATTTATATCTACAATAAGGACCTCTATAATAACTTGTGGTTGAGGCTTATCAAGATCCTCTATCAGTCTTTCTATTTTTTCCCAATCATCATTATTTGCAGCAATAATTAAGCTATTGGTTCCATAATATTGAAACTTACCTTCTTCTTTACCGGTTTCAACCCCTGCAGGCTTATCAGACTGTATTATTACTCCATCAAAATATCTCTCAGGACCATAACCACCTGCTCCTGCTTTTGATTGCGCACCTTCTGGAGCCCCTCTTCCTACAATATTTCTCAGAACACCTGCAAACTCCGCTGCGTCAAGATATTGTAGTCTTTTCGTATGTAATATAGATCTTCCTTCCTCTATCGGAACATCTATATGACCTAAAATAAAATCTTTTACTCGTTTTATCGATTGCTCTTTACCAAGTAAAATTAAAGAGTTTGTCCTAACCTCGGAAATTACCTTTGTATCGCTAGCAAAATATTTAGACTCACCCTTTTTCTTGCGCCCCAATCTATATTGAGGCCTCTGTTTTTTTTCTAAAATACTTTCATTTAAAAGTTTTGCTACCACATCGGAATAGGAATATCTCAATTTAACTATTTCTAATTTCTCTTTAAAACCTACCTTGTCTAACTCGGTAAGAACCTTCATAACAGATCTAATAACGTTTGACCTATCTATAATAATTACCCCATTAGAGTTTTTTGCAAATTTAAATACAGCTCCCTTTGATAAAAGCTCTTTTAATATAACTCCTAAACCACTTTGCGCGGCATTCTGTTCATCTGGAACTTGAATATTAGAAAAATAAGCAAGATACAGAATTTTTTCCGCTGTATCAGGAAGCTCATTATAAGGAACGGATATATAAATTTTTAATGGTTCTCGATAAAGATTAGCGTCATTCTTTACTACTCTATACAAATTCCCATCAAAAATTATACTATATCCTGCAACATCTAAAACCGTATGCAAAAAATCCCAAGATTCATCAATACTTAACCTATCTGGAATATTTATAGTTAGTTTTGCTTTAATAGCAAATGCACCTATAGGCAAAATAACATTAATTTTTTTTTCTGCGGCTATTAAATTTATTAGGTCTACAAGATGCAAATCTTTAAATCTAAAATCTATAGTTTTTTTACTTGAAATATTTTGTTCTTCAAAATTCTTGTTTTCTACTCCACCTACTTTATCTAATTTATTTGCAAGTACCTCTTCTACCGATGCCTCTTTAGAAAATAAAGACATATTAAATAAATATAAAAATAAACAAAAAACGATTATCTTTTTCATAGATCCCACCCCGTATCCTAAGTTGCCTCTGCTTTAGGTTGAAGCGTAGCAATTGTTAATGAAACATCAATCCCCTTAGGCTTTCTCTTAGATTTCTTTATTTCTAAAACTTTTGTATAAATTCGTTTCTTTTTTTCTAACTCTTCTAAAAGCTCACATAATTGCTTTGTATTCATCCCAGAAAGCCTTGCTGAAAGCTCACTCTCTCTATATTGATCACTAATTTCTTTAGGAGATACAGTTTTATCTTTAAAGTATCCACTCAATCCTAATTTTTTCAAAAGATTATCAAAATATCCACCTATTTTAAAATCTTCTTCTTTCGCCAATATAACGTTTACTTCCTCGCGCTCTTTTTTTACAACATCTGCCCTACTTAAAATAACTTGAACATCATCAACTCTAATATTGTTTACTTCTTCTATTCTTCCTTTTAGATAATTAATTTTTCTATAGTACCTAAAAACAATAAACGAAATAACAAGAAATAAGCAAATAAAAACTATAATAAGGTACTTATAAAACTCCTTTTCCTCCAAATCTTGGATGAAATCCCTTATTTTGTTTAATAATTCCATTACGTATTCCTATATATTCTTAGACACAATAATTTTCATTATAAAATCTGTTTTTTCTTGCGGTTCTACATAACTAAATAATTTAGATTTTCTTAATTCTTTTTCTAGTTTTTTAAGTGCCTCATAATTTTTCACTTGAGCTTTTAAAATTATATGCCCCTCAACAGATGATATAGTCATCTGTTCAATATCAAGGCCAAGAGCTTTTTTATCTAGCGCATCATGAATAGCTAATAAATATTTTAAAAATGAAGTCCTTGCCTTACGTGAAAAAGCAAAAACTATTTCTTCGTTTTGCCTAACCTGTTCATTAGCCGCAGCAACAACATCCTCTAATGTTTCTTCTTCTGGTGGTATATTAAATTTTTCACGAACCACAGAGATAACTTCTTTTTGTGAATTGCTAACCTCTGTTGATAATTTAGAAATCTGAATAAAGCTATGAACCAATAGTAGCGTGACACTAAAAATAATTAACAAAAACAAAACTACAAGCTGCTTATTTATCAATTTTTCCTCAGAAATGCTCGTCCCAACTCTATTTAAGTTAAATTTTTCAACAACTTCAGAAGGAAAACCAATACTCAGACTAATTATATTTTCACTTGGTATAGATAAAGAATTTTTAATTTTTACAGTTTTGTTATCAATTAAACTATCAATTTCTAGCAACTCACTTGGTGTATTAAAAAATTTATTAACAAAATCAACAACACCGTTAAGCCTTGCACCCTGCCCCAAAAGTAATACTTTTGATATAATATTTTGGCCATCTAATTTACCTGCAAAAGATCTCAAGGTAAATCTTATATCATCCCAAAATTTAGAAGCTAATTCAGACATCGCTTCATTATATTTACCATCATCAACCTTGAAAAGCCCAAATCGAATAAGCTCATCTATAGCTTGACCCTGATCAATGGAAAAAACTCTGGACAAATCTTTTGCCTGACTAAATATCCCTTTCGGTAAAGTACGAACAAAGGCTAGTCGACCATTATGTACATATAGAACGCGTGTATCGCTAAATCCTACATCAATTAAAGCAACATCACCTTTTAAATCAGAATAAATAGGAATTCTTTTATATAAACTATAAAGAGATAAAACATCAACTCCAACAACAGATGAAGTAACCCCTACAGCTTCAAATAAACTTATATGCTGATCAACAATCTCCTTTTTTACAGCCGCAACCATAACCTCGGAACTATTTTCTTCTAAATTACTATCTACTATAATAAAATCAACTATCGCATCATTTAGAGAAAAAGGAAGGAGCGGCTCAACCTCATAATTTATAACCATTTTTATTTTGCTATGACTTACAAAAGGTAACCTTAAAGATTTAAAAATCACCTGAGAGCTTGAAACAGCACTACAAATCTCATCAAATTTTCCAATGCGCCCTATTATCTTTCTAATCGCATTTGAAACTTTTTCGTCATGAGTAAGATCCGCACCTATCTCTAATTTTTCATCAACAAATCGCTCTATCGTAACTACATTTCCATTTAGATAAAACTTTGTAGCCTTTACATTAGTTTTATCAATATCAAAGCCAACAACTCTTTTTGGAAAGATATAATAACTTCCTAACTTCCCTGGTATTAATATATCCTTAATCATCCAAATCCTAAATCACTACTAGAACTATTCCTATTTTCTTTTTGTTTACTTTTTACATTTTCAGATTTTGATGAACTATTTTCTGCAATGACTCGATTACTATGAGCAACTTCATCTTCCAATAACGGTTTATTCTTACGCCTTCGCCTTCTTTTAGACTTTTTCTTTTTTTTCTTTTCTTTTTTTATGGATCGCCTTCTTTTAGATTTCTTACTGGACCTTTTATTTGATTTTTTAACATTATTCTCCGCAATCAAACCAGCTTTTTGGCCTCGCTCAAAAATAAGACTTTCCAACTCATATTCATCTTTAAAGCCTTTGAAAAAAGACCTGTCAACTGGATCTCGCTGCTCTTCAGTATTTATAGTCTCCTGCAGAGAAGTTTGATACTCTTTCACATGCCTACTTGTAAACCCTGTAACATCTGCAGATGGCTCTATAACTTCAGCAGAAATAAGAATTAAAAGATCCTCTTTTTTCTTAACCTTTTTTTTATTTTTAAATAACCACCCCAAAATAGGAATATTACCCAAAACCGGCACTTTGCTAATATTATTTTCAACCCTATCTCTCAACAAGCCCCCAAGAGCCAATATTTCTTTATCAGCTGCTATAACATTAGTTTTGATTAATTTTGTCAATTTTGCCGCTTCTGCACCTTCTATAAAAGTATCAAATGAAACTTCCAAATCCATAACTATCATACCATCTGAGTTAATTTGAGGTGTCACTAAAACCTTCAGTGTAGCCTTATAATCAGAACGAGCATCAGTACTGGTTTGTCCAATAACAGTTTCAGAAATTATACGCTTAATCTCACCTAACTCCACATGAGCTTTGGTATTATTAGTTGTTATCAAAAACGGATTTGAGATAATTTGAGTATTCGCTATTGTTTTAAGCATCCCAAATATTCCCCATACACCAAAACGATCACTCCCCAAAGAAAGCACCGTATTTCCGGCAGGCTTACCGGTAACTAATGAAATTAAATCACCTAATAGCCTTTGGGCTCCCGAAAGAGTTGCTTTTGTATTTTCCACTATTCCTGAAGGATTACTACCAAGCCTTATCCCGGACGTTTGAAAATTAACCCGACTGCCAATGGTATTTTGCTCAGAAGATGTCCAGTCTTTGTTTCTGATCTGAGCACCGAGCTCACGTTGATCATTTAAATCGACTGACAAAATTAAAATTTCTACAGCAACTTGCGGCTGAGCTTCGTCAAGCTTATCTATTATATCCTTAGCTTTCAAATAATCATCGTAGTCGCCTTTTATTACAAGTCGATTTCCAGCTTTTTCAGGTGTAAATAACATTGATTTAAAATATTTGTCTCCACCTCTAACACCTCCAACCATTCCTTTTTTTTGATGACCAAATTTTACAAGATTATTCATAATATTTGCTATATTTGTCGAATCAGCATATTTGAGTGGATAAATATGAAGCGGGGAATAAGGGGCGCTCACATCAACATCTATATGCTTCTTTATAAATTGTTCGATTTTTCTGATAGCATCTTGTGTACCAAATAAAACTAAAGAGTTTGTTCTCGGCTCTACTATGATCTTTGCTCCCTCCGGAAAATAAAGGGCAGTAGATGGTTTCTTAGGACCAAATAACCTAGCTGCAACGGTTGTATCTTTCTTTTTGGTAAGATTATCATATATTTTTTTTACATGCTCTGCATCAACCTTACTTAATCTTAAAACCGACATTGACTGTGGCATTGTAACTCTATCAAGCTCTTTTACAATCCTCATTAAAACCTTAATATTGTAAGATTTATCAGTGATTATAAAAGCATTATGGTCATTCAAAACTATAAAGCCAGCATTACTGCTTCTCAATGAATTTACAACATTTGTAATAGTTGCCAAAGGACAGTCTTTAACAAAATAACCATAACGAATTATTGAATCATTATCAGGAAGAAGCTCAGGATCTATTCCAATATAAGAAGGAATAGGAGCTCTTTTAACTTTATCTATAGTTGTTATTCTATAAAATCTTGGGTCATCCTGAGGAATAATAGAAAGCCCAGCCATATTTAAAAAGGAAAGAAAAAGATCCCAAGCCTGTTTTTTTGTTATTGGTTTTTGCGTTTTAAAAGATATCTTGTTTGCAGATAATCCTTTTGAACCAGAAGGCAACGGCTTTATCGCCTCATCTGTAATAAATGTAACATTAAAAACTTTCTCTATATATGATGCAACATTACTAAGATCAACTCCCTCAAAATTAAATATGATCCTATCATTTTCATTTTTCTCAATCTCTTTTTTATTTAAACTGGTTAAATCTTTCTCTTTAAACTCTGCCAAATTTTCTTCTGCTTTTACATTCCTTGAAGATTCACTAGTAGTTTTAACAGAGGCCATTTTTTTAGATTCTTTTATATTTTTCTTTAAAGGACCTGGAGAAAAACCGCCTTCTTTTGCTGTCTTATTTAGATTAACCTCGATTTCTACACTTTTACTTAAAATATCTAACTCTAAGTTGCCCTCATTTTTATTTTCTACCTCAAGACTATCTGATTTTTTTTCTGGAATAGCCTCAACAGAAGACAACAATTGACCAGAAGATCTAAAATTACTTAAATTTTTTAAAGATATCCCTTCACGACCAAATACTTTAGATGGAAAATAAAATAAAAATATGTAAAAACATATTATAGATAACAAATAGCGTTTAATTTTCATACTAATTACTCTGCAAGTTTATGTTTCTTCCTACCGATAGGCATTCTGCCTCTATGTAATATATTCTGTTTTTCAATCATCATTATATCTTTCTCAGATGATGCAAATTTATGCTTTCTCTCTAACATTTTCCTTTTTTCCTCTTTGATTTGCTCAGGACTCATCGAAACAATACCTTTAATTGCTCCAGACTTTTCATTGGAAAGCTTAAACTCTTTTAATTTGTAATTAAGTGTATAGATAGATCTTCCTCTCTGTAATTTAACTACAATATCACCACCCTCTTTCAAGGAAGTTACATCTTTATATATTTTTAATCTATTTTTCGTACTAGTCGCAGGGTTTTTATTTATAGATAAAATAATGTCCCCCTCTTTTAAACCCAACTTACTACCCAAAGAGTTTTGTATCATACTGCCAACTCTACACCCAACACCTTTTCCCTTTTTATAAGCTGAAGTTAAATCAAGAAGATCAATAAATTGAGCTAAATTTTTAACTTTTTTTAAAAATATTAAAGGGCTCACAAAATAATTATTTGGTGAAATCTTTTTGACAAGACCATTCCAGTCATCAATATTTAAAAATGCAGGATCACTTTTAGCATCCTGCTCTCTCAGATAAAAAACCTCTTGCTGACCATTAGACCGAACAAAAATCACCTTATTATTGAAAATCCTTATAAGTTGAGCATCTTCTATTGAATCTCCAACTTTATACGATGACTCTCGTTTTGTTTTATTGTCTTGTATAATCGCAATATTATTATTACCACTACTTATCACCATGATACCCTTGAGAGCTATATTAAGTGGGTCAAGAAATTTAGGGCCTACAGTTTTTGGTATTTCTACAGGAGCAGGCAATGGTGGAGCAGGCAATGGCCTAAAAGGCTCCGGAGCCTTTGAAACACGAAACTCTTTTTTATAAGTACCAAAAAGATCATATTCATATATTTTTTTAATGTTAATCTTTGAAACCTCTTTCGCTACTTTTAATCGAGATGCATCAGGCTCTATACTTTCTCTTTCTAAAACAGTTACTCTTGAGAAAATTATAAAAATAAAAATAAAAATAATAAGCAAAAAAAGAGCACTATTTAAAATCCATAAGGGTTGTTTCATCAGGAATTCCTTTTTTCAATATTCCTTCACACAATAACCCTCTTACCTCGCCTTTGTCAAGTGTAAATTGGTTACAGATCAAAAAATCTAACTAATACTTTTAAAAATTTTAATTAATACTTTTTTTTAAGGAGAAGGAATAGTATCTAAAATTTTTTGTATAATAGAATCTATGCCAACCTCTTCTGCTTCAGCCTCATAAGATAGCAAAATCCTATGACTCAAGATCGCAGGCGCAACTACCTTTACGTCATCTGGAGTAACAAAATGTCTCTTTTTTAAAAATGCGTGTGCCTTGGCAGCAATATTTAAAGCTATTGTAGCACGCGGTGAAACGCCGTATTGAATAAATGATTTTATTTCGTCTAATTTAAATTCTTGAGGAGTTCTAGTAGCTAATACAATATTCACAATATAATCAATAACCTTATCATCAACGTAAATTGCTTTTACCAACTCTTGAGCTCTAAAAATATCTTCTTTACTCAAAACTTGCATAACCTTCTTTGTGTCTAAAGACTGACGAACTATCTGCTTTTCTTGCTCAGCATTCGGATAATCAATTTTTAGTTTAAACATAAACCTGTCAACCTGTGCCTCCGGCAAGCGATATGTGCCCTCCTGTTCAATTGGATTTTGCGTTGCAAAAACCAAAAACGGCTCATCTATTTTATATGTATTAGAACCAATTGTAACTTGATGTTCTTGCATGGCCTCTAATAAAGCAGATTGAACTTTTGCCGGAGCCCTATTTATTTCATCCGCTAAAATAAGATTAGAAAAAATTGGACCAAATCTTGTTTCAAACTCTTGAGCTTTTGGGTTATAAACCAATGTTCCAACAACATCGGCCGGTAAAAGATCAGGTGTAAACTGTATTCTTTGAAAATTCAATCCCAATGAGTCTGTTACTGCCTTTATCATAGTTGTTTTTGCAACACCAGGAACACCTTCTAGTAAAATATGACCATTACATAAAATTGACATTATAATAAAATCTATAATATCCTGATGACCAACAATAACCTTTGCTACCTCAAAATTAATCCCTTTAAATCTAATACTTTCCTCTTTTATTTTTTCTAACACTAATTCTGATATTTCTGCCATAATTTATCCTTGTAGATTCCTACAATTTGATACAAACTCATAAATAGTTTAGCATGTTGATCGAATCTTACAAATGAGTGTTATAAAGAGGAAAAAATATGATTCTTTCTGGTAAAAAAATAAAAAACAAATTGGGAAATGAGATTTTTATAGAACCATTCAATGAAAAACAACTCAACCCAAACAGCTATAACTTACGCCTTCATAACGAACTATTAACATACAAAAAAAACAACCTCGACATGAAAAAACCAAATGATGTAGAAAAAATAATAATACCTCAAGAAGGACTTGTTATAAAACCAGGAAAGCTATATCTAGGTCGAACCCTTGAATACACTAAAACAAAAAATTATGTTCCAATGTTAGAAGGCAGATCATCTATAGGGAGATTAGGATTATTTATTCATGTAACAGCTGGATTTGGCGATGTTGGTTTTAATGGTTTTTGGACACTTGAAATAGCCTGTATTCACCCCATCAAAATATATCCTAAAATTGAAATCTGCCAAATATTTTATCACTCAATAGATGGCGATTATACACCGTACTCTAGCAATAAATATCAAAATAACTCAGGAATTCAACCAAGCATGCTTTATAAAGATTTTGAAATAAATCAAGAGTAATACATGCTCAAGTATAAAAAATTTATGATAATGATATATTTTCGATTTTTGTCGGGTTACCAAACAAACCACTAGTATAAGTATTAATAATATCTGCACTAAAATTGATAGTATTATTATAGCCTAAATTTTTAATAAATAGGTTTTCGCTACTTGCCCCAAAATAGCCAAAACCACAACAAGTGTTGCAAACCTTGTTATTGTCAATCAAACATTTCTTTGAAGGCATAAGGACAGGATATATGGCAGTTGTAATACTTGATGCCCCCCTACCAACAACAACAACATACCTACCACTTGGCGACCAATCTAAAAACAGAGGATCGTTATTTGGAAAAGATTTTGAAGTACCACCCGTAGGAGGTATATTTAAAGGAGGCAAATTTAAGGGATCAAAAGCAAATAAGGTTATATCGGTACCATTGATATCACTTGTCATTATATAATCACCGCTGGGTGACCATTTTAATGCTTCTACAGGGTCATTCCATCTTTCTAACATTATTAATGACAAAATTTCATCATCAGGCTTATTAGGATTAACATCTACAATTGGTGAAAATAAATAAACATGAAGATTTGAATCTATGGTATTAAGCCCTAGTGCAATAAAATATAAGCCTGAGCAAAATTTGGGCGACCAATCTACTTTAGTAAATTGCCCTTCAAATGTATAAATTGTTTTTACTTCTTCTAAACCAGAAAAAGGACTAAACTTATATATTTTAGAAAAAACCAACTCTGAAGTAGCTAAATATTTTCCATCCGGTGAGAAGGCTAAAGACTTTACCTCATCATTGATACTATCAATAGATGAAGACCCAAAATTAAATCCGTCAAACTCGTAAATATCTCCTCCAGAAGACCCCCCTATAGCAAGATATTTTCCATTAGGATGCCATGACAAAGCATTTATAAAATAACTAAGATTTAACGAATCAATGAGTGTTAGTATATTCGATGAATTTGGCGCTTTAGGATCAAATTTATAAATAAACACTTTAGTTCCTTGGTACGCCCCTATAGCTAAATATTGTCCATCAGGTGACCACGCAACAGAGCTTACCCATTCTCCTATTGGATCTAGGCTTGCAATTTCTGTAAGCACTTCATTTATTTTATCAAAATAATAAACTCTTACACTTCCTTCTATTGTAAAAAATCCTCCAACTGCAATATAGTTTCCAGAAGAATGCCAGTCGGTAGCAAGAAGATCATTTCCATGATCTGCGGTCGCAGTTTCAATGTAATCCTCAAAAGAAACATCTGTACCCGTAAGCCTGATCCCATAAGCATAGTTACCAATACCTGAGTTTGTAGAATCTACTATACAATTAATAACTTTCGTTTCATCTTCACTTATAAAAATTCCATTTGCATCTTTACCATTAGTATTTACTCCGTCCACAAAACATTCAACAAAAAGATTTCCTTTCCCATTAACTGCAGAAAAACCAGTTGCACCTTTCTGATCATCATAATTTTCTATCTTCAAAGCTTTACAGTTGGCACAAGAATTAAATTTACTCAAAATTAACTCAAACCCTACTTCAAAACAGTTATATGCTTTACATTTTTCTATCGTAGATTTTTATGTGATTTTTAAAACAATTCCCTTATTACAATTCATAAATGAACAATTTTGAATATCACAACTTTTTACTGTAT
>Ga0180433_10010164_pt1 | contig 11378 bp, 20 predicted proteins | sample SS_ome_8_FD_132980 | JGI IMG/M metagenome (GOLD analysis project Ga0180433, IMG submission 132980) | Hypersaline lake sediment archaeal communities from the Salton Sea, California, USA - SS_1_D_1 metaG | ecosystem: Environmental > Aquatic > Non-marine Saline and Alkaline > Hypersaline >... | reverse complement strand
CCTGCGGCTCTTCATGCAGGTCACGACCAATTCCATGGCCAACGTATTCCCGCACTACCGAAAAACCTTTGCCTTCGACAAACTGTTGAATCTTAGATGAAACATCACCCAAATGGGTGCCTGCTTTTACGGCAGCGATTCCCTCGAACAACGACTGTTGAGTGACATGAATAATCTCTTCTGCTTCTCTATCTAAATTACCTACCGCCAGTGTAATTGCAGCATCACCATGAAAACCATCGATCTTTGCACCAACGTCGATTGATATAATATCCCCTTCCTTAATTATCCGATTGCCTGGAATACCATGGACTACCTCTTCGTTAACCGAAGTACATATTGACGCTGGATACCCTCGATAGTTCTTAAAGGAGGGGATAGCGCCCCTTTTAGTTATCTCCTTATAGGCTATTTTATCCAGTTCTTTTGTTTTTATACCTGGCCTGACTGCCTCCTTAAGTTTTTGCAGAACGATTGCTACTATCTTCCCTGCTTTACGCATCCTTTCGATTTCTTGGGGTGATTTTAAAATAATCCCCATTAAATTTCCTGAACGTATAATCACCATTCCTTATTGAAGAACAGCGATTATATCTTTACCAACTGCTCCTATAGATTGTTCACCGTTAACTTCGACTAATTTCCCTGCTTTGGTGTAGTAGTCAATAAGAGGCATTGTCTGATTAAAATATACCTCTAATCGCTTTCGAGCTGTCTCCTCCGTATCATCCGCTCTCTGATAAAGTTCTCCACCACACTGATCGCATTTTCCCTTGATCTTAGGAGGGGCTTCGACTACGTTATACGGAGCTTGACAATTGCGACAGATCCAGCGACCGCTTAAGCGTTTTATTAATTCGTCATCTGAAACCTTTATATATACTACCATATCGATATCACTATCGGAAGGTTTTAGCGCAGCGTCTAATGCTTTTGCCTGATCCAGTGTTCTGGGGAAACCGTCTAACAGAAATCCTTTAGCACAATCAGGTTGCTTAATTCTGCCAAGAATCATCTTTACCGTGACCTCGTCAGGAACTAATTGACCCTTCTCCATATACGATTTCGCGAGAAGTCCCAGTTCGGTACCGTTTGCCTGTTCCTGTCGAAATAAATCACCTGAAGCAATATGAGCCAATCCCAGCGTCTTGGATATGGTAACAGCCTGTGTTCCTTTTCCTGCGCCAGGAGCGCCTAGTAGAATGATTCGCACTTGTATCCTCCTGAGTTCACTTTATAAAACCTTCGTATTGTCGCATCATAAGCTGCGCTTCTATTTGTCGTAGTGTATCCAATACAACACCGACCGTAATCAGAATACCCGCGCTGGATATAAGCATTAACGTGGTTTGATTTTGAACATCGAAAAATGCACGTGTAATTATTGGGCATACGGCGACTGTGGCAAGGAAGAGCGCACCTCCCCATGTAATACGCATCATAACGTTATTCAGATATTCGGCAGTTGGCTTGCCGGGACGAATACCTGGAATGAATCCCCCTTGTCTCTGAAGCGTTTCGGAGAGATTCTGCTGCTGGAAGACAACGACAGTATAGAAAAAGGTAAAACCAATTACGAGAATGAAAAGCAATCCCCAGTAGATCCACCCTGCCGGACTGAACCAGTCATAAATAGTATTGGCGAAGTTGCCTGGTTGTCCTTCAGCATTCATGAAATATGTCGCAATAGTAGATGGCAAGACCAGGATGGCGAAAGCGAATATAAGTGGAATCATGCCCGCCGAATTAACTTTGAGCGGTATATGTGTGCCTCCGGCCTGTTTATACATTCTACCGCCTCGGAACATACTACGTGAATATTGTACTGGTATACGCCGCACGGCCTCGGTAACAAAAACGATAAAAAACGTAATAGCAACCAGAAGAATAATGAGCAGTATCAGACCTGTCCATCCAGCCGTCTGTTGGCTTTGCCAGATATTTCCTGGTAGAGCGGCAATGATACCACCGAAAATTATTATTGATATACCATTGCCAATGCCTTTCTCTGTGATCAACTGTCCAATCCAGATGAGAAAAACGGTACCGGCAACCATTGATAGTAGTACTGCAGCGGTGTAGAGTAATTTATCCGTACCCAGCCCGATACCGCCAATAATCCCATATTGAGACTGGAATGTTACTAGTAGTCCATACCCTTGTAAGATTGCCAGTGGAACCGTTAACCAGTGCGTAATCTGGTTTAGCTTCTTTCTTCCTGATTCGCCTTCACGCTGCAAGGCCTCCAGGCGAGGAATAATCGGTATCATGAGCTGCATAATAATCGAGGCTGTAATATACGGATATACCCCCATAGCAGCGATACTCATGTTTTCCAGTGTTCCACCGCTGAACATATTCAGCATACCAAACAGCGCATTTTTTTCGAATAGCTGGCTGAGAGCCTCTGCATCAACACCGGGTACAGGAACATGGGCAACGAAACGGAAGACAACAAGCATGGCAAACGTGAAAAGCAGTTTGGCACGTAGATCAGGTATGCCAAATGCATCAATTGCTGCTTGCAGCAAACGCGGTCTTGATCCTATAAGCTGCTGTTGCATACTTCAATTCTTTCCTAAATTTGTTCTGCCTTGCCGCCAGCAGCCTCTATCTTCTGCCTGGCAACTTGCGTAAACCTGTTAGCCTTTACCGTGAGCGAATGTTGCAATTCTCCATCGCCAAGGATTTTTATAGGTTTCTTCAGCGTAGATACGATTCCGCAGTTAACCAGTGTCTCTGGTGTAACTTCCGTTCCGTCTTCAAATATTTGTAGCCGTTTTACATTAACAAGAGAGTATTCCTTTTTAAATATATTGGTAAAACCTCGTGTATGCGGAGAACGCTTAACCAAAGGTGTCTGTCCACCCTCAAATCTAAGCCCTACTCCACCTCCGGATCGAGCTTTCTGACCCTTGGAACCGCGACAGGCGTAAGTTCCGTGACCGCTGCCAACGCCACGTCCAATGCGCTTACGAGATATTTTTGCTCCGGTACTTGGTCTTAATTCGTTCTGTTTCATAATCCTATTCTTCTGTTTCCTCGGCTACATGCAGGAAATGTTTAACTTTTAGGATCATTCCTCTAATGACCGGTGAATCATCTTGCACTATGGTTTGATTCAGCGACTTAAATCCCAGCGCCCGTATGGTCTGTTTCTGATCCTTGGGATAGCCTATGGCGCTTTTTTTCCAGGTTATTCTAATTTTGCTCACTTGTACTTGCACTTTCCGGTTTTTTCAGGCCTCTTATGATCAGTTCCTGGTCCCTGTCCTTAAGTAAGCTTAGGGCGTACATAGTAGCTCGTACGACGTTTATATGATTTTCACTTCCCAGTGATTTTGTAACAATGTCCTTTATACCTGCTACTTCCATAATTGAGCGAATTGCTCCACCGGCAATAATTCCGGTTCCGGGCTTTGCCGGTCGAAGCATAACCCTCGCTCCGCCGATTTTTGCTTCTATCTTGTAAGGCAACGTCCCTTCCGTAATGGGGATGGAAACAAGACTACGACGGGCAATGGCGCCAGCTTTCCTTATCGCTGCTGGAACCTCTCGCGCCTTACCTAATCCTGCACCTACGTGTCCTTCCCCATCTCCCACAACAACAAGTGCACTGAAGCTGAACCGTCGTCCCTTCTTGACTACTTTCGATACTCGATTTACAGCTACAAGCTTTTCAGTTAGAGTAACTTCTTTTGGATCGATACGATCGCCCTTCAACTTTTTCATGGTGATTAAAACCTCAGTCCTGCTTCACGGGCAGCGTCGGCCAAGCATTTTATGCGTCCGTGATATTTACAGCCTCCACGGTCAAAAACAACATTTTCTACACCTTTGCCCTGTGCTCTCTTCGCCACGAGCGAACCTACAAGTTTGGCCTGTTCCGTTTTCGTTTTATTAAGCACGTCAGACCTTATTTCAGGATCAATAGTAGAAGCGGAGGCAACGGTTTTCCCTGTAGTATCATCTATTACCTGAGCGTAAATGTGATTCAGGCTACGAAAGACGCAAAGGCGTAATCGATCTGGTGTACCACATAGCCTAGTTCTAACTCTACGGTGCCTTCGTTGACGAGCGAGTTGAGGATTGCTGCTTCCCATGATCTACTTCTTTTTACCTACCTTGCCTGATTTTCCAGCTTTGCGCCTGACCTGTTCACCGCTATATAGAATACCCTTACCAAGATAGGGATCAGGCGGTCTTATCTTTCGCATATCTGCTGCTGTACGTCCCACCAATTCTTTATCGATACCATGAACGCTGATTTTTGTAGGTCCATCAGCAGTAAGAGTGATACCTTCCGGAGGAACGACCTCTACCGGCTTACTATATCCTATTTGTATAGTGACATTTTTACCGGTTTGCTGAACACGATAACCGACACCACGTATTTCCAGGACTCTGGTAAAGCCACTATTTACACCTTCAACCATGTTAGCGAGGAGACTGCGTGTAAGGCCATGCATCGATCGATGGACTCTGCCATTTGTAGGTCTGGATACCTGGATCACGTTATCTTTTATAGATATGGTCATATCATCTGACAGCTTTTGAAAAAGCTCGCCTTTGGGGCCTTTAACGTGGACCTCATTGTTATCCTTTACGGTTACTTCCACGCCTTTTGGAACTTCTATTAATCGATATCCTACTCTAGACATAACGGATTCCTATATAATTTACCATATATAACACAAGACCTCGCCGCCAAGCCCTCTCTTCCAAGCTTGTTGGCCAGTCATAATACCTTTAGAAGTTGATAGAACGGCCGTACCCAAGCCACCACTCACGCGCGGAATCTCACTTTTGCCGCAGTATACTCGAAGACCAGGTTTGCTGACTCTTTGCAAACCGGTTAACACCGGTTGTTTTTTCTCCGTATAACTGAGATGTATCTTAATTAATCTCTGGGGAGTAGTCCCTTTGAGAACTTCATAGTCCTTAATGAAACCCTCCTCCTTGAGTATTTTCGCAATCGCAATCTTCATTTTAGCAGCCGGTATGATTACCGAATCATGCCGTGCCATATTTGCATTACGGATTCGAGTCAACATATCAGAAATAGGATCTGTTACACTCATATTATTTCCTCATATACTACCAGCTCGATTTCCTGACGCCGGGCAACTCACCCTGAAGCGCCAGTTTCCTGAAACAAATTCGGCACAAACCAAACATCCGAATATATGCACGCGGACGCCCGCACAAGCTACATCTATTTCGATGTTGAATTGGATGTTTCGGCGTACGTGCCGTTTTCGCTATTTTTGATTTCTTGGCCATAGTTTTTTACTACTCGTTTCTTTTATGGTCTGGCAAAAGGCATGCCCATTAATTCGAGAAATCTACGCGCTTCCTCGTTATTTCTTGCGGTGGTAATAATCGACACCTGAAGTCCCCTGATTTTGTCCACCTTATCATAATCTATCTCAGGAAATACGATTTGCTCTTTAATTCCCAAATTATAATTACCGTAGCCATCGAAGCCATCTCTGGGAATGCCCTGGAAATCACGTACACGTGGTAGCACAGCATGTATGAGCCGTTCCAGAAATTCATACATACGGCTTCCTCGAATAGTCACTTTAATACCGATAGGCATTCCTTTCCTTAACTTGAACGCTGCTATGGGTTTCTTGGCTCTTGTGATAATCGGTTTCTGACCCGAAATAAGAGTAAGGTCACTGGTTGCTGCCTCTATAGCACGAGGATTCTGTACAGCTTCACCCATGCTTATGTTAAGCACTATTTTCTCGAGACGTGGAACCTGCATGAGATTTTTATATCCCTGCTCCTTCATCATCGTAGGGATAACTTCCTGGTGATACCTGTCCTTGAGCATGGGCATCAGTCAATAACCTCATCACATCTTTTACATATACGGACTTTACTGCCGTCATCCAGAACTCGAAACCCGACGCGGGTTGGTTCATGACACTTCGAACATATGAGCATGACGTTGGAAATGTGCATTGGCAATACTTTGTCAATAATTCCAGCCTGTCTTACGTTGGGTCTGGCTTTAGTATGCCGCTTGTGGATATTAACGCCGTCCACAAGCAGGGAATCGGTTTCCCTGAGAGAGGTAAGCACCTTACCTCGTCTTCCTCGATCATCCCCTCTAATGACTAACACTTCGTCGTTCTTGCGTATTTTCATTTGTTCTATCTCTGATGTATTCTATAAAACTTCCGGGGCAAGGGATACAATTTTCATGAAGTTCTTTTCACGGAGCTCTCTTGCAACCGGTCCAAATATTCGACTTCCTTTCGGGTTACCTCTATCATCCAAAATAACGGCTGCATTCTCATCAAACCGTATGTATGATCCATCGGGTCTGCCGTAAGTTCTTACCGTGCGCACGATAACGGCTCGAACGACATCTCCCTTTTTTACTGCGCCTCCGGGCGTGGCTTCCTTTACCGAGGCAACGATTATATCACCTACTCTCGCGTATCGCCTTCTTGTACCGCCCGGAATGTTAATGCACATAATCCGCTTAGCCCCCGAATTATCCGCCACCTTGAGCCAACTTAATGTCTGAATCACTGTCTATTCGATCTCCGTGGGTTTTACGCCAATTACATCGGCCTTTGTAACGATATCCGTTACTCTCCATCTCTTATCCTTAGAAAGAGGGCGAGTTTCAACAATACGAACCTGATCCCCGACATTACATTCGTTATTCTGGTCGTGCGCCTTGAAAACCGACTGGTTTTTTACCACTCGTTTGTATTTCGGATGGCGACGGCGTGCTTCGACCAATACCACAACAGTCTTATCCATTTTATTACTAATGACTCGACCTTGCCTTACTTTGATATTTTTTTCCATTATCTATTATTCTCCAGCAAGCTCGCGTTCTTTGATTACTGTTTTTATACGAGCGATCTTCTTCTTGACATTACGTAACTCGCTATAGTTTGAAAGCTGTCTAGTGGCATGCCGAAACCTCAGATTAAACAGCTCCTGATGCGCTTCGTTAAGCTGTTTGTTGATGTCTTTTGGTTTGAGTCCACGAATTTTGTCTATTCTCATGCTAATCACTGCTGTTGCTGAGTTTCAACCAATCCTTCCCTGGCCACGAATTTAGTTTCAATGGGTAACTTATGTGCTGCCAGCCGCATGGCTTCCTGAGCCAGTTCTCTACGAACACCGGATATTTCGAAAAGGATTCTGCCCTGGCGGACGACGGCAACCCAATGGTCCAGAGACCCTTTACCACTTCCCTGCCTAGTTTCCGCTGGTTTCGACGTTACCGGTTTATCGGGAAATATTCGTATCCACACCTTACCGCCACGCTTTACGCTGTGGACAATGGCACGTCTGGCAGCTTCGATTTGTCGGCTTGTAATCCAGGCAGATTCCTGGGCCTGCAGCCCATATTCACCGAATGTTATAGCACTTCCCCTCTGTGCCGTACCCCTCCTGCGTCCTCGATGTGCTTTTCTATGTTTAACTCTTTTTGGCTGAAGCATTATTATAAATCCTGCTTATTCTTCTACTTGCTCAACTGCTTCTTCATGGAGAATCTCTTCACTGAATTTAAGCTCGGGCAGTATGTCACCCTTGTAAATCCATACCTTGATACCGATCAGTCCCATTGTAGTGAGTGATTCCGCGAATCCGTAATCTATATCTGCGCGGAGCGTGTGCAGCGGAACGCTTCCCTCTCGTATGGTCTCGCGACGGGCGATTTCAGCACCGCCCAGCCTTCCAGCGCATTTGATTTTCACACCCTTGGCACCCCGTAACATTGTTCTGGAGACAGCCTGTTTCATGGCTCTACGATAAGAAACACGTCTTCTTAATTGCTCAGCGATATTTTCCGCTACGAGCTGAGCATCCAGTTCAGGTTCGCGAATTTCCACGACATTTAGTCGAACTCGCTTTACTGTTTTCTTTTCAAGGAGTGCTCTCAGTTCATCGACTCGCTGACCACCACGACCAATTACAATACCCGGCCTCGATGTGTGTATTGTCACCGTAACTTCATTAGCCTTGCGTTCGATTTCTATAGAAGAAATACCTACCTCGTTATACGTAGAACGAATGGTATTGCGAATTTCGATGTCCTCTTTTACATGCTGAGTATAATGCTTCTCGTCGTACCACCGAGCACGCCATTCCTTAACAATCCCCAGTCTAAAACCTAGAGGATGAACTTTATGTCCCAATCATTCCTCCTCGACAACTACAGTAATATGGCTGAAGCGATGCCGGTAGGGATTTACTCGCCCACGTGAACCTGCCCGGAAACGCTTTAATCTATAACCCTCATCGGCATATGCTCCAACTACCCTGAGCTGAGACGGTAGCATGTTATAGTTATTCTCGGCATTTGCCGCTGCAGATCTAACAAGTTTTGCAACAATGCGTGCGGAAGCATTAGGTAGAAAATCGAGCAAGTTAAGTGCTTCGTCAACCTTTCTGCCTCGTATAGTATTCAAAACTAGTCGTACTTTTCGAGGGGATACTCGTATTTGTTTAGCTGTTGCTCTTACTTCCACTTGCCTGACCTATTTTATCCCTATTTCTTAACGCGAGATACCTTCTCGGATTTGCCTGAATGACCGCGATAGGTTCTGGTAGGTGCGAACTCACCCAATTTATGACCCACCATATTTTCCGTAAGGAAAATAGGTACGTGCCGCTTTCCATCGTGTACTGCAATCGTCAAACCTACCATCTGGGGCAAGATTGTTGATGATCGTGCCCAAGTTTTGATCACAGCTTTATGCTGGGTTTCGATAAGTTTGTCTACCTTCTTCATCAGCTTTGGATCCGTGTATGGACCCTTTTTTATAGACCTTGACATACTGCATGGTCTCCTAGAATACTATTTTCTTCTTCTTACGATCATGTTGTTTGTTCTTTTATTCCGTCTTGTCCTATAGCCAAGGGCAGGTTTGCCCCAGGGTGTTTTAGGTCCCGGATGTCCTATCGGTGATCTACCCTCACCACCACCGTGTGGATGGTCCCTCGGTGTCATTGCTGATCCTCTTACTTCAGGTCTCCACCCCATATGCCTCTTGATCCCGGCTTTGCCCAGACTTATGTTATTATGATCGATATTGCCTATCTGCCCGATCGTAGCTATACATTCCGCATCGATCCTGCGTAGTTCACTGGACGGCAATTTCACAAGAGCATAATTCCCCTCTTTTGCTACCAATTGTGCCGAGGTCCCGGCACTACGCACCATTTGACCGCCTCTGCCTTTATAAAGCTCTATATTGTGTATATCTGTGCCAAGCGGTATATGCTTTAAAGGCAATGCATTTCCCGGTCTAATTTCGGCATTCTTACCTGACATAATTATCTGCCCCGTTTTCAGACCAAAAGGAGCCAAAATATAGCGTTTTTCACCGTCCACATAATGAATTAAGGCGATGTTAGCGGTGCGATTAGGATCATATTCTATCGAATGGACTTTTCCAGGAACATCGAATTTATTTCGTTTGAAATCAATTATTCTGAGCTGACGCTTTGATCCTCCCCCGCGATGGCGGACGGTAATTTTACCCTGGTTACTTCTGCCGGCCTTCTTTTTCAAAGGCAGCAGTAGTGATTTCTCCGGCTTGTCCTTAGTAATTTCAGCGAAATCGAGACTTGTTTTGCCCCGCCGTCCGGGTGAAGTAGGTCTATATGCTTTAACTGCCAATGCTTTTCTCCTTTGATTCGGCAGGATTGACCACAATAAAATTGATTAAACGCCTTCGAACAGTTCTATTTTTTCACCTGACCTAATAGAAACAATGGCCTTTTTCCATGATCTGGTCAGCGTTTGACGCCTGCCGACCCGACGCAGTTTTCCCGGCATATGAATGATGTTAACCGAAACTACGTGTACCTTAAAAGCCTTTTCTACTGCTTCCTTAATCTGGTGCTTATTAGCATCAGGATGTACATCGAACGTATATTTATTGCTCTCACCGAGCAACGCACTCTTCTCTGTTATTACAGGCCTGTTTAAAACATTATATGTATGCATTCTCTAATGAATCTCCTCAATCAAGCCTCAGAGGAAACCTGCTTTTGACCCCAGATAGACTCAACTCTTTTGGTGGCTTCCTTTGTCATTAGCAACGTTTTATGGGACAGTAAATCTGCAACATTAATCATATACGCAGGAATAGTTTTAACTCTCGATATATTACGTGCTGATTTAGCAATATTGATATCTGGATCGGCCGTAACTAATAGTGCAGGTAATTCAACATTGAGGGCTTTGAAAACGTTAGCCATCTGCTTTGTATTTGGCTGTGCAATATCGATCTGTTCGATAATGAATAAATTGGAATCAGCAACTTTGGAAGAAAGAACGCTTCTTATTGCCAGTCGCTTCATTTTTTTCGGCAGACGATGGAAGTATTTTCTGGGGCGAGGCCCGAATACAATACCACCACCATGTCTGAGTGGTGAGCGGCGGCTGCCTGCTCGGGCGAATCCAGTGTGTTTTTGACGAAATAGTTTGCGCGTGCTACCTACAACTTCTCCTCGTGTCTTAGTACTCGCGGTTCCGGCTCTGCGATTGGTAAGTTGACGTACCAACGCCTGATGTACTACAGCTTCATTTGGCTCAATGCCAAATATGTAATCGTCAAGATCGATTTGACCGGTTACTTCGCCTTCCATATTATATATGGGAACCTGCACATTCGCTCCTTACTTATTCTTCTGCTTTTTGGACTTTTTTATCTCCAACAGGCCATTCCTTGAACCAGGAATAGCACCTTTGACCAACAACAAGTTACGGTCCGAATCGGCTAAAACTACTTCGAGGTTCTTAACCGTCACTCGTTGATGTCCCATATGTCCGGCCATACGTAAACCTTTTAGCACACGTCCTGGAGTTGTTCCAGAACCTATTGACCCAGGTGCACGGTGTCGGTCAGACTGGCCATGTGTTTTAGGTCCTCCACGAAAACCATGCCTTCGAATACCACCGGCAAAGCCACGACCTTTTGATATACCGCTGATATCTACCTTGTCCCCTGGCTGGAATATGCTCACATTGACCTGCGTTCCGACCTCTATCTCCACAGCATCGTCGATTCTGAATTCGCGCAGGTGTTTAAACAGACCTAATTTGCCGAGATGGCCTTTTTCTGGCGCATTCAACCTCTTGGCAGTGGAAAATCCAAGTTGTACGGCAGAATAACCATCCTTGGCTTGTTCTTTTACCTGTGTGACAGTACAAGGTCCCGCCTCAATAGCGGTAACAGCGTTCACCGTCCCATTTTCATTAAAGAACTGGGTCATCCCGATTTTCTTTCCAATCATCCCGTTTATCATTATAAAAAACCTGTTTTTACAGTTTTATCTCAATATCGACGCCGGCTGGTAAATCAAGGGTAGTCAGAGCGTCGATAGTT
>Ga0180433_10010163_pt1 | contig 11381 bp, 8 predicted proteins | sample SS_ome_8_FD_132980 | JGI IMG/M metagenome (GOLD analysis project Ga0180433, IMG submission 132980) | Hypersaline lake sediment archaeal communities from the Salton Sea, California, USA - SS_1_D_1 metaG | ecosystem: Environmental > Aquatic > Non-marine Saline and Alkaline > Hypersaline > Sediment... | reverse complement strand
GAACCCCACGCCGGTCGGGTTTCCTCCTTGGTCCGGTCGGTGAGATGGCCGTTCGAGTCGGCAGGCGCGGTGAACCAACCTCTTGGATGAACGGGCGGGGAGCTTCGGCTCACCCGCCCGTCTTCATGCGGCGATCGTTGTCCAAACGCCGCACCAACGAAAGGAACGTGACGGGACATGAGAGCACGATGGACACAGATCGGCGTTGTCTTGAGCCTGGCTCTACTCTTCATGGCGTGCGCCGGATGGGGAGAAGAAGAGGCCGACGAACGCTATGACGGGGGCTATCTGCGATTCTCCTATCGAACGGAGACGGCGAGCGGCCTTCAGGAGACGATCGCTACAGAGATCATCCCGCTTGAGGACGGTCGCTTCCGCGTATCGACGACGACCGAGCAGATCACGGGATTGCGGGAGATTCGGCTCGGGTTCTTCGGCGGCTCCTTCCATTGGCTCGGGTTGTACGCTGGCGAGCAGGAGGGGGACCGGCTCGATCTCTCCGACCTCGACGCGCTTTCGAGCCAGGAGCTCGAGCCGGACCGACGGTACCTTCTGCCGGACGGCGGGCTCCTCCAGACGAGTGCACGCGTCACCGTGGCCGGCCTCTCCGGCATCGAGGGCGTCTTCACATGTGACGGAGCCGAAGGCGTCACGGTCCGCGTCGTCCTCGCCGAGGATCGGATGCTTCGGCAGCTCCTCCCCTTCCCGCTTGAAGTGGAGATCACCTGCGAGGATCGGTCCGAAGGTGGAGAGGACGCAGTGGCGGCGACGTGGGATCCGGGAACGATTCGACTGGTCGAGTTCTCCCGAACGCCCGACGGGGAGGAATTGCCATGATCTCCCTGCGGAAGGTCAGCAAGACGTACCAACGTGGATCCCAGGCGGTTCATGCCGTCCGGGATCTGGACCTCGATCTCCCGTTCCGCGAGTTCTCGGTCATCACGGGGCCTTCGGGGTCCGGGAAGTCGACGCTCCTTCACCTGATCGGCTGTCTCGATACGCCGACGGCGGGGGAGATCCACTTGGGAGATGCAGACCTTGCCCGTCTCTCCTCGAACCAGCGCGCCGACCTGAGGGCTCAACGGATCGGCTTCGTCTTCCAGCGGTTCAACCAGATCTCGAACCTCTCGGCAGCGGAAAACGTCGAGTTGCCGATGCTCCTCGGCCGCGTCTCACGATCCGCGGCTCGTCGACGGGCGCGTGCAGCGCTCGAACAGGTGGGGCTTGGTGCACGGGTTCACCACCGTCCGACGGAGCTCTCCGGCGGGGAGCTTCAGCGGGTGGCGATCGCTCGGGCGTTGATCAACGGACCCGACGTCGTCCTGGCGGACGAGCCGACGGGGAATCTGGATTCGGCCACTGGTGAGCAGGTGATCTCACTGCTGAAGTCGCTGAAGGACGAGGGGACGACGCCAGTCGTCGTCACCCACAACCGCGACATCGCCGCGACCGCCGACGTGCTCGTGTGCATGCAGGACGGCCGACGCGCTGACGCTGTTGACGATGCGGACGGGGAGGTCCACGCATGAACCTGAATCTCGCATCCCTGGCATGGCGGAACATCCGCAGCCGGAAGACGCGTTCCTGGTTGACGATCCTCGGCATGCTGATCGGCGTCACGGCGATCGTTACGCTCATCTCGGTCGGCACGGGTGTGGAGAGCGCGGTGCTTCGGCAGTTCGAGGACATCGGGCTCGACGTGATTCTGCTGACCCCGCGGGTTGGCCTCGCGCCGTCCGATTCCGACCGATCGATGCTTCGATCCACCGACATCGGAGAGGATCTCGGTGAGCTCGACGCGCCCTTGGACGGCAAGTCCATCGGGAGCGATCTCGGCGCGGAACTCGCGCCCCCGACGGACGGCCTCGACATCGAAGACCTCCTGCGAGGCGTCCCCCAGATCACCGAGACGGGTCGGGTCGCCACACGGGTCCTCCCAGTCTCCGCCGGGAACATGGGCGGCTTCGTCCGCGTCCTCACTCCCTCACGTGAGCTGATGGTTCGGTTCTCCGGGCTTCTCGGCGGCCTCGAGATCGCCGAGGGACGTCAGCTCGCCGAGAGCGGTCGTCGCGAAGTCCTGCTCGGCGCCGGCGCTGCGGAGGACATGGACGTGGCGATCGGCGAGACGATTCAGCTCGGCGACACGGCATTCACCGTGGTGGGGATCCTCGCGACTTCGGATGGCAGCTTCGAAGGCATCGGCGGAGACCTGGTCGTCGGCGAAAGCGTCGAGGCGATTCGGGCGCTTGCGTCCACGGACGACGCCGTCTTCGTTCCCCTAGAGGATGCCGTCGAGCTGTGGGAAGAAGAGGCGATGTCGTCACTGGTGGCGATCCGAATTCGTACCGGCGTTTCCGTCACCGAGACGATCCTCGAGATCAACGACGTGCTCGCGCGGCAGGGAGCGTCGATGACGCCGATCTCGACGCAGGCCCTCGCGGACAACGTTCAGCGAACCCTGGGAATGGTCAAGACGGTCCTGGCGAGCATCGCCGCGATCTCGCTTCTGGTCGGAACGGTCGGGATGATGAACACGATGTACACCGCCGTCCTCGAGCGAATCCGAGAGATCGGCATTCTTAAGTCCGTCGGCGCGAAGGACCGCCAAGTCCTGGGGATCTTCCTGATCGACTCGGGCCTAATGGGCTTTGCCGGAGGAATCCTCGGGATCGCGATCGGTGTCGGTGCCAGCTTCGTCGGCACGCTTGCTCTCGGACGCCTCCTGGGCGTCACGAGCTTTGCGCCGGTATTCGTACCGTGGTTGCTCCTCGGGGTCGCTGCCCTCTCGTTCGTTCTCGGCTCCCTCGCCGGGGCGTGGCCCGCTTGGCACGCCTCCCGGATCGATCCGGTCGAAGCGCTGCGCTCGCAGTGAGCTGGCGCGTCGAGTGCTGAGAGGGCGGGGCGTGGGAGCTTGAGCACCCGCGGTTCGACGAGATCTGACGGTTGCTCTGCCCCCCGAACGACGCTACATTCAAAGCGATCATGCGAAACGGCGCGACGGGTCTTGCGAAGATCTCTCCTTTGCTTTCCCGGATCGCTCGAACCGGTTGGACGGAGGACCTCGGGCATCGGTTCGAGGCCGAGTACGGCGAACGGATCCGGTGGCAGATCGTCGGGAGCATGGAGCGGCTCGGGATGCTGCAGTTCCGGATCTCCCCGGAGCGGACGGACGCCCTCTCCGATCGGCGCTCCGCGCTGTTCGACAACTCTCTCTCCGACCTGTGGATCGAGCTCATGGAGGGCGTTGTGGAGCGCTACGTGCGCGGCGTTCGTGAAGGACGGATTCGTGGAGACCTCGTCTCGTATCTCCGAGGCGTCGTCCGACATCTGGTCATCCGAAACGCGCGCGATCTGCGCCTTATCGGCTCGGAAACCCCTCAGGAGACGATCTCGGCCTTCTGTGAAGCGAAGCAGGAGACGACCCGACGAAACCGTCTGGCCTGGCTGAAGTTCGTTCTCGAACGACGGGTGCGCGAGGAGATGCTCAGCCGATCCGACCCCGACGTCTTCCAGCGCGTCTATGCGAAGGTCCATCGGGTAGCGGACTACTTCTTCGAGGAGTTCCTCCCCACTCGCTGTGCTGACGTTGGGAAGCTCGGATCCAGTGTTCTCAAAGCTCTGGTCGGGGATCTGCTGGATTCCGACCGTATCGAGGCCGCCGCGGCGTACATCGGGACCGTCACGCCGTTCTCCGCTGGGGACGCGACCACGAATCGAGTCCCCGACGGGGTCGACGAGGACGAGTATCTCAGTTGCCTCACGCAGGCTGCGGGGAACCGATGGCGCTGATGGGTCTCGACTTCCGTGAAGAGCGGCTGGTCCTCTGGGATCGGCTGATTCGTGGCGAGACGGTATCGGTTGAGGAGTGCTGTGACGTCGTCGGACGGCTCGCGGCGGATGCCGGGCACGAGGAGAAGTCGAGTTGTGTCCTGCTGGTCGCCTCGGCTCGAGTGGCGAACGAACGGAGCGAAGCGATGCGCAATAACCTTCGTGCGGCGCTGAAGTACTGGTTCAGCCAGTCCGGGACAAAGGATCGTCCGGACTCGTTCGACGCGAGCGAACTCGAAGGACAGGGCCTGGAGAGCCTTCCCGGGTTGTACCTGAGCTGGCCGGAGGCGTTGGAGGCGATCGGCAGAACGAAACCGGACTACACCGCGCTGACTCGGATCACGGAGCGGCTGCGGACGAGATGCGCCGAGGAGTGGGAGCGACTCCTCGGCTCGGCGCCACCGAAAGAAATCACATGAAGGAGGTGAGAAAGATGAAAGGCGACAGCGGCCCCGTGGACTTCTTCTCGAAGACCCTATCGAGCGAAGTCGGATCGATCGACCACGACAGTCATCCCGATATCGACCTGATGCTCGCTGCGCTCGAAGGCGCGTTGGAGCCGGAGATCCGATCCGGCCTGAGCGCACACATCGCAACGTGCGAATCCTGTCGGAAACAGTGGAAGCAGCTTGCGGAGCGCTTGCTCGACGCCGCGGCGACGCAGACCCAACGTTCGCGGGTGCCGTCGCTGGGGACCTACATCGCGCAGCGCGTGCCGAGACGTGCCGAGGCGCGAAGCCCCGTGGCGGACTGGCTGCGCAGCCTCTTCGAGACGCGTGTTCTCGCCACGGCGGCGGCATCGGCAGCGGTTCTCGCCCTGACTCTCGCTGTAGGGATCCCGCTCCTGCGCGGCCCCGCCGTTCGCACCTCAGAGCAGCTCGAGATGCTCAGCAACCGGATCACGACGCTCCAGAGTCAGCTGGAGGAAGACACGCCCGGATTCCAGTTTGGAAACAACACCCTGAGTACAGGGGAGGTCGCCCGACCGATCTCCGCCGCGGCACTCAATGCCTTCGATTGGGAGACGCTGGTCCCCTACACCGTGAAGCCAGGGGACAATTGGGAGCAAATCGCGCAGCAGAAGCTTGGGAGCGCAGTGCTGTGGCCCCTCCTCTGGTACATCAATCGCGAGAGCGGCCCCCCCGACGCGCAACCGCCCGTCGGCGAATCCGTCCTCCTCCCTACACCACGCTTCGAGGACTGATCGAGCTGCGCCGCCGCGTTCGATCATCGAGCCGGCACGAAGCGATCGGCCCCTACAAACGGCCCCGTCCCCCGCCATCTTCTGCGGACAGTCCATGGGCAAGCCGGCAGCACATCGAAGCTGCGTCGGGCGCGCCCCTTCCAGCATCGGCACGCGGTCCAGTCCCTAGGGAGGAGCCATGACCTGCTACCCCCTCAAGCGACCCGCAAGGGCGAGTCTCCGGGCTCTCGATCGCCTTGGGGTCTCGCCGAGACAGAGCCAGGAGGTGACGCGGGCGCTGCTGTACGCAGGGACGCCGTCGGTGCTCTCGAGTCTGTGGAACGTGGTGTCGCAGACGACGGAGCCGTTGATGGTGGCGTTCTACGGCTACCTGAAGGAGGGCCTGAGGAAGGCCGAGGCGCTGCGACAAGCGCAGCTCGACGTGATAGGCATCTACCCGCATCCGCGGTACTGGGCCGCGTTCTGCCTTGTGGGGGACTGGAGGTGAGCCGGATGCGAAGAGCCCTCCCATTGCTCGCTTTCGCCGTACTAGTCGGGTTCGTACTCGGCCATGGCGAGACTCTGCATGTCCCAGAGGACTACCCGACGATACAGGCCGCGATCGATGCGTCGCAGGCGAGGGATGTCATCTTCATTGCCGCCGGGACGTACAGCGAAGACCTGGAGATCAAGACGTCTCTGGCGGTGCAAGGCGACGGTAGCGACAACACTCGGATCCAAGGAGGGATTCGCGTTGGGCTCTCGGGACAAGACACACGCCTCTCAGTCCGGATTGTAGGGTTGATGATCACCGGAGCTCGGGATGGCGTGAGCACATGGGGCGAGGTTGATCTCCAACTCGGGGATATCGTCGTTTCCAGGCACGAATGGTATGGCATCGAACTCTCCGGTTCGGCTCATGCCGAGCTCCGCGGTTGCACGATCTCTGACAACCTCTACGGCATCAGCGTGACCGATTCGGCAAGTCTTGCGGCAAGCGACTGTGCGATATCGGGCAATCGCCGCGACGGCATTTCAGTTGCAGGCTCCGCTTGTGCAGTGGTCACGCAGTGCGCGATCTCCGAGAACACCCCGGGAATCGATCTGCAGGACCGAACCAGCGCGACTATCACAGATAGTACCATCTCCGGCAATGCCTATGCTGTGAAGCTTCGGGGCTCTGCCGATGCCGAAGTGAGAAGATGCTCGCTCTCCGAGAACGCGCCTGGCATCAAACTGTACGACTCGTCCAGAGCCACCGTCGCTGACTGCACCATCTCATCATTTGGGATCGAGCTTTCCGACTCCGCCCAGGTTGAGGCCACCGGGTGCGCCATTATCCAGGGGACAGCTGGGATACTCCTCTACGACACATCTCAGGCTACGGTGACGGCTTGTACCATCTCTGAGAGAAGCTCCGGCATCCAACTCAGAGATGCATCCCGGGCCACGGTCACGGACTGCTCGCTTACACAGAACAGCTACGGGGTGATCCTGCGGGATTCAGGGCAGGCAAGCATCTCGCGCTCCTCGATCACCGAGAATACCTATGGCATCAAGCTTTGGGATTCGTCTCGAGCTGAGATCGCTGACAGTAGGATCTCGAGGGGCAATTGGGATGGAATCGTGCTCCACGAGTCCGCGTCCGCAGAGATGTGGAGAAACACCGTGGAAGAGAATCCCGGATGGGGCGTTCGCTCCTTCTCCAGCGGCGAAGTCCTGGGCAGCGACAACACCTTGCGGAACAATGGGATTGATCTCTGCGGCAACGTGCCAAACACGCTACGACTTCCGCTAGCAGAGGCCGCCGAGACGGAAGTCACCTATCCTGATCCAGTCTATAAGACCCTGCAAGAGGCCGTGGACGCCGTCCTCGATGGGGGAACGCTGGTCCTGCGAAGCGGGGAATACACCGCGGGAGTAACGATCGGAAAGCCGATCCACATCAGGGCTTCGCACGATGAGGACGTAGTCTTGGTCGCCAGGAACGACGCGAACCCCGTGATCTCATTGATCGCAGGGGCACGAGCCACACTGACCCACGTGACGATCACGGGCGGAGATGTGGGCATCTGCCTCGGTGGAAACGCGCAGGCACAGATCCACGACTGCACCATCTCCGGGAATGACACCGATGGAGTCGTGTTGAGCGATTCCGCGCAGGCAGCAATCCACGACACCGAGATCTCCCACCACTGGGATGACGGACTGCAACTGTCCGACCTGGCTCAGGCAACAGTGCACGGTTGCGTCATCTCGGTCAACGGAAACGGAATCGAGCTGGTGGGATCTGCCTATGCGGAGATCACTTCTTGCACTAGCTCGGGCAACGAATGGACCGGAATCACGCTCTCCGAAGCATCCCGCATCACGATCTCGGACTCCTCAATTCTCGTCAATGGCAACGGCGTTGAGTTGTCGGATTCGGCTCGATCCGAGGTCTCTGAATGCGCTGTATCGAACAATGCCTACGGCGTCGTGGCGAGGGAATCGGCCTGTGCCGAAATCACAGGCTCTAAGATCTCTGGCAATTCCGTCGGCATCGACCTTCACGGCTCGTGCCAAGTGGAGCTTTGGAGGAACGAGATCACCGCGAACACCGGGGTCGGGATCTCCTCGTCATCCACACAGCAAGCCGTCGGTCTGGCCAACGTCATGTCAGGCAACGGTATCGACCTTGTCGGGAACACCCCAGGATCGCTTCGCCTCCCTCTCGCGGCGGCGACCGAAGAAGAGGTCGTCTACCCTGGTGGTCAGCATGCAAGCCTTCAGGAGGCGATCGACGCGCTCCTTCCGGGAGGAACACTGGTCTTGCGTCCGGGGGCGTACGATGCGGGAATCACGATAGCGAAGCAGATCTGCGTCGTGGCCCTCGAAGCCGGCGAGGTGACGCTCAGTGCTCCCAGCGAGAGAGGTTCTGCATTCTCGCTACTCGACGGCGCGGAGGTGAGGCTAACGGGGCTGGGGCTCGTGGGGGGAGACACGGGCATCTGCGCAGCAGCGAGCTCCTCAGTGGAGATCATCAGTTGCTCCATTTCGGAGGCCTTCTGGGGCATCGCTCTCCGTGACGCATCACACGCCAAGATCGAAGGCTCCCGTCTGGCGAGCAACACTCACGGGATCAGCCTCTGGGATACCAGTGACGTGGAGATCTCCAACAGCGAACTTGTGGGCAACGCAGCCACGGGAATCACGCTGTTCGACTCCGCGCGCGCGCAAGTGATGGAGTCGCTCATATCGCGGAATGCCGATGGCATTGTCGTCACGAGGACCGCCGAACTTGCAGTGATTGACTCCGATGTATCAGAGAACACGAGAGTCGGCATCGGCCTGAAGTACTCGGCTCAGGCGACGATCACGCGCTGCGTCATCGCCAAGAACGGGCAGTACGGAATCGAGGCTGAATTCCGAGAGTGGGAAGACATGGTGGTTGCAGGCAGTGGAAACCTCATTCCTGGCCCGGAGGATCCAGACCCGAATGGGACAGCGCCTCTATCACCGGGTTATCCAGGGGATCCTTGGCCAATCGGGTTCTTGAGGGAATCGTCGACGTAGCCTACAGAACTCGGAGAGAAGAACCGCGCGGTCGAATGGTGGCGGGAGGAAGGATGATCGGCTTGGATGGGAACTCGGGCAGTACCACGACGTGCGATCACGCACTCATCAGGGAGAGGGTGACTGGCCGGAGTCCCGACGGCACTCGCGTAGCGCAACGGCGGGCACGGCCCCGCAAGATCGGCCTTCTGCTCTTGTTTCTCGCGGTGTCTGGCGTGCTCGCCACAGAGGCCCTCGCCGTGGATGAAGGGTTCGAAAGCGGTGACCTGCTTGCATGGAACTGGTCGACAACGCTTCAGCCCATGAGCGGCGAGTGGAGCGTGACGCAGCGCAAGGCTCGCACCGGAGTGTGTTCGGTGAAAGCCGGCCGTGCGCTCGACCTCCTCCCCGATCTTCCGGGCGCCTTCACCAGCTTGGAACCCGACACACCAAGGAGGCTTTGGATCGATCTGCAGGTTCGCGAAGGCTATCTGCGCTTCTATGCGAAGGTCAAGCGAGGTAGCAAGCTCCGGTTCTGGATCGGGGAGGCCATGGCGTCGCGGCCGCGTGACGACATGGTTACGACTGTTTGGCACTCACATAACCTCATAGAGATGCAGATCCCGGCTGCCCCCGGCTGGCAGGAGGTCGCCGTTTGGATTCCAGCCGGATACTGGCGTTTCTGCTGGGAGAACAATAGCCGCTGGTTTGACTCGATATGGATTGATGACATCACGTTTGCTGAGACAACTCACTCTCTTCAGGCAGAGCGGAAACGCGCTGACGAGTCAAGGTGGGAAGGGACAGATGCGCTGGAGGCTGGTGAGTACGCCGCTGCGATCGGGCTGTTCTCAGACGCTCGGCAATCGTACCGTGAGATCCAAGACCCTCGCGGCGAAGCTCTCTGCCTCGAAGGCTTGGCCAGCGCCCACATGATGTGCGGCTCCCCGTATCGAAGCGTTGAAACCTGTCGGCAAGCCCTGGCGTTGTATCGAGACGTGCTCGACCGGCCGGGGATGAATCCCCTCTTGAACGAGCGTGGAACAGGGCAGATCCACTACTTGATGGCCCATGCCTTCGACGCTTTGGGGGACTGCAAGAGGGCCACTGAGCATATCGAGCAGGCCATTGAGCACTACACGCAGGCGGTAGAAGAAGGCGAACAGGCCGATGACGAGGCGGAAGAGGCGATAAGAGAGCTGCTCGACGAAGTAGAGCGCAACAGAGTGGTGAGTCTGAGGTTTCTGGCTCAAGTCCTTCACACGTGGGCCGGCGACGGCGCGCGAGTTCGGGAGTACGGTCGACTGGCACTTGAGTCGGCCAGAGAGTCCGGCAATGTCGTGTTGGAAGCGAGTTGCCTTCTCTTGCAGGCGGAGATGTCACTGGACGAGAACGCGCACATCGAAGCCCTCGGCTTCGCAGACGACGCGCTTGCCGTCGCTGAGCGACTCCAAGAGCGATCCCTCATGGCGAGGTGTTGCCTCATGCTTGCCCTCTGCAATGAGCAACTACAAGGATTCGGGGCAGCCATTGACTACTACGAACAGGCCCTAGAGATTTCAGTGGCTGGTGATCAGCGAGAGCTGATCTGGGAAGCGGATTGGGGCCTGGGACGCTGTTGCTGGGCAACTGACCGTCTGGATGAGGCTGCGCACTGCTACGCAAGGGCGATTGCCGTCGTCGAAGAGATGCGTACTGCAATCGAGGAGGAAGCCCTAAGAGCAACGTTCCTCAAGAAGCTTCGGGCGCTCTACGAGGAGTACGTGCGGCTCCTTGTGGAGTCCGGGAATCACGGGGCCGCCTTTCCTTCCATTGAGCGCTGTCGCGCACGTACGTTCCTGGATCTCGTCGCTGTGGGTCCAATCGGCACGCTTGAGAACATCGCTGAAGAGGGGATTCGCACCGGCGTGGTCGACGCGGCAGCGATCGAGTCCGACTTATCGGAGGTGATCGCCCGGCTTCCCTCCCATGTCGCAGCTCTGGAGTACTTCGTGGCGGAGGATGCGACGTACGTCTGGCTGATTCGCGATGGGGAGGTGAGCGACTCTGTCCAGCTCGATGTCTCCCGATCCGAGCTGCGCGAGCGAGTGCTGGAGTTTCGCATCGCGTTGGAGACATCGACGGCGGACATGATGGGCAAGCCCGAGGATGCAACGTTGGCCGCCTCGCGGGACCTGCATGACCTTCTGATCGGGCCGGTCGAAGGAGAACTCGAGGGAATCGAGCACTTGGTGGTCATTCCATCCGGCCCGCTCTACTACCTCCCGTTCTGCGCGCTATTGGATTGCCCTGGCTGTGAAGGAGCGGATCTCCTGGGTGGGGAGTACCTGATCGAGCGGTTCTCGCTGAGCTACGCACCGAGCCTGACCACACTCAAGTATGCGTGGGCATCAGCGGAGGACACGCAGACGGATTCGAGGCTTCTTGCCCTAGCGGATCCGGACGCTGGGGACGCGGGCGTCAGGCGCTTGCCGAAGGCGCAGCGGGAGGCCGAGGCCGTTGCGGCTCTCTTCGATCCGAGCGAGGTGTACGTGGATGCGGACGCTACCGAAGACATCATCGCATCCCGTGCGAGCTCGGCGGATCAGCTGCTCCTGTCGACCCACGGGACGTTCAATCCGCTGAATCCGATGTTCTCGTACTTGCAGCTGAGTCCGACGGTGGAAAGCGATGGACGGCTGTACACCCACGAGGTGTTCTCACTCGATCTGCGCACGGACCTGGTGACGCTGAGCGCCTGCGAGACGCTCCTTCCCGCGTTGGAAGAGATGGAGGAGGACGTTCGGGCGGTGCGAGGGGCTTCTCCGGAAGAGGACGTGGAGCTGTCGGAGGAGCT
>Ga0180433_10010161_pt1 | contig 11381 bp, 10 predicted proteins | sample SS_ome_8_FD_132980 | JGI IMG/M metagenome (GOLD analysis project Ga0180433, IMG submission 132980) | Hypersaline lake sediment archaeal communities from the Salton Sea, California, USA - SS_1_D_1 metaG | ecosystem: Environmental > Aquatic > Non-marine Saline and Alkaline > Hypersaline >... | reverse complement strand
TTGTACTGCATGAAAACCAGGTTCCATAGCTCTGTAAAGCGGTCACTCCCGCTCTCAATCAAATGATAGGGATCCCCCTCTTCGATGTGGGCGCCAAGGTCATAGTGAATTTCCGAACAGGGGCCGCATGGACCGGTTTCCCCCATGGCCCAAAAATTATCCTTTTTCCCGAATCGAAAAATCCTATCCGGAGGGAGTCCGATTTCCCTGTTCCAAATGGTGAAAGCTTCATCATCGTCTAGGTAGACAGTCGCATACAGATGATCCTTCGGCATCCGGAAAATTTCCGTGACGAGTTCCCACGCATATAAAATAGCCTTATCCTTGAAATAATCCCCAAAGGAAAAATTGCCGAGCATCTCAAAAAAAGTGTGGTGTTTGCTCGTTTGTCCGACCTGTTCCAGATCGTTGTGCTTGCCACTCACGCGCATGCATTTTTGAACCGAAGCAGCCCTCGCGTAATTTCTCTTTTCCAAACCGAGAAACACGTTTTTGAACTGATTCATTCCCGCGTTGGCAAACAATATCGTGGGATCGTTTTGAGGCAGGAGCGGGGAACTCCGCACGACTTTGTGTTCCTTGGAGGCAAAAAAGTCGAGGAAGGCCTCTCGGATATGCTGGGCTCTCATTTACAGTATTCTATTCATCTTCTTCATCGGGTTGTCTCTCCACTCTTTCGATGTCGCTCATCTCCTTTTCCATATCTTCCAGTGCGACATCCAGGGTGGAACGAATTCCCATCACCCTGAGCTTGAAGTTATCCGGCGTAGACGAGAACCTCAAACCTTGTTCGTAAGATATAAAGCCCTGTTGATAGAGCTTGTAGATGGATTGGTCAAAAGTCTGCATGCCGTATTGGGAGACACCCGAGGTAATGGCGTCTCTGATGAGGATTGTTTTTTCGCGGTCATTGATACATTCTGCGATATACGGAGTGTTGATCATGACCTCAACTGCCGGAACCCTTCCCTCACCATCCTTCCTGGGGATGAGCCTCTGGGAGATAACAGCCTTGAGAATACTCGAAAGCTGGATCCTGATCTGTCTCTGTTGATGGGGAGGAAAAACAGCCACGATACGGTTTATCGTCTCGGGCGCATCCAATGTGTGAAGTGTACTCAGAACAAGGTGGCCTGTCTCAGCAGCAAGAAGGGCCGTCTCGATGGTGTCCAGGTCCCGCATTTCACCGACGAGGATGATATCCGGATCTTCACGAAGCGAAGCCCTCAGACCTCTGGAGAAATTGATCACATCAACGCCCACTTCTCTCTGGCTTATCGTGCTTTTTTTATCTCGGTGGAGATATTCAATCGGATCCTCGATGGTGATGATGTTCTCTATCCGATTCTCATTGATGTGGTTGATCATTGCGGCCAGGGATGTTGTTTTCCCGGAGCCAGTTGTCCCCGTGACTAAAACAAGGCCTCTTGGTTCCAATGCGATTTTTTCCAAAACTTCGGGCAGCAAAAGCTCTTTGACGGCCATCACTTCCAAGGGGATGATACGCAGAACAATGGCATAGCTCCCTCTCTGCTGGAAGATGCTTCCCCGGAATCGGCCGAAACCGGCCAGGCTGTAGGCTAAATCAACATCCATCTCATCTTTGAGTCTCTGTTTCTGGAACTCATTCGTCACCTGGTCTGTCAATTCTCTAGTGTTTTCCGGAGACAGCCGGGGGAAGCTTGTTAAAGGATTGAGCTGTCCATGAATTCTCAGGATGGGATAATTTCCAGCCTTCAGGTGAAGGTCAGAAGCATCACTCTCAATGGCAATTTTTAAAAGTTCGTCAATATCCATAGTCGACCCCCTAAATACACTTTCCTGGTTTTTCAATTATCATCATATCTCTAGGTAATTTTGTCGTATAAAACCTGTCTTTGTGGTCATTATACTCTTTTTTCTGACCGCTATGCCAGCTTTTCTCCGCTATGCAACCATCTCTGATACCGTGGTTACATAAAAACTGGATTGCAGTATTAAGTGATCAGGATGTGTGATGGATAAAACTGTTTGAAGGTCGGAGGCGGGCATGGATCCATTCCCTGCAGGGAATGGAGAACCGATGCCGTAAACCGAGCCAATTGTCCTCGCCGGGGTCAATTGGTGTATTTTAGAGATCTCCATTCTGATCACTTGTTATTCCGCGGTTTTTGAAATAAGTCCTCCTGCTACAAATAGGTGAGCCAGCTATGCCGATCGTCTTTTTCCGCGTTGATGATGGCGAAAAAGTCTTCCTGAATCTGTTCGGTCACGGGGCCTCTTTTGCCGGAGCCGATTGGTATTTTGTCGATGGACCGTATAGGTGTAATTTCAGCCGCAGAACCGGTGAAAAACACCTCGTCGGCGATATAGAGCAATTCCCTCGGAATGGTCTGCTCCTCCAGGGGGATTCCCAGATCTTCCGCCAAATGTTTCACACAGTTTCGCGTGATTCCGGGGAGTATGGACGAGGCCAGCGGAGGAGTCAGCAGATGCCCATCTAAGACTAAAAATATGTTTTCTCCGCTGCCTTCACTCACATGCCCTCTGGGATTGAGGGCGATTCCTTCGATATATCCATTGAGCATGGCCTCCATTTTAATCAATTGGGAATTCATGTAATTGGCACCGGATTTAGCCAAAGCCGGGAAGGTATCCGGAGCCATTCTCCGCCATGTGGAGATGCAGACATCGACACCGTTCTGCAGAGCCTCATCTCCCAAGTATTTTCCCCATTCCCAAACGATCACGGCACAGTTGACTGGATTGGGAAAAGGATCAACACCGAGCTCCCCATACCCCCTGAAAACAAGCGGACGGATGTAGCACGAATTGAGTTTGTTGGCGCGGATGGTATCGATGATGGCCTGGTTGAACTCCTCCTGCGATATGGGAATGTCCATTCTGTACATCTTGCATGAATCGTACAATCTTTGCGTGTGGGCCTGGAGTCGAAATATGGCTGTCCCGTTGGAATTGGCGTAGGCTCTCAAGCCCTCAAAACAGGAAGTCCCATAATGAACGACATGTGAGGCGATATGAATATTCGCTTCTTTCCAGGGAATCATCTTTCCGTTCATCCAAATTTTTCCCTGTTCGTTGAATGGACTCATATCCATCTCCTTTCAGTTGATTTCACCGCAGTGATGACACTTTTTGGCCTTGTGGTGGAGAGGCCGCCGGCAGTTCCAGCACCGCTTGTCCGATTTGATTTCTCTGGCGCGAATTCGCCCCCATATGTCATCGATTTCTGATTTTTTGGCGTCTTTCCCCTTGAACTTGGCCAAATCCCGGATAATCTCGGAGGCCTTTTGGTATCTGTCCTCCAGTTTTTTGGACAGGCATTTCATGATGATCACATCAATTTCTTTGGGAATGCGGTTGTTTTTCAAACGAGGCGGCGTTATTTTGCCTTCCTTGGCCATCTCGAGAATTTTGAAGGGATCGGGGTCCAGGATGGGCGGCCTTCCGAGAAGAAGTTCGTAGAAAATACAGCCTATGGAGTAAATATCGCTGCGGAAGGTGGCCTTACCCAGGAATTGCTCGGGAGCCATGTAGGGCGGTGAGCCGATCCGGGTTGATGCATAGGGGACGGTGTTCAACCAGGCTGAGGTCCCAAAATCAGTAATTTTGAGTTCATCCCTCTCCGAGATGATGATATTACTGGGCCTCAAGTCCCGGTGAACGATTTTGTTCTTATGGGCATGGTCCACAGCCCCGGCTATCTGAGCTATATAGTAGATCGCGGTGACTAAATCAAGGACTCTCTCGCGTTCCAGGATTTTTTCTAGAGTTTCGCCTTTGATATACTCCATGACCATAAAAAATACCTTTTTTTGTCTTTCGGCAGCGATCATACGGACAATGTTGGGGTGATTCAGTGCAGCCTGAAGGCGTGGCTCCTTTAAAAGCTTGAACATTTCTATGGACTGTTTGTGCGGGACCTTTATGGCCACGTCGATATTCAGCCAGGTGTCTTTTGCCAGAAAAACAGCGCCGAAACCTCCGCTGCCCAATGACTTTATGATTTGATACTTGCCTACTTTCTGTCCTTTAAGAAACATGGTCCTGATTCCAGAAATGATCGATCATAGCCAAGCTGCTGATGGCTGCTGTTTCTGCCCGCAAAATTTGCCGGCCCAAGCTTATGGCCTCGAAGCCATGGCTCACTATAGCCTCTTCTTCCGCTTCTGTCCAGCCGCCTTCAGGTCCGATCAAGACACACAAAGACGCTGGAAGGATCTCGGAACGTGTCTGAATTGTATCGAGAAGGAGAAACCGTCTCAAGGGTATCCCGCCACTCTCGTTGAGGGATATCTTCAAAACCTCTCTTCGGTCCTGAAGGACATCTGCCAGACGTTTCGGCTGGAGAACATCAGGAATTTGAGAGACTCCACTCTGCTTACAGGCTTCCTTGGCGATGTTTGCCCATCGGGCCAATTTGGCCTCGTGCCTATCATCGATTTTGACCACCGACCGTTCTGCGATGACAGGTTGGAATTCCCAAATGCCAAGCTCAGTCGCCTTTTGAATGATGAGCTCGAACTTCTTGGCCTTGATAAGCGCTTGAGTAAGTGTCACTCTCACCCTGGGGGTTATTTTTTTCTTTGTCTCAAGGATGGAGAGCTGAGTCTGAGTTTTTTCGATCAGATCGACTCGAGCCAGATGATGCTGACCGGATGCGTCTATAAGCCAGATTTTCTCTCCGGGCTTTATTCGGGCAACATTCCTCAAATGATGGTGTTCGCCTCCGCGGAGCATGGCATGAGGCCTATGGAGCTGTTTCTGTTTGATGAAAAATCTACGCGAGGTCAATCCTGTCTCTAATGAAAAATATTTTTTAGCTTGTCTAGCATATTCCTATCAATATCATCCGGGTTTTCACCTTGGGAATGAGCAAATTCCCGGAGCATCTCTTTTTGTTTTTTGGTCAGATTCTCCGGAGTTTTCAGGTTGATTCTGACATACAGATCGCCCGTTCTCTGCCGATGGATATCCTTCATCCCTTTGCCTTTGATCTTGAAGACCTGACCCGGTTGAGTTCCTGGAGGGATGGCCAGAATCTCTTCGCCGTCTAGGGTGGGAATTTCGATTTTCGAACCCAGCGCGGCTCTGGTAAAAGTCAATGGGACCTGACAGATAAGGTCATTCCCTTCCCTCTTAAAAAATTTATGTCTTCTAACTTTAATGAGGACAAAAAGATCTCCGCGCGGGGCACCCCAATCACCGACATCTCCCTCCGCTTCCAAGCGGAGCTTCATGCCGTCGTCGACCCCTGCAGGTATTTTGACTTGTAGAGATTTTTTCTTTTTCACATGGCCCGTCCCTCTGCATCCCGGGCAAGGAGACGAAATGATTTCTCCCTCTCCGCGGCATGTTGAGCATGTCCTTGCCATAGAAAAAAAACCCTGCTGGTAACGAACCTGCCCCCTCCCCTGGCACTGCGGACATTGGCTCTTCTTCGAACCGGGGGCCATTCTTGATCCCTGGCATTGAGGACAGAATTCTGTCCGGTTTATCTTGATCTCTCTCTCCAGACCTGAAGCCGCCTCTTCCAGAGTCAAGCTCATTTCGAGGGCCAGATCTCTGCCTCTTGCCCTCTGAGATCGTCCCCGCGATCGTGCGCCAAATATATCGCCAAAACTGAAATTGAAAAAGTTGCCCAGAATATCTTCGAAATCTTCAAAGATGGTGGAGTTGAATCCGCTGAATCCACCAAATCCTTGTCCGCTCAATCCATCATGCCCAAATTGGTCATAGATTGATTTCTTTTGGGGATCGATCAGGATGCTGTAGGCTTCTGCAGCAGCTTTAAAACTCTCCTCGGCCTCTTTGTTGCCGGGATTTTTGTCCGGATGATACCTCAAGGCCATCTGACGGTAGGCTTTCTTGATCTCATCGGCAGTGGCACTTCTGGGCACACCGAGAACGTCATAGTAATCTCTTTTAGCCATAGTTAATCAGATTCAACTTCTTTGGATCTCTTGATGATGCTGCGCAGATCTTCGGCAGAAAGGCCCGAGGTCGGACGGACTTCAATGCCCTGTTCTCTCTCTGTTGCCAGATCTTTGGCCGTAACTTTGACGAGGCCGTCGGCATCTATCTCGAACGTCACATCGATTTGGGGAACAGCAGCAGGGGCTGGTGCGAGCCCTACCAGATCGAACACAGCGAGTGAGATGTTTCCGCTCACGGTCTCACTTTCTCCCTGAAGCACGTGAATGCGAACTCTTCGTTGGTTGTTTTCGACGGTTGTGAAAGCCATTGTCTTCCTGGTTGGGATCGTTGTGTTTTTATCGATAACTTTGACAAATTTTTCGTTCTCGGTTTCTATTCCAAGGGACAGCGGCGTCACATCGAGGAGAAGCACGAGGTCTTTTAAATTTCCTCCTAGAATAGCCGTCTGGATAGAGGCCCCCATGGCTACGACTTCATCGGGATTGATGTCCTCGATGGGCGCTTTTTTAAAAAAATCAGCGATCATCTCCTTAACCAAAGGCATTCGAGTCTGGCCACCCACAAGAATGACCTCATCGATTTGCTCAAGATCCAAACCAGAATCACTGAAGGATTGGTCGATATAGGGAAAAGTCTCCATGACCAAATCTTTGGTCAACTCTTCCAGCTTGGCTCTTGTCAATGTGTTTGTCAGGTGCCTGGAGCCTGATTTTCCTGAACAAATGAACGGAAGATTGATCTCTGTTTCTTTGGTGAAGGAGAGTTCACGTTTGGCTTTCTCCGCCGCTTCTTTAATCCTCTGAAGCGCCAGCTTGTCGTCGTAGAGATCGATTTTCATCTCTTTTTCGAACTGTTCGGTAAGCCAGCTGACGATCCGGTTATCAAAGTCCACGCCACCCAAATACGTGTTTCCATTCGTGGCCAGAACGTGGAATACTCCTTCATTGATCTCGAGGAGCGTGATGTCAAAAGTGCCTCCGCCCATATCATAGACGGCAATAGTGGCGTCCTGCTTGGTTTCCAGACCGTAGGCCAGGCTTGCTGCCGTGGGCTCGTTGATGACACGCAACACATCGAGCCCTGCAATTCGGGCGGCATCCTTTGTCGCTTGTCTCTGGTGATCATTGAAATGGGCAGGGACAGTGATAACCGCCTCACTCACTTCACTGCCAAAATAAGACTTCGCGCATTTCTTCAGGTAAGCCAAAATCATGGACGATATCTCTTGAGGGCTGATGGGTTTATCATCCACTTGAACCATGACATCCCCGTTTTCGGCTTCGGTCAGGCGATAGGGAATGCTTTTTTTGGCCTCTTGGACTTCTGGTGAGTTGTATTTTTTCCCCATGAGCCTTTTTATGGCGTAAATGGTGTTTTCAGGGTTTGTTAGGGATTGTCGCAACGCAAGGTTGCCGATGAGTTTTTCTCCGGAGCTCGTAAAACTGACAACAGAAGGCGTGGTTTGCATCCCCTCAAGATTGGGGATAACCTTAGGATTACTCCCATCAAGGTAGGAAACACAGGAGTACGTTGTTCCTAGATCAATTCCGATAGACTGTCCCATGTTACGACTCTTTCTTCGGCGTGAGAACTTTCACGAGGCTAGGCCGCAGCAACCGTTCATGAATGGTGTAACCCTTTTGGAAAACTTCTCCCACGGTGGGTTCGTCCACGTCCTCGGACTCTTCGGACATGAAGGCCTGGTGAAAATGAGGATTAAAAGCCTTTTCGTCTGAATCAATAGGTTTGACGCCGTATTTTTTGAGCAAATCCAACAACTGTTTGTGGATCAGTTCCACTCCCTCTTGAAGATTCTTGGCTTTCGATTTCCCTTTGCTTTCCAGAGCTCTTTCAAAGTTATCCAAAACGCTCAAAATCTCGAGCAAAAATTCGCCCAAGGCATACTGGTAGAAGTCCTGCTTTTCCTTTTCCAGCCTCTTTCTCAAATTCTCCTTATCCGCGGCTTGCCTCAAATACTCTTGCCTCATATTTTCGCATTCTTCACGAAGCTGTCTGATTTCCTCGTCCTTTTTTTTAAGTTTGTTGTCTTTGGATTCGGCTTTCCTTTTTTTGGGCGTTTTTTTTTGCTCGGTCAAATATTCGATTTCGACGTCGTCGGCTTCTTTTTTCTGTTCCGCAACATCTGATTCTGTTTCAATCTTTTTTGGCATAAACCCTCCTCATTGATTGGCACTTATCGTTTTGCTTAACTTTTTGGCCACGCAATCCACCAAAGGAATAATCTTCCTGTAGGGGATTCTTTTTGGGCCGATAATGCCCAACGAACCCAGAACTTGCCGATCATAGCCGTAGTGGGAAAGAATGAGCGAGCAATCCGAAATGTCCGGGAAATTCATTTCAGAACCGATCAACACTTTCACCCTATCCAGACTTATGAACTCTGACAGGAGTTTTGCTATACGAGTCTTTTCCTCAAAATTGTGAAAAAGCGATTTGAGACGGTCCATATCCATAAAATCGGGTTTTTCCAGCAGTTTTGATGTGCCGTCAAGAAACAATTCGTGCTGTTCCTTCTCCTGGAAGACATAAATTCTCATCAATTCGGTTAGCTTTCGAAAAAGGTCTTCAAATTGTATCCTGTAACTTGGGACTTCTTTTGTCAAATAATCATGAACAAAGAGAAGGTTTTTCTCTTTGAAGTTCTCGTTGAGGTAACGTGACGCGCGATCAAGATCGAGCTGAGTGAAGTATGTGGCGGACTCAACCACCTCTGTTAGCACAAGGTTGAACGTGGTCACCAAGATGATCATCACCTTTTGTTCTGAAATCTTTATAAGACGCAAATATTTGAAGTTGATCCTCGAAATACGGGGTGAAATCACGAATCCCAGGTTGTCCGAATACTCGGAAAGCCATCTGGATGCCTGGACAAGCAGTGAGTGAAAATCGTTCATGTTATGGGAAAAATCTTCGGAGGGAAGCCCGATCTTGCGAAGGGGCGGGAAGGCTTCTTCGAACAAATTGTTGACATAAAACCGCAGACCTTTATCCGTTGGAATGCGGCCGGCCGATGTGTGCGGCTGCAAAAGATAGCCCTGACCTTCGAGTTTTACCATGATGTTACGGACCGTTGCTGGGGATACCGAAAATCCCGATTTTTGTGAGATGTACCCGGAACTGATGGGTTTGCCTATTTTGAGATAGCTCTCGACCAGAAAATTGAGTATCTGTGTGTCTTTATCTTTGAGAGCTGTTTTCTGCATCTGATGACCTCACCAAAATCTAAAAGGCCAGATAGTTTTTATAGCACTTAATTCTTAATTTTTCAACATTTTGCCCAGGCATGGGGGAAGATCCACGCCCTAGGGAGGATGCTATTGATTTCCCGGCGTGCATGATTTAAAACGCGAAAATATCAGGATTCAGAGTGCGAGGCCTGTATCAACTTATGCGGATCCCGGCGTAGCCAACAACCTCGCGAAAATCGCCTGTGACATCGCCCGACGTTTGGTATTTGATAAGCTCGGCCTTTTTTGCACCAAGCTCTTGAGAAGCTATGATTCCGGCTGCGGTTGGCTGATAGCCGCACATGCTGATATTCTTCCCATTCACCACATCGTACAAACCCTGGGCATCAAGCTGAAGAATTCTTTCGATGGCCAGAAAATCTTTTGTTTTGGCCGTGTCTTGAGGCTCATAGTGACTCATGTCCGTACTTGCTATGATCAAAACCCTGTCCTCTGATTCCTGCACGGCCTGAGCCACGGATTTTCCCAACCGTTTCAATTCTTCAAAGGACACAACGGAGGATATGCTGATGGGAACAATGGTGATATCTCTTTTGAAATACTGAATGAAGGGAAGCTGGACTTCCAATGAGTGTTCCCTTGTATGCGCCGCCTCATCCTCGGCAATGCATTCACTATTCCGCTTTATTGCCTCGGCTAGGTTTGAGTCTACAGGAACCTCACCAAAGGGTGTTTCCCATGAGCCCTTAGTGATGATGGCGAAACGTGTTTGGATATATCTATGGCTGGGGCCCAAAAGAATGAACTTTTCGGGCAGATGGACAGATGAAAAAACAGCTCCGGCCACGGGGCCAGAATACTCATACCCTGCGTGAGGAGAGACAAGGCAAACAGCGTCGATTTTTTCTTTATTTAGATCGACCATTCGTCCAATCGTTTCTTCAAGAGCTCTTGCACTCGAAGGATAGAAATATCCGGATACGGCAGCTTTTCTCTTCACTATGACCTCCTATCAGGAAGATAAGTAGACCAACTCCATTTGTCAAATATCCTAATATTCCCAGGAATGTTGTCAGAGGCTTTTTAATTGCATGTATTGATGGGTGGCCAGAATTCGCTGAAAGGCCGGAAGGGGCATGGGCCCGTGATCGAAGAATCGAGACCTGAAATGACTCGACTCACCTATGTCTACCTGACACGAAGCCTGCCACCCTCCTCTATGCCTCCGGCAGATATTGATTTGTTGTCACAGCTCTAGCCACCGGACCCATAGCTAAAAAGATTCCTCCCCATTGACTCTTTTTTGCTCTGGAGGCATAAACGAGAGGCGTAATTTTGCAGACAGATGGATGACGATTCACTCCTATGACAACGGTGTTTTCTTTTCGGTGAAGGCGATGTTCAAATTTTTGAGATCTTCGAGAAGAGGTTTGTAAATACCGGGAACGACCGGAATGTGAACGCCTGTCAGGTTGATTTTTTCTTCCAAGATCAGTTTTGTGGCGATCGCTGGCGGTAGACCGACTGTCCGCGCCATGGCGGAATCCCCATGAGGAATGCCGAAATCGATGAGGGTCGATGTAATCTTTTCCTTCTCCCCATCGGGATAAGCCGCTTCAAAGGTGTGCTCGAGCACGATCATATCCCTTTCCCCTTCCTCAAAGGACATTTTCTCTATCATTCGCGCAGCCAGGACATCAATCGCTCCCCCCTTTTCAACCGGAACGGTGTCCTCACTGAACAATCCGAGCCATTCCAGGCGCTCCATAATATCTGAGCCCTCTTCGAGGTTGAGATGCGCGCTCACGGCATTTTTAATGTCTGCACCTTGAGGCGCATCGACTAGCTGGCGCATGAATTCGTTGTATGTGCATCCAGTCCAATCTTCTTCTTTTTTTTCAAGAAGGCCGAGATCCACAACCTTTTTCAACGTTGCGCACCAGCCCAGATTCCGCAGGGTTCCCCGCAACATGGTTTGTGTCGACTGAATTCCGTAGAGATCGATGTAAGGGATTGAATCACGGTTGGGATAGCCCTCGAAATCACCCAGGGTCTCGATGGGCATATTCAAGTAATTGTCAAAAAGATCTTCTGAGGCAATGTTCACAACTTTGCCATCCTTGAGGTACCTCGCAGAGTTTTTTCCAGCCAGAAGAACCCCTATCGGGCTCCACGAAAACTTGTAACCAAAGGGATTGGTGTTGGCTTCCGGAGCTGGAAGTCCTCCGCAGTATG
>Ga0180433_10010159_pt1 | contig 11382 bp, 21 predicted proteins | sample SS_ome_8_FD_132980 | JGI IMG/M metagenome (GOLD analysis project Ga0180433, IMG submission 132980) | Hypersaline lake sediment archaeal communities from the Salton Sea, California, USA - SS_1_D_1 metaG | ecosystem: Environmental > Aquatic > Non-marine Saline and Alkaline > Hypersaline >... | reverse complement strand
ATACAGACGAATATACTCCAGATACTTGGGCAAGCAAGACAAGCGCTCCTGATCCAGCACGTAATAGCTTAGCCGCATCAACTATAGGTTCTGTAGGTTATATTTACTGTGGGTATGATGGTAGTAATCTTCTCAAAGATACAGATGAATATACTCCAGATACTTGGGCAAGTAAAACAAGCGCTCCTAATCCAACACGTTATTACTTAGCTGCATCAACTATAGGAGGATAAGAATGATAGACATCGATACATTATTAAATGATCATCAATCTGGAATGTCGGAATATCAGGATGATTATCTGGTAACTACAAGGGCAGGTGGCACACTTTATGGGCAATATAAACAGTCTCTTAGAGAGATGTATAAGCGTTTGCGGGGACTGCGACAAGGGTTTCTTGGGCCTCAAGGGTTGCAGAGATTGTTACTTAAAATAAAATATTTAACTCTGCTAAAATATATAACTTATATCATTCCTTATGCAGGGGCGTCGGTGCGAGTGATTTTATCGTATTGCATCGAACGTCGGGAGGAAATGGAACGATCTATTTTTGATAATTATAGAGAATTTAACCGGTTTTATCAACAGGCGTCAGCATTAAAAAAAATAATTGGGGACATTACTCCTGATGCTCGAAGAACATTGGAGCGAGAATTATGGAGATATCGGGTGAAAGAAATGGCTGCATGTGATTATATGCAACATGGACGACTGAAAGATGTCACAATACAATTTTTGACGTCGATGCCTAAGCAGGATAAATCAGACTTAATGCCGTTAATATTTGGTGATGAGGTTGCCAAACAAAAACTTATTGACGATTATATATTTCGAACTACAGAGGTAGTAGAGTATGAAGATATTCCATTGTTAGATATTCCTGAAATATGGAGTGCCATAAAAAACGTTAAATTATTGGAAGAGTTTTGAAATCTAAGAGAAGTAGACAACTTTACACCACCAACAAAAATATACAGTTAAGGGAACAATAATGGGAAACTTTACAATCCAGGCTGTTTATCAACGGAGAATGGTATCATTATGCTGCCGTTTTCGAGGGCGAAAAGGTAACAAGATATTTGGATGGTAAACTAATTGAGGGCAATTTTAATAATTAAACTGGGTGATTTTAAGGAAGCAATATGGCTGACCATTACTGTTACATAAAAGGCGAATATATTAGTAATCCTGGTCTATGTCCGAAATCAACGAAAAGCATATCCAACCTTCATTTGCGATCTGACGCTGAAAAGATAAAACAAGGCTACTACCCTGTTGAATATGTCAAACCGGAATACGATTCGAAGACTCATCGGATAAAAGGATACACCAAAGAGCTATCGGACAACAAGGTGATCTGCACGTATCAGGTTGAAGAAATACCGGCTAAGACACCTAAGCAAATACTCGCCGAGACGAATATGGAGATGATACCAGTGATTGAAGGGCTGATAAACGTGTTGGTGTCTCGTGGGGTAATGACGTTGAAGGATTTGCCGCAAGAGGCGCAAGACTTAATCAAGCAACGTGAAGACGCAAGGAAACTCTTATGATCAGGCTATTTAGGGGCAAAAACTGGGATGTTGTGATTGAGTTTTTTGCCAAAGGTCGAGACATGATGGATACGCTGGCCGGTAAGCTGGCCGACGTTGGAGCAAAGATTTTATTCAGAATACGGTGGTAGGCTTGTGGGTATTCTGTGTGTTCCCACGTCCAAACACATCAAAAATCATTACAAAAATACCCACAAAATACCCACAAAGCGGTTGACAGAAGCCCCTTAAAATATTGTAATTACTGCTCATTTAACATATACCTTAAAACATGATATATCCCCAGCAGGAATATATCTACCTTACTGGCAGTAAGGCTATATGGCTTTGTGGGTATCGCTGTGGGTATTAATTTATTCATTTTGGCCGAACGACATGAGAAGTGGGTTTTTCATCGTCGGAACCATCCACCCAATCGCCAAACATATTTGCAACCTCATCTTGCGAATCACGAATAGAACGTATATACTTTTCGGTTGTTGAAAGGTTTGAATGTCGGAGGAGTTGTTGGATGGTAGGAAGAGATTGTTTAAATTTATCGGCAGCCATAGATGCCACGAACCGCCGTAGTGAATGATAATTGAACTCCTTAACCCCGGCTATTCGACAAAGCTTCAATATCCATCCATTCCGACGTAGGAAGGGCTGCCCATACGAATTAGATCGATACTCATTGACGAACACATACGGGCTATCAGGAAATGTCCGGTGTTTGTACCACCATTTCAAATCCTTCAACAACCCATCCGATATTCTCACCCAAACATACCGCATTCCTTTCCCGCCAGTCTTCCTATCACCAACTCGAATCTGTCCTGAATCCAGAATTATATCATCCCATTTCAACCTGAAAACTTCGCGTTTCCGAAAACCTGTTTCGATGTAGGTCCGAAGCATCACCCGGTCTTGACCGGATGTGCAAGCAAAAATTCTAAGCACATCGGTTTCAGACGGGGTATGGATGTAGCGCGGAGTATATGGAATTTTCTCTGTTTGGGAAAATGGGTTGACTTGGATATCTTTGTATTTGATCATCCAATTCCAGAATGCTTTGAGATCCTTTCTATATGCATTGGAGGTAGACGCTGAAAACTTAGCCGCCATCTCAGCCAAAAATTTGGTAGCTATGTCAGCCGTCACATCTTGCACACTCAAATCCTGGTTTTGTCCACAAAAAATATAAAGTTTTTTGAGCGCGACCTTTTTTTGCGAAACAACTTTCGGGACAAATCGGATATCACAAAATGTGATATATTCATCAGCCAACTCCAAAAAGCCGTTTTTCGATATCGGCTTTGTGTTTTTGGCTTGATTTTCCCAGGCTTTGGCTTCGCGTTTTGTCTCGAACAGCGCGGAGTGTCGTTTCCCATTGACCGTGATGACGCCCCGCCATTTTTTTCTGGCTCTCTCGAAGTATGGCATCAATCCCTTCCTTCGTAAAAAAGATTGAGCCGCCAACACGCGATACTCCCAAGTCTGTCTGGTGTCCGTAAACCCACCACGTTGATTTTTTCAAGTAAGCGGCAACCTCAGCCACAGTCATAATTTCCATTCTTGCTCCCAGCAATGTTGCCGGTCGTTTGGTGTGTTGATGGGGAGTATATAGTGTGGCGACTCACATGTCAAAACGTTAGTAATCCTTGCCCTCTTGCACCCCACGTTCGAAGCCGATGATGTAACCGTGCTCATAATCCGACTTCGGGCGATTAAGCGTTGCAGGCTGCACTGGACATACCGGCGTCGTTACGGCTGGTTTGTAGCTAATCTCAGCCCCCCTTTGGAACCCCACCAAATATCCCCGCTTAAACCCGTCGCAAAATTCAGACCCGGCGGCGGAACCAATCCCCAATCCGAAGATTGTCAGTAATACCAAAAAACCCACTTTTTTCATACGTCACCTTCCTGTTTTAGTTTAGTTGACTAATCTATCCACGCAAGTACAGGTACAGTACTGTACTTCTTAAGAAGAATATTTAAGAAGCTATACCTGTACTTGCGTGGATAGATTACTAAACCTGTTTTTGTGATTGGTTTGGTTGATTTGTATACCAGGAACATGCTCTTATTCCCAAAATTTTGTGTAACCCCTTGTTTCAAAAAAAAAAAAACGGTTGACCCCGTAGTAGCAACATTGATATTGTGCCCTTGGCGTTACGTTAATTTGGCAACTTTATTAACACTTTGGATTAGGAGGAAGCTATGCATCAAGTTAGTTTAGCACGTTGTCGGGAATTGATTCTGTTGCTCATCGAGTTTGGGTTCCTTGAGGTTTACGATGATTCTGGCCAATGGGTTATTCGGGCTTCAGACCTTTGGCCGTAAGCGTCAACTGGTAGATTTTATAAGCTATCTCGTCTAAGTCATCCAACGTAAACTGCTTGGGGTAGTTCTCAAGCAGTTCTTTGATTTTTTGGGCTGGCGGCATATCTTCGCCGCCGATAAGCAACCAAGTGATGTCTTTCTTGTATAATCTGGATAGCTTACCCAACACATCGGTTGATACTTTATCCCCTCTTTCCCATGCCGAGACCGTAGTTGGGGCCTTCCCCAGCAATTCCCCAACCTCCATCTGGTTGAATCCTGCCTGTTTTCTTGCTATTTTCAGCCTTCTACCAATTCCGGGCAAATCAGCTAACTGTTTGTTTTTGCTTTGATATTTTCTCATTTAACAACCTCATTCATTTTTTTCTTGACAATTGCAAAATTTTTGCTATAATGCCCTCCAACATGCTGGCTGAAGGGATTCAGCAGCAATTTGAACATACCGTAAATAGACATATTCGGCAAGTGGATTTCCACTGTCAATGGAATTTTACGGAAAAAAATTGCACCTCTCTCATCCCTTCCGAGAATAGACATCGGTTGCCCATGTGCTTGGCCCTGTCCATGGCCTTGGAAGATACCTGCATTCTCGATCAGCATTCGGTGAAAACGTGTTGGTGTGTAACCTTAAGACGGATTTAAACAATTTTGTTGGGAGGTGATACTGGCACAGGGTTTTTACGAAACGTCACCACATATTCGCAAGTGAGCCGCGACTTTGACAGCGGCATGGACAAGGAAAAACGATTATAAAACCAACTCCATCAAAGACAACAACGCCTGTCGTTTGGTGTGTTAAAAACGGCAGAAAAATATGGCAGCGCATAGAAGTATGTAATGCCAAGTGTAAAAAGAAATGTGAAGAATATTGGAAAGTGAAAAAGTCAACTGAATAAGTACCTCCACAAAAAGGTCCGCCCCAACCGGCCCGATGGCGAATGGGGCATTGAAAATATGAAAATACCGAAAAGTGTAACCAACGACTCCATTTTGAAAAAGCCTGAGAATGTAACCAATGGGGGCAATTTGAAAAATGTGGCGTGTGTAACCAATAGGGAGAGTTTGAAAAATAACGAGCGTGTAACCAATTTGATGTGTTTGAAAAATAGCGAGCGTGTAACCAGTTGCGTCAATTTGAAAAATTTTCTGCCTGTAACCAAGGATGAGGCTTTGAAAAATGGTGAAAATGTAATCAATTAGAAAGTTTTGTAGCTCTGAACAATGTAACACAAAACCCATAAGATTGTTATGGGTAATGAAGCGCGATGTCAAGAAAATTAAAAAGGAATCTTGTGTAACCCAAAAAAACCGTTTGAAAAAGACAGTAGGTGTAACCAAAGTAATCCCTTTGAAAAAGTTCCTCCGTGTAACCAAAAAGACGAATTTGAAAAAATGTGGCCATGTAACCAAGAGTAGTATTTTGAAAAAAGTTGTACGTGTAACCAAAGTGACCCCTTTGAAAAAATTCCTGACTGTAACCAATAGGGAGTGTTTGAAAAATTGAATAAGTGTAACCAACATTGAAGCTTTGAAAAAGTATAAGCGTGTAATCAATCGGTTATATTTGAAAAGACAAATAAGTGTAACCAGATGGGCGAGTTTGAAAAACAAAAGCTGTGTAACCAAAAAGGCGGTTTTGAAAAAAGGGGAAGATGTAACCAAGTCGGAGTGTTTAAAAAAAGACAAGCGTGTAACCAAACGGGGCAATTTGAAAAAACGCGGACGTGTAACCAAGCCCGTTGGTTTGAAAAACTAAAGGATTGTAACCAATTTAGCATATTTGAAAAAAATCGGTAATGTAACCAAGCGGAGATGTTTGAAAAATAGCGAGCGTGTAACCAATGAGACTCCTTTGAAAAAGAGAACTATTGTAGCCAATGTAAGCAATTTGAAAAAACGCTAACGTGTAACCAAGAATGTTATTTTGAAAAACTCTGTGTATGTAACCAATAGGGCGGCTTTGCACAACTAACAACAATGGAGGTATGACATGAAGGATGCAAGGACTTTTGACCCCGATGTGGAAATTATGGAAGAAGTGGCGGATTGCGCTAAAAGGGAAACTTTGCTCAGAACGCTGAAGTTTGAGATGAAAGAGTATAACATGCTCAACAAAGCAATCGTGAGCACCAAAAACAGGCTGGCAGCTTCTGGAATAGATGTCAACCCTAAGACCTGTGAGGTGCTTAAGGGTGGATACGATGCGATTTCTGAGGAAAGGTTTCGAGGCTTAGAGAAATTAAAGGAAGCTACTTCACGAAAGATTGTGAAGATACTGAAAGCTTTTCCCGTTTACGAAGATTGGATAAGCAAGATAAAAGGGTTCGGGCCGTTTATCGCGGGCACTCTTATCGTTAGCTATTACGCCAAATTTCAACCAGTCTGCCCACATTGTGATTCTGATATGCCTGTCCCCGATGGAAGTGGGAAGTGGGTATGTCCAGAATGCGGGAAGTCCCCCAAAAAAGAAGGGGTGGTTCAATACAGGTTTGTTGAAAGAGATTTCCCGAACTGTTCCAAATGGGTTGCGTTCTGTGGAATGAGCATTGATCCTGCAACGGGCAAAAAAGTGAAACGTCAAAAGAACAAGCAGTCAAACTGGAACTCTCAATGCAGAACGGCTTGCTGGCATTTTGGCGACCAAGTAGTGATGAATAAAGACTTGTTTTATTATTCTTTGTATCTTGATCGGAAGAAAAAAGCCGAGAAGGATCATCCCACATCATCGAAAGGTCACTGGAACAACATGGCGAAACATGAAATGGCGGCGATGATGCTCCGGCATTTTTGGGCGGTAGCCAGAACACTCGATGGGAAACCCGTGACGAGACCTTACATATTCACGGAGCATGGAAATCCTGATGGGAAGCATACCCAATTTGTCGAACCCCCATACTTTAACAAGGAAATCGTGTATGTCGATGGCCCTGTTGTGAGGGTGTTCGAGAAAAAGGTGGTTGGTGAGTAAAAGTATAGTTTGTGGAATCAATTAAGTGGTTTTGAAAAATGGATAAAGTGTAACCAAAAGCCACAATTTGAAAAATTTACGATTATGTAACCAAGATAGTCATTTTGAAAAAGAGCGAGGGTGTACCCAAAATATAACCTTTGAAAAACCGCCGATATGTAACCAATAAGGAATTTTTGAAAAAGCCTGAGAATGTAACCAAGGTCACCCATTTGAAAAAATTCCTGACTGTAACCAATGAGGCGAGTTTGAAAAAGTGTGGTCATGTAACCAAGAAAAACTTTTTGAAAAATCAAACAAATGTAACCAATGAGGCGATTTTGAAAAAGTGTGGCCGTGTAACCAAGATTGATGGTTTGAAAAATCATGGCTTTGTAACCAAAGGGAAAACTTTGAAAAAAGATATGATTGTAACCAATAATCACTGTTTGAAAAAAGAAGCGTATGTAAACAATTGAGGTTATTTGAAAAAGCTTGAAGTTGTAACCAAGCATATCTATTTGAAAAATGGTTAGAATGTAACCAGTAAGAACGGTTTAATCCCAACCAATTAACTTAAAATGAAAGGTGTATCAAATGAAAGAAGAAAAATTGGCAAAAATGACAATCGCTGAAATTGAAACCTTAGCCAGGGGAAGTGCCGACAGTTACAAGAAACACTGGAAAGACTTTCTGAACATCATGAGCTATATTGAAAGGACTCGCAGATGGCGAGAAAATCCCGACTTCGCCAAAACCTCATTCGATACGTATATCCATGATGTCTATGGTGTCTCTTACAGCCGCTATTACAATGATAAGATGGTGTATGTCAGATACCCTGAAGAGGCTGGCGTATATGGTCCGGCTCCCTTAGTTTACACTGAGCGTAGGCTTGGGAAGGGCAAAATACCTGAGATTATCGACAAGGCTGAAAAAATCAGGAAGAAAGAAAAGATCGGTATTAAACCGGCGTTCAAAAAAGCTGTGGAAGAGCATTCTAAAAAGCATCCCGAAGACGATAAATATTTGCAGAAAAAAATCAAACAGACCCAAAAGGTATGTCCAGAATGCCTTGAGAAAGACAAAGTGATCAAAGCATTGATGAAAGAAAACGAAGAGCTTAGGGATCAAGTTGCAAAACTCAAAGATGCTTTGAATCGAGATAAAACGACTATCACAAAATTTAAAGAATGGGTTGAAGACTCCCCGCTTCAACCACGAGCATAATCGAAATGGCTGAGGAAATAACAAACAACGACGTTCGCAACATGATCCATGAAGATGGCTTATACGCCATCTCCATGGATTACCTTAAGCACTCCCAGGTAAAAGACCCAATATTACGGCAAATGTTGGGGGAAGCCCGAACAATATTGTCGGCTATTGAAATTTATCTGGAGATAAGCGAGATCGTTTATGACGAAGATTGAGAAGCAACTAAAGGCCATAGTAGAGTGGCTTAATCTTCCATGGGTTGAGAAAGCTGGTAGGTGCCCGTTTAGAGACGAAGGCGTTAATATCGGTGTATATTGCAGAGCCAACAGGCATATATGTTTGCGACACTTTGGGGCAATTAAGTTTTATAACGAAAACGCGAGCGACCTGATGTATTGCCCTTGCGACCTTGCGGGTTCAGATACTATTGAAGAATTTGCGTTACAGCTTATTGAAATGGCTCCACAGCTTATAGGGAGGTACAAGTCACTATGAAAACAAACTTAGAATCGCAAATAGATAACATAAAAAGCTGGATGAGTTTGCCCCCACTGTTATGTCCGTTTTTGACTTATGCTTCTCGCTGTGATATTTGCAAACGGCATTTTGGGGCAAAAGTTGTTTTGGCTAATAGAGACAGTATTTCCTATGGCGTCCCCTTTTTTCGTCTTGGGGTCCAACTGATAACTTGCCCATGTAATGCTCATGGTATAGATGCTGTCGAGGAGATGGCGCAGCAATTAATAGACATGGCCCCACAGCTTATAGGGAGGTACAAGTCACTATGAAACGCAAAACAACTTTCCTAAAAACGGTGATTGTTCCATACACAAACGAATGGGAGTCATCACGTCGGCTTAATTTCAAAATTGGCCAATTGGAGCGGCAAATTAAACAGGATGTCCGTATATATCCTGATGAAAGGTTGAAGGGTAGACTAATTGCACATCATACCCGGAACGGAAATTTAATTTGCGACTACGAATACCAGATTGTAAAGATGGGGGCAAGTGATGAATAATATAAAAGATATTTTACATTTACACGAGCTATGGCTTAATCATGATCCGAAGGGCATGAAAGCTGATCTTGCAGAGGCTGATATTCAGTGCGCTGATCTTCGGCAGGCTAATCTTCGAGGAGTTAATTTTCGAAAAGCTAACCTTCTAAGAACTGAGCTTCAAGGGGCTGATCTCCGAGAGGTTAATTTTCAAAAAGCCATCCTTATAGAAGTTGATTTTCGAGGGGCTGATCTTCGAGGGGCTGATCTTCGAAGGGCTAATCTTCAAGAAGCTAATTTTCGAGGGGCTGATCTTCGACATGCTGATTTCCGAGAAGCTGATATTCGGAGAGCTACTTTTGATTATTCAGCTTGGCCATTATGGTGTGGATCATTTAATTGTATTGTAGATGATTGCCTGGTGTGGCAACTGATGGCACATATCACAAGATTGGATGTCTCCCATTGTACCACCAGCGCAAAAACAGCCGTTGAAGCTCTAAGTGATTACGCAAATATGTTTTGTGATTTTAGAAGAAGTGTTTTGCCAATAGACTGATAAAATGAAAATAACTAACAAACATAATTTGCCCACGCCATATGTCAACTGTATCATCAACGACCCTTATTCTCATGATGGTGATATATCCATGACGACGCTGATCAAACCACCACGAATTGTTCAACTAACTTTGCGACACTTTAACGACATCGAACGCGACGTTATGGACTACTGGAAGATTACGCTTGGGAATGCGTTCCATTTGCTGATGGAACGTGAGGCTATCGTCAATGGATTTACTGAGGAAAGGGTTAAAGCCAAGATACTCGATCTATGGGTGTCCGGTCAGATTGACATGTATTATGCTGATGATGCCAGCATAGTTGACATAAAAACAACAAGTCTTTGGTCGATCATTTATGGGGGAAAATCTGATTGGGAAAAGCAACTGAATGGATATGCATACCTGATGCGTGATGTTGGTTTCCCAGTTGATAAACTACAGATTTTTTATTGCCTCACTGATTGGAGTAAAACGCAACAAAAACGAATCAATGGGTGTCCCAAAAATCCTTTGGGGTTATTCGATATACCTTTATGGCCAGAGGAAAAACAGCTTCAATACCTTGAAGAACGTGTTAAATTGCACCAGGAATGTCGAGATTTACCCGACAATGAACTCCCATTTTGTACACCCGAAGAACGGTGGGAACGTCCTTCGGCATGGGCGGTGAAAAAAGGAGAAAATAAACGGGCTTTAAGGGTGCTTGACACCGAGGAAGAAGCACAAAAATGGATTGAAAAGTATACTGGAAAGGATGGTGATAAACTTTGGATTGAGCATAGATTAGGGCAAAGCCCAAGGTGTGAAAATTATTGTGATGTAAAATATTTTTGTAATCAATATGAGGAAATGATGACTAAAATAATGTTTGGAGAGGATGAATAATGGATAGACTAACAGGTGGATGGAAAACTCAGAACGGGACTGGCATACGATTTCCGGTAAATGACCAGTTCGTTGATAAATTGATTGATTTTTATATGGCCCTTGGGGGGCAGGTTAATAATGGTAACATTAATGTTGCAGAGTTGAAATCAAAGATCGATGGGTCTGCTATGATGGTTTTCAAAAACACCTACAAAGAAAGGGACAATCAACCGGACTATAACCTTAACATTGCTCCGCCAATGGGACAACGCCAACAACCACAGCAACAAACCCAACGCCAACCACAGCAGCAATCTCAACGAAAGTTCGGCTACGAGCCTCCGAGGAATCAAGATGACGACATCCCCTTTTAAGATGTCTAGCAACCCAACAGGATGGACCGGCGCTATTAAGAATCGCATAAGGTTCTTGGAAAAGACAACGGTCTCCGAAGAATGGGAAGGGACAAAAAAAGCTCTCATCGAAGGGTGTGATAAAGGACCAAGACATGAAGCAAACAGATACGGCAAGTTTCATGCTGATTTGATTAATTTCACGGATATGCTGGGGTATAAAAATGGGAGATGATTGTTTTATGATCAATCATTTTTGGGTTTACGTAACATCATTTTTTTACGGTTATTTTATAGCTGATGTTTGCTCACATATCGGATTTTCGTTCCACTGGTCATTGATTATCGCAATAACAATCTACTTTGTAACGGTTTTTGTTTTACGCGCAACAGGAGAGATATGAAAGCATACATAGGCATAGACCCTGGGACAACAGGGGCATTGGCAATAATCGATGCAGACCAAAAAATCATTGGTATCCACGATTGGCAGGAGCTTAACGATGACTCTGGTGCGGCTGATATTGTTATACATTATATGGCACTATATGATGT
>Ga0180433_10010157_pt1 | contig 11384 bp, 7 predicted proteins | sample SS_ome_8_FD_132980 | JGI IMG/M metagenome (GOLD analysis project Ga0180433, IMG submission 132980) | Hypersaline lake sediment archaeal communities from the Salton Sea, California, USA - SS_1_D_1 metaG | ecosystem: Environmental > Aquatic > Non-marine Saline and Alkaline > Hypersaline > Sediment... | reverse complement strand
TGGCCTACAAGACCATCCCCGGCATCTACGAGTTGATCTCCGGCCAGGTGAGCGTCAAGCAAGTGCGCGAGGTGCGCATCGAGGATCTTTTGCGTCGCGAGCCGGTACAGATTGAGGGGACGGAGGCGGACCGTTACCTTTCTGGTGCAGCGGTGATGGTCACAGGGGCGGGTGGGTCCATCGGCGCCGAGTTGTGTCGGCAGATCGCCTCGTATCAACCCCGGCAATTGCTTCTGCTCGGACACGGTGAGAACAGTATTCACCACATGGTGTGGGAGCTGCGGGAAAAGTTTCCTCGCCTGGATACACAGCCCCTCATCGCCGATGTTCGGGACTATGAGCGACTGCTGACGCTCTTTGCCCGTTACAGGCCAGAGGTGATCTTTCACGCCGCGGCTCACAAACACGTCCCATTGATGGAGAACGACGATAACGTGGCTGAGGCGGTGATGAATAACGTCTTTGGTATGCAGAGATTGCTGAGGGCCGCCGTGGCCCACGACGTGGCTCGCTTCGTCTTTATCTCCACCGACAAGGCGGTCAACCCCGTGAGTGTGATGGGGGTCACCAAGCGGCTGGCCGAGCTTCAGGTGCAGGATGTCGCCCGCCGTACCGGACAGGCCTACGTAGCCGTGCGCTTCGGCAACGTGCTGGGCAGCCAGGGCAGCGTGGTGCCGCTCTTTCAACGCCAGATCGCCGCCGGAGGGCCGATCACGGTGACCCACCCGGAGATGGCGCGTTTCTTTATGACGATTCCTGAGGCGGTGCAATTGGTCATCCAGGCGGCTGCGTTGGGGCGCGCTCCCACGGGGCAGGGTGGGGAGATCTTTGTCCTGGATATGGGAGAACCGGTGCGCGTCGTGGATCTGGCCGCAGAGCTGATCCGTCTCTCCGGGTTGGAGCCGGGGCGCGACATCGAAATTGTCTTTACTGCTCCCCGTCCGGGCGAAAAGTTGAGCGAAGTCTTGTTCGCCGAGGGCGAGGAACCCCGCCATACCAGGCACGAAAAGATCCTCGTCGCGTATGGAAATAACTCCTGGGATGGCGACACATTGTCTCGCCACCTGCGCGAGCTGGAGGATCTGGCGCGAGAGGGAGACGCGGAGCGCATTCGGGCCAAGATGCGGGAAATTGTACCTACCTATCGGCCAGCGACTGAAAGCATTGAGGAGGCTTTAGCGTGAAGGAAAATGTTGTGCAAACGACCAAACTGACTGTTTTTTGCGACAAGCTTATTGAGGCTGGTTGGCTGGCCGCGATCATCATCGTGCCCCTGCGTTTCAACATCTTCCTGGAGCGGGTCTCTCAAATGAGCAAGGTGTGCCTGTTGCGCTCCATTGCCCTGTTGATGGTGTTGGCCTGGGCGATCAAGATGGTGGAGCAGCGGAAACGCGAGAAAGGACAGGGGACGAGGCTGGCTCTTGCCCAAAGGATGAGGAATTTTCTGGTTTCACCTTTCGTGTTGCCGACCGTGGCGCTGGTCGTCGTCTATCTGCTGTCCTCTTTTACCTCGGTTTGGCCCCGCGTCAGCTTTTTGGGTTCCTATCGCCGTTCCCAGGGCACCTACACGATGCTCTCTTACATCGCGATCTTTTTCCTGGTTGGGCAGAACTTGCGCACGCGGGAGCAGGTGGAGCGGCTCGTGACCGTCATCCTGCTGACCAGTCTGCCAGTCACGCTCTACGGTCTGTTCCAGCGTTATGGCTTTGATCCCATACCCTGGGGTCAGGATATTGCCGGGCGGGTCGTCTCTTCGGTGGGTAACGCCATCTCTATGGCCGCTTATCTGATCATGGTGATCCCGTTGACGATGCGGCAGCTTTGGGTCTCTTTTTCGCGATACCGCGCCAGTCACAAGGAACGCGCTGTTCATCTCATCTCGACGGTGCTCTACCTGCTCCTTCTGATTGCTCAGTTATTGTGCCTGCTGTTTACTCAGAGCCGCGGGCCGTTTTTGGGTCTCGTTGGCGGTTTGTTTTTCTTCTTTCTCCTGTGGGCTGTTCTCAAAGGCAAAAGGAGACTGGGGTTGACGGTAGTCAGTCTGGCTATTTTGTTGGGCCTCTTTCTGGTTGTGCTGAATCTACCCAATACCCCTTTGGCTGCGCTTCAAAAGGTCCCTTTCATTGAACGGTTGAGCAGGATCGTGGGAGGCGAAAGCTTCCAGTTCCGTGCTGTGTTTTGGGAGATCGCCGTAGATATGAGCCTGGCTCAGCCTTTGCGCGCGATCCTCGGATATGGGCCAGAGACGATGGCCGTCGCTCACTACCCCTTTGTGTCGCCGGAGCTGATGGACCTGGCAGAAAATCTCAGAGCAGTAGATCGTTGTCATAATGTGGCGCTCGATGCTTTGGTAACCACAGGTCTCGTCGGTCTTGGTTCTTATCTCCTGCTGTTTGGCAGCGTGTTCTATTACGGGCTAAAGTGGTTGGGCTTGATCGCGAATCCCCGTCAACAAAAGCTATTCATCGCTCTATTGGCTGGTGGGGGGATTCTTGGCCTGTGGCTCCCCTGGCAGCTAACGGGCACGCTGAAGTTCATCGGGTTGGGCGTACCGTTCGGTATGCTGGCGGCCCTGGTCATGTACGTGATCGGGTATCTTTTCAGCACGCGAATAAAAGCGGGACAGGATGAGAGCAGTTACCTGTTGGTGCTGGCTTTGTTCTCTGCCATCGTGGCTCATTTTATCGAGAGCCAGACCGGCATCGCCGTCACCACATTGCAAACCTACTTTTGGATCTTGATTGCGTTGATGCTCGTCGTTGGCCTCTCGCTTCAGGGCGAGCGCGTGCTGGCCAACTCAGAGAGCCGGCCTGTTTCCACCGGGCGGGATAGAAGCAGGCGGAAAAAAGCGAGACTCAGGAAAGCGGCTCGCGACGGGCAAGGATTGCGTTTCAGTACGCGGCTTTCTGGTTCTCTCTTGTTTTATTCTCTGTCCATCGGACTGATCCTGATCACGATGGGTTTCAGTTTGATCTTTCAAAAGTTCGACATCCGGGCGGATTTTATGACGGTGGTGCTTTTTCTACTCGTTTGGCTGCTGACCAGCGTTGTCGCGATCACAGACCCCCAACGGCAGGATAAGGGCAATTGGGGAAACTCGCTGATCATCTGTCTCTCGATTTCATTGCTCTGTTTCCTGCTCGTCTTTCCCTTTCACCTGATCAGCCTGCCGCCTTCTCAGAACCTGTCGATCATTGTGATCGTCCATTATCTCTGTTTTGGTCTCGGGATCTTTGCCATCGCCGCGAGCTTGTTCAGCGATGTCCCCCTTCCGAGCGCGCTCTGGTGCGGAGCCAATTGGTGGCTTTACGCCGCTCTGGCCGTGGTCGTCGTGCTGGTTGTCGCAGCGACCAATCTCAATGTGTTAAGAGCCGACATCTACTTCAAAGCGGCCAATGCGATGGTGGGATATGAGAATTGGGAGCTGGGACTCGCGCTCTACAATCGGGCTGTAGAGCTTATGCCGGGCCAGGATCGCTACTACCTCCGGCTGGGCCGGGCGTATTTGAGTATGGCCAGGATGAGGGATGGGGGCCAGGCGGAGATTTTGTTCCAAAGGGCCTCGGAGACACTCAAGCAAGGCAGGGAGATCAGCCCCCTCGATCCCGAACACTACATCAACCTGGGAGAGCTGCACCAACGTTGGGCGAGCGCGGCGACCGAGCCAGGGGAGGCGACTGAACGGCTCGAGTTGGCCCTGGATTATTATCAGCAGGCCGCAGATATGAGCCTCACCTTCAAGCAATACTTGGACAAATTGATAATGAGCGCCCACCTCGATTTGGCCGACGTGTACGCGGGCGCCGGGCGGATCGATGACGCTATCAAGGAAGTGGAGGCGGCCAAAGATCTCGCATCAGCCGAAGAGCAAGCGAGCCTGGATGCTCGAATCGCCGAACTGGAAGCTCGAAAGCAGTAGATGCTGGAACAACTGGCCTGCCAAGCGTCATTTCGAGCGACCGTAGGAAGTCGAGAAATCTCACGTTGGCGAGATGAGAGACCCTTCGATTCCGCTGCGCTCCACTCAGGGTGACGAATGCGCAAAAAAGATTTGCCTTGCACAACATGCCAAGTCGGGGTAAAATCAGCCCATTATGATTACGATACAGAAGGAGTAGATGAGTGAAGATTGTACTGGATGCGATGGGTTCAGACGACTATCCCGTCCCCGACGTCGCGGGGGCGGTGATGGCGGCCCAGACGTGGCAGGAGGATGAGATTATTCTCGTCGGGCAGGAAGAGGTGATCCGGCGGGAGCTGGCCCGCCACGATGCAACTGGACTCGAGCTAACGATCGTGGACGCCCCGCAGGTCATCGAGATGGACGACGAGCCAGCCTGGGCGGCGCGGGAGAAGGAACGATCCTCGATGCACGTGGGGATGAACCTGGTGCGCGACGGCAAGGCCGACGCCTTTGTGAGCGTCGGCAATACAGGCGGCGTGCTGGCCGTGGCTACCTTGCACACACTGAAACGCATCCGGGGCGTGAAGCGGCCGGCGCTGGCCGTGATCTTGCCTTTTCCCACCGGTCACGTCATCGCGCTCGATATTGGCGCCAATACCGACTGTCGGCCCGAACACCTCTTTCAGTTCGCGGTGATGGGCGCTGCCTTTGCGCGAATTGTGTTGGGTTGCGACCGGCCGCGGGTGGCGCTCCTTTCCAATGGCGAAGAGCAGGGCAAGGGAAACGCCTTGGTCAAAGAGACGTACAAGCTGTTGGCCGATTCGGAATTGAACTTTATCGGCAATTTTGAGCCCAAGGAGGCGGTAGCCGGTCATGCTGACGTCGTCGTCGCCGATGGCTTTGACTGCAACATCTTTGTCAAGACACTCGAGGCCGCGACGAAAATGCTGGTCGGCCTCATTCGCGACGAGATTCAAGCCAGTCCCTTGACGGCAGTGGGAGGGCTGTTGGCCAAGCCCGCTTTCCGTCGCGTGGCACGGCGGGTCGATCCCTTCGAGGTGGGCGGCGGGCCTTTGTTGGGCGTGAACGGCGTGGTGACTATCGGTCACGGGCGCTCGAACGCGCTGGCGATCAAGAACACTATCGGGCAGGCGCGCAGGGCGGTGCAAGGGGACGTGGTAAAAGCGATTCGTAGCGGGTTGGTAAAGGAGTGAACGTGAAGAAACATAAGCGTGTTGTCATTACCGGTATGGGGGCGATGACGCCTCTTGGATTGACGCTGGAAGAAACCTGGGAGGGATTGCTGGCCAATCGTTCTGGTGTTGGCCCGATCACCCAGTTCGACGCATCGGATCTTCCCGTACGGATCGCGGGCGAATTAAAAGATTTTGATCCCACGCAATACATTGATTTCAAAGAAGCACGGCGCATGTCGCGTTGCTCGCAGGTGGCCATCGCGATGGCCCAGATGGCGCTGGAGGATGCCAAACTGAGCCTGCCGCTGGCCGATGAGGAGCGTGTCGGGGTGCTGGTTGGATGTGGACTGGGGGGATTCGAGCGCGCGATCGAGGCGGTGGATACATATCGTAACAAAGGGTTAAAGCGTGTCAGTCCCTTCAGCGCTCCTTCATTGTTGGTGAACATGCCCTCCCATCACGTGAGCTGTTGGTCTGGCGCCAGAGGGCCTATCAGCACAGTCGTTTCGGCCTGCGCGACGGGCACTCAGGCTGTGGGAGAGGCCGCCGAGTTCATCCGCCGGGGCGCAGCCGACATGGTGTTCTGCGGTGGAGTGGAGGCGGTGATTCACTTTGCCGCCATCGTCGGTTTCTGTGCCATGCGAGGGCTTTCCAGCCGCAACGATGAGCCGGAACGGGCCAGCCGTCCCTTCGACGTCGACCGGGATGGTTTTGTCCTCAGCGAGGGTGGGGCGGTGTTGGTGCTGGAATCGTTGGAACACGCGCAGGAGCGAGGGGCGCCTATTCGCGCCGAGGTGCTGGGGCACGCGTCCTCATCCGACGCCTTTCACGTGGCACAGCCGGACCCGGAGGGGAAGGGAGCCATCCGGGCGATGCGTTGGGCATTGGAGGACGCAGGCCTGACCCCGGCGGCAGTGGACTATATCAATGCCCACGGCAGCGCCACGCCGATCAACGATCCCATCGAGACCTTGGCGATCAAACACGTCTTTGGCGAACAGGCGTATCAGGTTCCCATTAGTTCGACCAAGTCTATGATCGGTCACGCGATGGGAGGCGCTGGCGCGATCGAAGCTGCCGCGTGTGTCTTGACTATTGAGGAGGGAGTGATACACCCGACGATGAACCTGGAAAACCCGGACCCAGAGTGCGACCTGGACTATGTGCCGGAGGGAGCGCGTAAAGCCGACGTGCGTGTCGCGCTTTCCAACTCCTTTGGTCTGGGCGGGCAGAACGCCTGCCTGGTGTTGAGCCGTTTCGAGGGATAGCATGCGCGTTATTCGCAATGAGCGCCGCATCCGTATGTTGAGTTCCATCGGCCAGTATATGACGTTGGCCGGACTGGCGGCCTTGGTGATCGGACTGGTCATCTCTGTTGTGAGACCGGAATGGCTCGTGCTGATGTTGGTGAGCATGACGCTCGGTTTTACTTTCTCCACAGTGGGCGGTTTTTTCTCTGGTCGCTACGTTGGCCCTTTGGCTCATCACGCTGCGCTGGTGGAGATCCTCAAGGGACTGGATCATCGCCACGTGCTTTTCCAGTACGTTCTTCCGGTTCCCCACGTCTTGCTGGAGCCTGGTGGATGCACCGTCTTTGTGGTCAAACCTCAGGAGGGGCGGGTGAGCTATGAGGGAGGCAAGTGGAAACATCACCAACGGGGTAAATTCTTCCGGCAGCTTGCTGGTCAGGAGGGGATCGTCGCTCCTCACACTGAAGCTGAGCAGCAGGTGCGCAAACTGGAGCGCTATCTGGACAAGCTCCTGCCCGGCGTGGAGGTGCCTGTACGGGCCACCATTGTCTTTGTTAGCCCTGACGTCACCCTGGAGGCCGACGATTCTCCGGTGCCAGCTTTTTACCGCAAGAAGGTAAAGGCATGGTTGCGAGGCCCTGGAAGCCTCAAGCCACTCCCGGCTGATGTGCATGGTCAACTGACTGAGGCGCTAGGAGCCAATCAAGAGGAGGGTGTGTAAAGGCTCGCTGATCTTGGAGAGAGAATGAATGCCCGACTATCGCGCGATAGTCGGGCATTCTCAGTGGTCGCTGTTCCAAATCTATCCTTTGATCACGCCCAATGGTTCCAGGCGGGCCACCTTGCGGGCGATGCCCAGGTTGTGCACTACCTCGACCACGTGGCTGACATCCTTGTAGGCCTGGGGCGCTTCTTCGGCCAGCCCCTTGTTGCTTTGAGCACGGACGACGATGCCCTGGTGTTCCAACTTGTTCCTCAAATCGTGCCCTCGGACTTTTTTGCGGGCTTTGGTGCGGCTCATCACGCGCCCGGCTCCGTGGCAACACGATCCCCAGGTTAACTCCATCGCCTTCTGTGTGCCCACCAGCACGTAGGAAGCCGTGCCCATCGAGCCAGGCACCAGTACCGGTTGCCCCACGTCACGATAGTCGGCGGGCAGACCTTCGTAGCCAGGCCCGAAGGCGCGAGTAGCTCCCTTGCGGTGGACGCATAGTTTCATCTGTCGCCCATCCACCTCGTGCTGCTCGAACTTGGCGATGTTGTGGGCCACGTCATAGACCTGGAATAGGTCAAAGTCCTTCACCTTGCCCACGAGCACTTGCTCAAAGGCCTCGCGCACGCCCATCGCCAGCACCTGCCGGTTGACAAAGGCATAATTGACCGCGCAGGCCATCGCGCCATAGTAATCTCGTCCCTCCGAGGAATCTATGGGGGCGCAGACCAATTGACGGTTAGGTAGTTGGATGTTGTATTTTTTTACCGCCGACTGCAAACTTTTTACATAGTCGTCACAGACTTGGTGACCAAAGCCCCGCGAGCCGCAGTGGATCTGCACCACTACCTGAGCTTCCCGCAGACCGAAGGTCTCTGCTACTTCCGGATCATAGATCTCGGTGATCACATCGAGTTCGAGAAAGTGATTGCCGGCGCCCAGCGAGCCTACCTGCGGCTGCCCTCGTTCTTTGGCCCGGTTACTGACTTTGCTGGGATCGGCCCCAGGCAGACAGCCTTGCTCCTCCGTGTGGGCTACGTCCTCTTTACGCGCCAGGCCCCGTTTCAGCGCCCACGTTGCCCCTTGCGTCAACAATTCGTTCAGTTCTTGTTCAGAGACGCGCACGCGCCCTTTACCGCCTACGCCGCTGGGACAGGCTCGGTAAATGGCTGTCATAAGATCTTCTCGGTATGGCTCGATTTCTTCCTGCTCCAGGTGTGTACCCAGGAGTCGCACGCCGCAGTTGATATCATATCCAACACCTCCAGGGGAGATCACGCCGGTATTGGCTTGCATAGCTGCCACACCTCCAATGGGAAAGCCGTATCCCTGGTGAAAGTCCGGCATAGCCATAGCATACTTGACGATGCCGGGTAGGGTGGCGGTGTTTATCAATTGCTCTGCCGTGCGGTCGCGAAAGGCTTCATCAAAGAGTTCTTTGTCGGCAAATAGTCGCGCTGGCACGCGCATATCGTCCCGAAAATCTTTGGGCAATTCCCAGATGTAATCGTCTGCTTGGCGAAAACTGCTTTTTTGTGTCATTTCTCTTCTCCTATCCTCGTCATACGTCGAATACAACGATGGTCTCATAGCCTTCATCGTCCTGTACAATTTCCAACTCGCTGAATGTGACTGCCTTGATGTGTGCTAGATGCTCTTGCACCAGCCCTCCCTGGACGATAGCTTGCAGGTGGGTTGGTGTGATCTCCAGCATGTCAAAACTGGTAAATACGCAATCGTCTTGCTCCCCCAGGTAGAGCAGTTCTCCCAACCAGGTGACCAGCAGCACCTCAGCGTCGTCGGCTTCCAACTCAATTTTGCGCTTTAGGGTTTTAGAAACGTCATCGGGATCGGTCAATTGGCAGGCCATACCGTAGGCGGCGTTGACAAACAACTCAGCCAGATCGCGCCCCCAGACACGAATGGCAATGTCGGCAGTATGTTCTATTTCCATAAATTGTTTGTTCATCATATCCTAATCCTATCACAAACTACGCGTTAAATCAAGTGAGTGGGAGTGTCTCTGCCCCTTATTCGCGTAGCAAATAAGGGGCGATATTTTCTGTTGTTGGTTTCTTTGACGGATAAATAGATTATACGAATGATGTGAGGAGTCTTGGTGAACAAGTAGAGCAGCGTCAAAGGCCGAAGGATAGTGGAAATCCTTCGGCCTTTTGGTGATTAAATGCCAGTACTAAACAATTGCTTGCTCTATCCGCTGTTGTATTCGCAGCACTAGAAAGGTGAGCCACGGCGAAGGATTCTTCTTATCAGCGAAGGACCAACCCTTCCAGACACGATACATCGAACTAGCAATGTACCGTCCATCTTCATCAGCTTGAACGATGATCGTTTCAACCATCTCTTGGAAGCGAGTATCAACATAGACGAACGGAAAGCGGCTGAGCACGTCCATCACGTGCAGGATATCGTACCAGATGAAGGGATATTTGAGCTTGCGAAAATCAGTGCCGATCCCGAACAGGTAGAGCTTGCGTTCGGTCTGGTGTTCCCAATGCCAGAGGAGCATCTCGGTGCCTGCGCGCGTGGCGGGACTGTCGAGCAATTCAGGTATTTGAGATAATGCCTTCAGCGCGTAGACGTTGACGATGGGACAGGGATCGACTTTGCGGCCTGGGCCTCTGAATATCTTGCCCTCCTCCGATGCGGCCGCCCGGCAGCGCCAGCCGTTAACGTCTAACAGCCCGACCAGGTGTTCTACTGCTCGCTGCACGCGCTCGTCGTCGCCTAGTCCGAAAGCAAGCAGCGCGTAAAGCAGGGTGGGGGCGTCGCACAGCATCCACGTCCACGTATCCTCGCCGGTCCCGCCGCGCGACTCGGGAATGTTCATCGGGATTTGGAATGCACCCTCCGGCGACTGATGGGCTAACACGGCCTCAATGCCAGCGGCCATGCCAGGGTCGTCAGCACGCACGCCGAAATCGGCCAGCGTGCTGAATTTGTAGATGGGATGCCGGGCGTCATTGTGTCGCTTGAGAGCGTAGCCAGGCCAGGCGGCAGCCTCAACAATCATCTCCTGCACTTGTGGATGGGCCAACATCGCGGTGCGGGAGGCTCGCACCTCAGTGTTCTCCTCCGGCCGGTCAAGCAGATCCACCAGTGTGCGGTAGCGGGTCCATGGCTCATCCGAGCTCAGTAGCCATTCAATTTGTTCTATCATTGTCTTGCTCCTCATTTGTCATTGACAGTTAAGCCCCTCCCCGATTCCTGCGAGAATGTCTCCCGTTTGACCTTGCTCTTAAAGATAAGCCCATACGTCATCTTGTTCTCGATCCCTGACGGCTGGGCAGAGGGCGAGCCAAAGACCTTTGCCCCGATACCCCCCCCCGGCTATTCCAAGCATCGCATCAAGTACCAGAAACAGTACTGAGGCCACAAGGCCTGCCACAAAAAATCGCTTTACATTCATCTCATTTTCCTCCCGCAATCTTTCTGCTAAAACAGTCTCATTTGCTTACCAGCTTCAGGCTCATACTGTTTCACATGCATTGCAATTCCATACTGGTCACACAGCTCATTGAACACCCACGTCAACTTGTCGGCATTGGGGACGGTACAGGAATATTGGTTCCTGAACATCCGCTCATACTTTTGTCTCAATCCCGGAAACAGCTTATCCAGCTTGTCATAATAATAGGCGCGCTGCCGGTCGCGCAGGCTCATGCCGAACCAGGGGATGATGTAGGCTGCTCCGTGTGCGTGTGCCTGTTCCACAATCTGCCTGATGTTTTCTTCGTTATCCTCGATGAACGGCAGGATCGGCATCATCGTGACCCCGGTATGAATTCCGTGCTCAAAGAGTGTTTTCATCGCTCTCAAACGCGCGGATACGAGTGGCGCGCCCGGCTCCAGCTTTTTGCCCAATTCATCATCGGCGGTTGTGATCGTGAAGCTGACAGCCGCGAAACGTGTGTTGATCTCGCACAGAGTGCCAAGGTCTCTGAGCACCAGGTCACTCTTGGTGATGACGTGAACGGGAAACCCGAATCGAGCAATCGCCTTGAGCGCCCGTCCGGTCAGGTTCACGTCTTCTTCCAGAGGCATGTAGGGGTCATTCATAGACCCGGTGCCAATCGTGCCCTTGACCCGCTTGCGGGCCAGTTCTTTTTCCAGCAACTCGATGGCATTTGCTTTGACCAGCACCTCGGTGTTAAAGTTCTCGATCCGGTAACACTCGCTGCGCGAGTCGCAGTAGATGCACTGGTGCTGGCAGCCTCGATAAAGGTTCATGTTGTATTTGAAGCCAAACCAGTTATCCGGCTGCTTGACGTGAGATAACACCACCTTGGCTTGTATCTCTT
>Ga0180433_10010156_pt1 | contig 11384 bp, 7 predicted proteins | sample SS_ome_8_FD_132980 | JGI IMG/M metagenome (GOLD analysis project Ga0180433, IMG submission 132980) | Hypersaline lake sediment archaeal communities from the Salton Sea, California, USA - SS_1_D_1 metaG | ecosystem: Environmental > Aquatic > Non-marine Saline and Alkaline > Hypersaline > Sediment... | reverse complement strand
GGTTCACCCCAGCTTTTTGTGCGCTACCTGGCGGCCAGAGATCAGAAAACGCTCATCCTGGGAAAATATGTGGCGGTCCTCTTCATCCTCATCGTGGATACGGGCGCTGTCCTGACAGGAATGGCCGGCCGCGCTCTCTTTTCTTCTCTGGAAGATCAGGAATACATCTTGCCCACCGTCGCCTCCGAGCTTTTTCCGGCTCTTCTCACCGGTCTTTTTATCGCTATCGTCCTGGCCGCCATCATTTCGACTGTCGATTCCCTGCTGATCCTGCTTTCCTCCTCGGTCATCCGAGACGTCTATCAGAAAGTCTTTCGCCCGGATGCCCCTCAGAAAAGGCTCGTGCTGATGGGGAAGATCATAACAGTTATCGTAGGCGTGGCTGCCTTCTGGTTTTCCCTTTCAGAGAATAGGTTGATTTTCTGGTTTGTTCTTTTTGCCTGGTCAGGCATCGGGGCCGCTTTCTGTCCGGTCATGGTCCTGTCCTTACTCTGGAAAAGGATGACCAGAGCCGGAGCCATAGCCGGAATGTGCAGTGGATTCCTCATCACCATGGTCTGGGCCATTGTCTTCAAGTCTTCGATAAACCTGTATGAGATGGTGCCGGGATTTTTTGGAGCCATCATCATCAGCGTCATGGTGAGCCTTTTCACCCAGCCGCCCCCCGAGTCAGATCAAGAATTTGAATCAGTCGTCCGAACAGTCAGAGAATATAAAATGTGAGAGCCGAGATACCAAAGCCTATTGTGCTCACATAAAGTGACTCATGGCCATGAAGAGTCTCTATAAAAATTATATATAGCATTACGCTAAAAGGAGGAATATCATGAGACGTTTTCTCTTTTCAACTCAAGCTCAGAATAAATATCCAGCCTGTACAGCCGTTATCGTCTGCAGCCTATTGCTTGTGCATTTTGCTGTGTCGAAAGAGAAACCAAGGGCACGCAATTTGGGGATTCCATTCGATGGAAAATCAGGTCCATTCAATGCCATCACGGATGTCAAAGGCGTTGAGGTGGGGCATGTGACCCTGATTTCGGGCGAGGGGCCTTTGGTGGAAGGGCAGGGTCCGGTCCGAACGGGTGTGACGGCGGTCCTGCCGCGCGGCAAGTCCTACGATCCCGTATTTGCCGGATGGTACAGCTTGAACGGGAACGGAGAAATGACGGGGACGACCTGGGTGGAGGAGTCCGGATTCCTGGAAGGACCGGTGATGATCACCAACACCCACAGCGTCGGCGTAGTCCGGGACTACGTCATTGCCTGGCAGCATCAGAACAAATTGTACGATCCCATATATGGAGATATTTTTTGGGCTTTGCCGGTTGTGGCCGAAACTTATGATGGAAGCCTCAATGACATCAACGGCTTTCATGTGAACAAGGAACATGTCTTCCAAGCTCTGAACAGCGCTGCTTCCGGGCATGTCAAAGAGGGGAATGTGGGTGGCGGCACGGGTATGGTCTGCCATCAATTCAAGGGTGGAATCGGCACCGCTTCCCGGATATTGGATGATAAATCAGGCGGGCACACGGTGGGCGTCCTTGTCCAGGCCAATTACGGGGGCCGGGATACGCTGACGATTGCCGGTGTTCCGGTGGGGAAAGAAATCCCTGACCTCATGCCCGAGAGGCATGATGCGGATATTCCGGATTGCAGTGTTGGCGGATCGATCATTGTCATAGTTGCCACTGATGCTCCACTGGTCGCGCACCAGCTCAAACGCCTTGCCAGACGTGTCCCTGTAGGCATTTCTAAGCTGGGCGGGTTCGGAAGCAACACCTCCGGCGATATCTTCATCGCCTTCTCGACAGCCAATCCCGGGGCTGCCGGCCGAAAGGAGTTGGTCGAAGTGGATATGCTGCCTAATGATCGTCTTTCGCCGCTCTTTCTGGCCACAGTTCAAGCCACAGAAGAGGCCATCGTGAACGCCCTCATTGCGGCAGAAACCATGACCGGCATCAACGGCAACACCGTCTACGCCCTTCCCCATGACCGGCTCGTCCAAATCCTGAAAAAATACAACCGTCTAAATTAAACAGTCACAAAACGGGGTTGGCCCTTGCTTATTTATTTAAATTCGATAGGATAAATGTAAAAATTGGTTGTGGTTTTAGGCTTGGAACCGTTTTTTGGGGTAGGAATCATCGTAATAATGAGTGCCTAGCTGTTCCGTACCGCAACAAAAGAGGAATCCGAAGGGATGGGAGTACGGATCTCGCTCTCAATATTGATTCCATAGCTATTTTGTGAATAATGACTTTAGGAGTGGAGTATGGATGATAAATCAGTCATCATAATCGGCGCAGGAATATCAGGGCTGTCTGCGGGTTGTTACGGCCAGATGAATGGGTACAGGACCCAGATTTTTGAGATGCATACGCTGCCCGGAGGACTCTGTACTTCTTGGAAGCGAAAGGATTACACCTTTGATGGGTGCATCCACTGGCTGGTGGGCTCCAATCCCGGTAGCGGCTTTAATCAGATTTGGAGAGAACTTGGGGCATTACAGAATCGCGAGATCGTCAACCATGATGTCTTTCAGTGTATTGAAAATCGCGAAGGCAAAATCTTGAACGTCTATACCGACATTGACCGCTTTGAAAGCCACCTGCTGGATTTTTCTCCCCAGGATTCCGCACCGATCAAGGAATTTGCCAATGCAGTGCGCCGGTGTACGTTCATGAGCACCCTGCCAGTGGTTCCGCCGGAAGGGATAGGAAACACGCTAAAGAGTGCGGGCCTATATTTGAAGTTGCTTCCATTTATGAGTCTGGCACGAAAGTATTCAAAGATCACAGTCGGAGAATATGCGCAGAAATTCAAAGATCCCTTTCTCCGGTTTGCCTTTCCACTGGTTATAGTCGGTGATTTGCAGGACTGTCCGATGATAGTCAATGTGCTCACCATGGCCTGGCTTCACATGAAGGATGCCGGATATCCTGTCGGCGGATCACTCGAATTTTCTCGAAACATTGAAAATCGGTACACTGGCCTGGGCGGTCGGGTCAACTACAAATCGAGGGTTGAGAAAATTTTAGTCGAGGACAACACTGCTGTAGGCGTCCGGCTTGCTGACGGCCGTGAACATCGAGCCGATTACGTCATTTCTGCCGCAGATGGGCATGCCACTATCTTCGAGATGCTGGAGGAGAAATATATCGATAACGAGATCAGGCAGTACTACGAGGAATTTGAGCTCTTTCCGCCTCTTGTTGTCGTTTCATTGGGTGTTGGGCGTGATTTCAGAGATGAACCGCATTCCTGTTATGTCCAACTTAAGGATCCTATCACCATTGCCGAAAAAGCTCACGATTTCATTTCTATCAAGCATTATGGCTTTGATCCCACGATGGCTCCTGCCGGAAAATCGGCCTTTGTCATGCTGTTTCAGACAGAGTATGACTATTGGAAGGAATTGCATGGCGACAAGGATAAATATGTTGCGGAGAAGCAACACATCGCCGAGCAGGTTATCGACCGATTGGGAAAAAGATGGCCGGGTTTCGATGCAAAGGCTGAGGTCATCGATGTGGCCACACCAATGACCTTTGAGAGATTTACAGGCAACTGGCGCGCCAGTTTCGAGGGTTGGATGATCAATAAGAAAACGGTTCAGTTGACATTCGGAAAAGGCTTGAAGAAGACTTTACCCGGTTTAGATAATTTCTTCATGATAGGGCAGTGGACACATCCCGGCGGAGGGCTGCCCCCCGCAGCTCTTATGGGTAGGGACATCATCCGGCGTCTCTGTAAAATCGATAAGAAAAAATTCGTTGTCATTTAGGTCGGGCCTTTTTAAATTTTTTATATTCAATAAGATATATGCGATAATGTGTTCTGATTTTTGGCTCAGAAGGGGTTTCTGAAGCCGAAATGACACTTTAAGGGCCAGGAAGGAGGTGGATAGAATGTCTTTACATATTCGCACTCCGCTCATAGAATCTCGTCCGATCAGCAAAATTGCGGGAGCTAGAGCATTATTGAAGCTGGAGAATACTCAGCCCACCGGGACCTTTAAAATTAGAGGCATTGGAAATCTGTGCCAGCATGCTGTTAAGGAGAACTTTACCCATTTTATCTCTTCTTCTGGAGGAAACGCCGGTTATGCGGCGGCCTACGCCGGAAGGAATCTCGGTGTCAAAACAACAGTCTTTGTGCCCAGCACCACACCCGCTGATGCCATCGCAAAGATTGCAGAACAAGAGGCCGAGGTCATTGTCGAGGGGGATGTTTGGGATGAAACCGACGAATACGCGTCAGATTTTTCGGATAGAGTCGGGGGGCTCTACATTTCTCCTTTTGATCATCCCCTGATTTGGGAGGGGCACGCGACCGTCATCGACGAGATAGCCGAACAAATTGAAAAACCGGATGCCGTCATTCTATCCGTGGGAGGAGGAGGCCTCTTTTGTGGAGTGAATGAAGGATTGCAGAGGAAGGGTTGGCAGGATATTCCCGTGATCGCCGTCGAAACTGAGGGGGCCGATTCATTATCTGCCACATTGAAAGCCGGCCGTTTGGTGACCCTGCCGAAAATTACGAGCCTAGCCAAAAGCCTAGCCGCCAAAACAGTCTCATCAAAGGTTTTGGAATGGGACAAAAAGCACGATATCCGTTCAGTTGTCGTTACGGATAAGCAAGCTGTTGCGGCATGTTTCCAATTTTTGGATGATCATAGATTTTTGGTCGAGCCGGCATGTGGCGCTTCTCTAGCTGTGCCTTATGATCGGGCTGAAGTGATCGCGAATATGCAGACCGTTGTGGTCATTGTTTGCGGTGGAATTGTTGTGGACATAGAAAAACTGTATGCATGGAAAAAGTTGTTGGGTTTTTGATTTGATGTTAGATTGGATTTGAGAGTACCTGGATAGGCTGGCCGGATAGTATAAGATACAGGATAGTATAAGATAAAGGTTTAAGATTAAATTTTGATAATTGATTTTGCGCCTGTCCGTCTATATGAGCAATTGACGCATGCGCCTTTATTCTGCCCTCTCATTTTCGCCAATTCCTCCCAAGTGCTAAATCTGCGTATCGAGCAGCTTTGGCTGTATACGATTTTAGCTCCTTGTCTTCCCAATCCAAGAGGTCTTTGAGCCTGTGAAGCTGGAGATAGAATTTGTTCCCTAGCTTTTTTTCAAGCTGGATAACCGGAATTATGGTCAGATCTTTGATAAGAGTTTTTTCTTTTCCGTTGTGATGCCCTTTGACAATTTCTATATTGACAATCAAGCTGAGAGCATTGAAAGGGGATGACATGATGGAGGCAAGATTTCCCTGTCCGTATATGATCGGTGCGATCCGGTCCGGATCCCGTTGTGTTTGGTAGAATTCATACGGCTGAATATTGTGTGTGTGGTGGCCTAAAATGGCGTCAGCTCCCGACTCGATCAGCGAATGGGCCGTATCCAACTGTTCGCTATGCGGATAGAGTTCATGTTCTAATCCCCAGTGAAGCGAAGCCACGATAAAGTCGCACCCCTCAGATTGGCACCACTTTATCTGCTCTTCCAGCAGCGAGAGATCCACTTTGCCCTTCTGCTTATGAAAGGCCACGCGATTGACCAGCCACTCTTTCCCATCCGGATAGGGGCGGCAGTTCAGCCCATAGGAGGCGGCGACAAAACCGAATTTGATGCCGTTCGAGGTTGTGATACGTCCCTTCTTATAATCCTCTGGCTTACGGTTGGTCCCGACATAGTGGAATCCGTCGGCCTCGATGACATCGTGGGTGGTCTCGAATCCTTCCATCCCACAGTCAAGGATATGGTTGTTGGCTGTATGGAAAAAGGTATACTGGCGTCCATCATGCCCCTTCAAGGCATTGTACTGTTCTGGTGTGGCGTTGATTGTCGGCGTTTCATCTGCGGTGAAAGTTGTTTCTTGCACTTCACTGCTCGTGAGCGTTGATTCCAGATTGGCGATGGAGACATCCGCTCCGAAAATAAGGTCGGAAACGTTGGCGTAGAATTTCCCTTCGGAATTCTCTGTGCCGCTGGCATTCATCAAATCACCCACCGAACTCAAGCGGGCTCTTTTTTCCTCATTGAAATCTGCGGGCAAAAATGGACCCGTCCTTTCTTGATGGGATTTGAAATATGTATCGAGGTGACTTCCCTTTTCCGGAAGGAGGATGTGTTTTTTCGATTTATAAAACCAATAGGGAGGAAGCGGGCCTTTGGGCCAATTCACCGGATCCGGATCCAGTTTTTTCGGACGCCGCCAGAATCCGAGTATATCGGCGAGCACAAACATGAAGCGGCAGTAAAGGCGCGTCCGCCAGGGAAGATCCTTCATGAATTCTCTGGCATATACCGGCAGGTTGGACTTCATTTATATTCCTTTCCGAGATGATATCCGAAGCTAGCTAAGTATCAAGCTGGCGATATCCTGAGTTCACGAAAGGTTATCAATTCTCCTCTATGTTCGTCCCATAAATGAAGGTTGAGGGCCCGCAGACTCTGACCTATTGTAAGAGGTTTAATCTCTTTCAGAATTGTTTCGGAATTGTGGCATTTCTCAAGAAGATAGTTGGGAATCATCGGTCGCAAATGATGGACATGATGAAAACCTATACTGCCCGTAAACCATTGCAGCACCTTAGGAAGTTTGTAGAAGGAGCATGCTTCCAGACTTGCCGTCTTCCGGTTCCATTCCTCATGCCGCATCCAGTTCATGCCCTCATAATTGTGCTGGATGTAGAACAGCCAGAATCCCAACATTCCGCCCACAAACACAATGGGGAGCAGAACGAGGAGGAAATTCAAGAATCCGAAAATATATCCCACAGCAACCACGACTCCCAGAATGATGAGATTTGTAAGGTATATATTGTTTCGTTCGCTTTTGGTTTTATAGCGTATGGGAAGGCGCTGCGCCACGAGAAAGACAAAAATAGGGCCCAGGATGAACATGACAAAGGGATTGCGGGCAAGACGATAGACGAATTTCAGCCATTTTGGGGCCTCTAAATACTCCTTTTTGGTCATCGTCCAGAAATCCCCTGAGCCCCGGCGGTCTAAGTCCCCGACAGTGGCGTGGTGCCTCCAATGTGAGGCTTGCCATTTGGCGTAGGGGGTGAAGGTAAGAATGCCAGAGAAGAATCCGAATAGACTGTTTGCCCGCTTTGATGAGAAGAAAGACCAGTGGGTGCAGTCATGAAAGAGAATAAAAAGGCGGACCATGAACAACCCTGTGGGTACGGACAAGAGGAGAATCATCCAATAAGGATAGCCTTCTTTCATGGCATAGAGCATGATGATCCACAGAGCGAGGTAAGGGATGAGGGTGTTTATGATCTGCCAGACTGACTGACGAAGAGTTGGTTTTTCGAATCGGGCGATATTCTTAAACCAGTCAGAACTTAATGATGATTTCTGTTTATTATTAGCATTAGAGGTCATGTTTAGCTCCAGCTCTATCTTAAACTGGCTCCCTTCTGGGTGTGAATGATTTCAAGAGGACGAGTTACATGGGATAAAGAGCACCAAGCTGTTTGATTTATAATCTTTAAAAATAGAGGTTTTGGTGGAAATTGTCAAACTTAAATTTCCCATAGATTTGCTAAAGATTGGTCTTGAATTTCCAAAAATGGACAAAACAGGTTCGTCAGAGTTAGTCTTGATCGTAGAACTTTAGGTAGCGAGGAAGAAGGGCGCCCCCTAGAGTGAGGGCGCCAACCAAAACCATACCAAGAGCGATGGATTTCAAGTCACCGATCAGTCCGATCAATGCGGGAAAAGCGCCCGCTCCGAGCAAATATGATATCGGAATAGTCAGGGAGACGACAAAGTTTCTTTCCTGGGAAGAGCTGACATTCGACAGTGCGGATAAGGCTGCGGGGAAAAAGCATGCTCCTATTGTTGGCTGGAGAAAGATAAGCACAGCGACTAGGGACGTTGGTGCGATACCGAGTCCTATAGTCAATCCACCGGTAATGGCGAGAACAACAGTCAAAACTTTTTTTGTGCCAAAACGGTCAGCAGCCCACCCCCCGACTAAGACTATGACCAAACTGGCAATCCGAGACACGGAAACCAATGTGTTGGCCCAGTCACGTGCCAATCCGTGTTCGCTCACCAGGTAAAGAGGGAGCATGGCAAAAATGCCGAAAATACTGCCGATACCCAATCCAAAAAGAATCACTAAAATCCAGAAAGTGGAATTGGTTAAAAGCTTTTTGTAAGATTCAATACGGGGAGTCTCACCGCGGAATTCTCCGCCCCGACCAAAAAATGCGAATATTCCAGCTAAGGCCAAAGCAGCGGCGCTGAGGAAAACAAAAGTGCTCCGCCAAGAGAACCCGGAAAGAACGACTTCTGCAATCAAGGGAGCTGAGATAAGGCTCAGATTCGGCGCCAATTCGTGGATGGCCAGGACTTTGCCCCAGTGTCGCTTGTGCACTGAAACTGTCATCGTGGCAATACCAGAAGGAAGATAGGGGCCGGCAGCCACTCCGACAAATATGAGAGCAAGTCGGATTCCCCATAATCCCTGCATCATTGAGGTGATCAAGAGGGCTACACTCAGAGCTAGAAATGAAAGGAAAATTGTTTTTTTGTGGGGTAGGCGGGCAGTAATGAAGCTAGATGCGAATAGAGCAACAAAATAGCCTGCAGAGATCAGCAAAAAAAGTGAGCCTGATTCCGCATGGCTGAGGCCCAAATCAGATTCGATCACAGGAAGCAGCGGAGCCAGAATAATCCGGGCCATAAAATTAATGGCAAATATCGAGGTTAGAATTAAAACCGGCCCCAGATATTCCTTGAAATTTTTTTCTGATTCCTCCATGCTTACTATTTCTAGTTTGGCTTATCTAAATCTTTGATATTAAATGAGTTAATAAATATTTAACGCTAATTATTTCTCTTAGAACGCCAATTTTAGCACAAAAATACCCGCTTTAAGAAATTATTGTCTAAATGCGTGCGTTTACAGCATTCTAATCTTAAAATGCCCATTTTATATGGGAAAACACTGTTTTAAGCCCAATATTTGAATGTGTATAAGGTTAAGTGTTTTTTTATCAACAGGATGCACAAGCCAAACTAGAAATCATAGAAATCACATGTTGCTCTAGAAACATGGTTTTTTTTAAAATATAGAATCCACAAAAAAGGGAAAAAGAAAGGAGGAAAGAATGAGTATCAACAAAACTATCACATCCTTGACCATTGGATTAATAGTGTCGCTGGTTATTGCCTTTTCCTATCCCACGATATTTCCCACCGGGACCACCATTTACAAACCCGATCAATGCTACAACAGTTATATCCTGATTTCCGATCTTACAGATTTGGGTAATCACCCATTATCCAAAGTCAGAGCAAAAAGTGTAAACCCCGACGATGTCCGCTTAATCGACATGAATGGAAACGTGGTCCACAAATGGAAGGTTATTCCTCATAATAACAAAAGATCCAGACTCCTACCTAACGGTCATCTGCTCTATGTTGGGCCTGATAAAAAGATCTTCGAGTATGATTGGGATGGCAACATTGTTTGGACGCATGAGGGCATTGATTCCGTAAATGATATGCGCTGGCTACCTAACAATAACAGGTTATTACTTGCTCACAAAAAGATTCCAGAAGAGTTTCAGAAGAAGGTCAAAGATGTTGAGATTGCTCCCTGGTGGCCACCTCGAAAAAGAGGGAGCGAAGAGATACAGAGAGGCGCGGATATTTATGAAATCACACCGGATAAGAAAATCGTTTGGGAATGGCATGCCTACAATCATCTGGATCTGAACAGATTTTCGCCTGTCACTCCGCCAGGAGATTGGATACACATGAATACCATTTGCCCTATTCCGGAAAACAAATGGTATGATGCTGGCGACAAAAGGTTCAAGCCCGGAAATATCATCGTAAATCCGAGAAACATTGACACCGTGTACATCGTAGATAAAGAGACAAAAAAGTTAGTTTGGGAGTGGACTCATCATTACAAAGGCGGACTCTCCCATTGTCACGAACCTGAAATGATAGAGAAAGGATTGCCCGGCGAGGGGAATATCATACTTTTCGACAATGGGCTTTTCCCCCGACACAGGACTCACTGCGGACAAACATTCATCGTCGAGCTCAACCCAGTTACAGGTGAAATTGTCTGGCAGTATGAAACAATAGGATATGCCAACATAAAATTCTTTAGCAAGACTATGGGGACTCAGAAGAGACTTCCCAACGGAAATACGTTCGTTGCCGAGGACAATACGGGCAGGCTCTTTCAGGTAAAACCTGATGGCGAGATCGTCTGGGAGTACGTCAACAGAGGGAATACCGCCCGTCCTTCCCCGATTGCCTACGACTATTGTCCCCAGCTGAAGGCGTTGCCCAAGCCCCCAGAAAATGCGGTTACACCCCCGAACAACCTGGAATGGCACATTCAACCCGACATATTCAGGAAAAAATGAAATAAAAGAAGCGTGGAGTCTTGGGATCTTTCGGTTATTATCTATTTGTAGTCTGTCTATTTGTAGTCTGGCTTACATATATTATTGATCACTAGTGTCCCATCATAAATCAAATAAAATCAGCTGTTTAGACGAATCGTCCTGTTGCGTTGTGTCGTTAAAGTCTCTAAGTACTTGTAAAATAGAGACTTTCTCAAAAGCCGTGACACTTAAAATTTGCAAAAAAGTGTAGAGACTCATCTCTAAATTCAGGCGTTTTTTAATAATCGCAACAAGTAAATACACAGAAACAGCAATCCATATTTGGGTTTTTACCGCATTTTCCGATGTCCCGTAAAAGGATTTTATCCGCAGATGCTGCTTGATCCATCTGAAAAACAACTCTATCCGCCAACGACATTTGTAAAGTTGAGCAATCGTTATTGAGGAAAGAATAAAATTATTGGTGAGAAAGGTCAAACGGTTATGGGTTTCATCATCAAAGAATCGAACACGTCGGAGCTTCTCCGGATAATATCTAGAGGAATTAATCCCCGTAAGGACGATTGTTTGATCACACCGCAGACCTGTCGATTTATCGACGGGATGCGAATAGAGCCGACGGAATCGAAGATTGGATTTGGCTCGAATGATAAAAAACGCATGGAGCAACTCCAGGATATTAAGGCGCTTGAAATCAAGATAACCACGATCCATGATATAGAAGCACCCTGGTTCTGGAATGAGTTCATCCAGAATATTCACATCATGAACTAACCCATCTGTTAGTCTGATGAACGTCGGAATAGAACCACGTAAATCCAATAAAGTGTGTAACTTAATTGCTGCTTTCCGTTTTCGAAACTGCGCCCAAGGAAAAAGCGAAAGGCATAAATCGATCGTCGTTGAATCAAGGGCGTAAACAACATCCTCCAACTCAACGCCCAAATCCTCATCCGAATATAACCTTCGCGCTTGATGAATC
>Ga0180433_10010154_pt1 | contig 11385 bp, 9 predicted proteins | sample SS_ome_8_FD_132980 | JGI IMG/M metagenome (GOLD analysis project Ga0180433, IMG submission 132980) | Hypersaline lake sediment archaeal communities from the Salton Sea, California, USA - SS_1_D_1 metaG | ecosystem: Environmental > Aquatic > Non-marine Saline and Alkaline > Hypersaline > Sediment... | reverse complement strand
CGCTTGCTCATCTTATTCCCATCTTCTGCGAGCACTATGCCGTTTACTATTACATTCTGGAACGCTTCCTTATTAAATAAAGAAGTTGATAAAACCATTAAAGTATAAAACCAACCTCTGGTCTGATCAACGCCTTCAGCAATAAAATTAGCCGGGAAATTCTTGCCCTTAGCTGGGTCAAAATTAGGCAAAGCCCTGCCCATAAAATGATTCTGCGCATATGGCATTGACCCAGACTCAAACCAGCAATCCAACACTTCTGGAATTCTTTTCATAACTCCACCACACTTTTCGCAAGCAAACGTAATTCTATCAACAAATTGTTTATGCAAATTCTTGACTTTCTTACCACTCAATTTTTCCAGCTCCTTAATTGAACCCACAACTATTTTTTCGTCACACTTTTCACACAACCATACTGGTAAAGGCGCGCCCCAATATCGATTGCGGCTAATTGCCCAATCTTTAGCTTCTTCTAGCCATTTACCAAACCGCCCCTCTTTAATATGAGCAGGTACCCAATTTATGTCTTTATTGTTTTTTATTAAATCTTTTTTTATTTTCGTTACTTCAACAAACCAGGATTCGGTTGCATAATTTAAAAGCGGAGTTTCACAACGCCAACAATGCGGATAGCTATGGGTATATTCTTCAAAACTAAATAATACCCCTTTCTTTTTTAACCAATCCAACACCTTTTTGTCCGTAGCCTGCGGATCACCTTTTGGTTTTACTTCAACTCCAGGCCAATCTTTTACTTCTTTTTTAAATCTTCCGCTGGCATCAACGTGCTGGACAAACGGCAAATTATGTTCCTGCCCCATATTCATATCATCTTCACCAAACGCCGGTGCAATATGCACAATCCCGGTCCCTTCCTCTGTGGATACAAAATCACCTGAATATACCTGCCAGCCATTTTTCAAATTCTCTAATTTTTTATCATTAGCATAATAATTAAATAATGGTTTATATTTTCTTTCTATTAAATCTTTACTTTTTATAATTTTAAATCTGTAATCGTCACCATATTTTTCAAAAAAATAATCCATTGCTTTTTGGTTCCTTCGGCTATTATCTATATCACCATGCATCTTTCTTACCTCTCTAAAAGAATCTATTAAATCTCTTTTAAGTTTTTCATTATCTAAAATACTATTTATAAAATCTTTTATTAAACCCCTTTCATTTAAATTTTTCCAAAGTACTTCTTTTGCCACAATATATTTCCCGGGCTTATAATTATTTACTATGAATCCTTTATTTTGAGAATAGTCTATTATTACATACTCGATATCTCTTCCCACAGCTAAAGCTACATTCCCAATCAATGTCCACGGTGTAGTAGTCCAAGCTAAAATATACACCTTATCCTTATTCGTTAAATTCGCTATAGATTCGCCTGCCTGCGCAGGCAGGCTCAAATTCGCGATTTCAAACTTGACAGTCACTGACAAATCCTTAATATCTTTATACCCTTGAGTAACTTCAAAATTAGATAAAGTCGTACCACAACGCGGGCAAATATGCATAGCTTTATGGCCCTGATAAATCAAACCCTTATCCCATAAACTCTTAAACACCCACCAAATTGACTCCATGTAATCTAGGTCCATGGTTTTATAATCATTTTTCATGTCTACCCAGCGGCCAATCCGCCTAATAATTCCCTGCCATTCCTCGGCGTAGCGCAACACTATGCTTTCGCTATATTCATTAAATTTCTTTACTCCAATTTTTTCAATATCATTTTTATCTTTAAGCTTTAATTCTTTTTCGGCTAAATTCTCTATCGGTAAGCCATGGCAATCCCACCCCCAACGCCTATCTACACTATAACCTTTCATAGTCCAATACCTTGGCACAGCGTCTTTCATAATACTAGCCACAATATGGCCATAATGCGGCAGACCGGTAGCAAACGGCGGGCCATCATAAAAAACATATGATCCCTTTGGAGCCGACTTTCTTATAGAGTGTTCAAATATTTTTCCTTTTTCCCAAAAATCTAAAACCTCCTCTTCCATTTTAGGAAAAGGATTACTAGTTTTAGATTTATTTTCTTTTGGCATAAATAAAAAATCAATTACATTTTAGTAATTCGGATGAGCGTCCAGCTCCTCGCGAGGGGCTGGATAGGATGCGCGTTAATAACGGTAATTCAAATGCTTGTCTCACCGAAGCTCCTGCCCGCATAGGCAGGTTAGCGTAGGCGGAAGCACAATTTGCCTGCCCGCCGAATTGGAGGGTAATATGTGCGTTCATAACAATTTTAGCCTAATATTGCTGTATTGTCAAAATAAATAATGCTTGCTATAATATAATTTAATAGCTCCGATCTGCATCATAAGTGGGCATTACAGCTTTCAATGTGTTTGAAAGTACCGAAGGTTTAAAAATGTAATGCATCCTCCGCTTAGCCAGGTTAGGGCTATAATGGACATCCTCAACCAGAAAGGAGGGTACCGATGAAAAAATGTCCATTCAAGGCTTGGATCTCCTTTTCCAGGCCTTCCACTTTTTTAGAGCCAACCAGGCTCTTTTCTTTTTGTAAAAAGATTGATATAATCAACTAGTTATTATGTACAAAAAATCATATAAATTTCAGTCATGTCGAGGCTGTGCCTCGACATATTAAACTGTAAGATAAAGTACTTCTACATACAACGTCGAGGCACAGCCTCGACGTAACCTTCAAAACGATACATGAACAAATTTAAGCTAAAAAGTAAATTTCATCCTACGGGAGATCAGCCTCAGGCTATTTCCAAATTGGTTTCAGGAATTGAAAAAAAATACCGCGACCAAACTTTATTAGGCGTCACTGGCAGTGGCAAAACTTTTACAATGGCTAAAATTATAGAAGCTATCCAAAAGCCTACTTTGGTTATTTCCCATAATAAGACTCTGGCCGCCCAGCTTTACGGAGAGTTTAGACAGTTTTTTCCGGATAACGCGGTTCACTATTTTGTCTCCTACTATGATTATTATCAACCTGAAGCCTATATTCCGCAAACCGATACCTATATTGAAAAAGAAACCGCCATTAACGAAGAAATTGACCGCCTGCGCCATGCCGCTACCCAGTCTTTACTAAATCGCCAAGATGTATTAATTGTCGCTTCGGTTTCCTGTATCTACGGCTTAGGTAATAAAATTGATTACATCAACTCAAGTAAAATTTTCACAGTCGGTCAGCAGATCAAAAGAAATAAAATATTAAGACAGTTAGTTAAAATTCAATACTCAAGAAACGACAAAATTTTTTATCGCGGTAATTTCCGCGTTAAAGGAGATATTATTGATATTTATTTAGCCACTGGTGAAGCAGTTGTGCGGCTTGAATTATTTGGCAATGAAATAGAAAAAATCTACACGTTTAATGTTAAACCAGATGCAAAAAAACCAGTCTGGGCAAGCGATATAAAAACTAGTCAGTCACAAAGCCTAAAAGAAGTTACCATTTTCCCGGCTAAGCATTTCATGACTCCGGAATTACATTTACAAAAAGCCTTAAATGATATTAGAAAAGAACTAAAAACCAGGTTGAACCTGCTTAATAAACAAGGAAAAGAAGTGGAAGCTTACCGTTTAGAGAAAAAAACCAATTATGACTTAGAAATGATTGAAGAAATTGGTTATTGCAATGGCATTGAAAATTATTCGCGTCATCTAACCGGCCGCAACCCAGGTGAACCGCCCGAAACCCTGATCGATTTCTATCCAACTGATTTTCAGCTTTTTATAGATGAATCGCATGTTACAATCCCTCAAATTAGAGGTATGCATGCCGGCGACCAAAGTAGGAAGCAGACCTTAATTGACTTTGGTTTTCGTTTACCCAGTGCCCGCGACAACCGGCCATTAAACTTTAATGAATTTAATGATAGAATAAACCAAGTTATTTATGTTAGTGCTACACCTCAAGAATATGAATTACATAATTCCCAGCAAGTGGCCGAGCAGATTATCAGACCAACCGGCCTGCTAGATCCTGAAGTTGAAGTTAGGCCCAATGAGAACCAGATTTCTGACCTGATTTCAGAAATAAAAAAACGTGCTGAAAAAAAACAGCGCACCTTAGTTACTACCTTAACAAAACGCATGGCTGAAGAACTAGCTGAATACTTACATGAACAAAGATTAAAGGTGCAGTACTTACACAGCGAAATTGACACTTTAGAACGCGTAGACATACTTAGAGATTTGCGCAGTGGTAAATACGACGTTCTAGTCGGCATCAACCTCCTGCGTGAAGGTTTAGACTTGCCAGAAGTATCGCTCGTCGCTATCCTGGACACTGACATGTCAGGCTTCTTAAGAAATGAAACTTCTTTAATCCAGACCATGGGCCGTGCTGCCCGCCATAGTAAAGGCCAGGTCATCATGTACGCTGATAAAATTACCCCAGCTATGCGCTATGCTATAAACGAAACTTCACGTCGCCGTAAAAAGCAAATTGCTTACAACAAAAAGCACAACATCATCCCCAAAACAATAAAAACTAAATTTCATGAGAGTATAGTATAAAAAAAGGGATCCCAAATAGGAATCCCTGTGTCAAGAAATTCAGTTTCCAATAGGAAACTGAATTTCTTTATAATCTAAAACTTTAATGCCCTTCTCCTCCTTCATAGAGCCGCCAAAGTTCATCGTCATCAATAAAAATAAGAATAGAAGTATCAAGTTCAGGTATGAAGCGATAAAAACAACTTCTCCTATAATTACCCAGTTTATCCCGGGAATGACAAGCAGAATGACCATCCGGTACCTTGACTATATAAAGCAAGGAATTCTGTTCGCAGTTAACTCTAACTTCTAGCAATTTTAAAATATTGCCAGATTTTTCTCCTTTCACCCAAAGTTCATTACGAGAAGTTGACCAAAAGGTTGCTTCTCGATTCTTTAACGAAAGGGCTAGAGCTTGCTTATTAGCATAAGCTACCATTAGAACTTCTTTGTCTTGGTAATCTTGCACTACCACCGGAACTACACATTCAGTTAAACCCGCTACCTTCTTGAGTTTATCCCATTCGATCATTAGTTCTACGCCCTCTTCCAGCTTACTTCTTTTCTCTGACATAATATGCCTCCTTTTTAAAAGAACATTAATAAAAAACCCTTCCTGATTAGGAAGGGACTAGATGGATTTAGCCAATATCAATACAATCCTTTCCTAACCAGAAAAAGGATTTTGATGGATTGAATTATTATTCAGCTTTAAGACAACTTGCCATACCGTAGTCGGGCTAATATTCAACTTTTTGGCAATTTTTCTGTAAGTCAATCCGTTATCTAGAAATAAAGCTATTTTATAGCGTTTATTCATAGCTTTTAATTCTTTTTTAGTGCAAAAATCATTGAAAAAAGCCTTAGCTTCTTTGCCTGTTTTTAAGCTAAGTATGGCCTTAAATATGTTATTTTTCTCTTTATTATAATTCATAGTGTTATTATCTATTTGTATTAACGTATTACTACAATAGCACACTCACAAAATTTGTCAAGTCCTTATAAAATTAGATAAGAAACCCAGTTTCCTATTGGAAACTGAGTTTCTCTTTAAATAGCTTTAGCAAGAGGTGGAGGTATGAGTGTAAACAAAAAACACGGCTTTATACCGCGTACTATTAAAATCTTACAAATCAATATTATAAAGAATTGGATAGGGTGAAGTTCGCTCCTCTGAACTTCACCCCGGTTATGCAGCTATTGTTTCGCACGGGTTTATAAATACCCGTGATGCAAACCCAACTTTTTCTGTAGTAATACCTGAAGCTTCCTTAAGAAGCAACAACTTCATGTAGGTATCGAAAAAGCTGGTTTTTGGAATTAGGGTTTCAACAGCGAATTCCCCATCAGCTCTATGGTTTATCGTTGGTGATTTCACTGATGGTATGAATTCTAGCACTTTGTCAAGAGTGGCTTTACTGTCAACGTTAAACTTGAGCCAAAGTAGTCTCTCAGTGTTTCTGCTTATAGCTTCTGCTACAGCTTCAGCAAAAACAGTTTCTAGGCTATTTCTCTTCCTGGCTATAAGGACCTGAGGTGAAACTAGCAGAATCGCGTCTATTATTAACCCATTATCTTCAGCAGTTTTACGTGTCTCTGCAACACACACTCCAAAATCGTACTCTTCGTGAGTTACTTTTGATTCAGTACCGCCATCACTGGGATAGATCAAGACGTTCTTCTTAAACCTGTCCACCTTATCCTCATCTTCAGGAGACCAGATAATATTCAGAACATGTCTGGGGAAATGTCCTTGAACCTCATCTAGTGTTATATTCGGATATTCCGAGTAAATAGTGATCGTCCACTTTGACATCAATTCCGACAATTTCTTGTCTCCACTATGGAACAAAATTACATCCACTGCTCTATCCAGCTTCTTGCCAATGTTAAATTGAGCAATTAGCTCTACTTCCTTCTCTTTTCCAGATTCACGGAGGCGGTCCAAACCTGTGAAGGCTAGGTCCACTTTTCCATCTACAACGGATGCCGGCATCCCAGCTGATGTGAAAAACCTGATTTCCTTGATTATCTGTGAGTATGGAACTTTAACACTATACTCACGTCCCGTTATATCCAGATTCATTTCCAAAAAACTCAGAATACTCAACCACCTTTCTTGCATATTCCCTGTAGGAACTCCGAGAATCATTGGGTTAATTGTATTGATCATGATAACCTCCTATATATACATAGACATATACTTTTAAAAGCACATGAATACTTTTGAATGAACACCAAATTTAATCTCTATTTGTCCCCAGAAAAATGAACAACAGCTATACTAGATGTCATTTTACAAATAAAAGATTAACCCTATATTAAAAGCCGAAAAAGCTCTTCGGCATTTTAGCTAAAACTTTTTTATAACCGCCTTCTCCGTTATTAAACCAAAGCGCCACCCGGCTAACGGTGGCGGTACTGACTTTTAATTTCTCTGCTATTTTCCTATATGATAAGCCTTTGTTTAGTAAAATCGCGATCTGCCAGCGTTCACTCATAGCTTTAATTTCATCCAGGGTGCATAAATCGCGAAAGAAAGACTCGGCCTCCTTAACATCTTCTAAGCTAAGAATAGCTTTAAATAACTGATCTGTCTTTTTACCAAACTTGAAGTTCACCATAGTTATATATTCACATGTACCCAGCTCCTCGCGAGGAACTAGGCTTTCTTGCTAGGGAAAAATAGTCTTAATTCGCATGTGCCGCATTCGCGGTTGCGGCTTTTTTCCGCTAGAAAAAAATAACTTTGTATCATCATGTTAACACAATATTATAATTTGTCAAGTTTAACCTAGTAATATTTTTTATAAAAATATTACTGGGGCCCTAAAAATCTTTTTTTCCTTAATAACTTATGGTAATTAATCGCAAATCGATGCGCTTCGTCGCGTACCCGCTTAATTATATGTAACGCTGGTGAAGCTAAAGGTAATTCTAAAGGCTTTGATTCTCTAGGAAAATAAATCTTATCCGGTGCCTGGGCTGACCGCATAGCCTTACCCTTTGATACAGCAATTACTTGTAAGTCCAGCTTATATTTTTTTAAAACAGTTTTAGCTGTATTCAACTGCGCTTTTCCGCCATCAACAATAATCAAATCTGGCATAGACCAAAACCCCTCCCCTTTCTCCCCTCCCCTAATTAGGGGAGGGGTTGGGGGTGAGGTATGTTTAAACCTTCTAGCTAACACCTCTCTCAACATCCGCACATCATTAGCCTCACCTTCAGATAATTTTATTTTAAATTTCCGGTATTCAGATTTGTTAGGCTCTCCGTCTTGAAAAACCACCATTGATCCCACTGCTTGCCTCCCGAATATGTTTGAAATATCATAACCTTCAATCCGCTCCGGCACTTTAGGAAGCCCCAGCACTTTAGCCAGCTCAACCACATCAGCTGCATACTTATCAATCAAACTTAAAATATTATTCTGCTCTAATACTTTTCTCAAATTCAGTAATTGCATTTTTAAAAACTCTTTTTTATCTTCATCTTTTGTAGTTTCCATGTCTTGCTCAATTTCTTTAACCACCTTTTTCTTCTTATTCTCTAAAAATAAAATAATCTGTTTTATTGTTTTTTTATATTCTGTTCTAGTTACTAGGTTTTCACAAACACCTGGGCATTTCCCAATCCGATAATACAAACAGGCTTTTTGGGGCAAACGCTTACACGACCGGTACGGCCAAATTTTTCTAATTAATTTAATGGTTTCTTTAACTGCTAAGCCACTAGTAAAAGGCCCGAAATACCTGCCTGACTTATCTAGTTGCCTAGCTATATAAATTCTCGGCCATTCTTCTTCGGTAGACACTTTAATGTAAACATATCGTTTATCATCCCTCATTAACATATTAAACTTAGGCTGATACTTTTTTATTAGGTTGGCTTCCAATAGTAGGGCCTCAACTTCACTGTCAGTTTCTATCCATTTTACTTTCTCTATCTCTTTCATCATCGCATATTTAGCTGGAGAATGATCAGCGCTTTCACGCCAGTAAGAAAACACCCGGCTTTTTAAATCTGCTGCTTTGCCAATATAAATAATCTTACCCTGTTTATCTAAAAACTGATAACTCCCAGGCTTTTTCGGAATATTTAGCTTTTTAACTTTTTCTATATTCATGTGAATAAATTAGCATTTTCGCAAACAAAAAACAACCTACTAAATAGGTTACTTAATTTCTCACTTGCCTGCGCCATGCCTGCATATATAAGAGATTAGCTTCTCACTTTTCACCCCGGTCGCTACCGGGGCAGACTTCTTACTTCTTATCCTCCGTAGCTCGTAGCGAAGCGAAGAGCGAAAGAGGGCTTAATTCGTACTAATCGCTTGCACCGGACAACTCTCAACAGCTTCCTTAACACAATCTGCTTCCTCATCTTTAATAACTTGGGCCTTTCCTTCATCATCTAATTCAAAAGCTTCAGCACAAACTGCTGCACAAGTGCCGCAACCAATACATGTTTCTTTATTAATTTTAATAGCCATTTATTTTATTTAATATTTATAAATTTGCCCACCAGAAATGCCATATCGTAGTAGGCAGATAATAAAATTTGTGAATTTATGATAAAATTTGTGAATTATTTATAATTAGACTTTAGCGTATTTTCTTACCGCAAAATAACTAGCTATCATATTAATAGCAGCTATGCCTAAAAATTGCAAGCCAAATATCTTTATAAAATTCTCATTAAAATAGGATATTATATTTATATTGTAACCTAAAAAGAAAGCCTCTAAATATGGCTGCAACAAACTCAAAAAAGGATAAAAAATTAAAATAATTACCAATACTCCAATTAATGCATATACTATGCCGGACAGTAAAAATGGCATATAAGTAAAATAATTTGAAGCCCCGACTAATTTCATAATTGTAATTTCTCGCCGATGCGTATAAATCGCAATCCTGATAGCGTTAAAAACAACTAGTAAGGCGGTAAAAATAAAAACCAGACTAACAAACATGCCAACATTGCCAACTTTATTTGTTATGCTATTAATTTTTCCTAGCATTGATTTGTGGTCAGTAAAATTTCTTGATTCTATAATTTCATTTTCAATCTTATTCAGTTTATTAATTAATTCGTCAATTATCTCTATGCTGTTTGGTTTAATAATTAAACTCGGAGTTAAAGGATTTTTACCTAGTTCGCGCAAAGCTTGTAAAATTTCCGGATTATTTTTATTATTTTCCCGAAATGATTCTAAAGCTTCAGCTTTAGATACATAGACCACATCTTTAACTTGTTGATAATCTGAAATCTGAGTTTTTAAAGCTAAAATTTTATCTTCAGGAGCATCAGCTTTAATATAAAGGCTAATATCTAGCTTTTCTTCGACAACGTTTACTGCTGCTTGACCTACGTTTTTTACTACTAAGAGCATGTTAATTGAAAACAGGGCCAATATTAAAATAGTGATGGTCACGATTGATAACCAAATATTTCTCACTAAATCCTGCAAGCTAAATTTTACAACTCTAATAAATGAAAGAAAAAACATAATTTTTCACGAAAACACAGTTTCGCATTACTCTATTTACTTATTCGCAATTTGCAGCATTTGCATTAATTTGCAGATTCGCATTATAGTATGTATTTACCGGTCGCCTGATCACCGACTATCATGCCATTATCTAAAGTTACTACTCTTTTTTTAAGCTTATTGACAATTTCTCTATTATGAGTAACTAAAACCACAGTGGTGCCAAACTTATTAATGCGCAATAATAAATCAATTACTTCATTAGCATTAATTGAATCCAGGTTGCCGGTCGGCTCATCAGCCAATAAAATCTTCGGCCGATGCACTAGGGCTCGGGCAATAGCCGCGCGCTGCTGTTCGCCGCCTGATACTTCGTGGGGATATCTTACCTGTTTTTTTTCTAAACCAACTATTTTTAAAACATGGGGCACGATATTTTGAATTTTCTTAGGAGTCTTTCCGCAAACCTGAAGAGCAAAAGCCACGTTTTCTAGTAATGTTTTTTTCGGTAATAATTTAAAATCCTGAAAAATAACCCCGATTTGTCGCCGCAAATAAGGCACTTCCCTTTGCCCGATATTAGTAATATTCCAGCCGCCAATTAATATTTTTCCCTGATCTACTTTTTCTTCGCCAATTAAAGCTTTAACCATAGTAGTTTTTCCAGTGCCTGACTGCCCGACTATTGAAACAAATTCGCCTGGCTTAATATGCAAACTAACCCGATCAAGCGCCCTAACATCAGGTTCATATATTTTTGAAATATTGATTAATTTTATCATAGTTTAGTTACTTAGTTAATTAGTTACTTAGTTTGAAATATGTAACTAATTACCTATGTACCTAAGTACCTAACTGCCTGATACCATATTTAATCAACTGCTCAGTTTCATCAAAACTAATATCTCTGGTTTCAGCTCCCAGCGTTATAACAATCAGGTGCTTATTACCTGATTTCACTCTAGTCATCAGGCAATAGCCTGCTTCGTCTAAATAGCCTGTTTTTGAGCCTACCACATCATACCGATTAAGCCTGATTATATTATTAGTATTCCTTATTTTATGATCTTTTTCAGTATTGATAGTAGTGAACTTATATTCAGGCATGGTGCTAATTTTTTGGATAATTGGATTAATAAACAGCCTCTTAGTTATTATAGCATAATCCAGGGCTGAACTCACGTTATCCGGCGATAAACCGGTTGGTTCAACAAAATGAGTTGTACGCGCTCCCCAGCTTAATACAGTTTCATTCATCTTAGTTATAAAGTCATGGCGTGATAATCCACTAACTCTTACTAAAGTTTCAATCGTATTATTAGCTGACCCAACTAATGATGAATAAACTAAATCTTCAATAGTTAAAGTATCGCCCTCTT
>Ga0180433_10010151_pt1 | contig 11390 bp, 9 predicted proteins | sample SS_ome_8_FD_132980 | JGI IMG/M metagenome (GOLD analysis project Ga0180433, IMG submission 132980) | Hypersaline lake sediment archaeal communities from the Salton Sea, California, USA - SS_1_D_1 metaG | ecosystem: Environmental > Aquatic > Non-marine Saline and Alkaline > Hypersaline > Sediment... | reverse complement strand
CATATGGATCGGCTTGCTCGAAGCCACGGCAATTGCGAGCGAGATAGAAGGGGTGAAGTTTTCAAGGCCCATGACACATGATCTTCTGAAGAATATCATGGATACAATGGATATCAAGATCAACAAGATAGAGATCTGTGACCTGAGGGATAATACCTACTATGCCCTTATTCACCTCACCAATAAGGGCAAAACCCAATCAATTGATTCGCGGCCGAGTGATGCCATAGCCTTGGCCCTTAGAACACAGGCACCAATCTTTGTTTCTGATGAGGTATTACGGAAATCAAAGCAGGTTGAAGCTGCCAGAGAAGGCGTGGCTGCCGACAAGAGCGAGCAAGGAAAAAAATGGCAGGATGTCCTCGAGAAACTAGATCCAGAGGACTTCGGCAAGTACAAGATGTAGATATGCACACCGTAAGGTTTGCACCGCCAACCGCGATAATCCCTTACAAGTAACTCCATGATAGATCTCCACATTCACTCCCTGTTTAGTGATGGCGAACTGCTTCCTGCAGAGATCGTGAGGCGGCTTGAGGAGATGGGGTATTCCTGTGTTGCCATCACTGATCATGTTGACTCCTCAAATATCGATTTTGTGATTCCAAGGCTGGCCGCGGTGGCGGAGGATCTCAATGAAAGCCAGGCCGTGAAGGTTATCCCCGGGGCCGAGCTCACCCACATGCCGCCAAAACTGATTGATTCCTTGGTAGTAAAGGCGAGGGCGTTGGGAGCACGAATAGTGCTCGTTCACGGGGAGACCATTGTCGAGCCAGTAGCTAGAGGTACAAATAGGGAAGCGATTCTCTCCGGTGTCGATATCTTGGCCCATCCTGGATTGCTATCTGCCGAGGACTGCAAGCTCGCTGCTGACAGAGGGGTGTATCTTGAGATTACCGCCCGCCATGGCCATAGCCTTGCCAATGGTCGAGTTGCCGGTTTGGCACGAGATTGTGGGGCAAAACTCGTGTTAAACTCAGATGCCCATTCCCCCCATGACTTTATGACCCGCCAATTCGCCACTATGGTAGCACAGGGGACTGGCCTGGGAGAAAATGCCTTTGAGGAGATGCTGGGCAATTCCCGGGACCTCATAGAGAAGGTTCTATGATCTAGACGTCTTCATAGCTCAAGATCTTGACATTTATACGCCTGGGGCAGATTTATCCGCCAGACTTAAGGCGGATTAATATCAAGTTTTTGAAGACGCCCAATGCAAAATGCAGAGTGAAAATTGAAAAATGCAAAATGAAAGGCAGGAGATTGCCTTCATAACCATGTAACGTAATTTTGAGTTTTGAACTTTGCATTTTTTAATTTGCAATTCGAAGCTTCGCGTAGTTAACGGCGTGAACACCTCGTCGGTTTGAGGCGAAGCTTCGCTGGTGCTATTGCCTCGCGCCTGCTCAACCCTGGGCTGCAAAACTACAAGCCAGCAGAATGAAGAAATCCTTGGCCTATAAGATCATCGGAATTGCCATTGTCGTTCTTTGGATTTTCATGATCGCCGAGTTGGCGAGGAGAACGCATTTCGCATCAAAGGAGGTGGAGTTCACCCCCGAGGCTGAGAAGGACATACCTGAAGGGGATTCAGTGCAATGGATGGACATCCTTTTAAAGGGCCGCAAGGCGGGCTATGCGGTTACCAGGGTTACGAGGGTTAATGGGCAACGCGAGATAAACGAAAGGATATTCCTCATCGTGAATTTGATGGGTTCAACGAGGAAGATCCTCAGCACCACGAGGGCACAGGTAGACGAGGGATTTCATGTAAGAAGTTTCACCTTTTCTCTGTCATCGGGACTCATTGCTTTTAAGGTATCCGGCCGGGTAGAGGGGAAAGACCTCTTCATCTCGATGGGCCAGGATGGGCAAGGGGAAGTCAAGCGCATCAGGTTGCCGGCCAAGCCCATGATCAATGCAGGCGTGACACAATACCTTCGATCCCGGAAACTGAAGGTGGGGCGTACATTCTCCTTCCCTCTCTTCGATCCGATCAGCATGACAACGAATCCGGCGATTATCAAGGTGGTGGGCAAAGAGGAAATAACGCTCAACGATGAGACCTATGATGCCTTCCGTCTTGAAATGAGCTTTTTGGGAAAGCCCCTGATTTTTTGGCTCGATGAGCAGGGTAATTCCCTCAAAGAGGAAGGCTTCATGGGATTTACCCTGGTGAGGACCACACCCTCCAGAGCCCTCGACGGCTTGGACAGTTCAATGAGGGTGGATTTCTATGAGCTCTCAGCAATAGAGGTAGCCAGGGAATTGGAAAATCCACGGGAGGCCTCATATCTCACCGTGTGCTTCGATCAACTCCCATCTTCCATGCCTATTGATGGCTCGAGGCAGATCTTGGATGGCGAGATTATAACGGTAGTAAAGGAGAGGCCTCCCTTTGCTGCTTCCTATACCATTCCCCATAGGGGCGGGAATATAGAGCTGATGCCCTATTTAATGCCGGAAGCATTGATCCAGTCCGGGGATGAGGGGATAATGGCAGCTGCCGAGGATATTGTGGGGGGAACCACCGAACCCTATGATGCCGCGAAACTGCTTATGGAATGGGTATTTGAGAACGTGGAGAAGACACCGCTCGTATCCATACCGGACGCGAAACAGATCTTACGGCATAGAAAAGGCGACTGCAATGAACATGCAACGCTTCTCACGGCGTTATTGAGGGCCGTTGGGATACCCGCGAGGATCGCTGTAGGCCTGGTTTACAACGATGGTAAATTCTATTACCATGCGTGGAATGAGGCCTATCTCGATAGATGGATTTCCATGGATGCAACCCTTAATCAGATGCCGGCTGACGCTACCCACATCAAGCTCTTTGATGGCGGATTAGAGAAACAGATACAGATCGTAGGGATGATCGGAAACCTCACGGTTACTATTTTGGATTACCGTTAATGCTTCAGCCACAAAGACACTAAGACACTAAGATTATCACATAATTTTTTCATGTAATTTTTTGTTTTTAATATCCACGTGGCAGTTTCAAAACAAACAAACTTAATATCCTTCTTTTGTGGCTGGATAGTTAGGATTGCCGATGATCACATTCGAGAACCTTACCAAGACCTACAGCGGAAGAAAGGCCGTCGATAACCTGAACCTCGAAATCTCTCGGGGAACGATTTTTGGTTTTATAGGGCCCAACGGCGCGGGAAAGACGACGACTATAAAGATGATGGCAGGCGTCTTGAAGCCCACCGAGGGGCGAATCCTGATCAATGGGCTGGATATCGCCAAGGAACCATCACGGGCAAAGATGATTATCGGCTTTATCCCCGACCGCCCTTTCCTCTATGAAAAGCTCAGCGGCAAGGAGTTTCTCATGTTCAAGGCAGGCCTCTATGGAATTACGGGGGATGCCTTACATGAGAGGATTGATGGTCTGCTCAGCCTCTTTGAGCTAACGGATTGGGCCGATGAGCTTATTGAGGCCTACTCACACGGCATGAAACAAAGGCTCGTGATTGCCTCTGCCATGATACACGAACCCAAGGTGATCATTGTAGATGAACCAATGGTAGGGCTAGACCCAAAAGGGGCGAAACTCGTGAAGGATATATTCAGGGGCTGGGCAAAGGATGGAGCCACGGTATTCATGTCAACCCATACATTGGCATTGGCCCAGGAGGTGTGCGGTGAAGTAGCAATCGTCAACAAGGGTCGTATTGTGGCCTCAGGTACATCAAAAGAGCTTGGGCGGCAGGCCGGCATAAGGGGGAATCTGGAGCGGATTTTCCTGAAGATAACCGCGGGAGAGAAACGACCGTGAGGATGTTCGCGCTTCTTATTTCCCCGGGGCTCATGGGTTTCCGGAACAGTTTCAGGAGATCGCGGGGTAAAAAAAGGCTTAAGGTCTTCGCTCTCACGATAGGAGGAGTGCTGTTCTGGTTCACCCTCTTTTTCTTTTCCTACAGGATACTCGTCTATTTTTCCTCCCAGGAGATCATCGGCCATATCCTCGCACGACATCTCCTGTCCATGGTCATTTTAATCTTCTTCTCCATGTTAATCTTCAGCCATATCATAACCTCGCTTTCGAACCTCTACCTCTCTCAGGATTTGGAGCTATGTCATGCTTCTCCGGCGAAACTCCCGGAGCTATTTCTGAGCCGCGCCTTTTACACGTTACTCGATAGCTCATGGATGCCGTTGGTATTCGGCCTTCCCGTGGTCATGGCATACGGCCTCGTATACCGTGCTGGTTTGGATTATTATCTGAGCCTGATCTATACATCTTTCCCATTGATTGTTATCGCCGCAGGCCTGGGCATCATGGTGATCATGGTGTTGGTAAGGTTCTTCCCTGCCCAGAGGGCACGGGATATTACCATGTTCCTCACTATTATCCTGATCATCCTACTCTATCTGCTTTTTCGGTTCCTGAGGCCCGAGAGGTTGGTCAATCCCGATACGTTCATGAGCGTTGCCCAATACCTTGGCGCATTGAAGGCGCCTGATTCACCGTATCTACCGAGCCGCTGGGCAGCGGAACTTCTATGGGCGAAGTTAACCGGCTCCCCCATGTCTCAGATGTTCAACAACCTTCTGCTCTGGACTACGGCTGCCGCTATGGTGGTCATCGATATATGGATTGCCGGGCTTATCTATTTCAGCGGTTTCTCAAAGGCCCAAGAGGCAAAGAGGAGAAGCCGCGCAGGCAGAAAAATCCTCGAGAAGATGGTTTCGGCGATCACACGACCATTGGGGTCTGACACCACCTCTCTGATAGCCAAGGATGTGAGGGTGTTTTTCAGGGATAACAGCCAGTGGTCCCAGCTGCTCCTCTTGGGCGCCTTGGTGGTGGTATACCTCTATAACTTCAGCGTGCTGCCCCTTGAGAGAAGCCCGATCAAATCGATCTATCTTCAGAATGCCCTATCTTTCTTGAATATCGGGTTGGCCGGGTTTGTTATCTCAGCGCTTTCCGCACGATTTATCTTTCCAGCAGTGAGCCTTGAGGGCAATGCCTTCTGGATTATCCTCTCCTCGCCCCTGACTGCCAAGCGGTTCTTGTGGTCCAAATACGTTGCCTACCTCATCCCCATGCTTATCCTGGCGGAACTGCTCATCATCGTTACCAACTACCTCTTAAAGGTGACCGCATTTATGATGGTAGTATCCTCGGTGACCATTTTCTTCCTGGTTTTCGGGATTGTGAGCCTGGGTATAGGATTCGGCGCGATTTACCCTAACTTCAAACATGAGAATATCGCCAAGGTGGCCACGGGCTTCGGGGGTGTGATGTATATGATAACCAGTTCAGTATTCATTGCCTTTGTCGTTGTGTTGGAGGCAGGGCCCGTCTACACCATACTATCCACACATTTCAGGGGAGAGGCAATCACCTATCTTCAGTGGTTCTGGATAGTGAGTTCTTTTATCCTGGCCCTCGTTCTCATTGTCATCGCGGTTCAGCGGCCGTTGGCTGCCGGTCTCAAGGCCCTGGATAATTATGAGGGCTAGCCAGCATAAAGGATTCTTAGCCGCAGACCCACGCAGACGGACTTTTTTCAGTTGGGCCGACGCCTGTCCCGTGAAATGCAGAGCATATTTCACTGGGATGGCCCAACAGAATATGCAATCGCTATGCGATCATGGATATTAACGAATACAAGTTGGAATCTTGGTAAATTTCAGGCATCCAAAGGCCCAAATAAAAAGGATGGTCCTTAATTTGCCTGAAGGGCATCATGGTTAATGCCTTGCCGTGCCTGCCCGCCATCAGCTGCGCTTCAGGCGCTGGCAGGCGGGTCGGCAAGGCATTAGTCTGCGTGTGTCTGCGGCTGAATTGTTTTTGTCTTCATAAAGAGGGATGAATAGCGATCATGGCTCAATATGAGTATGTCGGTAATCTCCATATCCACACGAGCCACTCCGATGGGGGCGGCACCACCTCGGAGGTGGTAAACGCGGCAAGGAGGGCGGGCCTTGATTTCATCGCCCTGAACGATCACTCGCATTTCACCCCGCTTTACCTCGAGGAAGAGGGCTATCACAAGGGGATCTTGGTGTTGGTGGGCACAGAGATTGGCGTCAGGTTTCACCATTACCTCGCCTACAACATCAAGGATCAGATCGATGATGAGCAATTAACACCTCAGCAGGTAATCGATGCCGTCACTGATCAGGGCGGGTTCGGGTTTATCGCCCATCCGTTCGAAAAGGGAATGCCCTACATAGAAGGGGGCATTGCCTACACCTGGAACGATTGGTCTGTGAAGGGCTTTACGGGTATCTGTATCTGGAACTTCTCCTCAAGATGGAAGGAAAATGTGACTTCTTTGTGGAGTGGATTGTTCCATCTCCTCTTTAAAAAATATACTTTAAAAGGTCCCAGCACGAAAACCCTGTCTACGTGGGACAGGCTATGCCTTGATGGGAGGGTTGCTGCAATAGGCGGCTCAGACGCCCATGGTTTGCCCATGAGGAAGGGATTGATTTCATTCACTCCCCTCACCTATGAGTATCTCCTCGGGACCATAAACACACATGTTCTTTCTAGCAATCCACTGATGGGGGATCCGGTAACGGATAAAAGCATTATCTACCGATCGCTTAAGGAGGGCAGCTGCTTTATTGCCCATGACGGGCTTGTGCCTGCACGAGGCTTCAGGGCATCCTTTATAAGGGATGGAGGCAAGGGAAGCGTAGAGCTGGGGCAGGAGGCTCAATTTGGCCAGGGGCTGTTGAAGATTGCGCTGCCCAGCCATGGGCTTATAAGGGTCATACGAAACGGCGCTCTCCTTACGATGGGATATGGCAGCGAGCTCACTGTTAGGCTACATGAAAAGGGCGCCTACCGGGCAGAGGTGTTGCGAAAGACGGCGCTATGCGGATTGCGACCATGGATCTTCTCCAATCCTGTTTACCTCCGCTAACCCTGAACAATGTTCATATCTACAATACCTGCATCCCAGGGAAAATTATCTGCTTTTCCGTGATTTTTCATCCTTGACAAACCGGTGGTGAGGAGTTATAAAAACCGCGCATCTAGCGATGAAGGAATTCATACGAAAGGGAGGAATTGGCCTTGGCAAAAGGCCACCGATATAAACCCGCCTACTAGCTCACCGGTGAGGTGCTTTTGCTATGCGTGAATGGAGAGCACCTTCCTGAATTCTTTTTATATCTTTCATGTACTACCATCTGTAACTCTAATAGCGATCCAGCCGAAGGCGCAGTAAGTCGCGGAAGGGACTCCTTTGCCGATCTGCTGAATTGACAGAGCGCATATTCGCCGCAGGCAGGCTATAGAAAAAGAAAGGAGTTTATCGATGATGACAAGCCCTTTTGGTAAGCACATCCTTGCAGAATACTTTGAGTGTGATTGCACGTACCTTGATAGTGAACAAGCAATAAGGGAGGTGATGTTGGAGGCGGCATCGGCGAGCGGTGCAACCATTGTTGGCAATATATTTCACCACTTCAGCCCCCAAGGGGTGACCGGCGTTGTAGTCATAGCAGAGTCACACTTGGCAATTCACACATGGCCGGAGTACAGATATGCATCAGTGGATCTTTTTACCTGTGGATCGCACCTGGACCCCTGGGTGGGGTTTGAATATCTGAAGGAGAGGCTCCAATCCAGGAAATGGATGAGCAAAGAGATAATCAGGGGGACATTGGAGGAGGACTTAGACGCCTCCGGGTACCGTGAAAGGGTTGCATCCGGATTTACAGAAAATATTTCTCCTCAATAAGCAGCGCCCTTGACCATCCCAAGGTACATGTTTTGGTGATGGATGCCGGGCAATACCTTGCCTGGACGAAGAAGAAGTTCGATATCATTATCATCGACTCAATGGATCCTGTCATAAAGCACAGGGAGGGGTTGTTCACGGTTTCACGATGGTTTTGAAACCAGGCATGATAATCTCCAGATATATAGTGCATCCTTTACTCTCCCGGAGCATCTGAGCGAGGAGTTCGAGCTATAACCATCAATCAACCGTTTTCCCAACAGTTGCGATATTTCCCTTGACTCCGTTCATTGTTCCTTTGATAATATTTTTAACCAAGCTTTTGTTCTAATCCGATATATCTCGATGCTCGATGATCAGAGAATGGCGTAATTTATGGTTTGGTACCGCCTTGATTCTCCTTTTGGTGTATCTCGGCTGCCAAACGAGCCCTGCGCCCATCGTCGATAAGCCTCCAGGATGGCTGGAGACAATTCCCCAGGATGCTACCTGCTACTACGCCATTGGCGTTTCAGGTCCTACTCCCAGGGTATCCGATGCGTGGGATCAGGCCATCAGGCGTGCGCGGGCTGAGCTTGGCAGGATGATTATTTCGCAGGTTTCCAGCAGAGGCACAATCATCAGCACATCGAGTGGTGAATATGTGAGGGAGATCGTTAAGATTCTTTCAGACACGGAGCTCAACTATACGGAAGTGACTGGCAGGTGGGCCGATCGGTCCGGAGCATACGGCCCTTCGGAACACTTTTACGTGTTGGTGAGGATGGAAAAAGGACGGACCGAATCGGTGCTAAGGAGCCTTAAGTAGAAAAAGCATGAAAAGCACAGGGAGGTAATAATGGAGAAAAACAGATTAGGTAGCATGGGCTTAGTTGTAATCTTTTTAGGGATCCTGGCGTTGCTTGCAGCGTGTGCCTCAACGCCTCAGGTAAAGCGAAAGGCCGTAGACACCACCATCGATTTGAGTGGACGCTGGAATGATGCGGATTCAAGGATGGTATCAGAGGAGATGATCAGCGATTGCCTGAACAGGGCGTGGTTGGAGAGGTTTAGTGCCACACATGGTGGCAAGCCTCCCACGGTAATAGTGGGCCAGGTGCGGAATAGGAGCCACGAACACATCAATGTCCAGACATTTATTAAGGATCTGGAGAGGGCCTTAATCAATTCCGGCAGGGTTCAATTCGTCGCCTCAAAGGGGGAACGAGCCGGCGTGCGCGAGGAGAGGCTCGATATGGCAAAGCATGCCTCGGAGCAGACCATGAAGGGCCCTGGCGAGGAGATAGGCGCTAACTTCATGTTGATCGGAAGTATCAATACCATCAGGGATGAGATAGAGGGAAAAGCGGTGATGTTCTACCAGACCAATTTAGAGCTGATCGATATGGCCAATAATCTCAAGGTGTGGGTAGGAGAGAAGAAGATCAAGAAGCTTATCAAGAGACCCAAGGCCAAGTGGTAGTTGAAACCATGGGGGGGATCATCATGGAGACAGGACGAAGCAGGTTAATCCCCTTCTCGCTTCTTTTGGTGGGGCTTTCCCTTTTCTCTTTCTGCGCTCCCACTATCAAACATTATCCCCGAATAAATCAGCATCTTCTCGTTGGCGATTACGATTCCGCATATAAGGTAGTAAAGGAGAGCAGAGAAACCTATGCCGAGAGAAACGCGGTACTCTACTATCTCGATGAGGGCATCATCTCACATTTTGCGGGACGCTACAGGGAGAGCAATAAGAGCTTCTTCGAGGCCGAAGCCATCATGGATGAGCTTTACACCAAGTCCATCTCAAAGGAAGCTGCATCCTTTGTAATCAGCGATAATACCGTTCCATACCGTGGAGAGGACTTCGAAATGGCTATGGTCAATCTTTTCCTGGCACTTAACTTCGTAGGCTTAGGGAAATGGGAGGATGCCGTTGTTGAGGCCAGAAAGGTCGACAGCAAATTGAACCTCATCAATAGCAAATACGGGGAGGGAAAGAAGAACGTCTACAAGGAAGACGCATTCATCCGCTTCCTAATGGGAAGCTTCTATGAGGTGGAAGGAGAGATCAACGATGCGTTTATCTCTTATCGAAAGTCCGAGGAGGTATATAGGCGAGACTACGTGCCGAACTACGGGCTTTCCCCGCCGCCTATCCTTATAGAAAATCTGCTTACCTCGGCAGATGCGATGGGCTTCTATGAGGAGGCTGATCAGATTAAAAAGCAATACCCCTCTGTTACATTCACAGAGGCGGAAACGAAGCGGCAAATGGCGGAGGTGTTTGTCGTCCACTATAATGGCATGGGGCCTGAAAAGAAGGAGGAGTATTTCCTCGTTCCCATGCCCGACGGGTATATAATGAAGATTGCTTACCCGAAATTCGTGAGAAGGGGCTATGGGATCTCTCATGGTGAGGTAAGCGTAAGGAATCTGGAAACCGGCACATCCTATAGTGCCTCGACGTTGCTCATGGAGGATATCGCATCGATAGCAGTCCTCAACCTGGAAAATCGGATCAATAGGGTTAAAGCCAAGGCCATCGCACGTGCCACCACGAAATATTTGGCGAGCACAGCAGCGAGTAAGGCCGTTGAGCAAAGACACGGGGCATTAGCAGGTATGTTGACCAAAATGACCGCGAATATCGCAAGTGTTGCAACGGAACAGGCAGATGTGAGACAGTGGAGGTTACTGCCCGCGGAGATCAGGGTGGGCAGAATGTTAGTACCGCCAGGAGAATACTCAGGGAACATACAATTCGTGGGTAGAGGTGGGGCTGTAATCCATTCAAGAGAGATCACCCCTTTCTCCGTTAGGGAGAAGGAGAAAAGGGTTTTCACCTGCAGAACCCTCAGGTAGTTCTGTGTAACGGTGAGTGCGGGAGTTGATCAATGAGAAGAACCACGATAGGGACCTACCTGATACTTATGGTATTCATCATGATGTCGGGATGCGCCCCTACCAAGCAGGAGATCCCCACCGAGGAGATTCGGGGAAGAGCGGATCGAGCGTTTGATGACTTAGAAAAGGAGGAGACCGGGGAAAAGGGGATTTCAGAACACGACACCAGCGCCGTAAGCCCTCCCGGAGGAGTTCAAGAGGAAGAGGGCTTTGCAGTTCAGGTGACCAAGGGCGCACGGCCGGATTGGGTGGATGGGGAGAGTATCCAGTATCCGTCATCCGGCTATCTCACGGGGGTTGGCTATGATGCCGATAGAAAGTCGGCAGAGGATAAGGCCAGGGCAGAGATCGCCAAGATCTTCCTGAGCAAGGTAGACTCTCGAACGAGAACGTATCAGGAGTACCTGCAGACCACCTCCAGCAGAAAATCAGGCTCGGAGGAGACGTTCAGCATCCAGGAGATCACCGATGTGTCAACGAAAAAGGTCCTCTCCGGCGTGAGGATTGCTCAGGTCTATCAACAGTCGAACCCTGAGCTCTACTATGCCTTCGCCGTACTTGATAGGAACCAATCAGCCACTATACTGAGCGACAGGATTCGAAAACTGGATGGTGAGATGGAAATGTTACTCGATATGGCTGAAGGAGAAGCTGATGTATTAAAGAAGATCAAGTATCTCAAACAATCGATAAGCAAACATGCCATGCGGGAGGCCTATGACACGGAGCTTAGGATTGTGAGTCGATCTGGAAGGGGAATTTCCTCGCCGATCCATT
>Ga0180433_10010150_pt1 | contig 11391 bp, 11 predicted proteins | sample SS_ome_8_FD_132980 | JGI IMG/M metagenome (GOLD analysis project Ga0180433, IMG submission 132980) | Hypersaline lake sediment archaeal communities from the Salton Sea, California, USA - SS_1_D_1 metaG | ecosystem: Environmental > Aquatic > Non-marine Saline and Alkaline > Hypersaline >... | reverse complement strand
GTTCAACTCTATTCTTCCTCCGAGTTCCTGGCGGAACGCCCTATGTATTTCAACTACCAGGGTTCTTCCGGATGGAACTGGACCGGGGGCCATTGCGGGATAGGATCAATTACGACGGACAGCAAATGGATCTTGGCAGAAGGCTATACGGGAGACGGCTTCGAGGAGTGGCTATGCCTTCACAGCCCCTATGTCGGTTATTCACCAGTCGATGTGACCATCACCTATTACCCGGAAAGCGGCACTCCCATACGAAAGGAACATACCTTCCCTTCGGGGTCACGTTATACCGTTTACGTCAACCATGACGCGGGGGAAGGCCAGGCCGTCGCCGTGGAGATACAGAGCAGCCAGGCGATCGTGGCCGAACGGCCCATGTACTTCAACTACAACGGGGCATGTACGGGGGGACACATCGTAGTGGGATGCCTGCCATGGTCTATTGTCGGGTGGTCTCGATGATACGATGCACCCCAGCCGGGTATTTATAATCACTCCATGCAGAAGGGGGAGAGGCGGCGTTTCCCCCCAGGGGTCTCACAGGGCTTGTATCGAGACGCTCAAAGTGCCGTCATCGCCCCGTTTATAATCGCAGGTGGATTCTCTGTCGGATTTGGCCTCGTAGATTCCCTGCAGAATCCCGGCTACCATAAGAGGAGGACTGGCGTTCTCTACCGCCGCGGCGAGGGCATTGTCACTCATATCGAATTGAACCAAGTTGCCCATGCCCCTTAGAGCGAAGAAAAGGACGAAATACGGGTAGCCTTTCTCCAATTCCTTTTTTAAGAGGGCGCCCTTGATGTAATCACGTTGAGCCGTCATGATAACCCGGGCGATATCCTCTCCCAGTTCGGCCTCGAGTTCCCTGAACACGGCGGCGATGTGTTCCATCCCAAGCGAGGACATATTCCTTCCGGTCATGTTGTCGGTGATGGTGCCCTCATCGAAATCCCAGGTGCATTCCTTGAAATACAGGGGGACGCCACACCTCGGGCATTGTTCGAAATCTATGTCTCCAGGCTTAACGGGAAGGGCTTCGGTCTCGAGGCGGGAGGACAACTCTAACTCGGGATCCTCTCCGGGAACGACGGTAAAGACATAACCATCCTCCTTTTCCTCGATTTTAACCTGCGCGGAGAGTCCTTGCATGATATTAAAGGCAGCCATGAGGTCGCTTAAAACATGGGCTTGCTTTAGATATTTCGCCCATATGCTTTGACATATTCACCCCGCTTGATCTCCAGGACATCAATGTGTCCATAGCCGAAAGTGGCGGCCAAATCAGAGATTTTATTATAGACATTGCTACGCAGGAAGGTACGGGCCAGAAAGCCCCTTGTGCCGGAGAGTATATCCTGGAGGTATTCCAAGCTGTTTTTCCGCTTACCCTCTGCGATAACATGTTCGATGGGCAGGCCCACCAACTCCTCTATGTTGAGGAAAAGCCCATTGAGGCCCTCCGCTTCGTACCATAAGCCGCGTGTATCGGGGAGGGCGATAGACGATATGATACCGCTGCTCTCCCAGCGGTCCGACCTGGAGAACCCCCTGGGAACGCCGCAATAAGTACAGACATTGGCCCCAGCCATCACAAAACCCCTACTTATTCTTGTGCCATAGCATGCATCCATTACCGGGACTGTATCTACAATAAGAATATCGCTTAAAGCCGGTCAGTTATTCAACTTTATCGAGCTTTGATTTTAACAACAATGGCTCCGTTGTCTCCCAGCGATGCTCCTTGGATATTATCCGGGGTATACCGCAGCCGTCGCACCTTTTAAGGCCTGGCATGCACGGGCCTCCTAGGCTTTGATACCATCGGCTTGCAGACAATCCCTTCACTTTATCGTCAATACCATACAGGTATTTAAGGGATGTTTTGAGTAGGTTTTACGGCTGCATACCATATAATATACTATTATATGTATGGTTGGGTTTATGTATGACGTTTCATGATGATTTCATGGGGATTACCATATTGTTTGGTTTGAATAATGATAATTAGGCTTAAATTGATCATCTTATATGCCCATTGAATGTTCAGTCGCACTGTGGGGCACTCAGGAAGCTCCTAAGGCGTTATTAGGATTTTTAGGGAGTTATATGATGGTTATCTTTAAGAGAAGGGCATACGCGGGGTCATAGGGAGCGGAAGGGGCGTTTCTGCCCGTGCAAAGCTGGTTAGAGGATGATAAAAAGCTCGTTAGGGGTGTCCTCAAGGGGAGATATACCGAAAACAGGCAATACCGCCGATAATATATCTTATGTAAAGTAGATATTTGTGAGGACCTCCCTTCCTGGTCTTGTCTGCGAAGATATCAAGAAGTATATTCAGAAGTGAAGTATGGGTCATCTCCCCGACACTCTGACAGTGAGGATGTCTTCATGGGTTACATCCCATTCTCGGACGGAGCTCTCCCTACCAGTTGACAGCTCGAAAAGGCCTTGGGCAGTTCCCACCAACATTGTCTCCAGGCAGGAGTTCTCAATCGTTAGTTCCATATGGTCTTCATCCAGTGCGAAGGAAACGATATACCCCAGCCCCTTAACGGCAAGCCCACGAAAGAGATCCTCGATCTCCCTCCATCCGGTGATATGTTGTAACCTCTCCCTTGCATATAGCCTTTGGGTCTCAATGACCATGTCCGGTATGGCCTCCTGCAGCTCCTGTTCTAGTTCGTTAAGCATTGCTTCCAATCCCCAAGGCGCGAAAAATGCCATCCTCTCCCCCGACCGGGGCTGGGTTATGATTCCCCTTTCCAGATCCCAGCGATAAGCGGCCAACTCCAGAGGTATATGGCAGACTGGGCAACGTTCATATTCGATCCTGCCCGGCCTGTAAACATATCGCCTCTCCTCCAGCCTCCCACGCATTTCAACAGGATGGCTGCCGAGGCGGACCACAACCTCGTATTGGTTCTCGCTCAACTGCCGCAGTTCCGAGTAGGCGTCGCAGCCCTCTATGGATTCCACCGCTCCCAGGATATTAGCGCGGATGATTGTGAGGGAATGAGGGTTGGTTACCTGGAAGGTCAGTTGGTATTCCTGCTTATTTCTTCTACGCGATTCGACCAGGCGGATATCGCCATACCCCAGGACTTTACCCAGGGCGGACAGGTTGCCTACGACCAGCTTGAAGCCCACATGCTTGAGTATCTTGCGGAGCGGTGAAGATATCATGCTGTCCACATACTGCCTGGCACTGCGTCTTGCACACTCGACGATGATGCGCTCCAGAGGAACCCCGACCATCTCCTCTAAGCCGTGGAATATGCTATCTATGCGGTCGAAGTCGAAGAAACTCATGCGTATGGGCAACTTTCCCGTCTGGATGATCGCCCCATTGTTATCCCATTTATGTGCCTTGGACACCATTAACGGGATGCCGCACTCTTTACATACCCTCGGACCGGCCATCTTTGTTTCCTCCTCTTCTTTTTGTATACGCTGTGGCCGCTAGTCATTACAGTAAATATTCGGTTCACCGAGGATAATCCTTGAAACAAATTCAGTTACCTAATGCGCGTCAAAATATCTTCTACTGAGAACTTAGCTTCATGGTGCCTAGAATAGAAAGAGAGGACTCGTGGCCCTCCCTTTTATATTGCCTACAGCTCTATCTCGAGCTCCTGGGCCTCGTCCCTGAGTTCTCTCCGCAGCACCTTGCCCGCGGCGCTGGCCGGAAGCGCCTCAATGATCTTGAGCAGGCGTATCTTCTTATACTTGGCCAGGTTCTCGTTAGCGTAGGCCACGAGCTCCTCCTCGGAGATATCGCTGCCGGGAACGAGCTCCACAAAGGCTATTGGGATGTCGCCTACACTGGCGTCATACTTGCCAACCACCGCCGACTGGGCGACCTTGGGGTGTTCGTTGAGAACGTCCTCCAGGTCCCTGGGATAGACGTTGTAACCCTTGTAGATGAGCATGTCCTTCTTGCGGTCCACGATGAAAAGGTAGCCGTCCTCGTCGAACTTGCCTATGTCGCCGGTGTGGAGCCAGCCGTCCTTTAAAACCTGGGCCGTCTCCTCCGGCTTGTTCCAGTACCCCTGCATCACCTGGGGGCCTCTTATTACGATCTCCCCAATCTCCCCCAGCGGCATCTCCTCGCTACCCGTCTCGGCATCCATGATCTTTATCTCCGTGTCCGGTAAGGGCAGGCCCACCGACCCCAGCTTGAATCCCTCGCGGGAGGCCGGATTGCAGGTACAGCCCATGGTCACCTCGGATAACCCATAGGCCTCACATATCACCCCGGGTATCTTATCCAGAAGGTTATCCAGGAGGTGATGGGGTATGGGAGCGGCGCCGGAGGCCACGAACTTGATGTCCGACATATCGATCTCGTCGAAAAGCGGTAGTTCCACCAGGGGCACGAAGAGCTGGGGGGCGCCCCCGAAGACAGTGGCCCTGTACTTGTTTATAGCCTGCAGATACTCCAGGGGCTCGAAGCGGGGAAAGACCACCATGGTGGTGCCCGTCATAAACTGCATGCTCAGGTAAGCTATCACTCCCATGGCATGGAACCAGGGGACTACCACTAGGGATGTCTCACAGGCCGCTCCCATGGGCCAGTTCTCCTCGGTATCCCCCTCCATGCGCTTTGTTTTGAACTCGCCGTCCTCGTAGACTATCTCTCCCCCACCGATCCAGCAGGCGAACTGGATGCAGTTGACTATGGCGTTGTAATGGGTGATCATCACGCCCTTGGGGGTGCCGGTGGTGCCTCCTGTATAGGCGATGTGGGCCAGGTCCTCCTTGACGTCGATTTCTATATCGGGGGGCTCGGGAGGATAATCAGTCACCAGGGAGGTAAAATCGATGGTCCCCTCAGGCAGGGGTTGTTTCTGCAGCATCTTCGCCGGGGCGGAGATGGGCGGATAGCAGTCCGCCAGGCTGACTATGATGGTCCTTTTCACCGGTGTGTCGGGAAGGGCCTGCTGCGGCATGGCGAAGAGCATATCCAGCCCGATATAGGTCTCAATCCCGGCGTCGTTACACTCGAAGACGAATTCCCTCTCGGCCAGCAGCGGGCTTATGGGCACGAATACCGCCCCCGCTTTAAGCAGCCCGTAGTAAGCGATGGCGAACTGGGGGCAATTGGGCAGATGTATACCGACTTTATCGCCCTTCTTGACTCCTATAGCGGCAAGGGCCGCGGCGAAACGGTCGGATAGCTGGTCCAGCTCCTGGTAGGTTATCTCCATTCCAGCGAAGATGATGGCGATGCGCCACGGCCACTGTTTAGCCGATGAGCGCAGTATCTCGAAAATGGGGACTTCCGGATAATCAAGGGTTTTACATACTCCCTCCGGCCAGCACTTGAAGTTCTTTTCCATGACCTTACCCCCTTATTGAACTAGTTGAGAGTCACTTTCCCTGTCTAACATCCGTTTGGTATACGTATAATACTCCATATTATCTTAGGGTTTCCAGGCACTGTTTTCCGGCCTGAACCCCTAAGCAGTACAACCAAAAAGGCGATTTTTGCCCAAAATTAAGCCTTTTCTACTACTTTTGGATGATATAAATTATGAAGCTTTTGTTCGACAATATGTATAGGACTACTACAGTCCAACGCCCCACCCGGAAAGCAGCCGGCCGCACAGGTTGGCTGCTTCCAACTTATTACTAGTAGGTAACGTCCGAAAAGTAATCTACCGAGGCGAGCCTGCTACTGTCTGATAAAGGTCGATGCAGCTCCCGTCACCTCGCCCTGCTTGTTAAAGAGGGGGAAGGCGCTGACGGTTATATAGGGCCTGGAGGGCTCCTCGTCCAGGGCATGCTTGAAGCGGGCCCCCGTTTTATCCTCTAAAGCGCTCTTAAAAGCCTGGGCAAGGTGCTGTCCCCTGGGTCCCAGGCTCTCGAGAGATCCAAATATGTCCTTTCCCAGAAGGTATTTGGTCTCTACATGCAGGTACTGCTCGGCCTCTGTGTTGGTGATCATCACAATTCCCTTGCCGTCGAGCACCAGCACCCCGATCTTCGCTTCGTGGACGAAGCTGTCCATGTACTGCTGGCTCCTTTTGGAGGCATCCAGGGCTCTTCGGGTGATGTCGTAGAGTTTGGCATTGGTGAGGGAGTTCCCCAGTACCTCGGTCACGGTATGAAGAAGGGTTGCCTCCTCCTCCGAGTAGTCTCCCTTGGTGGTGCCTGTAACCATTACACCCATCACCTTGTTACCCGCTTTAATGGGTAATGCCAGACGGGCCATGGGGGGGCTGCCGCCGGCCCCCTGCCCTGCTGAGGCCCTGTCCATCAGGGGCTCACCGGATTGAGCGACCTTCCCCACTATCCCCTCTCCAATTGGGAAATCAGGCAGGTCAGCCAGGGGGGTGTCCGTGCCGTAACTGGCACGAGGTCGCAGCCTGGAGGTCTCCTCATTGATCAGATATATGGTTCCCAATGATGATGTGAGGGGCATGACCTCGTCCAGGACCTGCTCCAATAATACCTGGGCATCCAGGGTAGCGTTAGCGGTTGACTGGATGTTGTTCAGGACCTGCAGGAGGTCATTCGACTTCTGCAGGCGCTCCACCATACTTTCGAGGTTCTTACGATATTCCAACCCTCTTTGAATGATATATGCGGCAAAGAGGCCTATTAACAACAGCAGGGCGACAGCCGTGATTATCTTCAGGGTTGTACCGCCGAAGTAATCGGAGAAACGATCGACGTTCTGTATCAAGATGAGGAAAGCGAAGACGGCTATAATAAGGATCAACAGCAATACTGAGAATACGCTGACCGGACCCTTGACCTTCACAGCTTCGTTCTCTCGATTGGCCATGACCTACCAATCCTCCTTAGACGATGCTGGAAGAGGGGCTCTCGTCTTGCATCGGCTTTTTATCGTCTCCAAGCTCAACCACTTCCGTTTCCAGCCATCCCTTTAACTCGGGGTAATGGTCGGTGATGATCCCGTCTACCCCTGCTTCTATCAAATCGGCCAATTGTGACGTATTATTTACAGTCCAAGTGATTATATCCATCTGAGCGCTATGGGCTTTTTGTACCAGATCCTCGTCTATAAGGTAGCTGGCGGGAAGAAGTGTGGATGCGCCGCAGGCCATGGCCTCTTGTATGAGGTGATCCTCTGATGTCTCATAACGTGAGAGAAATCCCAACTCCGCCGTGCCTGCCAGCTTAGCGAAACCTTGCAGGAAATCGGTGTCGAAGGAGCTGACCAAGGGGGGATAAGCCGGCAGTACCTCCTTGATGGCCTCGGCTAAAACATCAGGGTCGCATTTCTTGATCTCCAGGTTGAGGCGGCATTTTTCAGCAGTCACCTCGAGGTACTCCTCCAGGGTGGGAACCTCGGGCGCCCGTTCCCTCAACTCTGAGATGGTCATGTTGCTCAGAAGGTGAAGGCCGATGAAAGGTCCGTGATGAACGACGGGAATACGGTCTTCAGTCATCCGTATGTCTGTCTCCACCATTTCCACCCCGAATTCCACGGCCCCCCGCAGTGAATGCAGGGTATTCTCGGGGCCGAACCCCTTACCTCCCCTGTGGCTTACCAGGAGTAGGTTTGCGCTTACCAATTGCTCGTTCTGGCGTATCTTTACAAGCATACCAACACCTTCTGCTAGGTAGTTCGGCAATATGGGGTTATCTCCTTTATATAGGAGTGGGATTATGCCAGGGTGAGATAAGGCCGGCTGTTAATGGCTGTGGATTATCTCTTTAGCCAGAACGCCCTTCTCGGATTCGGTCCGGTCCAGGTAATACCTCATTAAAAGATAAAGGACCATCAGCCCCAGGGGGCAGAATATGCAGATAATAAATCCCGGCGGGGTTCTTACGAAAGACAGAAAGATACCCAGCTTGGGTATAGTTACGCTGACCTTTCCCTGAATGCGGCTGATTGGCGTTAAGAAGGGATCGGTGACTGGATTGGCGTCGCCTTTGGTAACTGCGTAGAGGCTCCCCTCTTCTTCCTGGAATGCGATGATACGATGGACTATATCTTTTTGGGGATTATCGGGGTCGTTGAAGAGGACCACATCTCCCACCGATAACTCGTTCTGACTGAAAGCGGTTATTATCACCGCATCATTATTCTGCAATGCTGGACTCATGGAGTTGCCCGAGACGATGCTGAAAGGCGCGAAGAAGCCCTGCGCCACAACTAGGAAGTTAGATACCAGTGAAAAGGCAAGCAATGCCACCACTACCGCGAAGAGCGTAATTGAGAGAAATTTACTTAGTCGCCTCATCGTTTTGCACCAATCTTGGTTTTGTTAGCAGATTTTGTGAGCGGTTTTTTGTTGGCAGTTCTATTATTGTTTCGGCAGATTGATATAAAAGTTTAAGGGTGATAAACCGGTGCCATAAGTATGATGAGAAAGAGGCTCTGCAATCCGTTGCGGGTAGTATCAGATGTAGCGGCCCGTTATCTGAGGCTTATTCAGGACCTCCCATGACCTCATAAACCAGGGATACGAGGTCGCTGGGATCAAAGGGTTTCATAACATAACGATCAGCTCCCATGCCCACGGCACGGGAGACATCGTCCTGAGAGCTTTTAACGGTCAATATGACAACGGGGATATCTTGGGTAGCGGGATTCCCCTTGAGCTTTTCTAATACCTCCCAGCCATCCATCAGAGGCATCATTATGTCCAGTATTATCACGGCAGGTTGGAGCTCTTTCGCTTTCTCGAAGGCTCCCTCTCCGCCCAGGAATTCCACCACATTGAAACCACGTTTATTGAAGTTAACGTCCAATAGCTTCAATACCAAATCGTCATCATCGATTGCCAGGATTGTTTTCTCGCTCATTAAATCCCACTTAACGTTATCCAATAAATCGCCTTTAATCTATCTCAAGCAACACTTTTGCTCAAGCAGAGCAATCAATGCAAGATTTTGTTGACAGCACTAACCTGATTCTATAGGAATACCGGGACTCTTCGGAATGCAATCCTGATCGCTATCCGCCTGTCTCGACCTTGGCGTTCAAGTCCTTCATAAGGATATCGACATCTATGCCGTGAGCCATGGCACCCTGCTCGATATTCTCGAACCTGGCGACCGAACAACCTACACAATGGAGACCGTGCTCTAAGAATACACGGATAGTCTCAGGATTATTCTCCACAACTTCCTGAATAGTCATGTCTTTGGTGATAGCCATGTTCGCACCTCCTTCCATAATCCCATTATAGGATAATATAAGCGTTAAGCGGCTTGATGGCCACCGCTTTTTTTATTTTCGTCGGGATAAGAATCAGATTCAGCGTCCTGGTTGAGTATGAGATGGAAATCGAGCAGGTCGTCCCAGGAGATAGGCTCGCCCTCCCCCGCCTCCTTATAATCGATAGGTGGTTCCAGGACGATCGGCTCGGTCCCATTCATGCTCATAAAGTCAATGAAGCGGCTGTCGGCTGGGTATGCCTGTGGATTCTCACAAGTGGTACAGATGAAGCTGTAGAAAGTTCCACCACCGTCTCCATGCTCCACCAGTAGTATGTCCTCCAAGGAAAGGACTACCTCCCCACATTTCCAGCAGCGAGACTTTACGCGAACCATCTTCCCTCCTTTAATATAATTTATATAATATATACTGTATTAATATACTATGTTATAATTATGTAAGTCAAGTTTTCTAATCATAATGGATATGAGTTCTTACAGCGACCAGATAGCCCAGGTATCAACGGCCCTTTCCGATGCGACCCGCCGGGAGATACTTGAATGCGTACTGCACTCGGAAAATCCCCTTTCCGTAAGGGAAGTCGCCGGGCATTTCGGACTCCATGCCAACGCGGCCAGGATGCATCTGGATAAGCTGGCAAAGGGCGGCTTGTTGAAGATCGTCAGGCGCCGGGGCGCCAGGGGGGGCAGGCCCGCCCACCTTTACACCTCCGCCGACCACGACTGTGCCCTGCATATTCCATCTCGCAGTTATAAGCTGCTGGCCGAGATCCTTACCGGAGCGATATGTGATTCCAAGGAGGACGTACCCAAGGGGATAGAGCGAAATGCCTTCAGGGGTGGAAGGCAGGAAGCCCTGCGCAGCTCCTCCCCCCTCGCCTACCTGCCGCCGGATACGGAGACCGAGGAGGTAACCCAGGCTTGGCTGGAGGATATAGAGCGCCGCGGGCTCAAGGCGATATGGAGAACCCTCGATGAAGGGAGAGTCGAGGTGACCTTTATCTCCTGCCCTTTCGGAGATCTGTCTTCCAGCCACCCCAAGCTGGTGTGCGAGATACACCGGCTCCTGGAGGAAGGCTTCCTGAGCCTGGCGGGGAACTGGAGAGTGAAAGCGTGTGAGGGAAAGACATGTACCTTCACGTTGGAATCGAGATGACGGGGAACACGACTACAGCGGGTATTCATTAAAGAGGAAGAGAAAAACGGAAGATAGAGCCCCCGCACTCGCGCGGCTCGTGCCATATCCTCCCCCCGTGGGCCTCAACGATCTCTTTTGCGATGTACAACCCCATTCCCATCCCGGGGGTTGAGTGATGCAGGGCATCCTCAACCTGACCGAAGCGCTCAAAGATCCTTCCCCGATGATCTTCGGGTATCCCGATTCCCCGGTCCGTCACGGAAATTAGTACCTCGCTCTCCCCCATCGCGGCTTTTACTTCTATCTCAGAACCGGTGGGAGAATAGGCCATGGCGTTATCCATCAATATATAGATAACCTCGGAGATTCTCTCGGGATCTATGTATAAGACAGGTATCTCCTCGGGGATGGAAAGGCTGATGGTGTACTCCCTGCCTATGTTCCCTATCTCGGCAAGGATTTCCTCCGCCAGGTGTTGGAGCCCCACTTCCTCTTTCTTCACGATAAAACTGCCTCTCTCTATACGGGAGACATCCAGAAGCTCCAAGGCCAGCCTGTTAATGCGGTCGGCTCCCTTGTCCATGGCGTCGAGCATCTCCTTACGGCTGTCATCATCCAGCTTTTCCCACAGGTCCCTGAGGCTTATGGCGTATCCTTTGATGATGGTCACCGGGTGACGGAGCTCGTGGGAGGCGATATCTATGAAGTCTTTCAATGCTTCCTCGCGCTCTAACCTCTCCTCCTCTATTCCGAGGGTATTGGCCAGAGTTGCTATAATACTTATCTCCTCTGAGGTAAAGGCCCTTTTTTCTTTGCTAAATAGAGATAGGGAGCCGATTGTTTGCTCCTGCATACTTACCGGATAGGCAAGCACGGACTTCATGCCGTGCTTCTTCACATAGGGATCGGTGTCCCTGAAGGGGGTCTTCTCCAGGTCCTCTATTGCCAGGGGAGCGTTTTTGAGCTCGGCGATTACCTTATTACATATATGGCCTTCCGGTTCCCTGTTTACCGTCAATGGCTCTTCTGGATCGGTGGAGATGACACAAAATAGTCTTCCCCTGTCCATTCTGCAGTAGCTCATTTGACCCCCG
>Ga0180433_10010149_pt1 | contig 11392 bp, 10 predicted proteins | sample SS_ome_8_FD_132980 | JGI IMG/M metagenome (GOLD analysis project Ga0180433, IMG submission 132980) | Hypersaline lake sediment archaeal communities from the Salton Sea, California, USA - SS_1_D_1 metaG | ecosystem: Environmental > Aquatic > Non-marine Saline and Alkaline > Hypersaline >... | reverse complement strand
GTCCTGGTGTTTGATGATTTCCTGTTTGATGAAGAACTGCTCCTTGGGCGATTCCGTTTCGGAGAGTTTGATATAGAGCTCTTTAGCCTTGTCGATGGCCTCGTTGATGGCCAGGAGAAGGTTTTCGCTGTCGAGGACCATTGTGCCGTTCTTCTGGTAGTAAACGATCTGGCCGCCCTCTTCGATGGCTTCGCTTTGACGGTACTGGGTCAGGGAATCGACCGCTGCCTGGACGGACGCATCTTCCTTATACTCATCAAGTTCTGGGGAAAGAGGGCTTTCAGATGACGTTGTATCAGGTTGCGGGGGAGCTTCTTCGGAGGGGGGTGCGGCCTCTTCGGCTTCGGGGGCGGCTTGGGTGGATTCGATCTCCTCGGGCTTGATTTCTTCCGGAGCGGTTTCCAAAGGGGCTTCTTCGGTTTCAGCTTTTGCTTCAGCTTCGGCTTCGGCTTCCGCTTCTTCCGCAGGTTCAGCTTCAGTTTCAGGTTTGGCTTCTTCCTCAGGTCCGGTGTCAGCGTCTGCCGTCTCAGGGACGTCTTGAGAGACAGCTTCTTCAGTTACGGCGTCAGAAGGGGCTCCAGGCTTTTTTTTTAGCTCGAGATCCTCCTCGATGACGGGTCCGGGCGCACCCAGGAGCTCTTTAATTTTCTGCAGTTTGCGAAGTTCTGTCTCGAGATCGAAGTCGACCTCATCTTGTCCGAGACTATCGGGCACCTGGGCCACGATTCCGAATTTCTCTTCAAGCTCTGCTTTCAAAGCATGGACTTTTTCGGAGGCCTCTGTGTTGATTCCTTCGAGTTTTTGGGTCAGTTCGCTGACCGCTCTGAGTTCATCGAGGGATAGGGCTGTTTTTTCCTCGATTTCCGTCTGCAACTGGATGGCTGTATCGAGATGCGCCTTGATCTCGGTCTTGACACCTTCTTTGCTGCTCTCAAACTCGGAGAGAACGTTTTTATAGTTGATGAGAGCTGCCTGCTCGCCCTTCAGCTGGCTCTCGAGTTCACTCTTTCTCTTGTTGGCCTCCTCCTGGGCCTGGCGGATCTTTTCCTCGAGCTCCTGTTCGACCGCCTTTTTTCTCTTTTCCAAGACGTCTTGGAGCTGGGCTTCAATCTCCTCGATTATGGAGGAGGATTCTTTGATTTGATCGTTATCCTTGACCATTTTGGCACTCCTTGGAGGTGCAAGAAATGTTACACCCAAACCAAATTACTGTCAATAAGGGGACTCCTCATCTAATATAACCTCGTGACCTATAATCTCAGAGTCGTCTTTTGGACGCAATCGCCTTTAAAGACGAATCCTGGGGGTAATTTCCTCTCAGTTATCTCATCCCAAGGGGTGATCACCCCTCCTCTTCCGCAGGAAATTACCAGGCCCTCTCAAAATGGTGCCAGGCACCTTTTTTCCCCATATAAAAAAAAGGTGCCTGGCACCTTTTCTTTGTTTGTTTTTTGCACACCAATCATGTATAAAGAGAATCTGGTCGAAAAAGCCATGTCGCTTGGAAAACTTGAGCCTGTCTCTCGATCACAGCACAGGACACAAGGAAGGGTGAGATGAAAGATCCAGGCAGGATTCTTCTCATAGATAAAAACGCAAAAAGACGTAGCCTCCTCTATCAGTATCTCAACGGATTGGGCATGCCGGCCGAGGAGGCTCGGTCTCTCCAGGATGCCATTGGCCGGCTTCATCCGGAGAATGCAATTGGCATTGCCTTAATCAGCCAAACAGCCTTCGAAGGGGACACACACCGCACTCTAGGAAGTCTGAAATCACTGGAACCGGAACTGAGCGTGCTGTTCTTGGCCAAAATCAAAAACCAAAAGACCGCCATATCACTCATCGAAAGAGGGATAATCAACGACATCATCAGCCCGGACAACCTGGCCGCCATATATTCCGCCGTACGGAATGAATTCCAGAAAAAGAGACTCATAAAAAATCATAAAATCAACCTGAAAAAGTACCGCAAACTCAAAGAGGAGCAACAGAAGAACTTGAAAAGGGCCATGGACCTGGAAGAGATCTACGATTCAACCCTCGAGAATCTGATGACAGCTTTGGATATGCGTGATGTCGAGACATTCGGGCATTCGAAGACAGTGGCCAGGTACACCCAAATGCTGGCCAAGATCATTGGCATTGAAGACAACGGCAAACTGGATAATATGAGAAAAGGATCCCTCCTTCATGATGTGGGCAAAATTGCCATCCCTGATTCTATCCTCAAAAAGACAAAACCCCTGACAAGCAAAGAATGGGACAAGATCAAGCTCCATCCAGTGTTGGGATATGGATTGATCAAAGAAATTAAGCTGGTGGATGAAGTGGGCAATATCATCCTTTATCACCATGAGAGGTTTGATGGCCATGGCTATCCCAAGAGGCTGAAAAAATTCAAAATACCGATGGAGGCCCGGATTTTCGCCCTGGCTGATGCACTGGATGCCATCACTTCTCACCGGCCCTACAGAAAAGAGAGAAGCTTTAAGACCGCACAGAATGAAATCCAAGCCAACGCCGGAAGCCAATTCGATCCCAAAGTGGTGGAGGCCTTCAGTTCCGTAGATACAGACATATGGGAGAAGATCCGCTACGAAACAACCAAACTCGTTCCTCAAATAGAAAACTTCAAGGCTATGCGAGATTAAAAGGTGCCTGGCACCTTTTTTTTATATGGGGAGAAAAGGTGCCTGGCACCTTTTTTTCACCTTAACTTAGGTGGCGGGTTTTTGTGCGGCAATGACGCGGGGGATACCGCTGAGATCTTTGAAGCTCCGGACACGGATCCAGCGCCCGCCAAGCACAGGCATCACCTGCTTACTTTGTCCATCCCCAATCTCAAAGACAAGATGCCCGGCCGGCTTCAAATACTCGGGGGCACCTTTTACTAACTCCTGGATAAGTTCCAGCCCTGTTTCCCCTGCCACGAGGGCTTTTTTTGGCTCATGCCGCCTTATCTCCAGAGGCAGCTTCGTCCATTCTCTCTCTGCCACATAAGGAGGATTTGACACGATAAAATCGCATGCCCCTCTCAACTTCAGTCTCTTCAAAGGTGAAAACATGCTCCCCTGAACGATTGCGATGTTGGAAAAACCCATTCGTGCGGCATTGGCTTTTGCTATTCTGACCGCCTTCAGAGAGACATCCGTTGCAATAATCCGGGCTTCCGGAAGCTCTCCTGCGAGAGCTATGGCGATATTGCCGCAACCTGTTCCGATATCAGCAACCACTTCTCCCCTTTTCGAAGACAAGGCGATGATTTTTTCTACGATCAATTCTGTCTCTGGTCTCGGAATCAAAACACCGGGACGCACGTCAAAGGACAGAGACCAAAATTCCTTGACGTTTGTCAGATAAGCAAGCGGAATCCCCGACCGCCTCCGGTCGATCAGCCGAAAAAACTTCCTCTCCTGTTCCCGCGCCAGCTCCCTGCGGCCTTCTGCATAGAATTCCTCATCAGTGATCGACGCGCTTTTGCAGAGCAATATACGGGAATCGATCCGGGCCTCCCGACCTCCTCCCAGCCGGATTTCCCCCTCTTCAAACAATTCCTGTACGGTCTTCAAAGACAACTCGTTCAAGCAGAAGATTCGGCCGCGTAGCCCATCAGATCAGACTGATGCTGGAGCCGCAAAGCCTCGATGATCTGATCCAGGTCTCCATCAAGAACACTGTCCAACTGGTGAAGCGTAAGGTTCAAACGATGGTCGGTGACTCTCGACTGCGGGAAATTGTAAGTCCTGATCTTCTCGCTTCTCTTCCCTGTCCCAACCTGCAGTTTTCTGTCTTTGGAAATTTCCTCATGCTGCTCCTGCTGGGCTATGTCCAAGAGTCTCGACCTCAGGATTCGCAAAGCCTTGTCTTTGTTGCGGTGCTGGGATTTTTCATCCTGACAGGACACCACAAGCCCGGATGGATGATGAGTAATCCGGATCGCGGTGTAATTTCGGTTCACACTCTGGCCGCCAGGGCCTGACGCCCCAAAGGCCTCAATCTTCAAATCTTTGGGATCCAGGGCCACATCCACCTCATCGGCTTCAGGAAGCACGGCCACGGTCACCGTCGAGGTATGGATCCGGCCGCTGGCTTCAGTTTGCGGCACCCGCTGCACTCTGTGCACCCCGCTCTCAAACTTCAGGAGTGAATAGACGTTCTCCCCGCGGATGTTGACAACGATCTCCTTGAGTCCTTTTATGGGCGACAAACTCGTGCTGAGTACTTCTATTTTCCAGCCCATTTTTTCGGCAAACCGCGTGTACATCCGGTACAAATCTTGAGCAAAGAGAGAGGCCTCATCGCCGCCAGCGCCTGCCCGGATTTCCAGGAGGACATCTTTGGTATCGTTCGGATCTCTAGGGAGAAGCAGGATTATAAGCTTTTCCTCGATCTGTTCTTTTTGGGCCTCCAGCTCTTCGAGCTCGGTTTCAGCCAGTTCTTTCAGCTCTGTGTCAGCACCGGGATCGGCCAGAATGTCCTGGGAATCCTGAATGTCCTTCAGGATTTTCTTGTAGGATACGTATTTTTTAACGACGGGCTCTATTTCGGCCCGTTCTTTGGCGACCGTTTTGATCTTTTGAGGATCGGTAACTAAGGCGGGATCAGATAGAGAGGCAGTGAGCGAACGATATTTCTCCTCTATGGCCTCCAGTTTTTCGAGCATGTGTTCTATTTTTTGTTCTCACCGTATTTTCTCTTGAATTTTTCGACGCGTCCGGCACTGTCGACGAACTTCTGCTTTCCGGTGAAGAAGGGATGACACTGGGAGCAGATCTCAACCCGGATCTCTTTTTTAGTAGAGCGGGTGGTAAAGGTGTTGCCGCAGGCACAGGTCACAACCGCTTCAGTGTATTCGGGATGAATATCTTTCTTCATTGATCGAACTCCTTATCTAGGCTGCAATTATACCAAATCCGGGCCTGTTTCGTAAACAATCTTGATTGCACTCCCTCTGCCAAAAAGGATAAAAAAGTGCCAGGCACCCTTTTTTTTTATGGGGAAAAAAGGTGCCTGGCACCTTTTTTGGCACCTTTTTCAGCGCTGTCCAACAAAGAGATGGAACAAGAAAAGACTGAGGGCAACGCCAGCAGCGTCCGCCACCAAATCATCCCAGCTGAAAATCCGGTAAGGGAGAGCGATCTGGATGAGCTCGATCACAAATCCATAGCTGACAGCGAGAATCCCGCTCATCAAATAAAGAGCCCGTGTCTTCCCGGCTCTGCAATACCCATAACACAACAGCCAGGCCAACAGGCCAAACCCCAAAAAATGGATGGCCTTATCAGAGAGAATATAAGAAAAAAACCTGTTGAACCTCTGGATGCGAATCAAATCCGATGTCGGTATGGAGGCTCCTATCAGGAGCAAAACCGCATACACGTACACCAGAAAAAACGGCTTCTTCCATATGGTCCGTATCATCACCCGCACAGGTTAGAGTTTGGCCCCAGACTGCCCCTCGCTCTGAAATGCTTTCCGTTTCTTTTCTTCGTAACAGTCCCAATCGATCGAAAACTTGAGGCTGGAGGCCGCAGCCTTCACCCTCTCTTTATAGTCCTTGGATTCAAAATATTTTTTCAGAACATGGTTCATCGGATAGAGCTGCTCCTCAGCTTTCCACTCAAACACGTTCCCCTCTTTCGTGCGCAGACAGTTGAGATGGATTATCCAGGCCAACTGAACAAAGGGCACATCCCGGAACGATCTGCGGATGGCCAGAACTTCCCCCCTTTTCTCCGGCTTCACAAAACGGAGAAACCGCGAAAATAGCAGAGCATTGTGAAAATAACAGGGAAAGGCCATAATCCCGTCGTCATGATTGAGACGCGCCAGATAGGTGAACATGTCCAGGACTTTCCTCCCCAGTTTTAGCCCCGGATACTCCTGACCTGGTAATGGAGGTCTCTTGGATGTAAACCGCAAAAGCGGATTTTGAAGCGTCAGCCATTCCAGGTAGAGCAGCTTGAACGCCGAATAGGATGAAATCTTGGCCAGATGATTTTTAGGCCGAAAAACAAACTCCTTCAATTTCAGATCGACGATCAGATTTGCGGTTTCTTTCTTTGCGTAAAAAATCTGAAATCTCTGGAGCGGCGGAAATTCCGACGAATCCAGCTCGAACATCAACGGCCACAGCTTTTTTCTTTGCGCGTCCTTGAAAAAACCCTTCTTTTTCAGGGCAGCCATGACCGCACTCATGGGGTAGCGGCCCAGAAAAAGAGTCGATCCTTTCTTCTCCGTCAGGTCGGCCATGATATCTTCTCTCTCGAGGCGGAAGGATGTTTCGGCATTTATTCCTTCGACAGATCTAATAGGCTTTTTTTTCATGGCTGGTTCCTGTCACAATTGAATTCTCAATTCTAAGGCAATTCACTGCGCAATTCAACCATACGATTATTTCATGGGAAGACAGGACACATTTTCTCTGGGCAGGCACACTCTGGAATTTCACAAAGAATGGGCCGCATTCCGGCTGTAATCTATAGGGGGAAAGAACAATTTTTGTCACTTTGAACTGACTAATATCTTTGTCATGCGTATCTTGACCTTCGCCGCAATCTGCCTTAAAGTATTTTATTAGAGATAAAGTGAATAAAAAAGTTAGTCTTCTGCTGCTTCTCACGCTATGTGTAAGCACTCCTGTCCTCTTTTCTCAGCAAAAGAAAGTCACCGTCATCGTCAAAACAGCCAGCATCTATGCCGAAGCCAGTGAAAACAGCTACGAGATCGATCGAGCCAAGTTGGGCGATGTCCTGACGCTTTTCGAAGACTGGAAGGGCGAAAAGGAATGGCTCTACGTGATTTTCCGCTCCAAGAGATGGAAGGGAGAAGTCACTGGTTTCATCAAATCCTCCTTTGTGACAAGGGGCGAGATCATACCGGAGGAAATGATCGCCGGCACAACCACTGAAGCGGAAGTCAAGGAATTGGAACCGGACAAGGAAGGCAAAGAGGAGCGGGCGGACCTGCCTTCCTTAAAAGATCTGGTCAAATCCCAAAAAAAGACAGAAGAGCCCGACGAAGCGAAGCCCGAAGAGTTGGAGTCAAAGGCAGAGGCGGCGGTTCGCAAACCGGAAAAAACCGAACCTGGCGCAAAGAAAGATGTTTCGGAGTCAGAGACTGTCAAACCCCTGGAGCAGGACGAGACGGTCAAGGCTGAGGAGACTCAACCAGAGAGGGACAAAGAGGTCCCCACACCTGAGGCCCTTCAGCCAGAAGACAAGAAAGAAACAGAAATCGAAGATGCGCCAGAGCCGGTTGTGGCAAAGGTCGATACATTCTTGGGAGAGACAGTCATTTCAGAAAGGCGGCAGATCATGCCATCCCTTATCGTCGAGAGCGAGTCAAGAATATATGCTCTTGAAAATATTCTCCCTCCATCCGTAAAAATCCAAGTGGCTGAAGTGCAAGCCAAAACCATACAGGAATTCAAGAGAGAGGAAGTGTTTCCGCCACCGCCCAAAGCAGAGTCTCAGCCAGAGCAGCCGGAGGGCGCGATCACGGAGGAGCCAGCGCGTGAACCCGAGGTCGCGATTGAAGCCAGACCCGAGCCTGAAAAAGAAAGCAAAACAGAAACCGCACCTAAAACCGAAACGGAACCCGAGCCAAAAGATGAGCCTGAAGCTGAACCTCCAGCAATCCCCGTCACAACAGTTCTCCTCACAGAATCGGAAATGCTGCCCTTCAGAGATATCGTCCCCGCAGTGGCCTCGACTACTGAAACCGGAGCCTATGCGGTCATCCGCACCCGGGAAGAAATCCCCGTGCTCGAGCCCCGCGTCAAAGACATCCGGGCAGCGATGGAGGCGCGACAATCCCGCGTTGAGGTGGAGCCCTATGAAATCCAGGCTAAAGAGCCTGAGTTCCCTCAGTTTCCAGTGAAAGCTGAGGAGGAATTGCCGTCCAAAGCCGAGGAAGTGGCTCCGACTGAAGCAAAACCCGAGGAAGCCAAAGAGAAGAAGCCGGCAATAGCGGAAAAACCCGAAGTCATCGACAAAGAGAAGCCCGAGGCTGAGTCTCCGCCCAAAGACAAGCGGGCGGGAGAGCAAGAATCACCCCCACCCCCGCAGCGAAAACCACCCCAAGATCTGGTCAAACCCAGGCTCCCCGCCGCCAAAAGAGTCGGTCCATTTGTCATGAGCGTCGGCTATGGGCCTTCCTACGGAGGTATCGGGGCGGCCCTTCAATTGAACACAAAGTCCGGGTTTTCCATTCATGCCGGCGTGGGATACTATCCTGCCAAGATAACCTACTCGCAATTCGAATGGCTGGAAAACCAAGTGCTCTTCAGCGCTGGTATTAAATATTACTTTCCCTTGAGAAATCAAAGATTGCGCCCCTATCTCAACCTCCAGTATGGGGGGCTGACGGTGGAAGCCGTCCAAGTTCCGACAGGTATCTGGTATGGAGAAAAAACATACGAAAACGTCCAGAAAAATTTGTACGGCCCTTCATTTCTCCTCGGAACGGAGTGGAGGCTTGGACGGATGGGCATCAACGGGGCATTAGGTGTCTCCTACAACACTACGGAATGGGAATACTGGGAAAGAAATTATTTCCTCAACGGTGAATTCGCCCTCGTCGTCTATTTTTAGACATAAACAACGACAACATCATCCCCGACAGCTATCTGGCGGCTGTCGCTGTAATATTTGGCATCAAATTTCGTCTTGAAGTGGCGTCTGAGGAAAATTTTCCCGCCCTCATGCAATATGTCCCTCTTCTTGATGACCTTTAACGGATTCCGCTCCTCCAGCAGTTTATAGGGGGGGTCCAGGAATATAAGGTCGAATTTCGCTCCTTCTTTGGCCAGTTGAATGACGGCTCTGTTGAACTCCCTGTGCATCACCCGGGCCCTGTCTTCCGCTTCACACTTGGCGATATTGGACTTGATGGCTTTGACCGCTGCATACGAGGCATCGACGAAAACAACGGTCCGAGCCCCGCGGCTCAGAGCCTCGATCCCTACTGAGCCGGTGCCTGAAAATCCATCAAGACACACCGTGTCCTTGAGTTCCGCCTGGATGATGCTGAAAAGCGATTCTTTCAGTTTATGGGGCATGGGCCGCACGCCGGGATCAGAAACGCGCCTGAGCTTCTTGCCCTTATAAAGGCCACTGATGACTTTAATCATTGTCACACCGAGGTTTGGGAGACACGGTTTTTCAGTAGTGAAAAATGGCGCTTCCCTTCTCACTCGTGATATTTTTTATCCCGTAAGGCAACTCGAACCAGTCATCCAACCGAAAGGGCTCCATATTTTGGCTCTTGGACCCGACATATATCACTAAATTCAAAATTTCGGGCTGGATCTTTTGGTTTTCGAGATAGAGGGATTTCAAATTCAACCGGGCCAGACCGTCCTTGACCTCGATCGTTCCATCCAGGTAAAAATTCATTTCTGGCCGCAAAATTTTGGGCAGATCCTGCCCCGTGAGGTCGATAAATATTTTCCCTTCGATCCTGTTTTTTTCAAATATCTTCACACGGAGCTCTTTCATCACTTCAGAGTGCTCTGCCTCAATACGGTATGCAAAATAAGCGTTGAGCTCGCTCTCTGTCACAACAGCTCTTCTCGAACCACCGCTTAAACCTTCGGCCTGTTCCCTCTGGATCTGTTCGATCAATTTCATAACCTTGGACGCCTCCTGTTTGGAGTAGTCTTCGAAATCGCCCGCAACACACGAATCGGGGCAAAGAAAGACACTCCCCAGCAGAACAATCAAACTGGATAAAATTTGACCCGCTTTGACAGATGTCGTGCCCATGACAGATTCCAACTTTTAACCTTATTCTACCCGATTGAGTTGACGAATGAAATAAAAGGTGCCAGGCACCTTTTTTTTATATGGGGAAAAAAGGTGCCTGGCACCTTTTTCTACTTCCGTCTCAGGAGTCGAGGGAGCTTGATTTTGAAGGATTTTTCTTTACGGACGGGGCTGACAGGGTCGGGCCTGTAAGGAACGACCTTATTGTTCAGGACAGCCTGAGGATTGTCCCAAACCAGAGAATAGGCTTGCGCCTTCCCGATCCTCTCGGCAACCAGCCGGAAGGTCTCGCTCAGTATTGGCGCTAGGGAGCGCGTGTTGTGTCCGTCAGAGCCGATAAAGTGAATAAAACCCCAGTCCATAAACTGGAGGACCGCCTCCTGTATCCGGCTGCCGTAGACACCTTTGAAGCTTCCACTGTTAGCCTGGACGAGCGCGCCCATCTCGATCAATTCATACAGCAGGGCAGGATTTCTGCGGAAGACCGAATTTCTCTCCGGATGGGCGATAATCGGGTCGATCTTTTCCCTCATGATCTTGAAGAACAAATCCTTTACGCCCGGGAATATGTGATTCGAGGGAAATTCTAGCAGCATGTAAGAACTGTTGTTCACGGCAAGGATCTCCCTGTGCGCGCGTATCTCTTCGATCAGATTGTGGGAGATATGGACCTCTGCCCCGGCGTAAACCTCGATGTCTATCTTTTCTCGCGTCAAACAATCTTCCAGCTCTTTCCTTTTCTCCCGAATAGCCCCGATATCGATGCCTTTGAAATCTCCCCGGAACAGATGCGGCGTTCCCACGATTTTTTCAATCCCATCCTCTGCCGCCATCCGGACCATCTCTATGGATTCTTCCAGGCTTCTCGCTCCATCGTCAAACCCGTGGAAAATGTGACTGTGCAGATCGATCATTTCACGAAGCTTTCACTGCTCTCAATTCCTGATTTCCGGCCGGAATGTTCAAGGCTTAAAACAGGAGCCGCTCAAACGGCCTATCTCCTGTTTTCTGTCTCGAGTTAAAAGAAGGTTTCCGGAACATTTATGACATCGTTTTCCTGGAGGGGGATGTCTTTTATTTTTCCTTTCAAAATATCTTTGACATTGACTTTTATGGTTCTTTCCTTCCCATCCTTATCGGTCCGCTTGACGGTTACGCCCCCTTTGGAGGCTCTTTCCGAGAAGCCACCTGCTGCTGCGATGGCTTTCAGCAGAGTCGGGATTTCTGATTTTTTGAATTCCAGCGCGCCTGGGTTCCGCACCTGCCCCATCACGAAAACACGCACCACTTTATCGAAGGGGACATTGATGATATCGCCCGGCTCGAGGGGAATGTTCATTGCGGGATCCACTTCAAAGTAGAGGTCGTCTATGGGAATTTTCAAAGAATCGGATGTGCCGTTATTGTGATGCCTGATCACATAGATGTCTTTGCCGGCCTCGGGAGTCAATCCTCCAGCCTGAGTGATGATCTGCATCAGAAATTGCCGTCCGCGCAGCTCGTATGTGCCGGGACTGCCCACGGCCCCGTCCACGTAGACAATCTTGCTCAGAAACTTGCTGATAAACACGCTTACCTGAGGATTCTGCAAATAATCTTTTTCGAGGAGATCGCTCAGCTTCTCC
>Ga0180433_10010148_pt1 | contig 11392 bp, 10 predicted proteins | sample SS_ome_8_FD_132980 | JGI IMG/M metagenome (GOLD analysis project Ga0180433, IMG submission 132980) | Hypersaline lake sediment archaeal communities from the Salton Sea, California, USA - SS_1_D_1 metaG | ecosystem: Environmental > Aquatic > Non-marine Saline and Alkaline > Hypersaline >... | reverse complement strand
AGTTCGTCGTCCAGTGAAAGTCTCAGCAATTCTTCCAGCTCGGAGTCGACGAGCCCTTCGAGCTCCAGCTCTTCGGGTTCAGAAAGTGTCTCTTCCAGCTCTTCGAGCAGTTCGTCGAGCAACAGTCAGTCCAGCTCTTCGAGCCAGATCGCATTCGACTCCGACACCGTCCTTCTGATCCACGGCGACGGCGCCGACGGGTCGGTTCAGGTCCCCGACGGGGCCATCGAAGCCGGCTATCCGCATATCCTGACTCCGAACGGTAACGTTCAGATAGACACCGCTCAGAAGAAGATCGGGAATGCTTCGCTGCTCTTCGATGGAACAGAGGACTATATCAGTATACCGGATAGTGACGATTGGTATTTCGGGACTGATGACTTTACGATCGAATTTTGGACGCGATTTAGCGCCTTCCAATCCATCTACAATATGTGGTTTTCTCAGAGTGATGGCGTTTCTGTGTACTGGCAATTCTGGTATCGTGAGGATGAAAGCAAGATCTATGTGCAGAATACCAATTATGGTGGCAATAAGACCATCTCTTGGGATCCTGATCTTAATACATGGTATCATGTTGCTCTGGTTCGCAATGGAAATGATATCACTGTATATATTGATGGAACTTCGATTGGTGGGTATACAGATGCAGCGGCATTTCCGGATGTGAATGGGCCTTTGCGTATTGGTTGGGATGAACACGCCAATCGTGAATTTACTGGTTGGATGGACGAGATCCGCATCTCCAAGGGCATAGCCCGCTACACTTCGAATTTTACGCCTCCGCAGTCTCCGTTGCTTCCGAGTGCGAAGGACGAGGATTGCGTCCTGCTTCTCCACTTCGACGAAGCGGATGGAGTGACGAGGGCACCGGACTATGCCCTCGGCGGCAACGCTCCGCATGAAGCGACGTGTAACGCTACGGCTCAGATCGATACTGATCAGTACAAGTTCGGGCCTTCCAGTTTGCTTCTCGACGGAGACAGTGACTATTTGAGCATACTGGATAGTGATGATTGGTACTTTGACGATGATTTCACTATAGAATTCTGGGCGAGATTTACGAGTCTTACTGGCGATCCGGTATTTTGTGGCCAGTCTGTTGATGCGACACATCGTTGGATGTTTTATTGGGAGACTGACAGGCTGAGGTTCTATGTGAATAATGGTGGTGCGGGCGATTCAGCTTTAGGTGATGCGTGGACGCCGGATTTAAACACATGGTATCATATAGCGGTAGTTTTAGATGGTTCTAACTATAAGTTTTTTGTTGATGGGGTTTCAAAGGGAAGTGACACTTGTTCGAAAGCCCTGGCTAATTTTGCGGCATCCTTATTGATAGGTGCTCGCGATCTTGGTACGCCGGATCGCTTTTTCGACGGCTGGATTGACGAATTCCGCATCAGCAAGGGCGTAGCCCGTTATACATCGAACTTCACGCCTCCGACTTCGAAGCTGACCCAATATGCCGGAGGCGATAGCAGTTCGTCGAGTTCGAGCAGCCTCAGCAGTTCCAGTAGCTCTTCGAGTTCGAGCAGTTCTTCGGAGTCCTTGAGCTTCAGCAGTTCCAGCCGCTCTTCGAGTTCGAGCAGCTCCTCGGAGTCCTTGAGCTTCAGCAGTTCCAGTAGCTCTTCGAGTTCCAGCAGTTCTTCGGAGTCCTTGAGCTTCAGCAGTTCCAGCTGCTCTTCGAGTTCCGCCAACTATCAATGGCGGCGATGCTCGAACGATTCCGATCTGGTGGTCTACGGTGCAGCAGACTCACACCGACCGACCGATAGCTACGCCTACGTCCTCGACGGCGCGTCCTACGTCCCAGCGTACTACTCGCATATGACAGCGGCAGCGGCAGGAGCTAATCCCTGCTCTGTGAGCGATCCCAACGGGACGCCGACACAGTGTAGCGATTGTGGCCCCGACTGGTTTTGCGATGATTACGGCGGGGCAAGTCTCGATGGATGTAGATGGACCCAGACAACCGGCAACTGGACGCAGGGCGGCGGTGTCGTTACCTGCCCCGTCGCGGCGTCCGCGACGCTGTACGAGCTGGATTCCCGCGTACCGGATATCTCCGGCGATTTCACCGCGGCGGTCGACGTCATCCTGAACACGTTCGGTTCTTCAGCCGGGAAATTTTCCGCCGCGTCGCTACGCATAGATACGGACGATAGCGGAAATACGCCATACCATCTGGCCGAGTTTTATTATGAAAACGGTGATTTGCGAGTATACCGCTGCTATCACGAGGGCAGCTACGGGGGCAGTACAGAGACTGTCCTATCGTCAGGCACCTTTTCAATTCAGCGTAGCGGCTCCACGTGGACGTACAAGATTGGGGCGACCACGATTTATTCAGCGTCTGGATCAACCAATGCCGTCAAGCGGATTTACCTCACCCTCTACGACAGTCAAGCGTCGCCTACCCTGGACGCCGACTTTGACGACTTTATGATATCGACATGACCAAACTGATCTCAGTTGAATACTACGTGCGCCATCTGGCCGAGCGGGACGGCGAATCGTGGACTTTGGCGTATAAAGAAGGGTGCTTCGAGGATGGAGAAGGCTTGGGCTATCGCACAGACACCGACAACGGATCCTTGTATAATTTCAGCGGCAGTTTCCGAATTGGATGTAATGTCGGCCATTCCGGCAGTGTCTGGATGGACGAATTCAGAATTTCGGACAACAATCGATACAATTACGCAACACCTTAGTTGACGGAGGTTGGCAATGGCCATTTCAGTTGGTGAAGCGACAATGTCGAGGGATTGTCTGGAGAAGACCGAATATTCGGACATGAGAATTTGTGCCTCTGATGCCTCCGAACTGTTTTCGGCAAAGAGGGGGGCGGTGACTTTTCAGTTGTCGTTGCCTTACAATATTCGACATGGCGTCTATTACTTGTGCGGGAGAGAACGATATTTTACCGACTATCTCTTGTTTGCGGTCAATCCTGCTGACAAGTTCATAACGCCCCCTGGAATCTATGCGGCTCTTACTCCTGATGGCATTCAGTTTGTGTTTTGGACGCTTAACGGGCAGTATGCCATAGTTGACCAGATCACGTCTGTGGACGCAGACACTCAGTTCACCATTGATTTCGCGTGGGATTGGTCGGGAGACGTTTTCGGACTGGGAGCGAAGATGGCCGTTTTCGTAAACGGCACACCCACGGCGGCGGGAAACTTTCCGATATCCCCAGACAGCCTGCAAGATGTGGAATTTACCGCTCTTGATACCGCAGCCATGGATTTTGGAACGTCATGCCTTCTTTGCGATTTCGCTACTTTTTCCGAAGTTCCGCAGAAGCTCCGACATCTGGTGACTGTTCTGACCGGCAGATATCTAGGTCGCGATTTTGTCGTTCTTTGCGGCCGCGATAGCCTGTGTGTATGGAACGACGATCTTGAAGACGATCCGTTGATCATTTCCGAGATCGGATGCCTAAAAAGCTCTCAGCACAGCGTCGCTGTTTGCGATACGAGCCATGACATTTATGTTGCGTCCTACAACAAAGACGGACTTGACAGCGGATCAGTCGTTCTGTTTTCCGAATCGCAGGGGCGGGTCACGAAACGGATTACGGGACTTAGAAATCCCAGGGCCGTTGCGGTAACGCAAGTGGATGGCGTTGGATATCCCGGGGTCTATACCGCGATATCGCGCAAATGCCCCTATGTCTGGATTGCCGACGAAGAAGAGGTAATTCTTGCGGATCATGACCTGAATATAGTCGCAACGGCTTCCGGCTTTAGTGCCCCCGAATGTATCACCCCCCTTTCGGACGGCAGGGCCTGGGTGTGCGACACCGGCAATGACAGGGTGGTGTTGCTGGACGAGGGGACGGCTTCGGAGGTTGTCTCGATTGGAGACGTGTTCGAACCTGCTCTTGCCGCCGTTACAGTTCGCGCCGAATTCTTTTGCTACGAAAGGGCGGCGGACAACGTATTGAAGATTGTCAATGCAGACACCTTGGAGGCGTCTGCTGGCGTCGGTTCCGGGGTTGTTTCGATGGACATCAATCCGAACAGCGGCATTGTGATGATCGCCTTTGCCGACGGCAGAATCAGGACATACAACAGGAATTTGACGCCGATTGGCTCGTTCCAGCCCGTGATGGCGATTGCGGGGGCCGCTGTCAAGCGGGGTTACAATCAGTCTTCCTTCTTTTACGCCGACGTAATCTCTGGCGTTCTATACAGGGCCCCTCTTGCGACGGCCGTCTGCGACGAGGAGCTTTCTCTCGGCGATTTGCTTTTTAGCGGCGCAATATCGGGGCCTGCGTACAGCGGCGCGTCAATAGCGGCCGAAGTCGATATTTCCGGGGGCATAGGGGCTGGTTTCGAGGCCATTCACGATATTGCGGCTCCGCAGTTCAAAGTCGACACGCTCGAAGGGGACTTGACTGGCGGCCGGGAAAACGAAGCTGAAGACAGAAAGTCCGGCCTGCGCCGCGGCGACAAGCCAACGGATCTGAGGCCTGGAACGCTCAAGGGAGAGAGATTGCCCGAATGAGTCAGACGCTGACAGGAAAATATGTTGCCGACGAATTTGCCGGAGCTGTTTCAGCTCGCGTCGCCAGGGGACTTCTCTTTGTCGGCACGGCGCCGCACGGTTTGGTTTATTCCACTCCTGACGGATTTGCCTGGAACGAATTCTGGGAGACGGGAGAGTGCGTAGTTACGGCCATCGGATATTATGCGGACGCTCTTTTCGTGGGCACCGGGCCAGAGGGCAAGATATTGATGCATAATTTTTCGACGGGCAACCGTTTTCACTATGTGACCACGGGCGATTATGAGGTAGCGGCTTTGGTCGAGCATGATAACAGGCTGTATGCGCTTACTTCGCCTTCGGGCATGGTGCTGAGTTTTGACGGAGATGTTTGGAGAAAGGAGTATGAGGCTTTTATGGCGGGAACGAGCCTGGCATCGGACGGTACCACTTTGTATGCGACATTTTCGGACAGTTTTTCAGTGTTGGTCCTTGATGCGTCCGGGGCGTGGAAGTTCGCGTCTGACGCCGACGGCCCGCTTTCGATGGCGTCCGTCGGGATGGTGACGACCTCTTTAGGGGCACTTGCAAAGAATGGCGGATTTGATTATGGGGCCGATCACGCGGTGCTGTTTGGCGGCAAACTCTATTTTGCGGGATTTAAAAGGCCGACACTGTATTCTTTTGGCGGTTCGGCCCTTTCTGTGGCTCATCAGTTCGCCGGCGGCGCCATAACCGGCGTCGAGGTAGCCGACAATCAGATTTTCGTTTCTGTCGGAGATCTCGTCTACGAATATACTGAACCTAGAGTTTTGGAGGGGGCGGGAGAAGCGAGCTCCGAGTCGTCCGACCAGGAGGAAGCTAGTGGCTAGCAGAACGACAATTTCCGATCCCAAATCCTACCCCGTGATCTTTTCTCTTTCGAGCCGTGTGGCCACGAAGCCTGCAGAAGACACGGCCGTGGTACCCTTTTTGATTGACGACGACGCATCGGTCAGGGGAGCCGTGCTGAGGTTTGAGCAGAAGTATCAGCTGGACACGGATCCGTTCTCCAGCGGCGTGCCGCTAGCTCTTCCTGAACGCAAGGTTATTCACGAGATAGCTGCGAATTCGGGCGATCCCGAACAGACTCAGATCATATTGAAGATTTGGACTTCGGCAACCAATTTCCAGGTCTGCGGCTATGCCGATCTCGGTGAAGTCAGACAGCCCAAAGGGAGCTCTGAGGTAACGCATTCCATTTACGTCTCGACGGGGCTCGGTTCGTTTTCCGGGGTGGAGGTTTCCGGAGTTGCCTATTACCCGTCGGTGACGGTGTCCTATAAAACGGAGCCGTTTACCGACGGGGCCTCCACGTCGGCAAGCGGAACGGTTGCCGCGGGAGTCTCCCGGGACTTTGCCGTTGCGGCGGCTGCCGACAGCGGCATTGTATGGATATTGTTCAAAATGACGGCGTCTTGGTATCTTGATGCTGCCAGAACCGTTCCTGCCGCATCTGTGCCGGAGTCGCTTCCCGATCTTAATGGACAGATTGCTGTTCGGTCGATCTTTGCTGATGGCGGCAGATTTTCACAAGGCGGACAGGTTGAATCGGGAGGCACGGCAACATTTGCGAGCGTGCCGAAGGGAAATTCCGCTCCGATCGTGGAAATATCGTATCTCGGAGCCGCTTCCGACGGAGAGCTTTTTGTTCACGCCGATGTCGTCAAGATTACTGAAGACGGACTGCCTGACCAGCCAGGCAATGATTCGGCCGTATACATGCTGGAGAATCCTCTATAGGAGCACAAGGTGGATCTCAGGCCCATATTCAGGACGGATGACAGGTCGGATATTTCGCTGATCAGGCACGTGCCTGAAAGGGGGGCTCTTTATGTGTTTTCCGCATCGGGTGACACCTATGTTATTGGCGAACTGTCGGACAATGGCTATGGCAATGGTTCTTCGGCGCTTTTTTCGATGATTCGCGACGGTTGTGGCGACAAGTCCGAATCTTCGTCGCTGCCGTTGTTTTTGGAGCTGTACCGCTCTGTGGCTTCAGTAGAGGAAAACAGTTTCGAAGTGCTTGCCGAAAAGGGCGACTACTATGGTGCCGCCACCAAGTCGTCCGTTCGCGGAACGTATATTTCAGGGGTTTTGTCGGTCAACGACGATTTCGGGTTTTGGGAGACGATCGGCTGGACGCAGACTTGCAGGGATTCCCGGATCGTTGTTGCAGTAAAGTCCGGTGAAACGGCGGAGGAGGTGTTGGCCAAGGACTGGGAAAGATATTTCGAGGAGCCGTGCACTCCCTACTATGGTACGACGGCCACTCTTGTCGTGCGCGATCTCGACTATTTCAACCTTCGCGGCAATCATTTCATGTTCAAGGTGGAGCTGGAAACGCAGGTGTCTTCGAACGTGCCCGCCGTCAGGGATCTCAGTCTGGTGTACAGGGGAAAGCATTCCGTCTTTCTCTTCACCAACAAGATACGCATTGACGGCACAAGATTTGGCGATGCGATACTGACCGCGAGCAGTACGCTTCCGGTCAGGACCGAAATTGCGTTTGCCGTCGGGTCCGGAGAGTCTACGAGCTGGGAAGATTACCAGATTGTCGAGCTTGACAGGCTGGCTCAAGTGCCCGATTCCTATGAAAAGCGGATGCGCGTCGGCATAAGGCTTAGCTCTCTTGATTTGACCAATGTTCCCGTGGTGCATGAATTCGCCCTGTCATTCGGCTCCGATGATGAAGCCGAATTGAACTTGGAGGGCTTTCGATGATTCACGTAGCTCTGGCTTCCGCGCCGTACGGTTCGGGCCGAATAGTGTTTCTTTCCGGGCGCCTGAACGCCAGGAATACCGCTGGCGACGGACTGCCTCCTAGGCTGATCAGGAACTGTCTGGAGTGGGTCTCTGCCCTCGAGGACGAAGACTGGATAGAAGTTTGTCACGTTCCCTTCGAGACGGTGGATGCCACCGTTCCTGCGGTCGACGAAGCCTTCAACGTCGGCGTGGAGCGGCAGACCGCGGAATTCCTCAGCGAGAACGAGAGTCTTTCGGAGTTTGATTGCATCGTGCTTGCGGGATACAGGAACCTTCTTTCGCCGTTGGTGCGCGCCAATGTGATGAGCTTCGTGTCTGCGGGCGGCGGATTGGTGCTTTGCGACGTGGCTCAGGAAGGAACTCTGGATCTGCTTTCCGGATCCGTTTCGCTGTCAGTGGCGTCGGTCGGGTCGGTCTTGACCGAGGAAGGCTATCCGCGCTGGACCGAATCTGGCCGCGAACACGCAATATTTTCCGAGTCGCTGCTTGGCGTGGACATTCCGCTTTTGGCGGATGTGCGCGAAAGCTCGCTGGGGCCGGGATGGACCGCGCTCAACGTTTTCGACACGGAAGCCACAGCGCGCGAGAGCGACGCCGACGTCGAAGAACAGTTGTTTCTGTCTTCGGACGACTATTCCGTTCCTGGGAAATACTTCGCGGGGTACTACGCCACGGTTTACGAGAACGGATTCGCCAACCTGAAAAGGGAGGAATGATGGAGAAAAAATTGAAAGATATTATGTCGTTCATCAGGTCCGAGCTCGCCCCGTTGCCAGGATTTTCGCACGCGTATCCCGCAGACCAGCCCGACGGAAAGAGCATAATCGAGGCCTGGTTCGTCGGCGAGCCCCCTCGGGGCTTGCCCGCCGACTTCGACGGCATCCGCATCAAAGTCATTAGCGCCGCGTCCCTCTTGGAGGCACAGAGGTGAGATCTTACGAGAGTAAGGAAGAGGAAATCGCCAACACCCGTTCTGGCGAATACGTCTGGAAAAAGGGCGTCACGATGGCGTTCGCTGGCGAAAAATTCCGTGGCGGAAAGCCGACTGGAATTTTATCCATAGTGGTGGGTGTCGAAAAGAAGATGTCGCTGTCTAGGGTTGCCAAGAGGGACCTCATTCCGGAAAAGATAGCGGGCATCCCCACCGATGTGGTCGAAATTCCAAGAATTTATGCTCTCGGCACCTGTACGGGCGGTGGCGGAGGAGGCTGTCCGCCGCACGACGAGAAATACCGGCCGCTTATCGGGGGTATCAGTGCCATAGAAGAAACCTCTACGGCGTGCACGTTGGGCTTGGTCGTACGGGATTCGACCGATCATACGCTCGTGGCCCTGACGAACAATCACTGTGCGGGCCTTCTTTATGACGTAAATTATTCGGTGCCCGATAACGGCAATTCCGAAGTCGGCGGCATCGTGATGCTTCAGCCTTCGCCGTACGACGGCGGCACGTCGGGAGACAGCTATGGTGTCGTTAAGCGGGCGGTGGCCATGCAGTTCGGAACCGCCAGTGGTCAGGACAACATTGTTGACTGCTCCATATCCACGACCGAGATAGACGATACCGACTACATCATCTTGGAACTCGACGACGGACCGTTCCCGTTCGGCGACAAGACCATGTACTCTGCGGGGCAGGAAGTGCTGAAGGCTGGCCGCACCACGGGCAACACGCCGCCGCCGACCACAACAGTCTCCAGTAAGAGCACCGTCGTCAACGTAGACTACAGCGGCGGCGCCGGAGGCGACAACAACTTGGCTCCCTTCACCGACCAGATTATCTGCACGGCGGCGAGCAGGTTCAGTCAGGGGGGCGATTCCGGTTCGGCCATTGTGGCCTTCATTAACGGGCGCTACCGCGTCATCGGGCTTCATTTTGCCGGCAATGCCAATGGCACGATGGGCGTTTGCTGTCCGATGGAGGAAATCGCGTCCCTGCTTAATGTCGAAGCTTGGGACGGCTCTGTGGTCACGGACTATACCGAAGAGAGCGCGATATATGTCAACGGGCGCCGATATGTGCGGGTCGGGGCGACAACCGATCCAGTCACGCACAGTGTCGGCAGTTCGTCGTCGAGTTCGGGGTCCAGCTAGGCGAAGGAACAACGACATGGAAGCGATAGAAAGATTTTTTTCGCATACGGTGTGGAGGCGAGTCAGAAGCCTCCGCAAGATGGCTGAGGATCTGATCCGGGCTGCATTCAGGGCAAAGAGAATATTTGCGGATGACGAGACGTTTCGCAGGCGGATCGCGATTTGTGAAAAATGCGACAGATTTGATCCGAAGTTGAGGCAGTGCAAGGTCTGCGGATGTTTTATGGATGTCAAGGCCAAGTTTTATGCTGCCAGGTGCTATATCGTTGAGGAAGGCGAAGAATCTCGATGGCCCGAATAAACGCCAACAATATAGTTGATGCCAGGATTGGGTGCGCGCGCCGAGAAGTGTCGGTGGCGTTTCTGGATTCCGGTGTGGTTTCGTACGGCGAACTTCCGTATCGCGGAGACAGGCTGGACACGCTTGATCCGGCGGCGATCGACATTGTCAAGATTAGGGGGGTCGGGGTCGAGATCGGCATGCGTGTCCCTTCTAGTCACAATCCCCTATATGATACATGTCACTTTGAAGTCCTCATATCTGGCGATAAGAAGGCCGTGAATCGCAACAGGATCTTTTGGGACAGGATAACTGCCCAGTACTTTTCTGAGGAGCGAGGCGGCTGGTTTATCGAGCTCCACAACGGCGTGTACGAGTTGCCGAGCGAAGGCGCCGATTTGCGACTGGCTTCATCGCAGTTCGACATGCGGGTAAAATTGCTGGCGACCAACTTGAATCTGGATCCGTCGCAGCCCGTCTATGCCTGGTTTCGGCGTCGCTATTATCTTGTCGACGAATACGTTGAGTCGGGAGCTTTTGTCGGAGCAGAAATCAAGGCGTTTTCTTCGGTTGCCGAAAATACTGGCGATGTCTCTAGGTGCAATCAGAAGGTCTATCTGGACCCCGAGAATATGAGCTGGCCGGGTGGAGAGCTTGGCTCTTTCGAGGTGTATATTGGCACGTCGCCGCTTGTGACGGATTATCCGGGCGCGGCTGTCGAGCATCGCAACAGCGCTGAAGTGAATAGCGGCTTCAGATATTTCGACGGCGACAGTTTCGAGATTGTTCCCGAGATCGGTCTTTCGGCGGTGCATATGGCCGCCCCGAAGTACTTGATAACAAATCCGTTGTCCTCCAAGGAACCGCTGTATGTCTTTTACCGGGCCAATTGGGGTCCATATGGAGTGCATAAATCGGCTCTGTGGCTCTCGAGCATTTTCATTCCCGAAGACACCTTTTCCGATCCCGGGCACGACTATAATCCTCAGCTCTTCCTAGACGTTGTAAAGGATGACTATCCGTCTTTTTATCATGTTCAAGTCATATCGGGCACTAGTCCCGACTTGCCCGATTATTTTGTCGGCGGCGATACGTCGCTGTTGGAGCCCGATCTGACGTCGAGCTGTCTCGTCGAATATTCCGACAGCTACAAAATCTCTCACAGAAGCCGTTTTTCGTACTGGAACGGAGGCGAATTCGTTCAGCCAAGCTATCTCGGGTTTCCGAACACCAGAGATGTCCGCATTTCTCATATTTCAGAGTGCGGATATGATGGAGAACAGAAGCTTTTCGTGTTTTGGAGGATCAGATATTCTCCCGAGTTTTCTTCGAGCAGCTCGTCCAGCTCCTCCAGCTCGTCCAGTTCCAACAGCAGCTAGAAGAATGACAGGGCAATGACGAATATAACGACAAAATGGGCGAGGCCGCTGGAATTGGCAAAGTCCGTTATCATAAGTGGCACGGGGCTGACTCCGTGATGCGGCAGGAAACATGGCGTTAGACGTGACAATTAGGGAATACGACCAGCCCACGGGCGATGTTCGCCGCAACATTACCGAAATGGATTTCGGCACTCTTGTGCCCGGGCGCCAAAGCGCGGTCAAGGCGATTGACGCGGCCATTACGGGAGTTGCCTCGGTGAGCAACGTGAGGATTCTCGTGGCCGATCCCGGCAGCATTGCCGTTCCTCGCTATTCTTCGGGATCTGTCACGGCCGCT
>Ga0180433_10010147_pt1 | contig 11392 bp, 6 predicted proteins | sample SS_ome_8_FD_132980 | JGI IMG/M metagenome (GOLD analysis project Ga0180433, IMG submission 132980) | Hypersaline lake sediment archaeal communities from the Salton Sea, California, USA - SS_1_D_1 metaG | ecosystem: Environmental > Aquatic > Non-marine Saline and Alkaline > Hypersaline > Sediment... | reverse complement strand
GTCCCCGAGGACTTCCGGCCCCGCACCAACCTGAAGCTGTTGCGGGAAGTGGAGCTGTCCCAGGCCGACCGGGAGAAGATCACGGATTGGGGCGTTCATCCGGTGCTTCTCTATTATCAAAAATGAAATACCCAAGAATCTGGATAGCTGCTCACGGAGGCGCGGCCGAAGTGGCCGAGAGCCAGGAGACCCCTATTCCAATACTCCGTCTATTGGCCCGCGAAAAAGACTCCTCCATCCGCTACCTGGTCGCCGCCAACCCGACCGCGACCGCCGATATTCTGACCCATCTGATGAAAGACAAGGCGATGGATATCCGCTGCCTCGTTGCCAACCATCCCACTACGCCGCAGGAAGTGCTCCACAAATTGGCCTCCGACATGGAAGATGAGGTCCGGCGTGACGTGGCGTACAACACCAACACGAGCTCTGAAACTCTACGCTACCTCGCGGACGACTATGATCCAAAGGTACGCGAGGATGTGGCCGGCAACCAAAGCACACCCAGAGATGTCCTAGAAAAACTGGCCAAGGACGACAACGACGTGGTCAAGGAAAAGGCGGCTCACACACTACGTATTATTGGATATTGAGAATTAGATTCGGCGGCTTCGGAAAAATTTTCGAGCACGGCGCTATTTCGAGTTTTCGGCCCCGGCGGTAGACTGGGCAGCAGGAGGATATTGATGATTCCCATTGCCGGATACCACACCGTTGGCCAACAGACGCCCCGCCGGGTGACCCGGACCCTGCAGATCGCCGGGAACCCGGTACGAGTGGTGTTCGATGAGGCGAAGTTGCGCCGGCTGTCGTCGCGCTTCAAAGGGGCTTACAACACCGCCAAGGATCGTATACCCGCCCGCTTTGCGGCCAGGCTTGTAGCGGACCCCGACTATTCCGAGGAGATCAAACTAAGCCTGACCGGCGAGCAACAGCGGGAATTCCTGCGCTGGGCGGAGGCAGTCAGCTTCCGTGTGGGCTACCGGCGCACCAACCCTGTGCTGGCGGCCCTAGACGGACAGAATAATGTTTTCGGGAGCTGGGAACCGGCCGAAACACCGGGACTCGTGAGCCGGGGGCAGCTGCTGGAATTCGACCTGACGCGCCCCACCGTGGCCGTGACGAAAACCATCGTCGTGGAACGCGACCTGCCAGCAGTCGTCGGCACCGCTGTTTACCGGTTACAGGTAGATAACGGCGACCGGGTAGCCGGCGGCCAGCCGGTACCCTCATCACTGCAGGAGCAGCTCTACAGCCTCCCGGCCTACGGAGCTACTTCCCTCGAAGAGCTGAGGAGAACAACCACCGTCGAGACACCGGCTTCCGCGATTATCACTACCGTCGCGGGATCGGCGCACTATCAGTTCCGGCGGGACCAGGCCATTCTGGCAGCCTGGGAACGCCTGCCGGAATTCACCCGCGCCCTCACCGAAGCCATCGTCTGGGAGGCAACCGACACCGCTTTATTGACCACCCTGCTGGCTCGACTACTGCCCCCCTTCGCATGCGGGGTGCCGCCCGTCTATTCCTTCCTTGACAGGCAACGAGTGTTTGCCCCCAGCAGTGTGGACTCTCCGGTTGCCAGAATGGTTGCCATCTTTGCGGCCCTGACTCTGCTCGTGGAGCCGTTCGGTGGCGATGACCCCGGTGTGGACACACGCCAGTTGCTGCGTTACTACCTGCCGGAGTTGAATGTGAGGGCCGCGCCGCTGGGCGATCAGGACGACGTGCTCCGGGCCAACTTTCCGGATGTAGTGGACCCTAATTGGCTGCGAGCCTCGGTTAATATCGGCGTCTTTTTGAATCGGCCTGACGTTCGTCGTGACGTCGTTAGTCCCCAAGTAGAACAGCCGCCGGCAGTGACGGAGACTCAACCGGAACAGGAACAGGAACCTCTAATAGGACCAGCACCCCCACCCGCCGAGATCGAACCGTTTTTCACCGATCAGCACGTTAAGCGACTGGAGCCGCCCTTTCCGCCTACCTTCGAGGTAACCGACCTCCCGGGCGTGCGGGTCATGGCCTACCGGAAGACCCCAGGCCCCTGGGTGCGCCAGGTCCGCCGCGACACGTCGGACCCGATGGTATGGGTGGATGATACTCCCTTAACACCTGGCGAGAAGTACGAATACATCTTCCGGGGTAGCAATCAGACAAGCACACCGGAGGCGAACTCAAGTTTCGCCCGCTACCCGCATTGTGGCCCCGCGACACAAAATAACCCTACCGCACCCCACTACCGCGACCAACGGGGAAGAGCACAGGACTGCGTGTTCCGGAAAGTCATCCAGCCTCCGTTACCGCTACTGAATGTTAGAGCCAGAATCGACCCCGAAGGAGGACTGATAGTTCTTTGGAACACCACCGGCGATAGCGGACGCGGGGGGACCGACGTTGAAGTACGCTATTCAACGGAAAACTCAGAGGGAATTACTCTTCCTTTGGCCGCCGGGCGAGCTCAGATTCCTATACGGGGACCGGTCCGCGTAGTAGGCATTAGAGCGAGAGCGGTTGGGGTAGAGGGAACGGCATCCCCTTGGACTGACGCGGTTCCGCACTCCGTAGATATTCCAGAGCCGCCGCCCGGCCGTCCACAGGGAATAAACCTGGACGCGCCGGAAGAATTTTATGCCAGCGGACAATGGACTTTTGTTGGCGGCCAGCGGGAATTATTCGTGGAGCTGAAGTGGCGGCCCGGACCCCCACTCAACTACGAACGCTTTCTTGTCGAGCGGAGGCGGGCGGACGGCGTATGGGAAGAGGTGCTCGGAGAGGCCCATGGTGACTTCCGCACTGGTTATTGGTTACGCGACTTCGACGTCGGTTGGGACGCTGCTTACAACTACCGCATCTTCGCCGTCAACGCCGAAGATATTCGGTCTGCCCCCTTCGCGGGGGTAGGTAGAACGCCACCGGCTCCACCGGCTCCCCCTCCGCCGCCCGATCAGGTGCGAGCGTCGTTGGTGGATGGAGATATTCTACGTGTTGGGGTGGTGCTGCCGCCGGGAGCCGATGGGATTCAGGCTCGCTATATCCTTAATGGTGAAGAAGTAGTTGATACACGCAGTACGTTCATGTACTCGGCGGCCGCGGACTGGTTCCAACGACGCATGCCGGCGGGCGGCACACTTCAGGGGATCGAAGTCAGGACGTACAACGAGGGAGGATTCTCTCCCTGGACCAACGCCCAACCGGCGGAAATCCAAGTGCCGCCACCAAAGCCGACGCGGATTTCCTTGCGACTGGATACCCCTGCTACCAGCTTCGCCGAGGCGCTGGAAGTGCCGGCCGACCCTACACGGTCGCAGGCGATAATCAACATATCGGTGGACTCCTCAGACGCGGTTGAGTTGCTAAGGGTGGAACGACGGAACATCGCGGAGGATGTGTGGCGGCCGCTCGATATTGTGGAGCGCACCGGGCCCGGAACCTGGATCGTGGACCGCGAGCTGGCACCCTTAACAGAATACGTCTACCGGGTATGGAGTGTTACCGGCGGTGTTCGCTCCACGACTGCTCAATTGTCGGACCGAATAACTACACCTCCTCGGCCTCCGGTTGTCCCTCACATCACACTAACAGCGGAGCCGGTGGAAGTAGGTTCGATGCGCGGCAGCTACATCCACGTCGCCTTACAACAACCATCGGACACCCCTACCGCCGCCCGGTACGGCTTGTGGGTGACGGTCAACGGAGGGCGTCTGCCCTACTTCACCGCCTATCGCTCGGAATTTCGGCTGCCATCGTCCGGGAACGCCAACTCGCAATCGAGTTCCGACAATCCTCCACTCTTGTTACGTCCCGGCAGCGTAGTCGAAGTGGAAGCGATGCCGCTGAACAGAGGCGGGCGCGGTCCGAAAGGGTCGGCAAAGATTGAAGTGCCATTGTTGCCGGATACGCCGACGCCGGTGCAAGCGCAGGTGGCCGAAGACGAATGGTGGCGCGGTCGCTACGGAGGAACTCCAACCGCGGAACCAGCCAAAAAGACGGGGGCGGGACCGCTTATCGCGGGAGCTGCTGTGTTGGGTATTTTGCTACTCGCCGGGCGTTGACCCCATACGCCGCGCTATTTCGAGCCTATTCTGATAGGCTTGTGCGTGGCCTACGATCTGCCAATTGTTCCTGCGCCAGCTCTCGATCGCCTCGTTGCGGCCGTATAACCTATCCCACAAACGCAACAGAAACGTGGTCTCCTGTAAACGGATATCCTCGAAAGGAATATCCGGCACGTCGGGTGTGTAGTCGCGCTCGCCTCCCAGGGAGACCTGGGGAGGCCCGGCCACCGGATACCAGTAGAAAAAAGGACGCTCGTAACGGGCGACCCCGCCGGCAAACCAGCCTTCCGGGTTCTGCGCCGCTTCAAGCAGCCGTAACAAGTAATCGGGAACCCACGCCGCCCGTGGATTGAAAGGTTCGGCCTCCGGAAGTCGTGCTAACGCCGGGGTAGGCATCAGTTTCCGCAATTCACTTTTACGGGACCACGCGTCGGTGTGCTCCTGCGCGAAGTCGAAGCCCAGTACCACACGCCCAACGACCCACGCGAGATAACTGTCGGCGCGAAGCCTCACAAGCATTCGCTGGAAATCGCTCCAACTGGAACCTCCCAAAAGCCAACCCATAAACCCGACGGCCGGAGCCACAGGGGGATCGGGCTCCCCACACGGGTCCAGAAACAAGCGCAACTGGGCCCAGGGATCGGCGATCGCCCAAGCAGGTCGAAAATAGTTTTGATCCCCACGCCGGCGTCCGACAATGCGCTGGCTCACTTGAGTGGGCAGATACCCCTGAATAGCCGCCGATGCCATTCCCGCAGCAAAGTAGCGTCGCTCCGGAAGAGTGATGGCCAGCGAAGCGAACTCACGTCGAGCGGTTTGCGAATAGAGGTAGTCGAACAGACTGACCCAGCGGCGATAAAACGCGAACTGCCGCAGGAAGACCTCTCCTTCGGAGGTTGTCTGCTGGGTGTCCGCCGGTGGAGCCCCCGGAATGTCCAAAGTGAAAGATTCCTCTGAGTTTACCGGTGGCGGAGTTGCGAGGCGTTCCTGTAAACGGCGGTTGTCCGCTGAGATTCGATCTACAGTTGCCCGGTCCAGATACCTCTGAAGAAACCCGGTATCGATTAGCCGCGTTACCGCTGGGGGAGGGGAGGCCCAAGCGGTTCCCTCGTGGGCCATGGCGATCAAGCACCAAAGAAAAGAGATGGCGCTGTTTCCTGTGAGAGGCTCGCTGCTATAGGACGCCTTTCGGACCCAATCGATGAACCGGGTAAGCGCGGCTCCGTTCGGCTCATCCGGAAGCTCGGTTACATTGGCCGCCACGGCCACCACTTCCTCTGCCTGACCGCGCACCTCGCTTTCGGCTTCTTCGCCTTGAGCATTCCTCCATCGAAAGACCCAACGCCGGAAAGCCGAGCGGGCTTCTTCCAACAAACGGGGTATGCTAACTACGGTCCGCATCGGTGCCTCCCCTAGTCAGCAGAACCATCGCTCCTAAACCTCCCAGCAGAAAAATCGGCCACATTCCAATTTTTCTTGGCGAAGGGGCAGCTGTGGGAGTTTCGTCAGGAGGCGTTTCCGGTTCTCGAATACTGGGTGCAGGGGGTGCCGGGCCGTCGGCCGGGGCTGAAATGCGCCCGCCTACATTTTGCGAGGCAAACATCGCGGTAACCGTATCGACGTGCTGCCGGTTAGCCGCCTGGAATTCCTCGGATATGGTTCGACTCTGCAGCCCGGAGGATTCGAAAAAGGGGCCGCCGCGGTTGTACCAGCGCAGAAGACGTCGCCGCCGGGGGCGCGAACACATACCGATATATTTGTCCACGCCCAAGTCGCGGAAGTAGCATGCCATAAGCGACACTGCCTTGAAGACGAAGGAGGTCAACTTGTCCGCGAAGTTTAGAGAGGTACTTTGATAACCTTCTCCGCCGCCGAACACCCGATCCAGGATGGTTCCAATATCCGTACGATCCACGTTTACTGTGTTGCGCCAGTTTGGGATCACGTACTGATCCGGGTTTTCGTTCAGCCAGCCGCCGGCCCCGACAGGGATAGCGCCGGCTAGCAGAGGGTGGAACACACTACGCAAAGTATGGACGCTCCCCATCAAAGGCCGACCGCCGGGGCGCGTCGACTCCTGAGCACCCGCTAACAGTCCCCGGTGGATTGCTACACTGTTGAGACAAGTATCGATCAAGGCTCCCAAGCTGGGGAGCCGCAGCATTCGGCTGTACAAACTGCCTTTGGGCGACCAGCCCCCGGTCTCCGCCGCGAAGCAGTGGCCGAATCCTCCGACCGAAACGTCGTCGCGGGCATCTGCGTACGAACCTAAAGGGGTATAGAGCTGGTTGCCAGGTCCAATCTCATCGTTCTTGGTTGAATCCATAACAGGCGATGAATTGGTCCAACGGTCGGACGGTAGCGTATACTCCCACATCCCCGCCGCGGTAGCGTCGAAGTCGGGTGTGTTGGCGGTGTTCCACGCCTCCTCCAAAGTTTCGCGCACCAGTTTCACCACATCCAAGATGTAAGTAAGGGTAGCTTCGCGGAGCGCCTGCCTCCGCGACCGGCCGAACCAAATCTGTTGCGATGAAGCGTCGAGGACTTCACGAACATTTTTTACCAGGTTCTGCTCGACCCACATGCCTAATGACAAACCGAATATCGACTGCAGCCGCACAACCAGATTGCCGGCAGGTTCGGCCAGAAACATACTAGGATAGGTTTCGGGGTTGGAGGTAAGTACATTCACCAGCGACTGCGCCTCGTAGGCGGCCGCATCTCCAGCTATTGTCGCGCCGAACTGTTGAGCCGACGCTCCGAACGACCGGTCTTGCCACCACCTCACACCCAAAGCCATGAGTGCATCTACCCCCAGTTCAGCCAGCAGCCCGTAAGGGTTATTCCGGGCCACCAACCGACCGAGCTCGAACAGTTCCCACGCCCCCAACGCATTAAGCCCAGCGTCGATTAGCTGGTCCCATTCACTACCCAAAGGCAGAAGATCGACAAAGTAGCGTTGCCGATGGGACATGAAGATGTTGGCGTAGGAAAACTCGTCCGGCGTAAGCGTTTCGATTACCTGGGCCGCACGCTGGAGTTGCTCCTCCCGAGCTGCGGAAGCCACCAAACTCCCTACATCGATCACGTCCGCCAGGGTATCCGCGTCCAGCTCGACTCGGAAGGTACGCGTCAGGTAGGGGGCCAATAACAAAACCGCCTGGGGAGGCGGATTGTCCTCATAGGCGGAAACAGCCCCAGCAGGAAACCGCAGGCGTGGGGCTTCCGTCAGCTCGGACGGCACGTATGCCTGATCCTGCGCCGGCGGTAGCTCGGCCTCGGGCGGAATCCATGATCGTTGCGCCGGCACAGTTTATCTCCTGGTCAGAATAAGCAGTCCCAACCCGACACCTAAAACCGGCAACAGAAAACCGAGGTCGAAAGGCGGCTTCTTCGCTTGATCGATTAGAGCCTCCGCCCGTTTGTCGCAGTCCGCTTCCACCAAAGCGGCCGGATCGATCTCGAAAGCCTCGGCCAGGTCCTGGCCGCTTTCGCGTAGAAAATTTTTCTGCTGCGCCACCATTTCTTCGGTGGCCCCCGCTCCTAATCGTTGTCTGATGCGGGCATCGATTCTGTCGGGGTAGAGAAGGTCGCACAACAAACGGGCTAATCCCGGTGTGTTGATGCGGTCGCCGAACAGCTCGTCCTTGATATAGTTGATGGATATGCCGGTAACGGCGGCGACTCCAGCCAACGTAGCCGCGGTCGCCACCGCACGGCCAGCGGCTCCGCGGAGAACGCCGCGCCGCATTCCCCTACGCACAGCCTGCTCCAAAGCCCCGGTGTCCGCAGCCACCGACCTCTGCAGCGTCTCTGGCAGACCCTCACCGATAGAAGTAGCGGGTACATCAGCCGCGGTGCGCCTCAAAGCGGTAGCGACGTTCTCGGCGATCTCGTCCACCCCTACATCGTTGAGCCGCTGCAACAGCCACTGGCCGCTGGTACCCAGATGCCGCATGATCTCGTCCGGACTCTGGCCGAGTCGTCGTAAATTATCTGCATACCTACGGGCGGCGCGTCCAGCACCTGCTGCGTCGTCGGCATAACGGCGGCTACGGCGGAACAGACCGGCGGCCGACTCCACAACATCATCCCAGGTTCCACCGACTGTACGACGACCGTTGACGGCCATTTTTACGCCGGCCACGCCAAAAGCGCGGGCGGCGTAGGGGTTCATCGGCGTGGGAATCTGCGGCGTCATCAGTTTTTGGTTCATGGTGTTCACCATTTCGCGGTAGCCCGCCTCGCCACCTTGGTACTTGGGGTCTTGGCGGAGGCCCATTTCTTCGAGGCTGGGAATGGTATACGGACCCTGGACCGCGACAGCGATGGGAAGGTCGGTGCGGTCTTTGAGGTGGGGAGCCAGCATCACGCCTGAAGGCACCGCGGGAAAGCCGGCGCTCCAGGAACGGGCGACCACCGTGCGACCGTCGGACAGTCTCATGGCGCGTACCCGTTGGGCGGTGCAGCTGACTCGGTATCTTTGTCCCTCGAAATCGAACTCGATGGTGCGGCGGCAGTTGTCGAGCATGTTTAACCGGCCTCGGTAGCACCGGTCGGTTCCCCATACACAAGGCGATGGACAGTGTTGGGGCCGTCGGCGCGGTTCATCAGAGGAAAGGAACCGTCAGGGTCGAAGATCGACTGCATGACCTGACGTTGACTCTCACGCAGTATACCAATGAACACGCTCCATGCCTCGGGGTAACCCATCACAGGTTGCGCCATCAATCGTTGGGCCGCCCAGTCGTGCCAATCCAACATGGACGACACTTCGGATTCGTTTTCACCCAGAATGGTGAGCATCATCGTGTAGGGGTTGCCGTCCTTGTCGTGGAACAGCCAGTACATACGGCCGACGATCCCATGTTCGTCCCGCCAGAACCCTAAAAACACGCCGGTGTGGTCGGCGAAGGACCGGGCGCAGTAGCAAAGGGAACCCCACGGGTGCCAGAAGCCCGGACGATAATTTTCCAGCGCCTGCAGCAACGGCTGGTCCGGTTCTTCCTTGATACCGAAGATTCCCTGGACCTTGAACAAGTGGATGGTGTCCAAGTAGCCGCGCACGGTGGCCGCGTCCTTGCCGAAGTTGGAGGCGAGCGCCCGCATGTAGTCGAGCCGGCCGGCGAAGGGACGATAGAAACCGTCCAACACCCCGGTTATTTCCTGGCGTCCTTCGGCCAGCAGTGCCAGGGACTCCTCCATATTCTGGGTGGTGTCCAGGCTTAACGCATCGCCAAACCCTTCACGGGCCAGCGCCGTCACAGTCATGCCGAAACGCGACATACCCTTACGCACATAACCGCGCTTCTCCAATGTGGACAGGAGGCTTCCGTTGCTGGAGGGACGACCTATACCAGCCTTGTCCATCCGCATAATCAGGCTGGAAGCGTAGGCCCGCGGGGCCGAGCGGACGGTCGCCGTGAACTCCACGTTCGAAAGGCGCACCTGTTCTCCTTCGTGTAGAATCGGCAGCTCGTGCTTCGTCTCCGGCGAGTCGTACGTCCAGATAGCATAAAACCCAGGATCGGTTACCTTGACGCTCTCGCCCTCGAACATGCCGGCCGGCACCGTTGGGTGGCTCAGCCCCACCATACGCTCATCACCGGTAGCGTCAGGCAACGAGGCGGCTACGGACCGCCGGAACATCAACTCGAAAGCCTTCAGCTCGTCGGCGTCGTAACCGCCGACTTTGAAGGGGCCGCCGTCACGGATAGACGAAACCATCTGTTGGGCCAGTAACTGGTACTTCGGCCGCAGGGCTTCGTGGGCCTCCTGGGCGTTGCGCCCCGCCTTCCCAGATTTGACGTGGCCACGACCTTGCAGACCGAGGTCCTGCGCCATCCGCATGATTTCGGATGCGCCGAGACCGGAAACAGCCTCACTATCTGTGCGTATGTAAGTACACTGTCCCTGCTCATAGAGCTTCTGGGCCAGCCGTAAAGCCCGGTCCGCTTTGACGTTATGGTACCGGTTCATGTCAGCTTGGAACGTCGCCGTCTTGTGCGGCGGCCGGGGCCAGAACGCCTTCTGGTCCTGCTTGAAGCCCGCGACCGTAGCCGGGATTGATTCCAGCTGTTTCTTCAGTTCCCGCTCATCGCCCTGGATTTTTTCGTCCAGGATCATCGTCACCGGGAACTCACGCCCGTGGGCCGACGCGGTGGCCTCGATCTTGTGCGTGATGGACGGCAGCTGCTGAAGCGACTTCTCCTCATCAGACATCAGCATGTCCAACGCCGCGAACTGGACGCGACCCAACGACAGGCCGCGGTTGCCGGGACCGCGGATGTTCATCTTCCACAGCGCCCGCGACGCCGGGTAGCCGATCAAACGGTCCAGCATCTCCCGCGACTGGTAGGCGGCGACGAAGCCGTGGACCAGCGACGGCTCGGCGTTCTTGATGGCTTCGGTGATTTCCTTCTTGGCGATGGCGTTGAAACGCGCCCGCATGAAACGGATACCGGGCGGCAGCTCGCCGCTCTGCTCCAGCATCTCCTGGACGTGCCAGGCGATACCTTCGCCCTCGCGGTCCGGGTCCGTGGCCAGGTAGATCACGGAACCGCGCCCAAGCTCGTTCTGGATAACCTCCAACAACTTGGGGATCACGCTGTAGTTCGTCACCCGGTAGATCGGGACGTAGTGTCCCTGGTGTTGCTGCACACCCAGGTAACGGGCCGTGTTGGTCTCCGGGCGCAGAGGGTCGTCGCCCTTCCGCGCCGGGAACATCTGGAGGAACTCCTCCACGTCCCACCGGGCGTCTTCATCTTCCGGAAAGATTCTATCCTCGGGCGGCTCCTTCATAGGCGTCCGCTCGAACAGCGACCGGAAGTGTCCCCGTGTCGCCAGGACTATGTAGTCGTCCCCCAGATAGCGTTTGATGGACTTGATCTTGTTCGGCGACTCCACCAAGACCAGGTGCGGGCCGCTGCCGACGCGGGGACGCCGGGTGCGCCTGGGAGATTCGGATTTTTTGCTGCGAGATTTACGTTTTGCCACTTGCTCCTCCTGTTAAAGACTAGCTTGGAGGAGCCGATACATCATCATCGAAGTAAAATCGGCCATCCAGATTATCTGCAGCAGCTTTCTTCACCAGAGGCTGAAAATCCTCATTTAGTAGTTGTTTGAGTATACCCACAGGCGTGTTCGGATTCTCAGCCAGCTTCAACCGGGTCTCGAAAAAAGGGTCTTTAACCAACCTCCGTAAGACACCTGCCGGCGACTTGGGGTTCTCCGCAACCGCACGCCGTACCCAAACATTACCGTCCACTCCCAGGCGTTCCAGCACTTCCGGCGGAGTGAGGATATTAGCGGCCACTACAGTACGTACTGTTCTATCT
>Ga0180433_10010146_pt1 | contig 11393 bp, 12 predicted proteins | sample SS_ome_8_FD_132980 | JGI IMG/M metagenome (GOLD analysis project Ga0180433, IMG submission 132980) | Hypersaline lake sediment archaeal communities from the Salton Sea, California, USA - SS_1_D_1 metaG | ecosystem: Environmental > Aquatic > Non-marine Saline and Alkaline > Hypersaline >... | reverse complement strand
GGGCAGTATGTGGGCCATACCGCTCCGAAAACCCGCGAGATGATCAAGCGGGCGCAGGGGGGTGTGTTGTTCATCGATGAGGCTTACTACCTCTACAAGCCTGGAAATGAAAGGGATTATGGGGCTGAGGCCATTGAAATCCTGCTGCAGGATATGGAGCGGCAACGCAATGATTTTGTGGTGATTTTTGCGGGCTACAAAGATAGGATGCAGCAGTTTTATCACTCCAATCCAGGGCTTTCATCGCGTGTGGCCCATCACATTGATTTTCCGGATTACAGCGATGCCGAACTCATGGCGATCGCCTTGCTCCTGTTGCAACAGCAGAGCTACCGGTTTGCCGATGATGCTCAGGAGGTGTTTGCGGATTACATCCGTCGTCGTCGCCAGTTGCCGTTCTTTGCCAATGCCCGCTCGATTCGCAATGCTCTGGATCGCCTGCGTCTGCGCCAGGCCAACCGGTTGTTTTCCCGCATGGATCAACCGCTCAGTCGCGATGACCTGATCACAATTGAGGCCGCCGATATCCAGGCGAGCCGGGTGTTTCAGGGGGAGGTGGAAGGTGTGGATCCCGCCCGCCCGCTGACGTCTTGAGGTTGTGGATGGGGGGGCTGCGCCGTCTCAGACCTTGGGTTGCTGCAGATCGCGACGGATGAGGGCGAGCAGATAGGACGGTGCTTTGTAGCGGGTGGGAAGGCAGCGATTGAGGGTTTCCAGGTGTCCCCAGCAGACGGTTTTCTGGATGTCCTGGGTGCTGCGACCTTCCTTCAGCAAGCGGCGCAGGGCCTTGCAATACAGGGGATAGCCCGCCTCCAGTTCACCGATGGTCAGCTTGGTCTGGGCCATGGGGTCACGCAGCGCAACTCCAACCTATGCAACCGGCTGCCCCTCGGTCGACCGTTGGCGGCTGGCCCGCGTCAGCTGTTCGGCCCCAGTCCGGCCAGGTGGAGCACCAGTTGGCTGTTGTAGTCCCGGGCGAGTTGTTCGATCTCCTGGATCGGCCCCTGCAGCCAGCGCGCAACCTGAAGCATGGCGTTCAGATCAAGGGCGTGATCCACCCCACGCTCCAGGCCACTGAGACGGCTGAGCTTGCTGCGTTCCACCCCGAGGGATTGGAGCCAGTCGCGCAGTGGCGCACTGAGCTGGTGGTGGCAGGCCTCCAGCCAGAGATTCCAGTCGTCGTTTTGGTGAACTGGAATCTGCAGGCTGATCTGGAGGCTTTCGCTGGGATCCAGCAGAGTGGTGGTGACTCGTTGCGGCGTGCTGCCGGAGTAGAGCAGCTGCCAGCCTTGGCCGATCAGGGTGCGGGCGGCTTGATCACGGAGATCCAGGCTGAGCAGTGAAGCAGTTGACTCTGGGCCAGGGAGTTGAGCTTCAACTGGCCCGCCGCTGCCCACCCATGGGGTGGTTTGGGAAAGTGATGGCATTGCCGCGGTTCAAAAGCTGAACTCTGACTAAGAGGAAAGGCAAGGAGGCAGCGGTGAGCTGGATGACACCGTTGCCGAATCCGCACCGGCGGTGGTCAGCCCAGGTAGGCGACGCAATCGATCTCCACCCGGGCGCCCTTCGGCAGGGCCGCCACCTGCACGCAGGCCCGCGCTGGGCTCACCCCCGCACCGAACATCTCCGCATAGATGGCATTGACGGCCTGAAAATCATTCAGATCGGCAAGGAACACGGTGGTGCGCACCACCTGGGCGGCACTGGCGCCTGCAGCGGAGAGCACCGCCTCCAGATTGCGCAGCACTTGGCGGGTCTCCGCCTTTACATCCCCGGCGCCGACCATGGCACCGCTGTGGGGATCCAGGGGGATCTGGCCGGAGCAATAAAGCCATTCGCCGGCGCGCACCGCCTGGTTGTAGGGCCCCACCGGGGCCGGGGCCGCAGGGGTGTTGATCGCCTCAGGGCTGGCGGATGCCGGCATGGTCGGGTTGCAGAATGAGCGGGCATCATCGCCCCTGAGGACTATGGAGGGTCGCGGATCAAAGGCCGCGCCGGTTGCGGTGTCGGGCCTTTGGCACCGCTACCCGGGCCGCGACAGCGAATGGACGCTGAAGGGCATCGATCTGAGCCTGGCGGCGGGAGAGCTGGTGGGGTTGCTCGGCCTCTCCGGTTGCGGCAAGACCACCCTCCTGCGCCTGATCGCCGGCTTTGAGGAGCCCTCCCGGGGGGAGGTGCGCCTGCAGGGGCAGATTGCCGCCGATGCTCAGCGCTGTCTGCCCCCGGAACGGCGTGGTGTGGGCATGGTCTTTCAGGACTACGCCCTCTTCCCCCACCTCACCGCGTGGGAGAACACGGTGTTCGGCCTGCGCAGGGGGCAGGACACCAGCCGGGCCTCCTGGCTGTTGGAGCTGTTGGGGCTTGAGCGGCTCACCGCCCGCTATCCCCATGAACTCTCCGGTGGTCAGCGTCAGCGGCTGGCCCTGGCCAGGGCCCTGGCGCCCGCTCCCGCCGTGGTGCTGCTCGATGAACCTTTCTCCAATCTCGATGTGGAGGTGCGCCTGCGTTTGCGCAGTGAATTGCCCGCCGTGCTCAGCCGTTGCGGCACTTCGGGCGTCCTCGTGACCCATGACCCCGGGGAGGCCCTGGCGATCTGCGATCGGGTCGCAGTGATGCAGAACGGCATCATTCATCAATGTGCGTCGCCCCGCACCCTTGTGGAGCAACCGGCGACGCCATTCGTGGGTCGTTTCGTGCTTCAGGGCAATCTGCTGCCGGTGCACGCCGACGCTGGTGGCCATCTGGTCTGCTCCCTGGGCCGCTTTCCGATGCCCGCCGGGATCCGTGCCGACGATCTGGCCGAGGCCTCGGTTCTGATTGATCCTGCTGCCATTCGCCTCGTCCCGGATGCGTCGGCTGAGGCCTGCGTGATGGGTCGGGAATTTCTCGGACGCGAATGGCTGTATCGGGTTGAGGTGGGATCGCGTCAGCTGCGGCTGCGCCTGCCTTTGCAGAGCGATTACCGGCGCGGCACCCGCTGCCGCCTGGAGCTGTCTCCAGGGGAGGCGGTGGTGCTCTACCCCCAGCGTCTGCCGCCGGTGGCCTTGGCCACCATTTGAGATCGCTTCAGCCCCTCCAGTGATCCTTGTGCTGGCGCAGCGTCCCCAGCTCCTCAGCATCGGCGGCCAGCAGCATCAGATTGGTCTCCCGTTCGATCGCGATCGTGCTGGGCAGACTGCAGCCGCCCTCTCGGCGCAGGGCCTGCACCGCCTTCAATCGCTGTTGAATCGCCTCGTTCGTCGGTTGCAGCGCTGCGGCCCAGCGCAGGTTGGCTTCGGTGTATTCGTGGGCGCAATGCACGGTGGTGTCGGCCGGTAGACGGCTGAAGCGCTGCAGAGCGCGGTGCATGTCGGCTGCGGTGCCCTCGAACAGGCGACCGCAACCACCGCTGAACAGGGTGTCGCCGCAGAAGAGGGCCGCTGGGCCTCCATCGCTGGGGGTGAGCACAAAGGCGATGTGGGCACGGGTGTGGGCGGGGACCTCCATCACCTCAAGCTCCCCGTCGAGCAGGGGAATCCGCTCGCCTTCCCGCACCGACAGGGTCTGGAACGGGATCCGGTCGCGATCGCTGGCTGCGGCCAGGACCGCCGCCTCTGGCCAGCGTTGCAGCAGTGCCGGCGTGCCGCCGATGTGATCGGCGTGGTGGTGGGTCTGGAGCACCGAGTCCAACCGGAGCGCGCGGGCGTCGAGCCAGTCGATCACCTCAGCGGCCACGGCGGGGTCGACCACCACCGCCCGATCTCCTGCCACCCAGATCCAGACGATGTTGTCCTGGAGCACGGGCAGGGCGTGCAGGCCATCGCGCACCTCGGCAGCAGGGGGCATCGTTAAAGTCCAGGTTGACGCATCACTCCATGATCACCGTCGCCCTGGCCAAGGGAGCGCTCTTGAGGGATTCCGTGGCTCGGTTCGCTGCGGCAGGGCTCGATTTCAGCGCCGTCCTCGATCCCGACAATCGCCAGTTGATGGTGCCGTCCGTCTGTGGCAAGGCCCGGGCTCTGCTCGTGCGCAATGGCGACGTGCCGGTGTATGTGGCCTATGGCCAGGCTCAGTTGGGTGTGGTCGGTTACGACGTGCTCCGTGAACACCAGATGCCCGTTGCCCAGCTGGTGGATCTGGGCTTTGGCGGCTGTCGCATGTCGGTGGCGGTGAAGGACGGCAGCGGCTACCGCAGCGCCGCCGATCTGCCCCCCCATTGCCGCGTTGCCAGCAAATTCACCCACTGCGCCCGCACCTATTTCGATGCCCTCGACCTGCCGGTCGAACTGGTGCATCTCACCGGGTCTGTGGAGCTCGGGCCGATCACCGGCATCGCTGAAGCGATCGTCGACCTGGTGGCCACCGGCAGAACCCTGCGGGATAACGGCTTGGTCGCGATCGAAGACCTGTTCCATTCCACCGCCAGGCTGGTGGGCCACCCCCTGTCGCTGCGGCTCGATCGCGGTGAGCTGGGCGCCATCGTGGAGGCGATGCGGGAGTCCGCCGGCCATCCGGTGGCAGCAGCCTGATGGCCGGTTCTGATCTGCAGCGCGTCAAGCGGCTTGGTCGCTATCTCGGCCACGATCGACGCCGGCTCACGCTCACGCTCGTGTTGCTCGTGCCGGTGGCCCTGGCCGGTGCGATCCAGCCCCTGCTGGTGGGCCAGGCGATTGCCGTGCTGCGGCGCACGGGCGGTGCCACCAACGAATCAGTGCTTCCCCTCTTGCAATCGCTCGACACGCCGGTGGCGGTCCGCCTGCTGGTGATCACGCTGCTGGTGTCTGTGTTGTTGCGCCTGGCTCTGCAGGGATTCCAGTCGTTCAATATTCAGGCGGTCGGGCAGCGCCTCACGGCCCGGATCCGCAACGATCTCTTCTCGCATGCGATGCAGCTGTCGCTGCGCTTTCACGACCGGATGCCGGTCGGCAAGTTGCTCACCCGGCTCACCAGCGATGTCGACGCCCTCGCGGAGGTGTTTGGCAGCGGTGCTGTTGGCGTGCTCGGCGACCTGGTGACCCTGCTGGTGATTGCGATCACCATGCTGTTGGTGGAATGGCGACTCGGGCTGTTGCTGCTGGTGTCACAGGTTCCAGTCATTCTCACCATTCTCTGGTTGCAGCGGCGCTACCGGAAGGCCAATTACCGGGTGCGCGAGGAGTTGTCGCAGCTGAATGCTGACTTTCAGGAAAACCTGCAGGGCCTGGATGTGGTGCAGATGTTCCGTCGAGAAGCGGCGAACAGCGCCCGTTTTGCCCACACCGGACAGGCCTACCGCCGTGCTGTGAACGGCACGATCTTCTTCGACAGCAGCATCTCCGCCTTCCTCGAGTGGGTGGCGCTCGTGGCTGTGGCCGTGGTTCTGGCGCTGGGCGGCTGGATGGTGACCGCCGGGGCGATCGGTCTGGGTACCCTCACCACGTTCATCCTCTATTCGCAGCGCTTGTTTGACCCCTTGCGTCAGTTGGCTGAACGCTTCACCCAGATCCAGGGGGGCCTGACGGCCGTGGAGCGCATCGGCGAACTGCTCGAGGAGCCCCTCGACATCGTTGACCACACCCTGGGCGAGACCACGGCGTCGCGTCGCGCCAGCACCACGCCAGCCCACCTCGTGGCCCTGCCGGCCCGTCGCGGCGAGGTGGTCTTTGACAACGTGAGTTTTGCCTATCGCCCCGATGAGCCGATCCTGCGGGATCTCAGTTTCCGGATTGCCGCCGGCGAGCATGTGGCCCTGGTAGGGCCGACGGGATCCGGTAAAAGCACGGTGATCCGCCTGCTCTGCCGGCTGTATGAACCCCAGCAGGGCAGGATCCTGCTCGACGGTCAGGACATTCGTGACCTGCCCGTTACGGAGTTGCGCCGGCAGTTGGGAGTAGTGTTGCAGGACACCTTCCTCTTCAGCGGCACCATCGCCGACAATCTGCGCCTTGATCAGGTCATCAACGAGCAGAAGCTGGAAGATTTCTGCAGGGATCTCGGTCTCGGTGCCCTCCTCAATCGTCTGCCGGAGGGACTCGACACTGAACTGCGGGAACGGGGAGGAAATCTGTCCTCCGGTGAGCGTCAGCTTCTCGCGGTGGCCCGGGTGGCGATCCGCAATCCCACGTTGCTGGTGATGGATGAAGCCACCGCCTTCATGGATCCCTCTACTGAGGCCACCCTGCAGCGTGATCTCGATCGCCTGCTCGAACGCCGCAGGGCTGTGGTGATCGCCCACCGCCTGGCGACCGTGGAAGAGACGGATCGGATTATCGTGTTACGCCGAGCTGGCCGAGCTGCAGGAGCGCGGGCTGGCCAAGCTCTGAAGCCAGCCATGGATCGCCCCGGCCAGCTCGCTGGCGTGGGACTGCATCGGTAGATGGCCGCAACCCTCCAGATGGATCAGCGCATGCTGCGGGCTGTAGCTGGCGAGATGGCGCACGTAGCCCGGCTCCATGACGCGATCATCACTGCCGCTGATCCAGAGATTGGCCACCGGTATGTTGGCCACCAGGTTGGGAATCTGGGTGATCGCTCCTCGGCAGGTGCTATTCATCAACAGGCCGAGGGCAGCGCGTTCCTCCGCCTGAAACGGACCGAGTGCCAGGGGGATTCGAGGACGCAGCCGCACCACCAGGCGGCCGCCGCGGCGCAGGCGCTGGAACGGCCGCGGCTGGTAGATGCCGCCACCGGCAGCAATCAGCACCAGTGCATGGAGACGCCCCGGCGTGTAGTGCGCGAGCACCTGGGCTGCATGCAGAGCCACACTCGCCCCAAGGGAATGGCCCATCAAGACAATCGGTCGAGGTCCAGCCTCGGCGACGGCCTGATCCGCTAGCCAGCGGCCATAGGCCGCCAGGGTGGGCAGCAGGGCCGTGGGGCGCTGCCGTTCCCCGAACCCCGGCAGATCCGGACACCACAGGGGCATGGTCGCCTCGCCTCCAGCGGTGGGCGGCAGGTCCGCCCAGACCGGTTCAAATGGTGCCCAGACCTTGCGGCTGAGCATCCAGCCGTGGATGCCGACCAGCAGCGGAACCGGGGAAGGCTGGACAGGCATCGGCCGCGGCGGGGATTCCATGCTGACCGGAGAACGGGGTGATGCGTCAGGATCGGAACCGATTCGCAAGGCTTGGGTGATCAGCGCACCACCGCTCACGTCGCAGTCGATGGTGCAGGCCTACGGCGAGAACGCCCGTCTCTGCGCGTCTCCCAATCCCCAGGTGAGCCTGGTGTTCAGCCGCTCCAGACCCCTGGATCTCGTCGAACTGGAGCGTCTGCTCGAGGCGGTGGGCTGGAGCCGGCGGCCCGTGCGCCGGGTTCGACGCGCTCTGGAGAACAGCCTGATCACCGTTGGGCTCTGGCGTCATGACCCCCGGGTGCCCCGGCTGATCGGGTTTGCACGTTGCACCGGGGATGGGGTGCTTGAGGCCACGATCTGGGACGTGGCCATCCATCCGCTCTATCAGGGGGCCGGCCTGGGCCGGCAGTTGATGGACTATCTGCTCGATGCCCTGCGTGCGATGGGAACCGAACGGGTCACCCTGTTCGCCGACCCCGGTGTGCTGCCGTTCTATGAGCGTCTCGGTTGGGAACTGGAGCCGAATGGGCATCGCTGCGCTTTTTGGTACGCCAGCTGAGCTGCGTTTCAGTTCTCGTAGAGAACGGCCAGGCGTTCGGGTGCCTCTCCCCGGCGCCAGCGTCGTCGCAGCCGTGCGTTTTGCCAGCTGCGTTGCCACACGCCGCAGCGGTCCCAGCGTCGTCCATCGGTGCTGATCGGGCAGGGCAGGCTCTTCAGGTGAGCCCGGCGGCCGATGCGCAACACCAGATCCAGGTCTTCCATTAGGGGGATCGGCACAAAGCCCCCGCAGGCGTCGTAGAGACGCCGGTGCATCAGCAGGCCCTGGTCGCCGTAGGGGGTCTGGCCCAGCTGGCTCCGCAGCTGCACGGCCCGTTCCAACAGGCGTCGGGCGGGGGTGCTGGGGGTAATCCGGAGGCGGAAGAACCAGGCGGTGCCCAGCATGGCATCGGCGTGGTGGTCAGCCCGGCTGATCGCCTGGCTCACGCACTCCGCCCAGTCGGGCGGCAGGCGGCTGTCGGCGTGGAGAAACAGGAGCCAGGAGTGCTGGGCCCGATCCGCCCCGGTGGCCAATTGTCTGCCGCGGCAGGGAGGCGTGCTGCTCAGCACCCGGGCCCCCGCCAGGGCGGCATTGGCGACACTGCGATCAGTGCTTCCCCCATCCACCAGCAACAGCTCGGATGCGGCTGGCCAGCGTTGCAGATCCGCCAGCAGCAAGGGCAGCCGCTCCGCCTCATTCAGGCAGGGGATCACCACGCTCAGGGGTGGTGGTGGTGGCAGGGCGCGGTTGTCAGCCATGGACGCTGGAGGCCAGCCACGGGCTCAGGTCATCAATCCGATCCAGGTCGTTGCGGGTCTGGAGCAGCCAGGGATCCAGTCCCTGGGCCCTGGCCCGTTGCCGGGTGATCGCCAGCACCCGCTCGCTGCCCCAGGGCATGGCGCTGAAGGGCCAGCTCACCACCGGGTTCAGCAGGTTCGCCTGGAGACCCAACAGCCAGTAGCCCCCATCGGCCGCCGGACCCAGCACCAGGGGGTGGTGCTGCAGTGCGTCCAGGGCTGCCAACAGGTCGCGGCCCTCCAGGCCAGGAAGGTCGCTGCCGATCAGCAGGATGGCGCTGCCGCGGTGGCGCCGCTGGGCCTGCAGCAGCTGGCGGCGCATGCGCTCGCCCAGCCCGCCGGCTCCCTGGAGCGCTGGAGTGCCGGCGCATCGCCCCAGCCAGCGACGGGCCGCTTTGCTGCTGCAGCCGGAGAGGGCGACGCGCAGGTGCACATGCCCCGCCTGGGCGAGGGAACGGGCCACGGCCAGGCTGTGGTGGCTGAGACGCCGCTGGATCGCCGCCGCCCTCCGGGCTCCCACGCCGTGTGACAGACGACGCTTGCAGCGCCCCTCGGCCGGCCAGCGCCCCATGATCACCACCACGGGCCGGTGGGCGGCGCTGCAGTCGGTGCCGTTCATCCCTCCCGGGGCAGTTCCGCAGGACGCACCGTCAGTGTTTGGGTGTTGCCATCCCGCTCCACGCTGAGGGGCATCGGCTGGCCGACCCGGCCCCGATCCACGGCGAGCTGCACCTGGGAGGGGTCTTTCACCGCCTCACCGTTGACGCTGCGGATGAGATCGCAGGGCCGGATTCCGGCCCGGGATGCGGGGCTGTCCTCCACCACTTCAATCACGAGCACCCCATTCACTTCCGGGACGCGACAGGATTTACTGGTGGCGTTGATCTCACGGGCCAGCTGGGGGGTGAGACTCTGCAGGCGCACGCCGATGAAGGGGTGGGAGGCCTGGCCTGTGCTGATGATCTGCTCGGCGATCCGCTTGGCCAAGTTGATCGGAATCGCGAAGCTGAGGCCGGCACCCGGGGCCTGGCGGATGGCGGTGTTGATCCCGATCACCTGTCCGGACGCATTGATCAGCGGCCCGCCGCTGTTGCCTGGATTCACGGCCGCATCGGTCTGGATGTAGGGCACCCGCTGGCCAGCCCCCACCGCGTTGGTGCGTTCCACGGCGCTGATGATGCCAGCGGTGACGGTGTTGTTCAGCCCCAGCGGGTTGCCGATGGCGATCGCCCATTCCCCGGGTTTGAGGTCATCGGAATTTCCCAGGGGGGCCACCGGGAGCTTCTCGGCCACCACTTTCACCACGGCCACATCGGTGAGCGGATCTCCCCCCAGCACTTTGCCGTTGTAGCTGCGGCCATCGGGGAGGGTCACCGACACCTGGTCGGCCCCTTCCACCACATGGGCGTTGGTGAAGATCAGGCCGTCGGATCGGGTGATGAAGCCTGATCCCTGCCCCGCCTGCTGCTGAATCGAGGGCCCCGCGCCGAACAGGTTCCCCAGCGGGTTGCTGATCCGTTTCACGGTGTCGATCCGCACCACGGCGGGGCCGACCCGCTCCACCGCCGACACGATCACGTTCCTGCCCGGTTGCAGCGGTGCCGAGCGGGGCCCATCGCTGACGACGGGGGCGGGGCTGGTGTCGGGCTTGGAATCGAGGCCGAGGCGCTGACGCCAGGAGGGATCACAACCCGTCAACCCCAGGCCCATGACGCTGAGTCCCAACCAGTGGAGAAGGCGCTGCCGGGAGGGGTGCGCGGCGGGGGCCATGGCGTTGCTGCGATCGAAGACGAGAGTCTCATTAAAGACGGACCGACCGGCTGGGGGTGCGTAGATTCGGCTCTCCAGGGAACTCGAGGGTGTGGTGCTGACCGGCAGCGAGCTGTGGAACAAGGTGCAGCACGCCCTCCAGTCGAGCCTCAGCAAGCCCACGTTTGAAACCTGGATCCGGCCGGCCCGCTGCAGCGCCTTCGCCGATGGCGAACTCACGCTTCAGGCCCCCAACAGCTTCGCGAGCAACTGGCTGCGTAAGAACTATGTGGCCACCATTGCCGAGGTGGCCAGTGACCTGCATGGCGCTCCGGTCACGGTGACCGTGCTGGCCCGGGAGGAGGAGGCGTCGGCCGATCCGGCCCAAGCCGCCCAGTCCCAGGCCGCTGAGGTGGTTCCGACGGCGACGGCCAACTCCTCAGCCACCTCCAACGCCACAGCCGCAGCCTCTGGCGCAGCACCGCGTCGGCTGCCCGGCTTGAACATGCGCTATGTGTTCAACCGATTTGTGGTGGGCCCCAACAGCCGCATGGCCCATGCCGCCGCCCTCGCCGTGGCGGAATCCCCCGGGCGGGAGTTCAACCCTCTGTTCATCTGCGGTGGCGTCGGTCTGGGCAAGACCCATCTGATGCAAGCGATCGGGCACTACCGCTTGGAGATCGATCCAGACGCCCGCGTGTCGTATGTGTCGACCGAAACCTTCACCAATGATCTGATTCAGGCGATCCGTAAGGACGGGATGCAGGCCTTCCGCGACCGCTACCGCGCCACGGATCTGATTCTTGTGGATGATATTCAGTTCATTGAAGGGAAGGAATACACCCAGGAGGAGTTCTTTCACACCTTCAATGCCTTGCACGAGGCCGGCCGGCAGATCGTGATTGCCAGTGATCGACCGCCCAGCCAGATTCCCCGTTTGCAGGAGCGCCTGATTTCCCGATTTTCAATGGGATTGATCGCCGACATTCAGGCGCCCGATCTGGAGACGCGGATGGCGATTTTGCAGAAAAAAGCGGAACAGGAACGGGTCACCTTGCCGCGGGACCTCATCCAGTACATCTCCGGGCGTTTCACATCGAACATCCGCGAACTCGAGGGCGCCCTCACCCGGGCGGTGGCCTTCGCGTCGATTACCGGTCTGCCGATGACGGTGGAATCGGTGGCGCCGATGCTCGATCCCAGCGGTCAGGGGGTGGAGGTGACGCCCCAGCAGGTGATTGAGAAGGTGTCGGAGGTGTTTGATGTGCCGGCCGAT
>Ga0180433_10010145_pt1 | contig 11393 bp, 9 predicted proteins | sample SS_ome_8_FD_132980 | JGI IMG/M metagenome (GOLD analysis project Ga0180433, IMG submission 132980) | Hypersaline lake sediment archaeal communities from the Salton Sea, California, USA - SS_1_D_1 metaG | ecosystem: Environmental > Aquatic > Non-marine Saline and Alkaline > Hypersaline > Sediment... | reverse complement strand
TTATTGCATTTATCTTACTCATTATTATCCCCTAGCAAACTAAATTACACGAAAAAAAAGTATTTTGAGATCCAGCGCCGGTATTCCCTTGAATGCCAACAGTTTTAGTACTCCCATCTACCATAACCTTCAATACCGCAGTATCCGCTGCCGTCATAGGTATCAAAGCATTTATCATTAAAATATAAGTATTTGAATACATTGCATTAGAAATCTCTAAAATATTCCCTCTGTACGTATCTCCAGTAGCTGCTATCTCTATATATCCTTGATTGTTAGAAGATGTCATACCTGTTGGGTTAATTTGAGCTACAAAGTGGTACTTGCCTGTTACTGGTGCCGTAAATGTACTTGTTCCATCAAAATCTCCACCCTGATCAAATTCCTCACTGTCCCATACAGCCGTATATACCGTACCATCACCAGTTACATTACTTATATCACTATTAATGTGCGCTAAAAAACATGGCTGCAAGGGCATTGTTCTCTCACCAGTGTCGCTCATAATAAATGTATCATTTGTGCCTAGTGCCGATCCTTGAGATATCTTAAAGCTATCGCTAGCATCGTCATCAACACCAATCCTAAACTCACCCGTCGTATTAATAGCAAACTGTATAAATGAATCCCCACTCGCGCCTGGATCTATAGACAATTCACTAGATTTATTGTCTATAGAATTTATCTTTGCCATCTGATCTCCTAAACAATAGTAAAGTTGCCAGAACTTGAATTCACTACCCAATCAACCCCAGCAGCAATACACATCAATTCTAGAGCTCCATATTGTATATCAGCTGTTAGAGAGCCACCTACACCAGTTGTTGTACTACTAGACCCAAAATAGATAGTTTCACCAGCATTTTGAGCTATCTTAAACTTACCAGCACCTTTCCCAACTATCTTAAGTGTAGAGCCAATCGCTGCTGTATCAGGTAATGTTAATGTAACCAATGCTGCATTATTAGCTATATACGTATTATTTATAGCCATTGCTTGAGATGTACCAGTAACTTCCACAACTGTTGGAATAGCACCTAATTGACCATTAGAATCGATAATAACATTATTTATTGTTGTTCCAGCTGGAGTAGTATTATATATACCAGCTATAAACGTAGTATCTTGTTGACTAGCTCCTGTACCTTGTGTACCAAGACGAATTGTATTATTATCGCCAGCTGTACCACTATTTGAAAAGACTATATTATTACTATCAGATGTGGTTAAGCCACTACCACCAGCAAAAACAATATTGCCACTACCGGTAGTTACATTAGCCATTGAAGTACCGAAAACTAAATTACCAGAGCCAGTTGTTAAACTAGATGCACCTAGTCGTCCTATAATTAAGTTACTTCCACCAGAAGTAATATTTTTTCCCGCTTCCGTTCCGATACCAACATTAAAATTACCACCTAATACATCTTCTAATGCAAATCCACCTACAGCTACATTTGAGACACCTGTTGTTACTGTTGTTAATGCATTATACCCAAATGCCATATTATAATCACCAGATGTAAGCGCATCTAAAGTATTAGATCCAACTGCAACATTATAATTAGCACCACTTAATGTACCATTACCACTATTTTTACCTACAAATACATTATCTGTACCATATGCATGGAAGTATCTTGTACCGCCAATTCGAATCACACCCTCTGTAAGCGCTGCATTAGTCGCTGGTAGACTTGGCAATTTACCCCAGTCATCGATTGTTTCTAATGCTGATTGTACTGTTGTATCAGCTGCACTAAGTATCTGATCAAAATTAGTTGTATCTGTAAGCACCAATGAAGCAGTTGTTGCAGTAACGCCAGAAAAGCTTGTTCTCGCAGTTTCTTTTGCAATGATAACTTGTACTATAGAACTGGAAGATTGTTCATAGACTATATAACCTAACTGTGCTAGTTCAAGCATTGCTAGTTCACCAGTAGCTGTTGGTATAGTATCATTTGCGATTGCTGTATCAGCCGCAGATAAATTATTATACTCTGCATCGCCCATTACAGAAAAATATGTCGGCGTGGAAGAATTTAGATCATCTTTAGATACATACAATCTATTAACAGTATACTTATTTCCACTTATAGCTGTTGGCGTTCCTGCATTATTCCATTGCCCATTAAATGTATCACTTTGAGCATAACGAGCCCATTTACCAGAACCTAGTGTGTAATATTGCTCAAATACTTCTGCAACACCACCAGAATCAGGTATCTGAGTTTCTAATCCATGATCTTCTAATTCATCAGCTCCAGAAATCTCTATCTTTTGTGTTCCATTAATAGTTATATTAGCGCCACCTTGCATACCAGATATAACTGGACCAAGTGTATCATGCGCCCAAATTGAAACTGCAATTGGATATGTATACGGATGATTCTCTTTAACAGATATCTGAACATTTGTACCAGGAGTAGAATCTCTCATACATTCAAATAATACTATATTATCTTCAAATAAAGACTCACTATATGAAGTTGTCTTGCCTATTGTTCCAGTATTATCAATATATATATAATATGTATTTCCTGCTGTTAGACCAGATACAGTTTGTGAACCTACCCATGAAACTGGTACACCTTGAATATATCCTAAACCTGCTTTTAAAAGAGTAAAATCACCTAAGACTGTATCATCATAAAATGGTCCCGCACCATCCCAAGATGCAAATCCAGTAGTTTCATAACCACCATTTGTTACTGGGAGTACTCCACTAACTTCTGAAGCTAATTTAACATCACCTTTACCAATTTGACCATTAGCATCAACTACAATATTTTGATACGTTCCTGAACCTGGCGCAGTATCATATATACCAGCAATATAAGTCTCGTCTTGCTGGCCAGCTCCTGATCCTTGTACACCAATAGTAATTCTATTATCTGTTAGAGATGTTCCTGGACTTCCAATACTTATATTTGAAGATTCTGCGTTAGTATGGTTAATACCTGCATTATAACCTATACATGTATTATATGATCCAGTTATCATGTTCTGTAGAGATTTCCAACCTATACTAGTATTATAATTTCCACTAGAAACATTAATACCACTTGCATAACCAACGTGAGTATTTCCTTCACCAGTTGAGAGATCCTCAAGCGATGCCAGTCCTATACCAACATTTTCTCCAGAGCCACTTGATGTGCCATTACCAGCTCCAGCACCCATGAATACATTTCCTGTACCAAAAGAATGGATATATGGTGTAGAGTTAACTGTAATTACACCTTCTGTTAATGCTGCATTAGTTGAAGGAAAATGAGTATTGCCAGAATTAATCGTTATATCACCAGATAATACTTCTAAATCATCTGTTTTATTAAGAATAGCATTTTTTACTGCCATTATACCTCCTAAGTTATTGTAATATTTCCTTTAGCGTTCAACACACCCCAAATAAGATCTGCTGTTGTGCAGACTAACTCAACTGAATCATAATTATCTGTTGAAGCTAAAGTACCCGTACCAATTGTTGTACTATCAACTGTATCCCATTCAATACTAACACCAGCTGGTTGATCAATAACCCAACCTGATAGACCAGCACCAAGCACTTTAACTTGAGAGCCAACAGGTGCAGTTGCTGGAAGAGTAATAGTCACTAATCCAACATTTGAAACAATATAACCTTTATTAATCTCAGCAGTTTTAGAAATTGCAGTATTTTCCCAAATAAACCCTGGAGCTACAGTATCAATATTTGTAACTGGCCCAGCTGGGTTAGTTACAGTTATCGTTCCTCCAGTAGAAGTGATAGTTGTTATTGTACCACCACCATCACGAGGAACTAAAATTTGTGACATAATATCTCCTATTTAGCTGAAATAATTGATGCGATAAACGTTCCTGTTGTTGGTGCTGCACCTAAGTGCTTTATATATATCTGTGTCCCTGCAGGTAAAACAATACCATTCGAACCATTGTCAATAACCGCACCAGTACCGACAGGCCAATGATTAGAAACACCATCAAAACTAATACCAACATTCTCATCTGTATAATTATGTAACCCAAGAATTCTAACAGGCTTAGTAACTGGAGTACCCAAGGCAGTATAATTTGCAGTAATATTACCAAAAACCTCTGACTTCCACGCTTCAAACTCAGAACGTTCTTGACGAATTAAAACATTTCCGCTCATATTTATCCTTTCTAAAGGGGAGAATTAACTCCCCATTATTTTCGAAACTAATTATTGTACAATCCAGAATGTAAGTATAAGATCGCCATCAACTGCAGCTGCTGCACCGTTTGTATTAATTACATCTACTACAAATGATCCAACTCCTGGTTTAACATTATGAACTGCTACTTTTGCTGCCGTTGTACTCATATTACTTACAGTACATAATATTGCTGATGTTGCTGTGCATACCGAGTTAGTAATTGTTAATGTTTCAACAGTATTAGCAGCAGTAGTAAGACCCGTGAAAGTACAAACTCCAACATTCGCATTAACTGTACAAGCTGCGCCAGCTTGACTATCAGTAGCAGGAGTCATTGTAACTATACCACCAGCATCAAAATCTAAACCAGTAGTACCAGCCTGAATCAAAGTTCCTGAAGTTGTATCAGTAGAACCTAAAATAGTAATTTTAGCAGCTACGCCTGTATTTAAATTCAACGTCTGAGCTACGGCATCATCACCAATATTTATATTGCCACCAGAAGAGTTAAGTGATATATCACCTGCTGCATCTAAATCTGCAACACCTGTAGAAGTCATAGTAAGACCTGAAGTACCAGCTTCTATTGTAGTTCCTGAAGTTGTATTATCTGAACCTAAAACAGTTAATTTAGCCGCTGCACCGGTATTTAAATTCAATGTTTGCGCAACTGCATCATCGCCGATATTAATATCACCAGCAGAAGAATTAATAGAAACATTACCACCAGCATCTAAATCTAAAGTAGTAGTTGTATTAATCTCTGTTGTAGTTGTAGATGATATTGTTACATCTGCATCTGATGTTAAAGCTATTGTTCCTGTAGCTGTTAAATCTGTAAATGTACCTGATCCATCAGCTGCACCTATTTGTGTCCAAGTAGCCGCTCCTGCAGAAACCTTTGTTAATACGTATGCTTTACCTGTAGCAGTATTTAAATATGTTCTCATTAAATTGGTAAGATCAGTTGTTAATGGTGCACGTGCCAATATTAATGGCTCTGGTGTTTTTTTAACATTAAGAGCTGTCTTTCCTATTGCTGTTTTACCAAAATCATTTGTTATCATATTATCTCCTAAATTTTCAGTTTATATCTGACGTCATATATCTTATCTTTGTCTTTGCCTAAAAGGAATCGTATAATCGATTCTTGGGCCTAAAATATCTTCTAAATTATCCACATTTCGTGATCCAAAATCTAATATAGATCTTAAATCTTGACCTAGTGCCTGAGGAATCGAGCTAAAATCTCTCTGAAAACGATCTACTAAAGGATTTACAGCCTCTCCTGCTAGACCAAGTAATTCTTGACCTCTTTTTTTAGCGCCTTGAACTAACTCGCGAGTTAAAGAAGACTCTTTAAATTCTTTCTGCTTTTTCTGTAATTTTTCATTCTGCTTTACTCTTTTAGCAACATTAGTCATTTCCTTTGTAAGACGATTAATCTTAGGTCTTAATTTTTCTTCAATTTGAGTCTCAATATCTTTTGGTATCAATCCATTATTATCTTTAATAATCTTGTTAGCAATATTAGCTTTATCAATATCAATCTGATTTAATAACATATTTGTTTCTATAATTCTTGCTCTACCTTCTGGACTTTGCATTAAATTAGGAATTGTAGATAAATACAATTGTATTTCTTGTTGAGTAATCCTACTTGTACCTATAGTCTCTTTAACATTCTTAACAAAATCCTTACTTAACTTTTTCATTGCTTGTGCATCGGCAGTTTGAAACATGGATAAATTAACACCCAAACCAAAAAGACCTTCACCTAAAGCATCAACTAAAACATTGAAACCATTGGAACCTAGATCACCTTCTTCATTAATTCTTTTCATTTCAGCAAATCTAGAATTATCAATTAACTTTGCTTCTGCTTTATCGCGAATTTGTTTTAAAACAGGATTAAATTTATCTTCAATTCTATCTTGCCTTCTTTGCAAGAACTCTCTTTCTTTAAAGTTAAAATTCTTTAACAACTTTTCTTTATCTAATTCAAATTTCTTATCAAACTGTTCATTCTTCTTCTGAAATCTTCTTTCAGCTGCCGCTTCATTCTCTCTATTTATAACAAGCTTTGTTAACTGCTCTTTTTTCGAGTTAATGAGATCATTTACCTCTTTAGTCTGCTTACTATTCAATGGCAGTGTTGTCAATCCAGTTTGAAGCCTATTAATATCACTTTCTAATGATTGCGCAATATCTCCAGTAGTTAACTCTTGGCCAGGAGCTACTTGCTGCGCCATTTGTTGCTGCGCTATAGCTTCAGGCATCATTTGAGGTTGTTGCATCATTTGCGCTTCAGGAGATGGAGGTTCTGCAAAAAAAGGTCTCTGTAAAGCTAGATCCTGCTGCAGTGGTTGCTGTGGCTGTTGCATTCCAGGTTGACCACCTGACATTAATGTTTGATAATTTCTACTTTCTAAACCAGAAATCACGTCTTTAATATTTTGTGTGGGTACCTGCGCAGCTTCAGCTATTTGCTGTGGATCCATATCAGGAAATCTAGATCTTAATATTTTCTCATTTGTTTCATACTGTCTTTTAATTCTATCTTGCTCTAATTTCTGCCCTACATAACCACCTAAGATCTGACTTAAACCCGTACCTAAAGAGCCTAAAAAGGCATGCGAAGGACTATAATTACCATATTGATCGTACATAATTTCTCCTATACATTAAAATCCACCAGCTAATCTTGCACCAAAACTACTTAATACTGGTCTAGAAACATTTTGCTCTAATACATCAGCTAGTTGATCTCCAACATTAGGCTGCGATCGAGGTAAACGTTCCAATGGTCTATTCAGGTTAACCTGCTGACCTGCAATAATCCCCTCTCTATTAAGTCTATTTTGCATCGCATTCAATTGTGCTCTTTGGAACTGCTCTTGCTCACTCAAGCCCTGACTTCTTAATTGATTTACAAACCTTTGCTGTTGTTCAGCATCGCGCAAACTAGATTGTTGTTCCTGCAAAGGAACTTGTCTTCTTAACGCTTCACGTTGTAAGTTTTGTCTTCTTCTCCTAGTTGCTAAATTTGAAGCTTTAATATCCTGTTGTGACATTGCTGGTATTAATGAATCTTGCAGTTCTTGTCTCAATGATTGCGGATTATAGCCATATTGATTACCAAAGAAACCTTGTGATTGCGCAGCTAATGCAGCACCATGTCTTGCAGTTAAACTATCCAATAAAGGATTAGCTATATTTTGTCCTAATAAATAATCCGGTTGTTGTTGACTTGGCGCTAAACGAAGACCTAATCTCTCACCTAATTTATTGAGGCCTTTACCAATATATTTATTTATTCCAGTCTCTTCTCCAAGTTGATATAATCCTTGTACTGCCCCTAGAATATCTCTTATTTGACCAGGCGTTCCAGGATCTGATATATAACCACCTACTTGTCCTCTCAGTTTCTGTATACCAGTAGGTTTTTGTCTTAGAATATTTCTTTGTAACCAATTTGGTTGATCACCAGCAATGAGATCTCCTAATTTTGAGAAGGCACCCTTAGGAGTAGCTAATTTATTAATACCGTATCCAGCACCCAAGGTTGCAGCTAATCCTGCTAACGGTCCCAATAAAGCTGGACTCGTTAAACCTGCTAATGCTGCACCTCCTAGACCACCTTTTGCAATTGCACCTGCAGCCTGTTTTCCTAAAGCGCCAGCTAATTTTTCACCACCAAGTTTACCGAGTATCCCTGCACCCGCTTGAGTATATGGAGATATTTTCGAAGCAGCCTTTTGATACCAGGTCTGTTCTGGTTGAAGATAATTAACCAAAGCATCATAAGCACCTAAAAGTCGACTATCCGTAGGTGATCCAAAACGTTGAGGTTCAAAACCCTGATAATTTTGCGCACTCTCTAATATTTGACTTAATATAGGCCCTGCTTGTTCACCAAAAGCTTTTAATCTCTCATTTCCTGGAACTTGTGCAGCTTCACTTAAAGCTTGTATGAGGCCTTCACCTAATTGACCTTGATTTGCACGAAGTGCAGTCTTTGCTGAATCACTTATAGGCAACGTATTAATTAAATTTTCTGCTAAATTTGCAGTTCCGGACTGACGAGTTCCTTGTTGTTGTCCTGGATCTACAATCTCAAATGGTTGATCAATTGAACCGCTCGCTATATTTTTTATTGCCTCTCTTTGATCTTTTTCAAGCGCAGAAATTTCTATATTCTGTTCTTTTTCAAAAAACTTTTTTGCGATATCCGGATGCTTTTCTTTTAAATCTGGAATATTTGCAGCGTTTAAATTACCTTCTTCTAGAATTTCTAACAACTCTGGATGATCATATTTTCTGTAGCCAGGATTTTTCTTAAAGAAGTCCTCATTGGTAATAAATTTTGTAAACCCAGCATCACCTAATATTGATTTTGCTGCACCTTCTAAACCGCCAAAGAACTTTTTAGCTAATTGTCTCGTACGTCTAACCTTAACAAAATCTTTAAGCATGTCTTCTTCTTGCTTATTTGCTGGTTTACGTTTTGATTTTATCATATTGACGAAATCTTCTTTAGACATGTTCCATTTTTCTAAGAACTGCTTTTCAGTCAAAACTTTTTTACTCACAACTATCTCCTTATTACGGTTGAGTAGTTAACTGATCACGTGGTCTTAAACCATACTGCAATTGTTGATTTGCCATACGCGCTCTTTCATTTGACCAAAGATTCTGTAACCCAGATTGACCAAGATTAAATTGCTGTTGTGAGAGAAAATCAGATTGCCCTAAACCACCTTGTCTTCTTAAAAGATCGGCCTGATTTCCCATAAGCGCGGCATTGATTCTTTGTCTATCTAGATCTAATGCTCCGCCTTCTATATCTTGTATTCCGGATTGAGTTCTATACTGACTTAGTAAATTATATTGGTCTCCAATTAAACCTTTTAATCGATTTTTATAGGCGTCCTGAAAAAGACCTAAGGTAGATGCACTTCGTACTCCCATTGGATTTAACTGTGATAAACGTGAACCTAACGATGCAATATCAGTATGATATCCAGAAGAAGCTGCACGCTCTAGACCTTGTAATCTTCCTGCTAATCCTGGTAATCTTTGTGCCTGTCCTTGAGAACCAATTGGACTTATAGTCGGTATATTACCCTGCTGCTGCATTGTTGCTTGTGCCGGCCTATATACTCTTTGTGGATTTTGTAAGTAATCCATAGCCTCTTGAAGATTTCTTTTACTTAAATCATATTGTTCAGGTGTAATATTTCTTTGTCTAAATACTTCTTTTCTTTTATATGCATCTGGATCTCTCCACTTACTATATTTATTATATAACGCTCTACCGCCCTTCCAAATATAAGGAGCTGCCGCTGCGGCCCCTAAAATTGTACCTAGTGCTATAGCCATAGATTTTCTCCTATTTTATATATCAATACATGTATTTACTATAGAATAATAAGAAGAATGATAAATTGAGAGTAAAAAAAAATATTAGAGGAGAATTATGAACTTTGAAGATAATAACATAGCCTATCCAGTAAGCTATACTCTTGATAATAATACATTACTCGATAACCTCTACAAAAAAACTAATGAGTTAGTCAATATCATTAATGTTAAAAAAACTGGCATATACGGCGATGTTGAAGCTCTTACATCACAAAAATGGCTCTTTGATTCAACACCAACCCAATTTAAAGAAGTATTTTGGATCACTGTTGAATGTGGTACTCTTCCTAATACCGGAACTACTAATACCGCACATAACTTAGCAATGACTACAAATTGGGAAATCGCTAACTTCTACGGTGTTGCAAAAGATCCAACAGCTGTTAACTGGATAAAAATTGACCATCTTATCGATATCGATGCTACAAATATAAATATAACAACAACGAGCGACCTCACCGCTTATACTGTATCTCGAGTAACTATAGAATACGTTAAACCTTAAATCTCATCAGATGGCGACACATACAACATAATTGCATTAATAGTTAACTCTTGATATGGAATAGTATCATCTAATAATTGATCATCTGTTTGCTGTAAATTTAAAGAAATACTATCGCCTCTTTCAGTAATATACGTATGATGCCATAACCTATTTTGAGTAGTTTCTAAGTCATCAAATGTTGTATAAGCTTTAGTTTCTAAAACGTTTGTACCTATAGTAGATGCTGGAACAGTTTCACTCGCTCCAATCGATGATCCATTCGGTAATAAACCAATTAAATATTCACCATTATTTGTTGTCCTATTAACATTAAATGCAACTTTATTAATTATCGAAGCATATCCAGACTTCATATAGAAATTAAATTCTTTAGTTCTTATATATATTTGATCAATTATAGCTATAACCGCATCACCAACATAGTTTGCTACATTAACAGTAAGATTTGTTATTTTTAGAGTATTCGAATCGATTACTTCTTCAATCTTATAAGATCCATTTAGATCGACTAAATTAGATTCACTTATCGTAATAAATTGATCTTCATCTAAATTATGTCGACGTACAAAAATCCTAATATACGTTGCATCAATACGATCAATATTTAATATAAATAAGGAAAAAGAATTTTTATATAAATTAGTAAGATTATGAATATATCCTTGTGTATTGCCAACAACTGCCGTTTCTCTTACAAGAGGTGTGCCATCTTCACTTTTAGTAATAGTACCAATAGTGGTAAATGTATCAACACCTATACTCCATGTATTATTAATATAATTATACATATAAAATCTATTTGGAAACACATTGCTTAGTTTAGAATTATATGTAATATATATTAATTCTGATCTCAATTCTTTATATATTGTACCCTGTATAAATTCAAGTGAATTCTCTAGAGGAGATATATTATGATCTATTTTTTTTATATTATTTCCATCTGTAGCAAACTTACCAAAATTATTTGCAAAAATTAAGTTATCATTAAGTTCAATAACATTTTGTAGATCCACTCCATAATTTTCTTCTACTAAAACTAATTGAAATGGGAAAGCAAAATTACCTGTTGGTATTAGCTTATAAATACTATCTTCACAGAAAATAATTAGATTATTATTTAATTCACCACAACAAACAATTTTTTTACCCACTGGAAGATCAATATAAGAACCTTTATTATTTGTATCAGGCGGTTGATACCATGCATCTGTACTAAAACAATCTCCATAAGTAGAAAATCGAATTCTATTAGCATGTTCTACTTCAACTAAAGCTCC
>Ga0180433_10010144_pt1 | contig 11393 bp, 15 predicted proteins | sample SS_ome_8_FD_132980 | JGI IMG/M metagenome (GOLD analysis project Ga0180433, IMG submission 132980) | Hypersaline lake sediment archaeal communities from the Salton Sea, California, USA - SS_1_D_1 metaG | ecosystem: Environmental > Aquatic > Non-marine Saline and Alkaline > Hypersaline >... | reverse complement strand
CTAAAACTATTATTTTATTAAAATGGATACTCAACCCGACTTGCAAGTTTCCGATAAAGGGAGACAAAGAATTGATAGTTATTTACGACAAAACAGTTCAAAAAGAGCTATGAACGGAAAGCTCACAGTTGAAAAAGGTTTTTGCCCTAGGTGTAAACATCATAAAGTCTTAATGGGGAATATTATAAGTTCTACTGGTCAAGGTATCAGGAAATGTGCAAGATGCAAAACAACGTTATCTATCTAAGAGTATCTAAGGAAGAACTAGATGAAAATACGCAATTACCTGAAATCATTAAAGCTTTTAATCTTAAAGAAAGTGACTGTTTGGTACTTCAGGAAAGAATTTCGGCATATAAAGAAGAACGCCAAAAATTTAGATCAGAATTCATTAAACTTAGAAAACTTGTGGAATCAGGTCAAGTAAAAAACCTTTATGTGTATTCTTTAGAAAGATTGGAGAGAAATACTTTAAGATTATTTGAATTTTATTTTTTCTGTGAGGCCAATGGTTGTAATGTTCATGGAGTGCTTCAACCTTCTTTAGAGTTAGAGTTTGAAAAAAACCCCATGGGTACTTTTGCAAAGTATCAGCAAGTTTTGTTATATGGTCTTTTAGGGGAGAATGAAAGTTACATGACTTCACAAAGAACCAAGAAGAGCTTCGAAATTGATAAGTATGGGAATAAGATAGTCTCTAAAACAGGGGTTCTTTTAGGTGGGAGATTCAATACAATTAAAGGATCAACGGTTAAACTAAAATCAAAAGAACTATATTCTCTTAAAAAATACATCCTTAGCTTTAACAAAAGTCCTCATGATGTAATCATAAAACAAGTTGGTTATAAGTATGGAATAAAGATTAGTTCTGCATACATAAGTAAGGTGAGAAAAGGTTTTGAAAAAAGTCTTTAAAGGTATTTTTCCACCTATTTTAACCCCTCGCCCGATGGTAAAATTTACAACAATTCTAAAAACACTCCTTTCCCCGAAAATTCCTGCTTCTGAGCCTCTGTAAACGCTTTGGACTTTTCTATTTACTACACTTTCAGCCCAAACTAAATAAAAATTAATTAGAAAATTGACACATCTGTTAATCAAATAGTTAAAACGCTTGTATAAAGCAGATATGCGTGTCTAAAAAGCTGAGCTTCAATTTAACCCTTCTTAGTGTGTTTTTATAATAATAAAACATTTATAGTACTTTTCTAATTTATTAAAAAAACAAAATTTAAAAAGACAATAAACCTTATTGAAAAACATGGAAACCAATAATCAACGTTATGGTAATTACACCGTATTTGCAAACCATAATTACTCCTTCAGTTATTTTCATCAAAAGTATAAAGAGACTTGTTTTGAAATAGCGGAAACTATGAGCCTAAAGAAAATAAGGAAGCTAGTTTCGGCTTTCGTTTATGAGTTTAGTTACTCCATTCCTTCATTCAAAAGATGGCAAGATTTTAAGGATCGCCTTGCCTTTATTAACTCAGAAGTTGATAAGGATGAAGAGTTTAATAAAGTAATGGAGAAAGAATCCCTTACATTCAACGAAGAGGTTAAACATTTCAAGACATACTATGAACATCTTTTAAAGTATTTAGAGTTGTTTAGTATCTATGTTTCAGAGTTAACTGCAACTTATATGCCTAGGACAAACTTACAGCAAAGCCTTTTAAAGTTCAGAAACGATTTACCTTTCTATGAGAAACTAATGGAGTTTAAAGCAGAAGTTTATTCTTTAATTAGTACATTTGACTTGTTTGAGTTTAGAAAAAGGTTTAATACTTTCTTGACATATTACTTTGCATATAAATTGTTTATCAATGAAAAAAACTGTTCTCAGATAGAAAAAACCTTAACTTATGTGTTAAGCATATTTGTTAACGAAGATAACATAAGAATACTGGCCCGGTATCCTGATTATAGTCTAAACGACAAAAGACATATATCCCAAGTAGAACTAGTCTTACAAGAAGGCTTACTATATTGTAATTCCTTAATAAATTCCTCTTTTAGTAGTTATGGGATAGTTCCCAAGCTATCTCCTAGGGTATTTTCAGATAGGACTTTAATATGATTAAAATAAAAAGAAACAAGATAACTGAACTAAATAAAGAATTAAAAAATGCGGTACTTACACAAGTTGAAAGTACAGAAACAGATTTAGAGAAAGATGTGATGCAAAACCTAAACAATATCTTTTCGGACTCTGAAACTATAAGTTTAATGCAAAAAATGAAAGATTTTAACAATAATAAACCTTTCAGTTATGAGCAATTGTGCGATATTCAATATTCCTTAAACCTTCTGGATGAACATATAACTCATATAAAAAATAAAGTTGAGTTAGATATATTCCTGAAAGATGGGTACAGATTAGATTTAAAGAAGTTCAAGGAAAAGTTCGACAAAAAAAAACTTCATCTAAAATTTCCTAACTTTAATTTTCAAAGATTAGAAGAATTATATAAAAGTCCTCCTAAAAGACTGTGTCCTTATTATTCTGATAAAGAGTACATAATTATAGACAATTTCGTTTTCAGGAAAATTTTAATAGGAATAATTCAAATGGTTCTGGATCACATGGATATATTGATTGCTATAACTGGGGGGGAAGGTACTGGAAAATCCACTCATGTTTCTCAATGGATGTATATAACTCATTGGATATTAAGGGAACTACATATTGTAGAGTATAAGTTTAAAATAGAGGATTGTTTTTTTAATACTTTGGAAAAGCTAAGATCTAAGGAAGACGATTTTTTCGAAGAACCTTTTAGGATATTTTGTTTAGATGAAGGGAATCAACTGCATAGACAAAATTGGAAAGACGAAGAGGTTCAAACTTTTTTTCAACGTTTAAGGCGAGAAAGACATAACCAAAGAATAAAATTTATTTGCATTCCTGTTTTAGGTGAGCTTATGTTAAATATAATTCTTTCAAGAGTAAATTTTGTAATAGAAATGGTTAATACTAATGAAATGAAAACTGGAAGCTTGAACAAAGGCCAATGTAACTTTTATATACTGCCTCGTGGTGAGAAAATATATTCTCCTGCACAAAAAAAGGAAATATATAGGTCTGAGATAAAGCAAAAGCTTTATGAGAACATGAAAGATAAGAATTATTTAACGGGGATGCCAAGAGAAATTCTTATAAAAAGGTATAGGTGTAATGGGGTTTGGGGTTTCCCTGAAAAGTTATATATAAAAGAATTAAAAGAAACTAACAAGACATTTACTGTTAAATCTGGGCTAAAATTATCGGACTTAGAGGCTTTTTATCTATACAAATCAAAGCCTAGACTTAAAACAATGGGTATTAATGTGAAGGATGCAAAATATGCGACCTTAAACAAATTTCTAAACCGTTTAAACAACTATTTTGAGCAAGATCCTGACAAGTATAAAAAATATGAGTTAATTTTGCAAAGAAAGGAAGAAGAACGTAAATTAAAAACTTAGTTTTGGGAAAACTTTAAAAAAGTTTTTTGAGGTAAAAGAAATAATTGAGTGATTTTTCACTCAGGAGAATTAACAAATGGAATCAAAAGGTTTATGGAAAGGACTCACAAGTGGAGCAAATGCGTTATACGCAATAGTAGGAGTAATCCTTGCTATTTTGATGCTCTTAATCTTTGGGTTTATCATGGTAGGTTCATTCACTTACCAAGTGGAACAGGGAAACATTCCTGTGACAAATCAAACAAATACTTCGGTACAATCTGTTGAAGACAACCTAGAAACAGCAAGAGGAACAGTTAGTACCAACCTGACAACCATCTTAGGATTTGTAGCTTTAGTTGTAATCATGGCAATCATGGTAGGCGTAGGCTTCAAGCTAGGTAAAGGCGGCTCAGGCGGCAAAGCAGACTTCTAAATAAATCTGCTAGGGGATTAACTCCCCTTTTTCTTTTTTCTTTTTTCCAAAAACTTTTTAAAACTGTAAATTATTATTCTTTTCATGGCAAATGAAAACCTTAGCATAAACGATTATGTTGCTCTTTATGAAAGCGGTTTACGAAATAAAGATCAACTATTGAAAGCTTTAGATGCTTTTGAAAAAAAAGATTTAATTGAATTTATATTGAGTGACAACTCAGAGGAAGATGATGGAGACGGAAAAGACTCCCTTTTCTGAGGAAGAAGTTCCTTCTACGGAAATAAATAACTCTAAAAAAAAGGATATTGAAAATTCTTTATCTTATTTTGATATTAATAAAGATGATGTAGATATAGAAAAAGATATTATTTATGATGTTAAGATACCAAAAGACACTAAAGACAAGATTCTGAAAATATCTAGGATGATTAAAATTGCGGTGTTATCAATTTCTGGCTACGAAGAAGTTCCTGAAGGAGGGGACGATTCTTCTAAGTTCAAGCTAGTAAAGCCTCCTTTAGCATCCTCTGAGGTAATAAAAACCTTTAAGAGCCTTTTAGAGCCTTATGCGGACGAAAGTAATCTTGCGACTAAAAAGGACTGGGACTCTTTTAAAGTTCAGGCATTGGCTGATTGGGGTGCGTTCTACAAACTTTGTTTAAGAGAAAAAGCTTCGCCAGAACAACATGAACGTGCTGTGCAAAGAGTATTTCAAGGTTGCCTTATAAATATAGGGGAAATTACTTGCGGAAACCCTGATAATATGAACAAACTATTTGGATCGTTAAATGCGGATTATGAAGAAAACGAAGGGAGGAACATTTTCAAATGAAGCGAAAGAAGAAAGGGGGTACAGGTAGTCAAGGAGACATCAAAATAGTAGTTTATATGCGTTTTGGTGCAGAGATAAGACAAAAACGTGCTTCTTATGATGCAAAAGAGGTAAGGGATAATTACAATAACCTTGTTGCAATAAATGATAAGTTTGATCATAATGAAGATGTAGATTTCTCACAAGAGGAAGTTTATTCGGGCATGAATATAACTCTTGGTATTGGTGGGTTAGATAAAGAAGAGGCATTGAAAAAAATAGATTCTCAGATTGCTAAGTTTGAAAAAAGGGTTAATGCTTTAGAAAAACATCCGGAGCTTAATGTTTATGCGAATGTGTGGGATGAAAAAAGAAAGCTTCGAGAATTAAATATTTACAAAAAATACATTAAAAACCGTTCAGAAAATGGGGCTTATTTTACAATTGAAAACGGAATAAGGGTTTATCGTTTTGAGAGTTTAGATGGTTTCCTTATTCCTATATGGCATGGTGCTGATAATTTAACTGATTACCCTGACTTTACAAGGAAAAAGAAAATTACTATGCAGGAAACTGCAAATTTTAAAGAGTATCTTGATGGAAAAGGAACAAAACGTTTAATGACTAACGCTTTTATATTTGTAATGCTTTTGAATGTAATGTTGGCTTTTGGGTTGATGTTTGGTGGTTGGAAGGTATGGACTATGCACAAGGATCAAGTGGCTGAGTGGGAGGCTCCTGCTGAATATTGTGCTAAACAAATGGCTGAGACTTATGGTATTTTCCAAAGTCTCTTACAAAATTCAATTATAAAAGAGACTATTGAGGCAAACAATGAGACTAGAAAAGCGATTGATAACAAGCTAAAGGTACTAAAGCCTGATAAATAGAAAAGTTTTTATATTTACAAAGGGGTAAAATAGATATGTCATTTTCAACATTACCAACTGGACTTCAAAATATTTACTTAACAAACTTTTCTTTCTTTGCTAAAATGTTACTTATTGCAGTTTTTGTGGGTGGCTGTTACCTTTATCAAAAAAACTTCAAACCTAAAAAAGAATCGCCTTATTTATTTGTAAGAGCTTTGCGAGGAATATATTATTTAATGTCCCTTATAGGTTTAGTCCTATCCCCTTTATTTATATTATTTTTAGCCCCTGGGGTTTCACTAGATTCCTTAGTTCAACTAATGGTTGGTTTTTATACTATTAACCTTGCAGTTCTTATGTTTGTTATTCCTGCCAACATTTTATTTCATGGTTCAAACTTCTTTTTTGATTTAGCAAAAGGTTCACAAGAAAAGAGTTTAGTGTTTAAAGAAGCAAGACGAATACTTGGCGAGAATGAGTTTAAAAAGTTAGAAAAGGGGTATTTCAATAAATGAGATCAATTTCAACAGACATAAGTAAATCACTTTATGACAGGATAAAGCTTGAGAAAGCAAGATTAGCAAAAAAAGAGATGAAAAAAATAAAGTCTCGAAGAAAAAGAATTACTTTGATTTTGGCAAGTGATAACTTGGCTAAGAGGTTAAGATGAACGTTAAAACAATTTTCGGATATATTACAGTTGCAAGTTTTATAATGATTATTGCCCTTAGCTTCGGGATTATTCTTTGGGCTTTTAATCAGGACTACATTATTTATGAACTTGGAAGTCAAGCAGAGACTATGAAAAATAATAGTTTAATAACGAACCAATCTTATAATAGTATAGAAAGTGCAGGAAACTTTCATGCAGGACTTTCTTTATATTTTGATTGGTGGTATATAGGAACTTATATCGCATTCTTTTTAGGTAGTATTATAGTTGCCTATTTTTCTAGAGAGGAAGGTTATGGTAGTTTTTTAACAAACTTGTTTTTTGGGATTATGGTGATGCTCTTTATAATTTCTATTTTGAACACTATAACAGATTGGTGGATTAACGATATTCTTTATAACTTAATTCCTAATCTTGATAACACTTTACCTATGTTTGATCATCAGACTAGTAACATAGGTATTTACTCGTTTATTCAGATGCTTCTTTGTTTATTAGCGAATAGATTATATTTCCCTATACAGAATTTCATTAATAAAAAAGACTCGCTTAAAGATTCAGATGAGGTGCTTTAATGAAAATAAAGTTAATAAGTTTAATTTGTGTCTTATTAATGGTTCCTTTAATTAATGGTATAACTGTAGTTGATGTTGGCACAGTTACGGGAGGTACTGTTAACTTATCTGATTATGCAACTCTAATATATCTTACAAGCAATTATTATAACGCTTCATATATCGGTTTAAACTATTACAATAAGACATACATTGATTCTAACTACTTTAACAAAACAATAACAAACTCAACAGGACTAATAGGGTTAGAATGTACTGATGGCGAAGTTATGGCTTATGACTTTGCTTTAGGTGTGTGGGAGTGTGCTGACAACGGGGTTCAAACAGAAACTGATCCAATTTGGACTTCTGATAAATCAAATTATTACAATAAAACTGAAATTGATGGGTTTGAATACACAACAAACGAAAGTGCTTTAGCTTACGTCAATTCAAGCGGATATGTAATTAATTGGAGTAATGTAATAACTTCTGACCCCGCAGGAAGCGATACAGAAATACAATTTAATGATGGAGGTAGTTTCGGATCAACTTCTAACTTTACATTCAATTCAAGTAATTATAATGCAGTAGAAAGTAACGAGGGTAGTTTTAGCACTAACTACCCAGAAGATATAATTTCTATGATGACAATAGGAAGCTATGACATTAATGAGGTTGCTGCACAAAAAACTACTTTTTATACTGATGATACAAGTCCTATTACTGATGGGGTTTCAGTAGGAGATACTTTAGTTTGGACTAGCGGTAGTAACGCGGGAGAAAGCCAAGATATTAGCGCCCTATTAAATTTAGGTGGAAGAGCCTTAATAATTCTTGCTACTTCTCCAAGTAATAATCTTGCAGTAAACGACCAGTTCGACATTATATCAAATATGCTAGAAGAACCTTACACAATTCTGTTTGAATCGCCTTCAACAAGTTCTACAGGAGGGTCAAGTGGATTAGGGTTTACTGCTATTGCATATAATACGGACGTAGTTGGTACGGGAAGCAACCAAGTTCCAGAAGGAAACTATAGCTATGGTGAATACGGAATATTATTTAAATTAGGACAAGATAATGAGGGTTTAATACAATTTGTAAGAACTGCAACTAACAACGATCCTTCTTTTGGAAACAAAGATAGCTTTACATTTTACTATAACAGATATGTAAATTCAGGAACAGGAGGAACTTCTCATAAAATATTTAAAGTTAATCAAAATGATATAAGTGCGGGACTAGGAAAATTTAAAGACGGAATAAGAGTTACTAACGGAAATGTTGAACTCTCTGGCGGTGATCTATTTGTAAAAGGAATAAGAGGATATAATGCAGAAACTTTTAATATTAACAATGTTCAAAGGTTACAAGTATCAAATCAAATATCAAATGTTTTAAGTCCTTTGTCTGCAACAAAAATAATTGATACAGATTATTTTATTGCAAATGACCCGATTGATTATTTTGCTTCTGGATACTTCAATAAAGATGATAATGACGCTTTACCATTTACTGGATTTCATTCTTTTTATGCAAGACCCGGGGCGCTATCCGATACAGGTACTTATACAATCCCCGAAATAAATGGATACACTGTAACAAATTATTTTATAGCAAGTACAGGAGTTTCTATAACAGATCTTATTGGATTTAATGCAGAGTTTGATGACACTAATGATGCAGTAAACAGTATTGATAATGTTTATGGATTAAGAGTTAGAGACTCTATTGATTCAGTATTAGGTGCCAATAAATATGGCGTATCAATTGAATCAGATACCACTGGATATTGGGCAGGAACTGGAAAAGAGTTTCATAGTTATTATGATGGAACTGATGCGAATTTAGATACCATTTCAGGAGACATTAATTTAAACCCTGCAGGAAATATAAATATAGTTGATACCCAAAAAATGGTTTTTGATGAAGGTATCGGTGAAATATATTCAGACACAAGTTCTTTTATTATAAACGCATCTTCTGCAATAGTTCTATATCAAGATACTTATATGCCGAATGATATTTCATGGTATTTTGGGGATTCAGGAGACGGAAGACTTTATTCTGATGCAAGTAATTTTATAATAGAAACATTCAATGGTGCAGATATTAACTTAACTCCAGAAGGTAAAGTTCAAGTTAACTCTGATCTTAACATGACAGGTAATTTCACAGGAAATATTATAAGAGGCCTTTTATACATTAGAAATGAAAGTAATGATGATACAGTTATAGCATCAGGCGGAACATATTATAATATTTCAGAAGATGTTAAAAGCGGACATTTAAACGGATTTACTTTTGACGGAAACAATTCTTTAACAGCACAAGTAAGCGGCTGGTATGATATAGATTACTCAATAGGTTTTTCACAAGCAACGGGTGCAGGAGATGAATGGCACTTCTCAGTGGGTGTGAACGGTGTTCCTCAAGATACTTGTCACATGCCAAGAAAAATAAACACTATCACTGATTTTGGTAGTGCTAGTTGTTCAGGAGAAACTTATTTAAACGTAGGAGACAAAGTAACTCCTATGGTAGAAAATGAAAATGATGCTGATGATGCTAATATAATGGATATGCAACTAAGAATAAGGAGGGTAGGACAATGAAAATAAAAAATATATTATTAATAAGTCTATTCGCAATCTTTTTGTTATTACTTATAACAAGTGCTACTGCTTTAATATCAAACGAATTTGGAACAGGTGTTCAAAAAGGAAATTATACTGTATATAAAGGAAATGTTACTAATATAGCAACATTAGATAACAGTTTTAAAGAAAAAAACTATACTTTACAACAATTCGCTGATTTTAACCTTTCAAATTTCGATTTTAATTTACAATTTACAAACGAAGTTATATTTGATAAAGAACAAGAAAAAATATTTTATGTTTACACAGCAGTTACAGGGAGGCCTCTTTATACAAACGGACAATTGTCGGGGATGCAATCAAAAAAATACGAAATTAAACAAGGACTTAGTTATGACAGGTGGCTTAAATGTAGGTCGGGCGAAATGCCTTACATTACTTATAATGCAACAGGTGAATATGACGAAACAGGTGCAGAGATATATATCAAAATATTTCACACCGATAAAACTTCCTGTGCTTTAAAAGGAAAAGAACTTACCACAATAAACATTTTACACAAACTAAAAAAAGAAAAAGAGGAATTAACTAAACTTCAAAAAATAGCCCAAGAATTGGTCTATGGCACTACTGATGAAGTTTATAATGACTTTATGAATTAAAATGAAAGAATATATATGTCCTGTTTGTAATAAAAAATTTAATAAAAAACAAGCCCAAATTAGCGGTTATATGTGTCCTTTATGCACATCAAAAAGTATTACTGTAGAGTTGATAAAGAATGAATAAAATATTGTTCGTAGGAATTTTAGTATTAGTTTTAAGTAGTGTTGTTTATGCAGAAAACAAAGTTTGCTATACTGATAGGGATTGCGAATTTATTTCTGTGGCATATAATGGGACTGGTAGTTATTATGATGCGAGTTCAGTTTTAACTACTTTAGTATCAAGTAATGGAACAGTTGTATTTGCAAACGAGTCTATGACAAAAATAAGTACTGGGCAATTTAGTTTTAACTATACAATAGAAAATAAAGGTAGTTACATTAGAGAATCTGTTTATGATGGAGTTTATTATGCCTCGGAGGAAATAGTGGTAGAAGACTTCTCAAACGAAGATTCTGTAGGTATGAGTTCAAGTAATAATATGTTAATAATGGTTTTATTTTTGTTTTTAATAGGTTTATTTGTAATGACAATAATAAAGAAGAATTAAAAAGATTTTTATATTTTAAAATGGGTAAAAAGAACATGAATAAAAAAAATAGTATGCTCTGGATGTTTTGTTTAGCATTATTAGTTTTTTCTAGCTTAGCTTTTGGTGCTGTTGATGAGTATTATATTTCAGATAATACGGAGATTTGGTACTTAAACGACACTATGCCTATTGCTAATAACACAGGGGGGATTTTAAACCTAGGACAGGGCTCTGTGATAGAGTCCTCTTTTCAAAGTGCTGAAAACTTAACTTATAGCGGGTTTACATTAACCAGTTCAGGCAACGGGTATATTTCTCCATCAGGTTCGGCAGGGTGGGTTAACAATTATGTAAGGAATAATAATTCTATTTCAATTTCAGAGGTAAATAATAATGAGTTTTTTTTCAAAGCCTCTCATGTAAATACTGCGGTTGACGATCACTTTATGATTGGTATAATGGCAAATAACAAGACTACAGGGTTTAATTCTTTCTTTTCAGGGATTTCTTATTACATAGCTTGGGACTCTCAAACGGGGAAGGATATAGTAAAAATAGGGGAGTATGATAATTCAGGAGTTGCGGAGTTTTCTGTAAGCGACCCTTTTACTTGGAGCGCAGGGGACGTTTATGATTTTAAAATAGAGGTGGATGAAACTAAAGGTGCAAAATACTATTATAAAGCAAGCACAGATAGTAATGAAATAAATGACACAGGGTGGACTTTAGCTTATGACAGCACTCCTTCGGGAAATGATAATGGGCGGTCTTTTACGGACAACCTCTACCAATGGGG
>Ga0180433_10010143_pt1 | contig 11394 bp, 9 predicted proteins | sample SS_ome_8_FD_132980 | JGI IMG/M metagenome (GOLD analysis project Ga0180433, IMG submission 132980) | Hypersaline lake sediment archaeal communities from the Salton Sea, California, USA - SS_1_D_1 metaG | ecosystem: Environmental > Aquatic > Non-marine Saline and Alkaline > Hypersaline > Sediment... | reverse complement strand
TCCAAGTCGAACTCCATCGACGCCGTCTTGATCTCCGGATGTTGGATCGCAAACAGCTTCAGCGGCGTCAGGTGCGTCGACGATGCGACGTAGGCCTGGCTCTCCAGCAACGCCTCGAGAATGGCCAAGCCGAGAGCCGCCCCTTCTTCCGGATCGGTACCGGCACCGAGTTCGTCGAGGAGGATCAGGGAGTCCACGTCCGCATCACCGAGGATCCGGACGAGGTTCTTCATGTGCGCCGAGAAGGTGGAGAGGGACTGCTCGATCGACTGCTCGTCCCCGATGTCGGTCCGCACGCGAGAGACGATCGCCACTTCCGAGTCCGGCGAAGCGGGAATCGGAATCGCCGCCTGTACCATCAAGGTCAGCAGGCCGATCGTCTTCAACGTGACGGTCTTGCCCCCCGTGTTCGGCCCGGTGATCACCGTCATCCGCTGCGCCCCCCCGAGCGACAGGGTGACCGGAACCACGCTGTCGCGAGGAAGGAGCGGGTGTCTGGCGCCTCGTAGAGCGATCGTCGTCCCGAGCCGTGGGAAGGCGCACCGGTAGGCTCCGGCGAAACCGGCACGAGCGAAGACCGAATCGAGGTGTGCGAGGACCGCTCGATCCCTCAGCAGGGCCGCCTCGCTCGCGAGGAACGTCTCGGTCAGCTCTCGGAGGATCCGACGGATCTCGTCGCGGATCTGGCCGGAGATCTCCGCCAACTGGTTGTTGTCGGAGACAAGCGCCGTCGGTTCAGCGTAGAGCGTCTGCCCGCTCGCCGATCGGTCGTGGACGACGAACTCCATCGCCCCCGTCGCCCCGCTACGAATCGGGACGACCAATCGACCACGCCGCCGGGTGACAACCGTTTCGCTGATCAGTTCCGGATGCCGATCGATCAGCGCACGCAGCTTGGTCTCAACGCGCGACTCGATCGTCCGCGATCGGCGAACGAGCGCCTTCAATTCCGGGGTGGCGTCATCGCGGACGTTTCCCCGCTCGTCCAACGCGCGCACGATGCTCGTCCGCAGGCGGTCGCCGCCGCCGGTCAGGCGAGAAGCGTGCTCTCGGAGGCGCACGGCGTCTTCCTCCTCGGCGAGCCGGTCGCGAAGCTCTCGCGTCCCGTCGATCGTGCGGAGAACCACCAGAAACTCCTCGCCGTCGAGCAGAACGCTTTCCTTGGCCCGCGAGAGGAGTGGAGCGAGATCCCTCACCGGACCGAGGGAGAAGCGATCGTGCCCCTCCAGATAGCCGATGGCCTCTTCGACTTCGGTGATTCCCGTCTCGATCGCCTCGCGATCGGAGGTCGGGTCAAGTCGGTCAATCGCCTCCTCCCCGAGGGAGGACGAAGCGTAGCCCTTGACGATCTGACGCATCCTCTCGAACTCGAGGTCTCGAAGGGCTTTGTCGTCGGCTACTCGTAGGGTTTCCATCGTCATCGTCTCCGGCGCAGAGGATGATATCCGAACCCGGGCCCCACTCGGGCCCCGCACCATCGACGATCCGGTTGATCGGCCGAGGCCGCCCCTGCACAATCGCCAACAGCGTTTCCGATGGAGGAGGAGAGCTCATGGAAGCTAGACACCCGATGCGCGTGTACGGCGCCCTGATCTTCTCCATGGTCATCTGGGGGTTCTCCTTCCTAGCGATCAAGGACGTGGTCGCCACAATCCCGATCCTGCCGCTGAGCTTCGTGCGGTTCTCGATCGCCGCCCTCCTGCTCGGAGGGTTGGGGCTCGCACGCCGGAGCCTTCGCGTCTCGAAGCGGGATCTGTTGCTCCTCGCCGGTCTCACCGTACTCAGTCCGGTTGGCTACTTCCTCTTCGAGACCTACGGAATCTCGATGACTCAGGCGAGCCACGCATCGATCCTGATCGCCGCGATCCCAATCGCGGTCTACGGGATCGCCTTCGCCCGTCGCCAGGAGTCCGCAACCTGGAGGAAGACGGCGGGGATCCTCCTCGCCTTCGCAGGAGTCGCCGTGGTGATCGCCTCATCGCCCGGAGAAGAGGGGGCGAGCCTTGTCGGGGACCTTCTGATCCTCGGCGCGGTTGCCTGCGCGGCGACGCGAACGACGCTGATCAAGGACGCCCTCGGACGCATTACACCGCTCCAACTGACGTTCTACCAGTTCTTCTTCTCCCTGTTCGTCTTCGGCCCGCTCTCGGCGATACAGGGCTACACCTGGCTGGGAGAGATGACGCCGCTGCTCTGGGCCGAGGTCCTCTTCCTCGGCATCGGCTGTTCGGCGATCGCCTTCCTCGCGATGCACTACGCGCTCTCGCACCTGACCGCAACGCGCGTCGCGGTGACCGCCAACATGGTCCCGATGGTCACCCTTCTGGCGGAGGCGATCCTCTTCGGCATCGCCGTTACCCCGATGAAGGCGGTCGGTGCGCTCCTGACGATCGCCGGCGTCGTGATCACGCAGCTTCGATCCGCGGCGCTGAAGACGCCGCGCCTCACCGAACGTGGGGCCTAGGATGAGACGCCCCTCGGTGTTTCGACGCCTATCCCTGCACTGGAGCGAGTCGACGCAAGTGGTTCGGATCGCCTACCCCGTGATCCTGGGGATGCTCTCCTACTCGCTTCTCAGCTTCGCCGACACCGCGATGCTCGGACGGCTCGGACCCGCACCGCAAGCGACGTCGGGAGTCGCCGGCGTCCTCTTCTTCGCCATCGTCTTCACCCTCGCCGCCATCGGCGTCGGAATCCAGACCCTGACGGCCCGCCGCTTCGGCGAGGGGAACCTCACCGAGTGCGGACCCGTGTTGAACTCCGGACTCGTCCTCGCGCTGGTCCTCGGCCTTCCGCTCACTGTCGCCGCTCCGTGGATCGCGCGCTTCGCCGCCCCCCTCCTGTCGAGCGACCCGGAGGTCGCAACCCTGAGCGAGATCTACCTTGGCGTTCGCCTCTACGGATCGGTCGCCATGATCGCCAGCTGGTCGCTTCAGGGGTTCTTCGCCGGAATCGGTGAAACGCACCACCAGATGGTCGCTGCGATCGTCACCACGGTGACGAACATCGCCCTCGACTACGCGTTGATCTTCGGGCGCCTCGGACTCCCTCGAATGGAGACGCGGGGAGCCGCGCTGGCGTCGACGATCGCCGTCTTCGCAGGTCTCGCCTACCTCCTCGTCGTCGCCCTGCTTCCGCGCCACCGGCAACGGTTCGCCATCCTGAAGGCGCCGATCCCCTTCCGCCGGTGGGTCGCCCCGATCGTCCGGCTCTCGCTTCCCGCGGTCGCTCAGCGCGCGCTCTCCAACGGCAGCTGGTTCGCCTTCTTCCTCATCCTCGGGCGGATCGGGACGGTGGAGTTGGCGGCATCGACCGCCCTTCGTTCGGTCTACCACCTGACGATCATGGTCGGAGTTGGAATGGGAACGGCGGCCGCTTCTCTCATCGGCCGGAAGCTCGGGGCCGACCGGCCCGAGGAGGCCGAACGCCTTGGCTGGGAAGCGGCGAAGCTCGCCGCCTACGCCATGGCCGCCCTCGGCATCCTCTTCATTGCCCTCCCGGTGCCGATCCTTCGGATCTTCACCAACGACCCGAGCGTGATCGCCGCCGGCAGGGCGCCGCTCTTCGTCCTCGGATTCGTGCAGGCCTTCGCCGGGGTGGCTCTGGTACTCACTCAAGGGCTGCAGGGCGCAGGCAACACGCGATTCGTCATGCTCGCCGAGCTGGTCGTCTGTGGCACGCTCTACCTCCCCGTCGTCTACCTCCTCGGCGTCCGCGCCGACCTGGGGATCCTCGGGGCCTGGACCGGGGAGTACGTCTACTGGATCTCTCTTGCGGCGATCATGTCGTGGAAGTTCGCACGGGGGGGCTGGAAGCGGATCGTCGTCTAGTCCGTCGGGAGGCCTACGCGTCGGCACCTGTGTAGGCACAGGCCTCTTGGAGCGGACAGCCTTCACAGCGCGGCGTCGGTCGACAGCGGATCTTCCCGTGACGCACGACGAGCGCGTGGTACTCGTTGAACAGCGTAGCGTCGGCCGGCAGGACCGCCATCAGCGCATCGCGAATCTCGTCGTAGGACTCCCCGCCGTGAAGGAGTCCTAGCCGCTCGAGCAGCCGCCGCGTGTACGCGTCGACGACGAAGGCCGGCCGTCCCGCCGCGTACAGCGCGATCGCGTCGGCGGTCTCCGGTCCGATCCCGTGGATCTCGAGGAGCTCGACTCTCAGGGCATCCAAGGGGAGATCGAGAAGGCGCCGCAGGTCTCCATGGAATCGCTCGGAAACCTTGCCCGCGAACGCCTTCAGCTTCTTCGCCTTGGCCCGATAGCACCCGGACGGACGCACCGCCTCCGCGACGGCCGCCTCGAACGCAGCGTCGAGGGCCTGGAGGGAGCAGAGCCCGGCTTCACGGAGGCGTCCGAGGGCCTTCGCCGCGTTCTCCCATGTCGTCCGCTGCGTCAGAATCGCCCCGAGGATGATCTCGAGCGGTCCGTCCCCCGGCCACCAGTTCTGGGGGCCGTACGCACGGTGCAACGACTCGTAGATGTCGAGAAGCGCCTTCGTTTCCATCGATTCGGGGGGAATGGTCCGCGGGAGTCGGTCCCCGATCCAGGGGAGAGGGCCCCCTTGAATCGCAAATGAGAATCTTTATCATTACGAGCCCATGATGACGCTCGATCAGCTGCGACCTCGGCAGAACGCCCGCATCCTGGGCATCGCTGCCGGCCACGGCCTTCAACGAAGGCTCGGCCGGATGGGAATCCACCCCGGAGACACTGTCTCCGTCGCTTCACGCGGGGCGTTTCGCGGCCCTCTTCTGATCGTCGTTCACGGAAGCCGCGTTGCCCTCGGTCGCGGCGTGGCACGGCGGATCGAGATCGAGCCGCTGCCGGAAAGCAGTGCCCCTCCGGAGGCCGCGAGATGACGCATCCAAGCGCGAGCGAGATCGTTCAAGCCGTCCGTGACGCGGGAAGACGGGTGACTCCCAAGCGCGAGCTCCTCTTCGACGTCATCGCCAACAACCCGCACCTCGACGCGGCGTCGATCCACCACCTTGCTCGAGAGGCGAACCCGAGGATCGGGCTGGCGACGGTCTACCGAACCCTGAAGATGCTCGCCGAGCTCGGACTGATCGACGTGAGCTCCCTCGGGGAGGACCACGCCCATTACGAGCTGCGAGGCGAGGATCACGTGCACCTGGTCTGCCTCCGCTGCGGGGTGGTCCGGGAGATCCCGCCGCTCCCGGACATCCGCGCCCTCGAAGAGATCGACGGCTTCGAGATCCACCAGGCCCATCTCGAACTGGTCGGGGTCTGCGCCACATGCCGCAAACATGACCGAGCGGATACGGAATCCAAGAAGGGAAACCGCGGAAGATGATCCGCATCGCCCTCCTAGGCCAGCCGAACGCCGGCAAGTCAACGATCTTCAATCACCTCGTCGGGTACACGGCACACACCTCGAACTTCCCCGGCACGACGGTCGAGTACCTCGAAAGCGAGGCCTTCGTCGAGGGCTCCCGCGTCGCCGTCGTCGATCTCCCCGGTGTCTACTCCCTGATCTCGCAGGACGAGGCCGAGACGCTGACACGCGAGTACCTGTTGGCCGAGTCGATCGACGTCATCTTCAACATCGTCGATGCCTCGCTCCTCTCCCGGAGCCTTGAGCTGACCCTGCAGCTCCTCGAACTCGGGATCCCGCTCGTCGTCTGCCTGAACATGGAGGACGAGGCGCGCCGCAAGGGGATCCAGATCGACGTCGATGCGCTCTCGGACCAGCTCGGAGTTTCCGTCGTCCCCGCCATCGCTGTCCGAGGTGTCGGCGTCAAGCAGGCAGCAGCCGCCTGCGTTGTCGCGACGCGCACAGACGTTGTGCCAGAGCCTCTCGAGTACAGCGCCGACGTCGAGGCGGCGATCGCCGAGGTCGAGGCGACCCTCACCCCGGCGCATCTCGATCGGCTCGGGCACAGCCGTCGACTGACGGCCGTCAAACTGATCGAGAAGGACCCGCACTTCCTCGCCGGCGTCGGTGACGAGCAGACTGTTGCGAGGGCGCGGGAGATCGCCGACAGGATCGCCTCGGCGCGGGGACGCCAGTCGGAGGACGTCCTCTCCGCCGAGCGCCACGCCAAGGCAATGGACCTGTTCGAGGCGTGTGCTACGGTCGGCAGACCGATCGTCGGGCTTCGGGATCGAATCGACCGCATCCTCATGCATCGTACGATCGGTTTGGTCCTTCTCGGCGCAATCCTCTACGGCCTCTTCCAGTTCGTCTTCCGCGTCGGGGCGTTGGCCGAGGGACCGCTGATCGGGCTCTTCGACCGAGCGATCGAGCAACTGGCGACCGTTCTTCCGGAAACTGGGATCGCCTACATCGTCCTCGTTGGGTTGATCCAAGGAATCGGAGGCGCCCTCGGAATCGTGTTGCCCTACCTTGTCCCGTTTCTGATCGGGCTCGCCCTTCTCGAAGACATCGGGTACCTCGCGCGCGCCGGCTACTTGGCTGACGGGCTGATGCATCGGATCGGCCTGCACGGCAAGTCGATCGTCCCGTTCATCCTCGGCTACGGGTGCAGCATTCCGGCGGTCATGTCGACGCGGATCCTCGAATCCCGCCGGGACCGATTCATCACCGCCATGCTGTCCACGATGATCCCGTGTGTCGCCCGAGCGACGATCATCTTCGGGCTGATCGGGTACTTCCTGGGGCCGCATCTCGCCTTCGCCCTGTACGCGATCAACCTGCTCGTCATCGCCGCCGCCGGAAAGGTCCTGACGGTCCTCTCGCCGCAGGTGACGCCGGGCCTGATCCTGGAGATTCCTTCGTACAAGGTCCCCTCCCCCAGGGTCATCGCCAGCAAGGTCTGGCTCCGGGTGCGCCACTTCCTGAAAGTCGCCGTTCCCATCCTCGTACTCGGAAGCATCGCGCTGGCGCTCCTCGACGCGGTTCGGGCGACCGACGCTCTGAACCTTGCGCTGTTGCCGATCACGTGGACGCTCGGGCTTCCCCTGGCCCTCGGCGTTCCGCTGATCCTCGGGATCTTCCGCAAGGAGCTCTCGCTGGTGATGCTCTTCCAGGCGCTCGGGACGACCCAGGTACTGGCCCTTCTGACGCCGGGGCAGATGATGACCTACGCCGTCTTCGTCGTCTTCTACGTTCCGTGCGTCGCCACGCTCGCCGTCTTGAAACGGGAGTTCGGGTGGCGCCAGATGGGACTCATCGTCGCCGCGACGACGGCGATCGCTCTCGTGATCGCCCTGATCGTCCGCGGGATCTCCGCCCTGGCAACCTAGTTCATCGCTGAACCGCCAAGCCCACCGATCCCAGCGGGAACCTCGTCGGGGCACCGCTGTCTCGCTTCGCGACGTGAGCGGTTTCGCCCCCCCGCCGGCCGGCGGGGGCTGTCGCTTCGTCTCCTGCATGGGAGAATCGCCTGGAACTCGGCTGCTCGTTCGGTGGGTCCTTGGCAGTTCCTTGGATGCTTCCGTTGGGAGGTCCCGTTGCGAAGAGTCCTCGTCCTTGCGATGCCCCTAGGTTTCGTCTTCCTCTGTGGCTGTACGCTCCTCCAGGGAATGATCGGCGAACAGGCGCCGACCGCCGCCCTCTCCGGAGCGCCCGCCGTCGGGAAGGCCCCGCTTCGGGTTCGCTTCGACGCCGGACAGTCGACGGCCGAGATCGGCATCGTCTCCTACGCTTGGGACTACGGCGATGGCACAGCGGAGGAAGCAACGGGTGCGCCGATCGTCGAGCACGCCTACGACCGATCGGGCGACTACATCGCGCGTGTCCGCGTGACCGACACGTCGGGACGAACCGCCGAGGCCTCGCTTCCGGTCACCGTCGAGAACACCCCTCCCTATCCGAGCTGTCGCTTCTCCAACGACGCCCCCGTCGTCGGCGAGCGCGTCCAGTTCGACGCCTCCGGCTCCTTCGATCTGGACGGCGACCTCGTCGATTTCCGGTGGGACTTCGGTGACGGGGAGACGATGCGCGGAACACGGGTCAGCCACGTCTACGACGAACCGACCGTCTGCATCGTGCGCCTCGAGATCGAGGACAACCAGGGTGCGGTCTCCGCCGTCGTTCACACGCTGAACGTCCACACCGGAAGCGGTGGCGGTGGGTGCGGCGGTGGCGGCGGCGCCATCTGCTTCTAGGTCGATCCGCGGACTAGAGGCAGATCCAGAACCACTCCGCGTACTCCGGGGAGACGAGAACCCGAACGTCCGTTGGGATGTGGATGTGGCTTCCTCGGAATCCCTCGAACTCGTGCGGGCCGACCTCGTAGACAAAGCCGCAGGTCCCTGACGCAACCGCCGAGCCTTCCGCCACGTCAATCTGCTCGACGAAGAAGTCTCCCACAGGGTCCGCCGATCCGATCGACTCGTACCACGTGAGGCCGACCCTCTCGAGGAGCGCCTGCTCCCCCAGGGACAGGAGGATGTCGAGTGCCGTGATCGTCCCCGGCTGGAGAACGTCGGAACGAAGATCGTGTGCCGTCACAACGACGTCCTCGAACTGCACGCGCCATCCGGGAGCACGAATCGTCACTTCCGGAACGATGACCGCTCCGTCAGCCACGATTCGTCGGGCGACCTCTTCGAGGAACGTCTCCCGGATCGATTCCAGGTACGCCGGACGGACCTTCGCAAAGCGGATCGTCGTGCCATCCTTGACGGGGTACAGGTCCATCCGCGTGACATTCGACTCCGGCCAACCCCCATCGTAGAACGCCTCGTACCACCAATCCGAACTCTCGTTCAGCGCGTCGATCACGTAGGTTTCCGTTCCCTCGTCGTACCGGTACGTCAAGTCGACCGTCCCTCGATCCGCCAGCGCGACGAGGACGTCGAAGACCGAAGACTGCCCATCACGGAAGACGTCGGTTCTCAAGGTTCCCACTTCGTCGAGGTCCAGGGTATGGCGTCCGGCGCCCTCGACCGAAATCGTGACCTCGCCTCCGGCGACGCCAGGCGTCACGCCGGACGGGACCGACCAGGCCCCTTCCTCGTTCGGCAGCACGTAGTCGGGAGCCCCGAGGACAGCGGGAGCCAGGAGACCCCATGCGGCGAGGACCAGCGCCAGCGTGAGGGCGCGGCCTGCCCCTCGACTTCGACTTCGGTTCACACGATCTCCTTCCGTGGCTGGGCACGTGCCTCGAGCCACGGCAGGGATCATCTCAAGCCCCTGTCAACCGGTGATGGGCGCGCGTTGAAGAAGCTGTGGGTCCGTCTGGAGGAGCCTACGCTTCGACGTTTCGCAGCCCGACGGTAGCTAGGTAGACGACGAAGCGATGGGGATCGTCGAGTCCGAGGATCTCGTGGAGTGCGTCGTCGTCGAAGGCACCGATGGCGCAAGCCCCCGCACCGATCGCTTCCGCTGCCAGATAGAGGTTCTGACAGACGTGGCCCGCATCGAGGTGGACGTACCGGAACCCCCGCTCGCCGTATCTCCACGTCGTCCGCACCGCATCCGCAATCCAGATGAAGGTCGCGGCGCTTGCGCCGACGATCTGCTGGCCGTGACAAGCGGCCTCGATGCGACCTGTCAGATCCGTCGGAGACGGCAGGGAGATCAGCGCGTGGTCGAGCGCTGTGTACTGATAGAGGCCGAGCTCCAGTTCGTCGACCCGATTCGCCAGCACGACGGTCTCGAAGGGATGCCTCGCTCCCGCCGAGGGGACCGTTCGGAAGGTCGCACGATCCTTCAGGACCTCCCGGACGCCTTGCGTACTCCAGAGGAGAAGGGCCAGCTGATCGATTCCGAGTGGCCGGTCAGCGTATTCGCGCAGGCTCCTGCGCACCTCGATCGCCTCTCGCAGGCCGACGGCCGGTGTCGGCAGGTCGGCCGGTGTCGGGAGTGGCGTGCGGCTTCCATCCCCAAGAACGGCCTCCAACGGCGGTTGCGGGCGTCCCTGTTGCTGATCCGACGGCCCGAGGTACCGGTACCGTGTCTTCTCCATGAACTCGAGTCCGATTCCGCCCATCGCGTCGCCCATCCTTTCGTCGATCGGTGCTCTCGCCGGTTCCGCGCCGAACGCGGCCGCTCATCGTACGCCGCGCCGTCCGCTTGACACACCCTTCCACCTCACGGGGTAGATGTTGTCGGAGGTGCCTCGAATCCTATACTGGGGCGATGGCGCCGGCATCGGAGACGTCGACCCCAAGCGGCCGCATCTCACGCCGTGGCACCGAAGGCATCATCCGCAGAGGAGGTTGTCGAGATGAAGCGAACCGCGGTAGCCCTAGTCGTCGTGGCGTTGGCCGCCACGTTCACCCTTGTCTGGGCGACGCTTCAGCCGTCTGAGCTGGAGGCGTTCAACGGATACGTTCGAAGCAGCCTGCACCTGATCAGCCAGGAGAGCAAGCCGGACTGGTCGCCCCGCTGGACGGGGCCGATCGAGGCGGCGACGATCCTCGCCTGGCTCCATCAGCACGGGTACTCGGAGTTTCTCCAGGACTACAACGAGGACGGGGAAATCGACGAGCTCGACACGATCGAGCTCGCGGACATCCTTGGAAAGCACCTGATGCAAACCGAGACGCCGGTCGGCACGAACGATGCCCGACTCGTCATCGGACTCGCACGGTACGTCGCCGAGCGGTATCCCGGCGAGTTCGTACTCAAGATCTACGATCCCGGCTTCCCGGCGGAGTTCGAGGTGGAGGGCGAGACCTTCGCTCCGGATGCAATCCCCGGCATCGAGCTTCGCCTGATGGGTGAGGCGACCCTCGAGGCGTACAAGCACGAGATGGAGACCGCCGAAGGCGTGATCGTCGGTCTCGAGGAGTCCGAGGGCGAGAACACCTACCTGGCCGGCCGTTCGTACCTGTACGAAGAGACGCCGGCCGGGTACACGCCGGTCGACTTCGCCTGGTCGGAGGAGGATCGGTTCGAACCGGGGAACCAGGGCCGCATCCTCGAGACGGTCGCAATGCAGGACGACTTCCTGTACGTCGACTATCGAATGGGCTTCACGTACGTCGAGTGCATGCTCGCGCTCTCCCCAATCGACCATCCGGACTTCGTCAGCATGCACTACAACTGCCCGGACGATGCGCTCGCCTACCACGTGACGGAGAACACGACGCCGCACGGAACGATCCGCGTTGAGGAGTGCGTCATCCGAGAGGGTGACTACGACATCTACGTCTGGATCGTCACCAACATCGATTTCCTCTGGGACGGCTGTGGTGTCTGCACCTTCGGGGTGGCGAACTCCGGAATCAGCGCGGTTTCGCACTCCGGACCGCCGTTCTGGAACTACACGCAGACGCCATGGGGTTGGTTCTGGACGGCGCCACCGTGGAGCTGCGGTTTCGAGAAGAACCAGACCGCCGTCTTCGCCGTGATCGTTCCCGGCCCGACCATGGACGCCTGGGTCCCGGCGATGGTCCGCGCGTGCGGGCCGCCGATGTCGCCGCGCGTTCCTAGCTACGGGGTTCGGACCACCGGCCC
>Ga0180433_10010142_pt1 | contig 11395 bp, 8 predicted proteins | sample SS_ome_8_FD_132980 | JGI IMG/M metagenome (GOLD analysis project Ga0180433, IMG submission 132980) | Hypersaline lake sediment archaeal communities from the Salton Sea, California, USA - SS_1_D_1 metaG | ecosystem: Environmental > Aquatic > Non-marine Saline and Alkaline > Hypersaline > Sediment... | reverse complement strand
TATAAAGGGGGCTGGGCTATATATAAATAGCCGCTTTCTATAAGTGGTTTCATGTGCCTGAAGAAGAATGTAAGTAATAATGTTCTTATGTGTGCACCATCAACATCGGCGTCAGTCATTAAAATTATTTTATGATAACGAGCTTTGCTTGGATCAAATTCTTGACCAATGCCGCTTCCGATTGCAGATATAAGAGATTTAATCTCTTCACTTGAAAGGACTCTGTCAATGCGGGCTTTTTCTACGTTAAGAATTTTACCTTTGATAGGTAAAATGGCTTGATTATTTCTGTCGCGTCCTTGTTTTGCAGATCCACCAGCAGAGTCTCCCTCAACGATGAAGAGCTCCGTTTCTTCTGGGTTTTCATTAGAGCAATCGGCTAGTTTTCCGGGTAATATTGCGGATTCTAGAACAGTTTTTCTTCTCGTTAGTTCTCTTGCCTTTTTAGCCGCTTCTCTTGCCCGCTTTGCAACTTCGGCTTTTTGTAATATTTTTTTTATAATTGATGGGTTTTCTTCAAAAAATGTGTCTAGTGCTCCAAACACCCATTTGTCTACGATGCCTTTTATTTCACTATTTCCAAGTTTTGTTTTTGTTTGTCCTTCAAATTGTGGTTCAGGTACTTTGAGGTTTAGTACACAAACTAACCCTTCTCTGATGTCATCGCTAGAAAAGCTTTCTCCAGATTTTAGTATTTTTAGGCTTTGTGCTTTTTTGTTGCTGATTTTAGTTAAAGCCGATTTAAATCCAGAAACGTGTGTTCCACCTTCTATTGTGTTAATATTATTTACAAAAGCAAAAAGTTGCTCACCATATCCGTCGTTGTATTGCATTGCTAGTTCAAGAACGTATTTGTCATCACTTTTTTCAAAATGAATTACATCGGGGAATAGTGGGTTTTTTTTGTTGTTTATGTGATTTACGAATGATACTATTCCGCCTTCAAAGTAGAATTCTTTACTTTTGCTTATTCTTTCATCCGTTAAGATGATTTTTAGTTTTTTGTTTAAAAATGCAAGCTCTCTAAGTCTTGCAGATAACGTATCAAAACTTAATGTAGTTGTTTCTGTAAAAATTTTTGCATCTGCGTAAAAAGTTATTTTTGTTCCAGTTTTTGTAGAACTACCCGTGTCTTTAAGTGGTCCGGTTGGTATTCCTCTTTTGTATGTTTGGTGGTAGGTTTTGCCATTTTGGAAAATAGTTAATTCGAGTTTTTCTGATAGGGCGTTTACAACAGATACGCCAACTCCGTGAAGCCCTCCAGAATATTTGTAAGAATCTTTATCGAACTTTCCACCTGCGTGAAGTTTTGTCATTACAACTTCAGCTGCAGACATTTTGAGGGTAGGGTGTAAGCCTGTTGGAATACCGCGACCATTATCTTCTACTGTGCATGAGCCATCTGAATTTAAGGTGACATGGATGGTGTCACAGTGGCCTGCTAAAGCTTCATCGACGGAGTTATCCACAACTTCATATACAAGGTGATGAAGCCCCCTGGGTCCTGTGGATCCGATATACATTCCAGGTCGTTTTCTTACGGCTTCTAGTCCCTCCATAACTCTTATGGATGATGCTTTATATTCCTTTTTTTTAGCCGGAGAATTTTTTGGCATATTCTAAACTCCTAAATCTTAAGAAAAAAATTGCAAGCAATAGCTTTGACGGTCTTATCTTTTTTATATTCAAGTTTTTTGAGTTATATTTATATAATGAATTATACTAAAGAGTATTTGTATGGTTTGTAAAACTTGTTTATTATATAGCAGTGTACTTTATAAATTAATTTTTTTCTACTTTTCCAAAAAAATGAATACGTTTTTTAGTGTAAATAAAGACATTTCTTATTTTATGAAGCAGGCTTTGTTGCAAGCAAAAAAAGCATACGACAAGGATGAAGTTCCTGTTGGTGCTGTTGTTGTTGATAGAGGCGGAAATATTGTTGCAAGAGCATACAATACCGTTAATAAAAGTGGTAGTCAAACCGAGCATGCTGAGATGCGAGCAATAAGAAAAGCTTGCAAAAAGTTGGGTGATTGGCGACTGGATGGTTATTGGGTATTTGTTACATTAGAGCCATGTGCTATGTGCATGGGATTGATGAAGCTTTCTCGTGTTTCAGGGCTTGTTTACGGGGCAGATTCTCCCCTTTTTGGATATCGTCTTGACAAGGATATTGACCTTAATGTATACAAAAAGGATACGATTAAGATAATAAAAGGAGTTTGTCTCGAGGAGTCGGTAGGTATTTTGAAGCGTTTTTTTAAAAAGAAGAGGAAAAAAGGTGAGTCTAGGGAGAAGTAGTATATTCAAATCGGGAAAAAATATTGTCCAAATAAAAGAGTCATTGATGAAGCGTAAGCAAGAGCTTGAAGAGCAGTTAGCTCAGCTTCATGAGGATCAGTCTCCAAGAGACTTATCGGGTCATGATGCTGGAGATCAAGCAATATCATCTATTATTGAAAATTTGAGAAATTCTCTTCAAGACACAGAGCTTGGCGAATATAAAAGAATAGTAAGAGCTTTGAAAATGATTGAGGATGGCACATATGGTGTATGCTTAGATTGTAGCAAGGATATTTCAGAAAAACGTTTAAAGTCTTATCCTAATGCTACAATATCTGTTGTATGTCAGGAGGCACTTGAGGAAAGTGCGATTAAGTAATTTTGCACATTTAAACTGACTAAGCTACAATTATATTGATTGAAATAATATGCCGATGTAGCTCAGTTGGTAGAGCGATTGATTCGTAATCGATAGGTCGTCGGTTCAAATCCGATCATCGGCTCCAGTTGTTGTTTTTATTAGGGGTTTATAGTCTATTTGAGTCAAAATTGTCATAGCTTTAGTCGATGTTTTATGGCTATGAAATGCGTCTTGTCTGATTTTGACTTTTTGGCTTATATTTTGTATTCTATCATGGTGAATTGATTTTCTATTGTTTATTATCTAAAGGTTTACAAGGGTTATGGAAGATACTAAGAAAGCAAAAAAAACAAAAGATAAGATGAAAAAAGGTCAAGTGGTATCTAATGCTGTCGGGCGCAGAAAACGTGCTGTAGCGCGGGTTTGGTTGCGTAAAGGAAAAGGTAGCATTATTGTTAATGGAAAAGACTATAAAGAGTATTTTGATACAGATTATAATCGAAATGAAGCTTCTCTTGCTTTTGCTATGATGAAAATTACCAATTATAGCGCCGATATTAACATATACGGTGGTGGAGTCAATTCTCAGGCCGAAGCGGTTAAACTTGGTATTGCTCGCGCTTTAGTTAAACATACTCCAGAAATGCGTTCAGATCTCAGAAAATGGCGCTTTTTGACTGTTGATTCTAGAGTGAAAGAGAGAAAGAAATACGGCCAAAAAGGTGCGCGTCGCAAATTCCAATTCGTTAAGCGTTAATTTTATTTGAATTAATCGAATTTTATCTTCTTGATTGAAAAAGGCAGGGATAAACTGTGTGTAGTGTAGTAGGATATATCGGCAGTAATTATAGCAGGGAATTTGTTATGGAAGGCCTTTCGAGGCTTGAGTACAGAGGTTATGATTCTGCCGGATTTGCTTGTTTGCAACCAGATAGTAATCGTCTTGTGTATGCTAAAACAGAAGGCAGCTTGAATAACTTAGCCGATAAATTTGAACAGTGCCCTATAGATGGTTATATTGGGATTGGCCATACTCGTTGGGCAACTCATGGTGTTGCTTCTGCTAAGAATGCTCATCCTCAATTTGATTGTCAGAAGACTCTTTCAATTGTGCATAATGGAATAATAGAAAATCATAATCACCTTAAAGAACAGCTTTTAGAGTCTGGCCATGTTTTTCATTCGGATACAGATACTGAGATAATAGCTCATTTATTTGAGTCGATGATCTTTTCACATAAAACATTAAAAAGTGCCCTTATAGATTTGGTAAAAAAACTAGAGGGTGCTTTTGCATTTATCAGTATATTTCAGGACAATCCTGACTTTATGGTTATTGTTCGCAAAAGGTCGCCTTTGTGTGTAGGGATAGGCGAAGATGAAATGTTTGTTGCTTCTGATGTGCAAGCTTTTGCAGGAAAGACGGATAAGGTTGTATTTTTACCTGATGAAAGTTTTGCTTTTCTGAGAAAAGATGCACTAGAATTGTATGATTTTTCTGGTAAAGCTATACCGATTACAATACAGACAGTTAATTTAGATTTGGCCTCGAGTCAAAAATGTGGACACGATCATTTTATGCTTAAAGAGATTTACGAGCAAAAAAATTCTATATATTTAACGGCTAATTTTTTAAATTCTATTGGTTGTGGCATTTGGGAGCAGATTGGTTTGACTAGTGACCAGGCTGCTAAGATCGAGAGTATTTCTCTTGTTGGCTGTGGTACATCATGGCATGCGGGGCTTATCGCAAGATTCTTTTTTGAAAATATTTGTAAAATACCGACCAAAGTTTTTTTAGCTTCTGAGTTTAGATATATGTCATTTTTTTCTGAAAAAAATAGTTTGAATATTGCGATTTCTCAGTCCGGAGAGACTGCCGATACTCTTGAAGCAATTCGTCTAGTTAATTCCATGGATATTCCTACCTTAGCAATAACGAATGTTGCTTCTAGTTCAATGGTTAGGGAGGCGGCAGGCTTTTTATTAACTCAAGCTGGACAGGAGGTTGCGGTTGCTTCTACAAAGGCTTTTTCTACGCAGATTACAGCTTTGTATTGGCTTGCGCATAGATTTGCTTTGCAAAAGGGTATAATCAATGACAATCAAATGGAGCATGCTCAAGAAGACTTACTTGTTGCTGCTGAGGTTCTCGAAAATAGCATAGAAAATTATAAAATTTCTATAGTAGATCAGATAGCTAAAAAATATTCTCGTTATTCAAGGTGTATATTTTTAGGAAGGCATATAAGTTATCCATTCGCGTTGGAAGCGGCATTAAAACTTAAAGAGATATCTTATATTTTTGCACAGGGTTATCCTGCGGGTGAGTTAAAGCATGGCCCTTTAGCTTTAGTTGATAGAAATACTCCGGTGTTTGTTTTTTCACACCAAGATCCACTAATTTACAAAAAATTACTTTCAAATGCTATAGAGGTAAAGTCGCGTGAGGGGCATATCGTTACGTTTGCATTTGAGGATCAGAATGAGCTTATAGATTTGGCAGATACAGCGTTTATTTTGCCGAGGGTAAATCCTCTTCTGGGGCCTTTAGCTATGACAGGACTTATGCAGTTTTTATCTTATCAGATAGCTAAAGAGTTAAAATGTTCAATTGATAAGCCTAGAAATTTAGCTAAATCAGTTACTGTTGAATAAAGATTCTATTTTTTGACTTAATTTAACGTGAACTCGATCTAAGAATCTTATGAAAATCTCTCCAATACGCTCATACTCTTTCGTCAAGCTCAGGATGCACGGGTCGAAGGATATTATACTCCTTTGAAAAATTTTAAAGTACAGGCAATTTCAAGGAAAGCTTCATCAGATTCCAGAATTTTTGCCAAATAAATTTTAATACCGCGCAACCATGTTAAAATTCCAAAAGCGGGTTTTACAATCTACCTATATGAAGCGTTAAATTGTCTAGTTTTCATAAAAGGCGGATGGGAGCCGTCTTTCGTAATATTTAAATTATCGAATTCGCGTTAATAAGATCGTAAAAAAACATACATGATAGGTCCTGCGACGGGTAATAACTAGAATGTTTTGCGTAAATACTTTTTTTTACATTAGGTATTCAAATTTCGGTGCGATATACTATTAGAAAGTATTAGTAAGAGTTGTGCCTCCCGGGGTTGCTTTGAAAGCTTGACAATAATTTCAAATAGGGCATTCTTGGCTGGGTGGGGTAAAGGTTGTACTTTATGGTTTAATCTAAAATAGGGAAGAAAATGAAAAACAAAATAATATCGCTAGTTATGTTGTTGATGGTTTCAACAACATCTGGACTTACAGCAACGAATATTTTTTATGCTATCAAAAAAGGAGATATAAAAAAGGTTAAAGAGATTATCAATAACGATAAAAATCAAATCAAAAAAAATCAAATCAAAGCAAAAGATAAGTATGGCAGGACTCCGCTCCATTATGCTCTAATCAAAGGTTATGAAGATATAGCTAAATTACTTATTGAAAAAGGCGCGGATGTGAATGCAAAGAAGAAGAATGGCTTGGTTCCGCTTTATATTGCTCTAGATAAAGGTTATAAAGATATAGCTAAATTACTTATAGAAAAAGGCGCTAATGTCAATGAAGAAAAGGAGGAAGGTAATACTCTGCTTCACTTGGCTGTAAATAAAGGTTATAAAGATATAGTTGAATTGCTTATTGAAAAAGGTGCGGATGTTGATGCAGGAGAATTTTTAGATGGGACCCCGCTTGACTCGGCTGTAAATAAAGGTTGTAAAGATATAGTTGAATTGCTTATTAAAGAAGGTGCGGATGTTAATGTAGGAGACGATGTAGGCAATACCTCGCTTCACTCGGCTGCAAAGAAAGGTAATAAAGATATAGTTGAATTGCTTATTAAAGAAGGTGCGGATGTTAATGCAGAAGACGATGTAGGCAATACCTCGCTTCACATGGCTGCAGATGACGGTTATAAAGATATAGTTGAATTGCTTATTAAAAAAGATGCGGATGTTAATAAAAAAAACTATGCAGGTGATACCCCGTTTGATTTTGCCAGAAGAGGGTTTTCACGTGTTCTTCAAAGAAGACCTCATGTAGAGATAGTCGAATTGATAAAAAAAGCAAAAAAGTCTAAGACTCAGTTAAAAGGGTATCTAGATGAGTTGGAGGATAAGCATGAAAAGAATACCAATTTGATAGAAAGTATTAAAGAAATTCTTTTAAATGAAATCATACCTATGTCTGTTGAAATAAAAGCAGTCAATAAGTTAGTAGAACTCGAAAGAAAAAGAAAGGTTCGTGCGGGATTTATTAAAGATCTTGCTTTAGAGTGCCCTACTGTAAAAGCGATTCCATTTATATTTAAAGTTACTACACATTTTAGCGAGATTAAACAGGTATTAGAAAAAGCAAAAAACAATAACAATAAAGAACTTGGGCGAAAGCTTCTAGATACAAATGATATAAAAAATCTACTATTATCGCGTAACCTTCCACCTGAGATCGCAGGAAAAATTATATACGATATTGGTGGAGATTTTAAATTTAATTAAGATCGTAAAAAAACATATATGACCAGGTCTATAATTGTTGAGGCATAACTTTGTTCTGACAGCGGTTATATCCTGTTGAAAAACATTGTCTGCGTGGGTGTGTATTTGTTAGTATTAAAAGTAGAACAAGTACTATCCCAGAGAATAAAATGACCGATAACCTGTATCGGTGTTTTTTCTTTAGTGGTAACTTCACCTAAAACCTCAGCTTTTGGTTAATAATCCCCAACTGTAACGTATTTCCTCATTTTTTGTACAAACAATATTACTATCGCTATTTAATTTGTCAATAGCTATGAAAAACTGTTTAAAATAGGGTGTTTGTAGGCTTTTATACTATTTTATTATGGATGCCTATATTTTTATTGTTTCCAACTCTACTGTTTTATTCAGTCCAAAAGTATCTATTATAAATTTAACTGCGTCATCTCTATTGTTGCAGCTTTCTGGAAATTTTTGTTTGCAAATATCAAGAAGGTTAATAAGTTTTATAGTTTCAAGGAATTGGTTGTCTTTGGAGAGTGTATCTTTTACCCGTTCTTCCCAGCTTTTAGGTTCCTTCTTCCTTTCTTTTTTTTCGTTCTCTTTTTCTTTTTCCTCTTTATTAGGTTTAATAGAATGTTTTAATGATTTTTCTCTTCCGTAGTGTTCCAAGAACCAAGCTACTTTTTCGGAAGGAGGGAATAATCTTTGTACGAGAAAGTCTGGCTCGATACCAGTACCTTGTATTGTTGTGTTATCTGGAAGAAAGTATAAGGAGGTGGTTAGTTTTATTGCGCAGTTATTCTCTAACGGTATAATTTCTTGTACAGAGCCTTTGCCAAATGTGTTTGTGCCTACTATGAAAACCATAAGGTTTTGGTCTTTAGTGTGAGATTTTTTAGTTTGTTGCTTAGAATGAATTTTAAGACCGCCTGCGAGAATTTCTGATGCTGAGGCTGTGTAATTGTTAACGAGTATGAATATTGGAATATTAATATTGGTGACCGGTTGATGTTTTGTTTTGTATTCAGTTATTTTTTTATTATTTCTGTCTTTTGTTATGACAATGAGGCTGTCCTTTTTCAAAAATAGGCCCGCTATATCAATTACAGCACTCAATAGTCCACCGGAATTGTTTCTAAGGTCGAGTATGATGCCTTTGTATTTTTTTTCATTGGATTTTTCTAGTATGTTTCTAATTTGTTTTACAGAATTTTTGGAAAATGTAGCTAAAGAAACATAGTAGATATTGTGTTGTTTTATGTAGAAAGCTAAAGAACTTGGTTCTTTTATTACATCCCTTACTATATCGAAGGATAAAGGTGCTTTTTCTTTTTCGCGTATTATTTTTATGTGTACCTTAGTGTTTTTATCTCCCCTTAATTTGGATGTTGCCTCTTCTGTTGTCATACCTTCAAGTTGTTTACCTTCTATTTCTATGATTTTATCATATTGTTTTATTCCAGCTTTATCAGCTGGACCTCCCGAAACAGTGTTTATAACGTGCAAAAATTTGTCTTTTGTGCTTCTGGTACTATTTATTACTATTCCAATTCCAAAAAATTGACCGCTTGTTTTTTCTAAAATTGATTTATATGTTTTTGGGTCTAAAAAGCTTGAGTGAGGGTCTAGGCAGTGTAAAAATGTATTTATAGAATGGATCATGCATTTTTCGGGGTTTGGTATTTCGTAATGTTTTTTTCCAGCTATGCCGAGTACTTCTGCAAAAGTTCCAGACCAGTTAAAAACTATATCATCAAAATCCTTAACTTTTTTATCAAGGTTATTTTTTGTTGCCGAAGAATTTAGGGCATGCATTACTATGAAGAAGGCGATAATTAAATTTTTTTTCATATACTTAGTCCTTTTTATTGATGCCATGATTGGCAATCTTAAAATAGTCTACTATTGAGATACTAAAGGTAAGGAGCTTTGTATTTAAAGAATATTGTTATTAGTGTTGTGATAAGGGTAAGATGATCGTAGTTTTAGAGGTTCATTTTACTGGGTGATGTAATTTTCAGTTAAACATAGAAATGTAAGTAGAAATCTATAATGAGAGGGGGCTATATGAAAATATATAAAAGAACAATGATGAAAATTTTTTTTGCTATTGAGATTGTTTTTTTTATTGGGGTTTATCTTTTTGGCGGAAATGGATTGCAGTATTTAAGTTATTTGCGAAGTGAAAATAAAGCGCTTTTTTGTGATGTCGAGCATTTAAAAAAAGAGGTCGATGCTTTGGAAAAGCAAATTGCCGAATGGACTTCAAACGATTTTTATAAAGAAAAGATTGCTAGGGAGAAATTGCAAATGTCTCGAAAGGGCGATGAAATATACTTTTTAGAGAGAGATAGATAAATCAAAAGAGTTTACACCATGGATTTAAATGGCAAAAATGATAAAATAATCATTGTTCGATAGTTGTTTTTGATTGTAGGTATATAAAAATAAGTGGAAAGATTCTATGAATAACGAAAATCGTGATGGTCAGGCTTCTTTAAGTGAGCATGAGATTCGCATAAATAAAGTTAAGCAGATGCGTTCAAAAGATATAGAGCCATGGCCATATTTTGAACCTATAAATTCCACATGTCAAGCGATTAAAGATGAGTATATCGAAGAAAACCCAAAAAATTATGTAATTGCCGGTAGAATGATGACTATTAGGTTACATGGAAAGACTAGCTTTGGTACAGTTCAAGATAATACTGGGCGCATACAGATTTATATCAAAAAAGATATTGTCGGTAATGAGTTATTTGATTTTTATAAAGAATTTGTCGATATTGGAGATATTCTTTGGTTTAGTGGTAAATCATTTAAAACCAGGACTGGTGAAGTTACAATCAAAGTTGAAACATTTAAGCTGTTAAGTAAATGTTTGTATCCCTTGCCTGAGAAGTTTCATGGAATTGCAGATATAGAAATTAAGTATCGTCAAAGATACTTGGATTTAATTTCAAATCTTGAAAGTAAAGAAAAATTTGTAAAAAGATCAAGAATAATAAAGAAACTTCGTAATTATTTGGACACGCATGATTTTTTGGAGGTCGAGACTCCTATGTTGCATCCTATTCCTGGAGGCGCTGCTGCAAGGCCATTTAGGACTCATCATAATGCGCTAGATTCAGATTTATATTTAAGGATTGCACCAGAGCTATATTTAAAGCGTCTCGTTGTTGGCGGGTTTGAGAGAGTATATGAGATAAATAGAAATTTTAGAAATGAGGGCGTTTCAACAAAACATAATCCTGAGTTTACAATGCTCGAATATTATACTGCTCATGAAGATTATGTTAAAGCAATGGATTTTTTGGAAAATATGATTAAACAAGTAGTTCAAGAGACTTGCGAGTCTAATGTTGTACCTTTTGGTGATCATATTATTGATTATTCTAAACCTTTTGAGCGGTTGAGTATGCATGATGCTATTATCAAGTATGCAAAATGTGAAGAATCAGATTTGACCGAAGAAAATATAGATACGTTTATCAAGAAAAAAAATATAAAACTGGATAACAAAAATAGTTCTTGGGGAAATAAGTTAGCTTTATTATTTGAAGAACTTGTAGAGTCACATCTTATCCAGCCTACTTTTATTACTGATTTTCCCGTAGAAATATCGCCACTAGCAAAGAAAAATCCAGATAATCCCAAAGTGACCTCTAGATTTGAGTTATTTATTTCTGGGATGGAGTTGGCCAATGGGTTTAATGAGCTGAATGATCCCTTTGATCAGGCAGAAAGATTTAAAAAACAGGTGGAAGCAAAAGCAGCAGGTGATGATGAGGCGCATTATTATGATCAGGAATATGTCGTTGCATTAGAGCACGGATTACCCCCTGCCGTTGGTGTTGGTGTTGGAATCGATAGGCTGACGATGTTGTTGACAAATACAACTTCTATTAAGGATGTGATTCTTTTCCCCGCATTGAAACAGAAAAAATAATCAGTTATTTGTGAGCTATATTTTTTTAACTATTTGGCTGAATAGTTCTAAAGCTTTTTCCATGGCTTCTGGTGAAATTTCAATATCTGTGTTGTTTTCTACGTTTTCTAAGATGGTATTGAATATTTTAGCCTTCATTTTTAAGTAAGATTGGTTTGTGATAGGATTTTTTCTTAATCTGCTGGGCTTTAAAGATCTTTCAATAACGTCTTTTATTAATTCTTTATTTTCGAGGTAAATAGCAAAGGTTTTTATTAAGGAAGTGTTGGTGTTGTTTTTTTTGTTTAT
>Ga0180433_10010140_pt1 | contig 11395 bp, 21 predicted proteins | sample SS_ome_8_FD_132980 | JGI IMG/M metagenome (GOLD analysis project Ga0180433, IMG submission 132980) | Hypersaline lake sediment archaeal communities from the Salton Sea, California, USA - SS_1_D_1 metaG | ecosystem: Environmental > Aquatic > Non-marine Saline and Alkaline > Hypersaline >... | reverse complement strand
CGGCGCGCCATGAAAAGGGCGATGACAACGGCTATGAGGCTGGGTGCCAAAGGGAGAAAGATAGCGTGTGCCGGCCGGTTGGGCGGCGCGGAGATTGCGCGCAGAGAGTGGTATCGCGATGGACGCGTGCCGCTGCATACGCTGCGAGCTGATATAGATTTTGGGTACGCAATCAGCAGAACAACGTTCGGCACCATCGGTGTCAAGGTGTGGATATTCAATGAGGAGCTTGTGCCGGGAGCTTTCGCGTCCGGAAGAAAGACGACGGGACGCGGCGCGCCGTCAGAGACGTGAGGATGTGCGAAGATGTTAATGCCGAAACGCGTGAAACACCGCAAAGAACAGCGCGGCAGAATGAAGGGTATGGCGCTGAGAGGCGATGGCTTGCAGTATGGCGAGTATGGTTTGAAGGCGCTTGAGCCGGCGTGGGTTACCGCGAGACAGATCGAGGCGGCGCGTATTGCTATGACGCACAAGATCAAACGCGGCGGGAGGGTGTGGGTGTGCATCTTCCCCGACAAGCCGGTAAGCAAGAAACCCGCGGAGACCAGGATGGGTAAGGGTAAAGGTCCGCCGGAAGACTGGGTTGCTGTTGTTCGGGCAGGTCGTGTGATGTTCGAGATGGAGGGAGTGCCGAGAGAGTTGGCACAAGAGGCGATGCGGCTTGCCGCGTATAAACTTCCCGTGAAGACGCGGTTTATCTCGCGTACGTGACAGGAATCGTGGATATGAAGATCAAGCAACTGCGCGAGCTGACGCACGATGAGCTCAGGCAGCAGCTCAGAGATAGTATGGATGCGCTGGTCAACCTGAGGGTGCAGAGTGCGACGAGCGAGCCGGACGACAACCAGGCGATTCGTCGAGCGAAGCGCGATATTGCCCGCATTAAGACGCTGCTGAGTGAAGCGCGGGCGCAGGCCAAGAAAGAAGGCGAAGGTGGCTGAGAGAGGGACCAGGCGAGAGTTGGTTGGTGTTGTTACGAGTACCTCGATGGACAAGACCATTGTGGTGCGCGTCGAACGTCGGTTCAAGCACCCGTTTTACGGGAAAGTGGTGAGACGGACGAGCAAGTTCAAAGCCCACGACGAGCGCAACCAGTGTAGCGTGGGAGATAAGGTGAGAGTGCGCGAAAGCCGTCCCCTGAGCAGGACAAAACGGTGGCGTCTGGTTGAAGTGCTGGTGAAGGCAGGCGCGTCCGTGGAGAACGAGCCGTGATCCAGATGCGCACGATTCTCGACGTGGCAGACAATTCTGGCGCGCGGAAGCTCTCCTGTATAGCTGTTCTGGGGGGCACGCGCAAGCGCTACGCTCGGGTCGGCGATATCATAACGGCGAGTGTAAAGGAGGCGATACCGAACACGCCCGTTAAGAAGGGCGAGGTGGTCCGCGCGGTGGTCGTGCGTACGAAGAAAGAACTGGCTCGTCCCGACGGGTCGTATATCCGGTTTGACAAGAACGCCGCCGTACTCATAGATGCACAGAAGAACCCGCGCGGGACACGCATATTCGGACCGGTGCCGCGGGAGTTGAGGGAGAAACAGTTTATGCGGATAATCTCGCTTGCCCCGGAGGTCGTATAGGTGAGAGGTCGTTAGTAGCCGTGGGAAAGATGCGTCTCAAGAGAGGCGATACCGTGCAGGTAATCGCCGGGAAAGATACCGGGAAGACCGGCAAGGTATTGCGCGTGTATCCGGACAAGCACCGGGTGCTCGTGGAATCGGTCAACTTCGTGATGCGCCACACTCGACCGACGCGGTCCAGTATGCAGGGAGGCGTTGTGCAGAAAGAGGCGCCGCTGGATGCGTCGAACGTGGTGCTCGTGTGCAGCCGCTGCGGCGAGCCGACGCGGGTATCCCGAAAGCGGCTCGACGACGGCCGGAGCGTCCGTATTTGCAAGAAATGCGGTGAGGTTATAGACAGAAGTTAGGGTGTTGAATGGCCAGGTTGAAGGAGAGATACAGGACCGAGATTCGACCGCAGCTCATGCGGCAGCTCGGTATCACCAACGAGCTTGCGGCACCGCGTCTGGAGAAGATTGTGGTGAACATGGGGCTCGGGGATGCCCATACCGACCAGAAGATCCTGGATGCGGGCATGGCTGAGCTGGCGGCGATAACGGGCCAGAAACCGAAGGTGACCCGGGCGTCGAAATCCATTTCCGGGTTCAAGGTTCGCGCAGGCATGCAAGTGGGATGCACCGTGACCTTGCGTGGCGATAGGATGTATGAGTTCATCGATCGGCTGCTGAACGTAGCGATTCCGAGAATACGCGATTTTCGCGGTATTTCTCCCGATAGCTTTGATCAGCACGGCAATTACACGCTTGGGATAAGGGAGCAGATTATATTCCCGGAGGTGGTCTACGACAAGGTGCTGCGAACGCGAGGGATGAATATAACGTTTGTTGTGGCGAACAGTCGTTCGGCGGAACAGAGTAGGGAGTTATTGCGCGCATTCGGTGCACCGTTCAGAGGATGAGCGCCGTTGGCGCGCACCGGTGAAAAGGTTTTCGTGTGCCAAAAAAATCTATCATAAATAAGTGCCGTAGGAAGCAGAAGTTTGCGGTGCGCCAGTACAACAGGTGCCGCGTGTGCGGTCGCGCGCGCGGGTATATGCGTAAGTTTCAGCTGTGCCGGATCTGTTTCCGGACGCTTGCTCTCGAGGGCAAATTGCCCGGCGTGATCAAGTCGAGCTGGTAACGTTGTGGAGCCGGAGTTGCACTGATGTCGATGACGGACCCGATAGCAGATATGCTCACGAGAATACGAAACGCAAACGAGGCGTTTCACCATAAGGTCGATATACCCTCATCTCATGTGAAGGAAGAGATAGCGGCATTGCTGAAAGCTGAGGGGTACATAAGCGACTATGCGTTTATCGAGGACAGACGTCAAGGAATTCTGAGGATTTACCTGAAATACACACCAAGTCGAGAGAGAGTCTTGGCGGGTCTGAAGCGGGTGAGCACCCCGGGCAGACGAGTCTACGTCAAGCGCGACGCGATCCCGCGGGTGATGCGCGGTCTCGGGGTCGCCGTCATCTCTACGTCACAAGGGGTCATGACGGACAGGGAAGCGAGACAGAAAGGTATTGGCGGCGAGGTCGTCGCGTACGTCTGGTGACCTCGTGCCGGAGAGGGTTTCTTAAAGATGTCAAGAGTAGGGAGGCGTCCGATACCGATCCCGGAGGGCGTGAAAGTGGTGACCGAGGGACAGAAGGTCACGGTGACCGGACCAAAAGGCAAGCTTGAGCGTGAGCTCCACAATGCTGTGCGGGTTGATATCGAGGAAGGTCAGGTTCTGGTGCGACGTCTGTCGGACGATCGGGCTGACAAAGCGCTGCACGGTCTGTCGCGCACCCTGGTGGCGAACATGGTCTACGGCGTAACCGAGGCGTACGAGAAGGTGCTCGAGGTTCATGGTGTGGGATATCGGGCTTCAGTGCAGGGAAGGAAACTTGTGTTGCAGCTTGGTTTTTCGCGAGCTGTGGAGTACGAGTGTAGAGACGGAGTAGAGGTAGGTGTCGAGAGACAAAGACAACTTCATATCGTTACCGTCAGAGGCATCGATAAGGAGCTTGTGGGACAGACAGCCGCTGAGATACGGGCTTTGAAGAGGCCTGAGCCGTATAAGGGGACGGGTATCAGGTATCGAGGCGAGCAAATACGCAGGAAAGCCGGGAAAACCGGCGCTACGGCGTGAAGTAGCGAAGTATGGGCAGGATTAGGGCAAAAGCAGCCGGGCTCCAACAGAGGAGACGGCGTGTGCGTAAGAAGGTAACGGGCCGTGCTGCCGCACCGAGGCTGGCGGTGTACCGAAGCCTGAAGCACATCTACGCGCAGATCGTAGACGATGAGATGCAAACTACGCTTGTTGCAGCATCGAGCCTTTCGAAGGAGATACGTGACGAGATTGCGACGGGCGGCAACGTTGCAGGGGCGCGTGCTGTCGGGAAGCTTATTGCGCAGAAAGCCCGCGAGAAGAATATTGGCCGAGTGGTGTTTGACAGAGGCGGGCGCCTTTATCATGGTAGAGTGAAGGCACTCGCGGAAGCCGCCAGAGAAGCCGGGCTTGAGTTCTGAAAGGGGAGGAAACTTGAACGGAACGAACGCTGAACAGGCCACCGAGCTGGTCGAGCGGGTAGTCAAGATCAACAGGGTTGCCAAGGTAGTTAAAGGAGGCAAGCGATTCAGTTTCAATGCGATCGTGGTTGTGGGCGATCAGCGTGGCTCGGTCGGAGTTGGTCTGGGCAAGGCGAATGAGGTCCCCGAGGCGATTCGTAAAGGAGTCGAGCTCGCGAAAAAGAACATGATAAAGGTGCCGATCGAGCACGGGACGATTCCGCACGAGGTGCTGGGTCGTACGGGTGCGGCGGTGGTTCTTTTGAAGCCGGCATCGCCGGGCACAGGCATCGTCGCAGGCGGCGCCGTGCGGGCGGTTATGGAGGCGGCCGGCGTTAAGGAAGTGCTCACGAAGTCATTGCGGTCGATGAACGCTATAAACGTTGTCCGGGCAACCATGGATGCGCTGTTCCAGCTCAGGACAAAACGCGAGATCGATTCGTTACGGAGCACGAGTACGACCGAGGCTAACCTGGGGAACGCTGCTCCGGCATCGGGCGAGATTCGAGACCGTTCACGGCCGACATGAGGCGACAGTCTGGTATGATAACGTTAGATTCGCTTGTAGCGTCGACGGGCGCAAGGAAAAGGCCGAAACGCCTCGGGCGTGGGATGGGCTCAGGGCACGGGAAAACGTGTTGCCGGGGTCACAAGGGCCAGAAATCGCGCTCGGGTTCCGGACCCAGGCCGGGATTCGAGGGCGGACAAATGCCGCTCAAACGGCGGCTTCCAAAGCGCGGTTTCAGGCATGAGCAAAGGCGCAAGGTGCAAGTTGTCAACGTCGGCGCGTTGGAGGTTTTTGATGCAGGCAGCGTGGTCGACCCCGGCGAGCTGATGAAGGCGGGGCTTGCGGCTCCCTCCGGCGGCCGGGTCAAGGTGCTGGGAAAGGGCGATATAGCAAAGAGTCTTACGGTACGTGCACACTATTTCAGCGCGGGTGCGCGCGAGAAGATAGAGGGTGCCGGTGGTAAGGCTGAGGTGATAGAGCGTGCTGGGCACATTTCGTGACGCGTTTAAGATACCGGAGCTTAAGACCAGACTCCTGTTCACGCTCATGATAGTCGCGGTGTACAGGGTGGGATGTCATATACCCACGCCGGGCATTAACGGGCAGGCGCTGTCTCAGATCTTCAGCGAGCGAGGCGGCATGTTCGCGTTTGCGGACCTCTTTACGGGAGGAGCGCTGAGCAGGGCGACGATCTTTGCGCTGGGTATCATGCCCTATATAAGTGCCTCGATCATCTTCCAGTTGTTGACGTCGGTGGTGCCGTACCTGGAGAAGCTCGCCAAGGAAGGTGAGGAAGGACGCAAGAAGATTACCCAATATACGCGTTACGCCACGATCGTGCTCAGCCTCATTCAGTCGCTGGCGTATGCGATATACCTGGAGAGGCTGCCGGCGCCGCAGCCCATAGTGATGAACCCCGGCATGTCGTTCAGGTTGCTGACCATGCTGACATTTACGACGGGCTCGGCCTTCATTATGTGGCTTGGCGAGCAGATCTCCGAGCGCGGTATAGGTAACGGCATGTCACTTATTATTTACACGAGCATAATATCGCGCATGCCGGTTGCGCTGGACTACGCGGTTCGATTCTTACGCCAGGGTGTGATAAGTCCTTTCGTGGCGTTGTTGCTCGTAGCGGTGATGGTGATTGTGGTTGCGGGGGTGATCGTTCTCACGCAGGCGCAGCGGCGCATACCGGTGCAGTACCCGCGCCAGGTGAAAGGGCGCCGGGTGTACGGAGGACAGAAAAGCTACCTGCCGCTCAGGGTGAATCAGGCGGGGGTCATCCCCATCATATTCGCCTCAGCGCTGCTGATGCTGCCGGGGATGGTGAGCGGTGCGATCCCGAGCGAGACGGTTCGCAGTTTTTTCACACAGTGGTATAACGAAACGAGCGTGCTGTATAATGTGTTATATGGGGGGTTGATCGTCTTTTTTTGTTATTTTTACACGGCGATCACGTTCAATCCGGTGGATATTGCCGATAACATGAAGAAGTTTGGCGGGTTCGTTCCGGGAGTTCGACCGGGTAAGGCGACGGCGGAACATCTCGATTACATCATGACCAGGATAACATTTTTCGGCGCCTTCGCGCTGGCTGCTGTAGCGACCTTCCCCGTGATTGTCCAGAGGACATTTGGCGTGGAGGAAATAGTAGCCAGCTTTTTTGGCGGGACAAGCTTGCTCATCGTTGTTGGCGTAGCGCTGGACACGGTGAGCCAGATGGAATCGCACTTGCTTATGCGCCACTACGACGGGTTTATGAAGAAAGGAAGGATACGGGCACGGCGTTAAACGGCAGCGACAGGCGCGGCGGAATGCGCATAGTGATGCTGGGTCCGCCGGGTGCCGGTAAGGGTACGCAAGCGGCGCTTCTTGCGGAGCGTTTGGATGCCCCGCACGTCTCGACCGGCGACATCTTCCGGAGCGAGCAAGCGCAGGATACGCTGCTTGGAAAGCGGGTGAGCAACTATTTGGAGCGAGGCGAGTTGGTGCCGGACGACCTGACGATAGCCGTGGTCGAAAAGCGGCTCGGTGAAAAGGATTGCAGCAACGGGTTCGTGCTTGACGGCTTCCCTCGGTCCGTTGTTCAGGCGGAAGCGCTGGAAGACCTGTTGCGAGAACAAGGGACGGCGCTGACCCGCGTCATCACTATACAGGTGAGCGAGCAGGAGGCGGTACGAAGGCTGACCGCCAGACGTTACTGTCCGAAGTGCGGCGCGGTGTACAATCTCATGAGCCGCCCTCCTGAGCGAGCGGGCAGATGCGACGTATGCGGCGCCCGGCTCGTACAGAGGGAGGATGACACCGAAGAAACAATACGCAACCGGTTGAGGGTTTACGAGGAGGAGACGAAGCCACTGCTGGCTTATTATGAGCGCAAAGGTCTTCTCGTGAGGGTGGATGGTGAAGCGCCCGTCGAAGCGGTTGCGGATGAGGTGCTGAGTTCGCTGTGAGTTCACGCAGTCGGTTGCGCGGTTCGTGCGATGAGGATAATGGAACTCGTTGATAGCTATCAGGTCTCCAAAGGAGTTGGAACTGCTCAGAGAGGCAAACAGGATCGTCGCGTGCGTGTTGGAGACGATCGCCGATCTGGTGCGACCTGGGGTGAGCACAGCGGAGCTTGACCGGGAAGCCGAAAGGCTCATCCGGGCTATGGGAGCCACCCCGTCGTTCAAAGGGTATCGCGGCTATCCGAGTTCGATATGCGCATCGGTGGATGAGAGCGTGGTACACGAGATTCCATCTGAGCGCGTGCTTGGTGACGGTGAGATCGTGAGTATAGACATCGGTACAGTCTATCGCGGTTATTGCGGTGACGCTGCGGTGACCGTGCCGGTCGGCAGAGCGAGCGCTGAGAAACGCAAGTTGATGCGGGTTACCTCGCGCGCATTGACGTTGGGCGTTAAGGCGGCCCGAGCGGGCAACCGGATTGTGGACATTTCGAGAGCGATCCAGGCGGAGGTCGAGCGAAACGGCTTTGCGGTCATCCGCCAGTTTGTCGGGCACGGTATAGGCACCAGCCCGCATGAGGAACCGCAGGTGCCAAACTTTGTGACCAGCTCGAGCGGCCCGCAGCTCAAGGCAGGTATGGTTCTTTCCATTGAGCCGATGGTAAGCGCGGGCGCTGCTGACGTCGAGATTCTGGAGGATACGTGGACTGCGGTAACGGTTGACAAGAAACCGGCAGCCCATTTTGAACATACAATTGCCATACGGGACGGCGAACCGGAAGTATTGACGCTGTGCCGACTGAAACGATAGACGAGGTTCACGGAACGGCTGCTCGGAGAGCAAGGACGGGATATGGGAAAGGAACCTCTGATTGAGGTCGAAGGTACGGTTGTAGAACCGTTGCCTAATGCGATGTTCAGAGTTGAGCTGAAGAACGGTCACAGGGTTCTGGCTCATGTCTCCGGGAAAATGAGGATGCATTTTATTCGGATATTGCCCGGTGACAAGGTGAAGCTCGAGCTTTCGCCGTATGACCTTACAAGAGGTAGGATAACGTATAGATTCAGGTAGGAATATTGCTACGTGTTGTCGCAATTGGTGCAGAGTTCGAGAGGATGGTGTACGGAACAATGAAAGTGAAGTCTTCGGTAAAACGCATGTGCGAGAAGTGTAAGATAGTGAGACGAAAGGGTGTCGTCCGCGTTATCTGCTCGAAGCCGAAGCACAAGCAGAGACAGGGGTAGCGCACGGACGGCTGCAAACTCGAGTCTGACGAGCAGAAAGGTAGGGTTGTATGGCGCGTGTTTTGGGAATAGATCTTCCCCGTGACAAGAGGGTTGAAATAGGGCTTACGTATATATTTGGTGTCGGCAGGTCGCGCGCGAAAGAGATTCTCGCGAAGGCGGGAGTCAGCCCGGACACACGGGTGCGCGATCTCACCGAACAGGAAGTCAGTGCGATCTCCAGCGCTATTCAGCAGGATTACAAGGTGGAAGGCGAACTGCGGCGTGAGATAAGCTCGAACGTGAAGCGTCTGGTGGACATCGGGACGTACCGCGGGTTGCGGCATCGACGCGGTCTGCCGGTGCGCGGGCAGCGCACGAGGACCAATGCGAGAACCCGCAAAGGTCCTGCCAAGACCGTGGTGGGTGCTAAGAAAAAGAAACCGGCCAAGACGTAACCCCGGCGCTCGAGCAATGTGGGAGGATGAGACGTGGGAAAGACGACGGGAAGTGCGAAGCGAAAAGGCGGCGGCAAGAGCAAACGCACCGTCGTACGCGTGGCAAGCGGTATAGCGCATATCCAGGCTACGTTCAATAACACGGTCGTTACCATTACAGACCCGGGCGGCAACGTGATCGCGTGGGCGAGCGCCGGCACTGCAGGTTTTTCCGGGAGCAGGAAGAGCACGCCGTTTGCCGCACAGCTCACCGCTCAGTCATGTGCCAGAAAAGCGATGGATCTCGGGGTGAAAGAGGTGAAAGTGTACGTGAAAGGACCCGGTGCGGGCAGGGAGTCTGCTATACGGGCGCTGCAGGCGGCGGGTCTGGATGTAACGCTTATCAAGGACGTGACGCCCATCCCGCATGATGGGTGCCGTCCGCGCAAGCGGCGAAGAGTATGACCGGTCGAAGACTCGATTCCGGCGAGCAAGACAGGTCAGGAGCATTTCTTTAGGAGGACGATGTGGGAAGGTATACTGGACCATCATGTAAGCTGTGTCGCAGGGAGCGAACCAAGCTGTTCTTGAAGGGCGCGCGGTGTGAGACGGCAAAGTGTGCTATCGAGCAGCGGAATTTTCCGCCCGGCGTGCACGGCCAACGCCGAGGAAAGGATAAGCCATACGGGCTCCAGCTGCGCGAAAGACAGAAGGCGCGCAGAATGTACGGCATCAGCGAGAAGCAGATGAGAAACTATTTCCACCGGGCCGAGCGCCGCCCTGGGATGACAGGCGAGACCCTGCTTTCTTTGTTGGAGCGGCGGTTGGACAACGTGGTGTTCAGGTTGGGTTTTGCGACATCGCGGAACCAGGCTCGGCAGCTCGTGAGCCACAAACATTTCGCCGTGAATGACAATCTGGTCAATATTCCATCCTATCTCGTGAACGAGGGTGACGTGGTGTCGGTGCGAGAGAAGAGCCGGAGTCTTGAGGTGATAAAGAGTGCAATGGAGGCCGCGACGCTTCGGGGTGTTCCGGAGTGGCTGGAACTCGATGTCGAGCGGATGGTCGGCAGGGTTACAAGGCTTCCGAACAGGGAGGATATCGCGATACCCGTGCAGGAAGAGCTGATCGTGGCGTTGTATTCGCGCTGACACACAGCCTGGGGCACGCGGTGGATACAGACGATCGAGCGTCGCGGAAGATGAGACCTGTGGTATCCGGGGAAACGTTGATGGCGAGATCAGGAGGTTGAAGACCTATGGCGGAACAACCGCTCGAGATGCCCAAGTGGGTCAAGGTAGAAACGAAGTCCTCCGAAAACTACGGCAAGTTTATTGCCGAACCGTTTGAGAGAGGTTTTGGGACAACTGTGGGAAACTCGTTGCGCCGGGCACTGTTGTCCTCGATACCGGGCGCGGCGATTACCGCCGTGCGGATTGACGGTGTGCAGCACGAGTTTTCAACGATAAAAGGCGTCAAGGAGGACGTTGCGGATATGGTCCTGAATCTGAAGCAGATTGAGCTGAAGTGTCAGGGCGAGGACAGCAAAGAGGTGAAGTACGCGGCGAGCGGTCCCCGAAAGGTCACGGCACGTGACCTCTTCAAGGGTGAAGATATTAAGGTACTCAACCCGTCGTTACCGATATTCACGATGAGCAAAGGGGCGAAGAAGCTCCAGATGGTGCTGGAAGTGCGTACCGGCCGTGGCTATGTACCGGCGGAACAGAACAAGGATGAGAATGCGCCCATCGGGACAATAGCGCTCGACGCCGTGTTCTCGCCGGTGAAGAAGGTGAATTTTCGCGTTGAGAACGCCCGTGTCGGCCAGAGAACCGACTACGACAGATTGGTGCTTGAGGTGTGGACAAACGGCAGTATCGATCCTGAGGATGCGGTGAAACGCGGTGCCCAAATTCTGGTGGAACATTTTGACATATTTGTCCGGCTTGCCGAAAAGCCGCCGCGCGGTCCACGAGTGGACACCCGGGAACAGGAAGAAAAACGTAAGGTGTTGCAGCGAAGCGTCTCTGAGCTGGAGCTGAGCGTGCGTGCGGCCAATTGTCTCAAGGCGGCCGAAATAAAGACCATCGGTGACCTGGTGCAGAAGAGCGAGAGCGAGATGTTGAGGTACCACAATTTCGGAAAGAAATCGCTCCAGGAGATACGGGAGATACTCGCCGGTATCGGCCTGTCGTTCGGGATGGACATTGACGAATACATCGGCGGTGAATCACAAGAGACATGAGACACAGGAAAAAGGGAAGAAAGCTCTCTCGGACCCGCGCTCATAAGAGGGCCCTGGTGGCAAACCTGGCGTGCAGCCTGATCGAGCACGAGCAGATAACCACGACGGTCGCAAAGAGCAAAGAGGTGCAGCCTGCGATAGAGTGGCTCGTTTCGCTGGCGCTCAAGGGTGATCTGGCAAGCCGGCGGCGTGCGCTCGAGACCTTACGCGATAAGAGAGCAGTGGGCAAATTGTTCGATGAGTTAGCGCAGCAATTCACGGGAAAGGGAGGCGGTTACACCCGGATACTGAGGCTCGGCAGTCGGTACGGCGACGGCGCCGAGATGGCCCGCATAGAGTTCGTGACGCAACAGTAAAGTCCTGCTTGTTCATTCACGGGGGGGAGGCGCGTAGGGAGCCTCTCCT
>Ga0180433_10010139_pt1 | contig 11396 bp, 6 predicted proteins | sample SS_ome_8_FD_132980 | JGI IMG/M metagenome (GOLD analysis project Ga0180433, IMG submission 132980) | Hypersaline lake sediment archaeal communities from the Salton Sea, California, USA - SS_1_D_1 metaG | ecosystem: Environmental > Aquatic > Non-marine Saline and Alkaline > Hypersaline > Sediment... | reverse complement strand
TTGTTTTTTGTAGTTCTAATCGGATTATCACGAACCGGTGATGCGTATGAGGTATCGCCGGAAAACCCCATGGGAGAACGGTCATGTGACAACTCCGAGGGATTGCCCCCTGTGGGGAGTCAGGAAGTGCCGGGGAGTTGTTATGCCTGGGCCGCCGCATACTACCATCTGACACATCTTCAATGGCAGGAGTACGGATGGGATGTGAACGATCCTACCCACCAGTGCAGCCCCTCATTCGTATACAACCTGACGAATGGAGGCGTGGATAATGGAGCGAATGAGGGATTCAATGCCCGCGCCGATGCTTTCAATGTCCTTGAAACCATGGGGTGTGCCACCATGGCGGATATGCCGTACAGCTCCACAGGGTATCGCGTGTTTCCTTCTGAAGCGGCATTCAGAAACGGGATGATGTTCAGAACACTCTCAACGGAGACAATTGATCTCAGCGATACCACGGGATTGACGCTGTTAAAATCCCATCTCCTGGAAGGCAACACGGCGGTAATCGGGATCTACGGGTACGGAAACTTCGATAACCTCATGAACTATGACAATATATATTGTGTGAGTGAGGCGTATGGGAGCCGGCTCTACTGGCATGATGTCTGTGTTGTTGGATTCGACGATGATCTCGAGACGGCAGATGGTACCGGTGCGTTCAGAATAGTGAATTCTTTCGGTCCATACTGGGGTGATAACGGCTTCTTCTGGATGTCGTACGAAGCAGTGATGAGTCAGATCACAAGCTACCGGTATGCACTGTATGCCGTGGACAGGATTGAGTATTCACCGGAGATGATCGGTCGAATTGAAACGGTACATGGCGATCGTTATGCGCTGCGATATCGTTTCGGTATCGGAGATCCGGATGATCCCGACACAACTGTAACCTACTTCGACTTTGATCCCATGTCCCTGGCTAATGTGCCGTATCCCGACGGAGCGGGAATTCTATTGGATATCACGGATGTGTATGAAAAATTCGAGGAGGAATCGACAAATACCGTATTCCTGAAGGTACTGGATATCGATGCATATAACGGGAATGGAGGTACGCTGTATCAACTCTGGCTGGAAGACATTCAATATGGATGCTATGCCATGGCCGACGGCCTTCCTCTGACCATCACTGACCAATTTGATACAACGCTTGCATACGTTTCTTATAATGGATCGTTGGAACCTCCCACCGGACTGACCGCGAATGTGGATCCCGGATCGGGGCTGACAACGGTTACGTGGATGCCGCCCGTGATCGGAACCGGTTTGACGGGGTATCGTGTGTACCTCAACGGGGCGGTGGTAGAAACTACCGCGGAAACGACCGCCGCGATTCAACTCCCGGAAGCCGGAACTCATTGGCTGGCAGTGGCCGCCGAATATGGTACGGACGTATCTTCCCAACCGCTTATCTCAGTCTTCTGGGCGAATTCGTACGGCATTCCTTATGCAGATGATTTCGAGACGGGATTGGATGGATGGATGGCTGTCGGCAGTTCCGGCTATGATCCGGAAATAGTTGATGATCCCGCACACGATGGAACATATGGCGCGGGAATCAGAACCCGGCCTGAGCAGGACATGGGAATCGCTCGCGGATTTCCCGAGCAGGAGGGACTTGCCCTGGATGCCTGGTTCAATATGGCTCGCTGGCCGGCCTCTGAAATGGGTGTCGCCGGCTGCGCCGGGTTCGTGGATTCACTGAACACAAGAGTTGGAGTGTTCGTGAACAGCGAACGGCTCCTTTCATACACCGTTGCAACAGACAGCGCGGAATCTATTGTGTTCGATCCGCCCGTTATGGTGGACCGTAACCGATGGTTTATGCATCGTATCCGGTACGTGGACGGGATGCTTCATACCATGGTTCTCACCGATACTCTCTCGGTAATCAGCAATGAGGTAGTGGATATTCCTGATATAGAGCCCATAGCGGCTTTTCTCATCTGCGCGGATCTGAACTATGGATGGAACTACTTTGATGATTTCAAGGTTGAAGCGTACTCGGGTCCAGATGCTGATAATTTCTCCAATCCTGAAATGACTTCGTCACCATATGCCATCGTGATTCGTGATGTACTTTTTGCAGATGGTAACAGTCTCTCAACGGGAAGTGAATTCGCGGTTTTTGACGAGAACGAATGCGTCGGTACGGCTTCGTATAACGGTTCATGGCCGATACTGATAGATGCATGGGGAGAAGTGGATTCCGATATCGGATTCGTTGATGGAAATACAATGCGTTTTGAGATATGGCATGCTGAAGGAGATTCGATTTCAGATCCCTCGTTTATCACCGATGTCGGCAACGGGACATTCGGAGAGGGTTTGTACGCGGAGATCAGACTTTCCATCGGTGTAGTTGAAGCCGATCACGCAACCGGAGTAAGACCGATGCAGCTGGCGATGTTTCGAATTGCCCCGAATCCGTGCAGCTCAACGGCAAGGGTTCGGCTCGCTGTTCCTGAAGACGGTACGATATCACTTCGTTTATATGACCTGTGTGGGAGATTGCGTTTTTCATCTGAACATCGGAATCTTGCCGTTGGATATCATGATTTAGTTGTTCCGACGCATGATGTGAACAGCGGAATGTACGTACTCAGAGCCAGCCACGAGAATGCGGGAACCGTTTCCAGGCGTATTGCAGTTGTTAAATAACAGCCTTTCTGCCGCGTAAATAGTCACACGTCGTTTAATAGGGAGTATTCTTCAGACACATAGAGAATGAGCCCGCATATCTCACCGGGTATTTTTCGACGGCAAAGGGTGGGCGGCAGCTCGAACGCACCCAGGAGGGGGGCGGATGCATACTGCAGGCCTGGGTAAAGAGCCACCGCCCGGGGCGACCGGGTGTAGTGCATCCTGAACAAATCCTTTATGATAACCCGAAAGGTGAAATTGGTTTCATTTACATAACATCACCCGATTATTCTTTCATTCTTCGATAATCATTCAGCATTTCCTCGTCTGTCTCAATTCCGGGAACGCCACTTGCTCCGTACTGGGAGACGAATATGAGTCATGTTGAGAAATCAACTTAGAAATGGCCAAATACTTCACGGAGTTATAGACACGTGGAACATAGCCCGCCGACAGAGAGGTAGAAATCATGTCACAAAGAAAAAGAGTAATTGATCGAGTAATGCTGAGTATTCTGTTCCTGTACGGAATACACACAACTGCAATGGTTGCCGAAGATGCATCCGGCGACCGGATGATGTTTTATGTCAACGATCCTGCGGGACGAAACGCGGTGGTATTCAAGAGCGAAGCACCGTTGGAAGACATTGTTGGAACCACGGGAAATATTAGCGGATATATGGCGTTTGATCCAACGAACCCGAATGCGGGCGGATCCGGAAAATTCATGGTTCCGGTTGCAAGCCTCGATTCAGGTATACCCCTCCGGGACGAGCATATTCAGGGAGAAGCGTGGTTGAATGCAGCGGCATACCCGATGATAGTGCTTACAATCGACGAACTGAAAGACATCACGGAAGTAAAGAAGACAGATGAGGCACAGACGTACGATGTCGTTGCCGCGGGCACGTTTACTCTTCACGGCGTCACAAAGGCCATTGAAGTACCGGGGCGAATCACGTATCTCAGGGAAAACGACGCGACGTCAAAACGTCTCCCGGGACATATCCTTGCTGCACGAAGCGAATTCACCGTGGCATTAGAAGATTACCGTATCGCCGGCGCTCCCGGTATTGTCGGGTCCAAAGTTGGTGAGACCATCGATATCGAGGTCAGTATTATGGGGAGCACCGGTTCTGAAAAACCGGCCATGGAGTGATATAAATACAGGAAGTTCGGAGTGTCCATCTGGAGGAATCCATCCTCACAAGGAATAGGAACATGAGTAAGGCGACTCACATACTGCTCATTACGAGCGCGATCATCAGCATCGGCGCAGTCCTGCTGTGGCAGGGGACAGGCGGAGATTACTATACGAAATTCCAGGTAGTGGAACAGGTCGAACGGAAAATCGATCCCAACGATCCACTGGCAGCGGCCGGATTCTATGATACTGAATCCACCGTGGAAACAGTGAGACGGGATGAATTTCGATTCGGTCTCCTGCCCACGCCATCGGGACTCTTCGATAGGCATATTCTTGCGGTGTTATCAGTAGCAGGACCATTCTGGGGAATAACATTCATATCGATATTCGTTGACCTGAAGCGACGACGAAAATCCTGATCCGCCGTTTCGGGTGAGTGACTCGAGTTTTCGGTCACACACCCGCCTAAGGGGGTATCGCCTCTCCCGATTCATTTCGGGAGAGGCCATTCTTTTTCCATTACGTATCGGGATTCCCGTGGACTGACAGGTCATCTGATACGCGGATAGACTTCGCCCGCATTTCTTAACACCTTTCTGCTCCAATCACGGAACTGTATGCGCTATCGTCGTAATACTCCCTTGCGTCTTCGTCCTTGAGCAGGATCGAAAGGTCGAAACACTTGTATGCCGCAGCGCGTAACGAGTGAGGTGCTGGATAATAACCCTGATATCACAAGCATCTCCGTGCTTTCACGACCAGACCTGGTGAGAAATGCGGGTTACGGGTTATAATTGGAACGTATTACGAGGATGGGTGAAACCTCATTGAGATTTTCCAGGGAAGAGAGTAATCACAGATCGCATATAGTCCGTACTATTTGTGCAAACCACTTCCGAATACCATACTTGTCCCGGACTCAACAATTGGAGGATTATATGCAGTACCCGGAAAAACTCGGCGTATTCTATCTGGGTCGCGAGTACGATATAAATGAAAAATCGATAACCGAACAGCCGGTTATGTATGATGCCCGCGATCTCACTACACATGCCGTTTGTGTAGGCATGACCGGTTCCGGTAAAACGGGACTCTGTATCGGATTACTGGAAGAAGCCGCCCTGGATAGGGTGCCGGCCATAATTATCGATCCCAAGGGCGATATCACGAATATGCTCCTCACATTTCCGGAGCTGCTTCCAGAGCAGTTCGAACCGTGGATCAATGCGGACGATGCGCGCCGGAAAAACAAGTCGGTGAAGGATTTCGCTGCATCCACTGCGGAGATGTGGAGGAAAGGGCTGGAGTCATGGGGGCAGAGTCCCGAACGGATAACGGCCCTGAAAAACAGTGCTGAGTTCAGAATTCTAACGCCGGGGTCGGATGCCGGAATTCAGGTGTCCATCCTGTCTTCACTGGATGCGCCGAAACTTGATTGGTCCCGGGAACAGGAACTGCTTCGTGAACGGATACAGGGGACCGTAAGCGCGCTTCTTGGATTAGTGGGAATCGAAGCCGATCCGCTCAGGAGCCGGGAACACATTCTTCTCTCTTCCATCATGGAACATGAATGGAGAAACGGTAAAGATCTCAGTCTCGAGGGGCTCATCCGGGCGGTTCAGAATCCACCCATGAAAACGGTTGGGATCTTTGACGTGGATACCTTCTTCCCGCGGAATGATCGGTTCGGACTGGCCATGGCGTTCAATAATATTCTCGCGGCACCGGGTTTTGCTTCCTGGCTTCAGGGGGAATCCATGGATGTCGAGAGCATGCTCCATGCTCCGGACGGTTCGCCACGGCACAGTATCTTCTATATCGCACATTTATCCGATGCTGAGCGCATGTTTTTCGTGACGCTCCTTCTGGAACAGATAGTAACATGGATGAGGCGACAATCGGGAACCACGAGTCTGCGTGCCTTGCTCTACTTTGATGAGATATTCGGATTCTTTCCGCCCGTGGCAGAGCCGCCTTCAAAACGTCCCCTTCTTACAATACTCAAACAGGCGCGCGCATTCGGTCTCGGGGCCATGCTTACAACCCAGAATCCGGTAGATATCGATTACAAAGGTCTGACCAATGCAGGTACATGGTTTATCGGCAGGCTGCAGACCGATCGAGACAAACAACGTGTACTTGACGGTCTCGAAACCATTGCCGCCGGATCAGGAAAAACATTGCAGCGCCGCGATTTAGATTCGCTCATATCCGGACTGTCATCGCGTGTATTTCTCCTTCACAATGTTCATGAGAAAAAACCGTTGGTTTTCAATACCCGATGGGTCATGAGCTATCTCCGTGGTCCGTTGACCAGACCCCAGGTGCGGACACTCATGGAGGGTCAGGGAAAAGAGATCGATACTCCCTCTGATCGGGGAGAGACCGTTCCCGTTGTCACGGAATCGGTACATATGGGGAAAGATTCCCCGAAAGACGTGAATGGGGATTACACGGACACGCCACCTGTCATGCCCCCTGGAATCGAGGCGATCTATTTCCCCGTTGAACTGAGCCGATCTCGGGCGACAAAACACCTGGAAACCGAAGATGTCGAGATTCGATACGAGCCAGTGCTTGCGGGATTCGGTCGCGTGCGATTCTACAATTCAACCCGGAAGATCGATCATATACGTACTATCGGACTCATGCTGCCACAGGACACATTCGAGGGATTTATTCGGTGGAACGAAGCCACAGAATCGGAGATCGATCAGGACATTCTTCGTCGGAATCCGGAGGAAGGCATCAGTTTTCCACGCACGCTCCCGCAGGGCTGTGATCGTGAACTGCTGAAGGACGCGGAGAAGGCATTCGGAGAACATCTCTATCGTGAGATGAGGCTGGATATCTTCCATTGTCCCGCTCTTCGCCTTTATGGTATGGCCGAGGAGACCGAACGGGATTTTAAAAGCAGAGCGTTTCAGATAGCACGGGAAAAACGGGACGAAGAGGTTGATAAACTGCGCGATCGGATGGAACGTGCAGTAGACCGTATCGAAAACAAAATCACCCGGGAACAGCGAGAACTTGACGAAGATCTGGCTTCGTACGAGGCACGGAAACGAGAGGAGATCATATCCGCCGGGGAGACCATCGTCGGCCTGCTCGGTATTTTCGGGAGCAAACGCTCAACGGGTTTATCCAAGGCAGCCAGAAAACGCAGGATGACATCCACGGCGCTCTCCGATGTCAGGGAGAGCGAAGAAGAGATAGAACGCCTTGAAGAGGAACTCGAAGAGCTCAAAGAAGAGATGGAGGAGAAGATCAGGGATATCTCAGTTCAGTGGGAATCGGTGGTTGACGAGGTGGAGACATATGCCATTAAGCCGCGTCGCACTGATGTTCAGATACATCTCGTAACGTTGGCCTGGGCTCCCTACTGGGTTTCAGGCGGAACATGGGGAAAGATGATTCCCGCCTGGGGAGATCGGTAGGAGTGAGGATTCAGTCAAGAGTCAGGAATCAAGAGCGGGACATGAAGGAATTGAGCGGGATCAGAATCTCTATCGGGATCGAATGTAAGAGCAATAAAGGCCGACGACCTGATATCAGTATGGAATTCTTTCGCCGGAGCGTGCATTGACTCACATACTTCTCGTGGCGCTCCTTGCCACTTCTCAACCTCAGGACGGCTATACCCTTGCCCTTTCGGGAGGCGGAGCCCGCGGAATCGCCCACATCGGAGTGATTCGAGCCCTGGAGGATCATGGTGTGCCCATCACGGGCATCGCGGGAACCAGTATGGGGGCTCTGGTAGGCGGGTTGTACGCCTGCGGGTTTTCCGGCGCTCAGATGGATAGCATCGCACGGAGCATCGATTGGGACATTCTCTTTTCCGGAGAGCGACCGGCGCGATTAACATTTCTCCCCGAGCGGCTGAACGGATCGCGCAATCTCGTCAATCTTTCCCTCGAGGGTCTCCGACCGGTTCTTCCTCAAAGCGCACTTTCGACGCAACGGGTTGCAGCTCTCATCGCAAGTCTTGTTTGCCCTGCACAGCTCATGGCGGGGACGGAGTTCGATTCTCTTCCCGTTCCGCTGCGTGTGATTGCATTCGATCTGAAGACCAGGGAGCGGATTGTACATTCACGTGGAGATCTGACTACGGCGCTCCTCAGTTCCATGGCGATTCCCACGGCCTTTCCCGCGGTGAAAATGGGTGAGTACCTCCTCGTTGACGGCGGCGTTGTGAATAATCTCCCCGTAGGGACGGCCACGGATACATGGAACGAGCCGGTAATAGCGATTGATATATCCAGTGACTCCGAGCCGATTCCAGAGGATCCCAGTCTCGTACAGGTGGGAACGTTAACGCTCGGTGCGCTGACCAGCAGAATCAATGAGCAGTATACCGTAGAACCGGCGTATCGGATCCGACCGGAGTTGGGAGATATCAGTATCTGGGATTTCGATATGGCGGATAGTCTTCTCATACGGGGATATAGAGCAGGTCTCCGATTCATTGAGACACACTCGGAAATCAAAGGGAGTGTTGCCTCAAAACATGTTCCCTTGCCTGACACGTTCACTGTGGAAACATTGTTCTTCGGTGGTCTTGAACGAGTTCGTTTCTCCGCGCTCTCTCCATGGTTGGCCATTGCGGAAGGTGATAAATTGACGCCCCCTCGCATGAGACATGCAATAGAGAGTCTCTATGCCTCGGGCCTGTTCAATCGGGTAGAAGCGCGATTGATACGATCCAAAGATCCCGAAAAAATCGGTATGGTATTCCATCTCACGGAACGGGTACCGGGTTCCGTGGGCTTCGATATCGGATATCACAGTGAATTCGGATTGGATACTCGAATCGATATAGGACATAAGAACATCTTCAATCTCGGTAGACAGATTCGACTGGGAATCGGCGGCGGAGATCGTCATGTATTCTGTGATTTCCGTCTTCTCAATCTTATGGCCGAATCCATATGGTACCATCGGATATCAGCGGTGATATGGCAGGCGGAAACGCAGCGGCCCTTCTTTGATAATCGCGTCGGTCGAGGCATGGAGACGCGGTTTTCAGCCGAAGCCACCCGGGGCAGAACTATTGCATGGGATACCCTCATGGAACTCGGAATCGGCGTAGTAAGTCATAGATGGGGTTCCGGCCCCGTAACCTCGTTTGGAAGGCTTTTCGCACGTCTGAATATCGAAACATTCGAAAACGGGGATGATCCGCGTAAAGGAATGTGGCTTCTGGCGGAATTCTCTCTCAATGATCCCTTCAACGAACGTAGCCAGATCTTTTCATTTGAGCATGACAGGGTTTTGGTATGTACTCAAAACAATCGGCTCCTCGGCAGTCTTTTTGGTCAGCTCTGTTCGGGAGATGTGGCACCGTGGCAGTATTCACGTATGGACGTGGTCAGGAGTATCCCGGGAGTCCCGTGGCAGGGTCTTCCTTCCCGGCAGAGAATCGCCGGGTTGCTTCGCTGGCAGAGGGATTTGAACGGTCCGCTATTCATTACCGCGGAACTGGGAGTCTCACGGGATTGGACCGGTTTCATGGAGCCCGAGGGTGGTTCGGAAACCGCCGGAGCCGGCTTCGGTATCGGTATTCTGACCCCCGCGGGTCCTGCTATGCTCAGAGTGGGGAGGAGTTCAACTCCGGAGACGCGCTGGACTCTTTCGGTTGGCGCGCTCAGGGGATTCGGACCGGGCAGATAATGGGGATTGCCTCACGAAATGCCCCAAGTTAGCGGGAAAGCTGATCCCTCATGACATCACGTGATCGTCATCTCGTGGCGTATCTCATGATCTCGAATTTTCTCATGGCATTTGGATACCGTATTTGGGAAGCCACATTCAATAATTTCGCGGTAGAGGAGATGGATGTCGGCCCGGCCGGTATAGGGATCATTCAGGCTGTTCGAGAAGTTCCCGGGCTCATCGGATTCGCTGTGGCGCTCATTTCATTGATCATATCCGAAGTACGCATCATGGCGTTAAGTATATCGGTCCTCGGTGTTGGAATCATCATGACGGGAGAGTCACTCTCCATCCCCGTACTCATGGTGAGTACCGTGGTTATGAGTATGGGATTTCATTTCTTCCATCCCTGCAGCAATGCAGTTGTACTCATGGTAGTCGGCGAACGGAATGCACCGAAACGAATCGGCCAGTTGAGGAGTCTGTCCGCTTTTGCCGCGCTTTCAGCAACGGGTCTGGTGTTTCTCTTCGCCGAAACCTGGGGGCTTCGGAAGCTCTATGTGATTGTGGGTATGGGTGTTGCCGTTGCCGGCTTCATTCTCATGCTGCACGGCGGGCCGAAGGAAGCGCTCCCCGTGCATCGCCGTGTACGATTCAGACGCCGGTACTGGTTATTCTATACCCTTGCGTTTCTCATGGGGAGCAGGCGACATATCTTTACCACGTTTGCCATATTCCTGCTTGTCCGTGAGTACGGGATCAGTGTTCAGACTACTGCGACTCTTTTTCTTATCAATGCACTCCTCAATGTCTATTCCATGCAGCGGATCGGTATACTCATCGGACGAATCGGTGAACGGACAATGCTATCAATCGCGTTTTCGACGCTCTGTTTCGTGTTTCTCGGATATGCATTTATTAAATCAATTGCAATCCTTTATGTGCTTTTCGTGTTGGATAATATCCTCTTCGGATTCAATATGGCGTTGCCCACATATTTCCAGAAGATCGCCCTCACCAGGGAAGAAATCACATCGAATATCTCGTTTCAGCAGACCATTAACCATGTATCGGCAATCATCGTTCCCATTGTCGGTGGTGCGGGCTGGGAGCTCTTCGGATCAGAAGCACCGTTCCTCATCGGATTCTGTATTGTATTCACGTCACTGATATTGACACAGTTCATGCGGGTACCTGAATTGCGTATTGGACACGTGCATGGATTGCAGTAAGGAGTTTATTTGATGTTTGAAAAAGTGTCGTTTTCCGTCTCAATCGGTGTTGTATTATTAGATGGGATACGACTGTATGAGTCATGGTCAGAGTTCCCGGTGTGCAACCACGACCGTGCGATAACGGACTATTCACTCTGGAGGTGACGTATGACCCGATTTTTCCGCGCCCAGAGTTCCTGGGTAACGTTTCTTTTCGTCGTATCGATTTTCCTGCCCCTTGCATGCTCAGACGATGATTCATCGTCACCTGATGTGACCGAGGCTCCCGAGATTCCGCCCCGGACCAGCATGCTCATGGATTTCGATAATTTCTCTACTCCACAATATGCGGCAATTCCGGGAACTGACGCCCTTGCCCCGTTGACGAATCAGCACTGGGGCTGGGCGGCACTCAACGCTGTGGTCTGGGAGGTCATAATAACGGTGGGCCTTGCCATACCGGTGGCCAGTTTCGTCGAATCGTTCAATCATGAACCGGAGTTACAGGAGGATGGAGCATTTCTGTGGTCCTATACGGTGACCGTGGGAAGTAACGTCTATACCGCGGAACTCTACGGTCGTTTCGGGGGGATAGGAACCCAGTGGGAGATGTACATCACCAAGGCGGGTGAATATACGGATTTTCTGTGGTATGAGGGAGAAGCCGATATACTTCTGACCACCGGCTGGTGGCTGATGTATGAGAGCCCCGAGTCGCCCAATGAATTGTTGAA